>ERZ1026868.98-NODE-98-length-70097-cov-34.467734_pt1 | contig 70097 bp, 61 predicted proteins | sample MGYA00380164_ERZ1026868 | MGnify/ENA primary metagenome ERZ1026868 (study PRJEB33269, sample SAMEA4719800) | human gut metagenome | biome: human-associated habitat; feature: organic feature; material: feces | place: Cameroon | collected 2013-10 ...
TCTATATATATTATAATTATATTGATAAAAAAGAATGAGAGGTATAATATAATATGTGTTATTCAGGAAAATGCAAATACGAACAATATTATGGAGATTGTGGATGGGATTTTAATCTTGGTAATATTCCACTAGATGCATTATGCAATCAGCAAAAATTTTATGCCTGTCTAAATAAAGAAAGTGAGCGAGCAAAATATATGAAAATATTAAATAAAAACAAAAAACTGAAATATTCAAAGATGTTCATTGATTTGGATAGCTATAGAAAAATATGTGAAAAGTATGGTAGCACACTCGAAGAACATATGAAGAGAATTGAGCATTATCAAGACAAAGAGGACGAAACTCCAAGTATGCAAGATATTTCAATTATGTATGATGTATATATTCATACTACAAAAATAATTCGTCCGAGGAGGTAAAATATGTCTGAAGAAGAAAGAAATAATATAAAAGTTATCGCTGGACATAATTCTAGCATTCTTCAACAAATAGAAAGATTACTTACTTTTGTCGGAGAGATGGGAGCAATAGGTGAATATGAAAAAAGAGGTTTTACTAACATTAATATTAACTTAGTTTTAAGTGAAATTAGCAATAATCTTAATAATATAACTCAAAGCGTAAAAGTTATAGAACAGATGTCACAGGAACTATTACAAGAATATAATAAACCAAAAGAATAACTTTACAGTTATTCTTTTTTTATGATATAATATTTTTAGAAAAAGAGATTAAAGAAAAAGAATTTGAGGAGGTGGTTTTATGAGATATGCTAACTTGCATTCTCATACTTGACCGACTATAGTAACACTAGGCTTATTGATTCAATAATTAAAGTTCCAACTTTAATAGATACTTCTTATTCATTAGGATTAGGTGCAGTTGCTTGCACTGACCATGAATTTTTAGGAGGACATCTAAAAGCTTTGGAGTATTTGAAAAAGAAACAATCTGAAAATCCAGACGACGAATCATGGCAAAATTTTAAAGTTATATTGGGTAATGAAATATATTTATGCCGCAATGGTTTAAATAAAGATACGGTTGAAAAGGGCGAAAAATATCCTCACTTCATTCTATTAGCTTTAGATAACGAAGGACATAAACAATTGAGAGAATTAAGTTCTAGGGCATGGGAAAGAAGTTATATGATGTTTTTAAAACGTGTTCCTACATGGTATTCTGATTTAGAAGAAATTATCATGCCGAATCAAGGACATGTTATAGGGACTAGTGCTTGCATTGGAAACATTTTAGGAATATGGTTTGGGAAAAAAGAATTTGACAAAGTAGAGCAACATCTATTATGGTGTCAAAGAGTATTTGGAGAAAATAATTTTTACTTAGAAATGTCTCCAGCAGCATATGAAGAACAAATTGAATATAATAAATACTTGATAGAGTTACATGATAAGTATAATATTCCTTTGACAATCGCAACTGACGCTCACTATGCTAGACCGGAAGATTTTCCGATACATGAAGCTTTCTTAAAATCAAAGGACGAAGAAAGAGAGACTGCTGACTTCTATCGATACACTTATCTTATGTCTTCTGACGAAATCTATCAGTTGATGAGTTATCTTCCAAAAGACCTAGTCACCGAAGCATTAAATAATACTATTTCTATTGCAGATAGAGTCAAGGGATATGACTTATATCATGGACAAGTCATACCACGTTTGCCCGATGATAGAGATACAAGCAATTTTGAATATTACTTAAAAACAAGTAGAGTAAATCCAAAATATGAATATATAAACAAATATATTACGTCTCCTTATGAAGATGATCGTTATGGAGTATTTTTAGTGTTAGATGCTTTGAAAAAAATGCAATTACCACAGGAGCGACTAGAGAGACACTTAAAACAAATTGAATTAGAATTGGAAGAAATGTGGGTAGTAAGTGATAAAATACAGCAACGATTGATGTCATATTTCTTAACAATTAAAGTAGTAATAGAGAAAATCTGGTCTGAAGTTGGTTCGATAACTGGAGCCGGTAGAGGTTCTGGTCCTGCCAGTTTAGTATGTTTCTTGTTAGGAATTTGCGACGGAGACCCTCTAGAGCAGGGTTTTGACTTATGGTTTTATCGTTTTATACATCGAGAAAGAGCAGAATTACCGGATTAAAACATCCCAAAAAGTCCGGGGTAATAGTAATATTACAATAATAAAAAATTCGTGAACCGTGATTACAAACGGGTGTCACAAAATGTGGCTAACGGTGAAACCCCTAACGTAAAGACGAGGGCAATACCGTGCCAAGACTTGGTTTATCAAGTAAGGTGTAACGACTAACCGAAAGGTGTAGGGTGGAGTTTGTTACCACTCGAAGTGCGAATCCCCATAGTAATACGGGTGAAGAGATAGTCTAGTCCGACTGTGAAAAACAGTGTTAAAGTATTACGAAAGTAACGGTATCAACGTGGGACTTTGATTCAGAAGCCAGCAAAAGAGAGACAATTTCACAAATGGTTTATAAAATGTGTAAAGATATTGGTGGAGATTCCGTGTCAGTCTGTACCTTTGGGACAGAAGGTTCTCGTTCAGCAATTCTAACGGCTTGTCGTGGAATGGGCTTGTCGAATGATATCGGACAATATCTTTCAAGCTTAATCGGTCAAAATCGAGGTTTCAGCTATTCGTTAGAAGACACTTATTATGGAAATCCAGATAAAGATATTCCTGCATCAAAAGATTTCAAAAATGAGATTGATAAATATCCCAATCTTTTTAAAACAGCTTGCGCTATATCTGGATTAATAACACGACTTGGGCAACACGCATGCATAGATGCCGAAGGAAAAGTTGGAGTAAGGAATGGAGTAAAAAAAATTAAAGACATCAAAATTGGGGACGAGGTTCTTACGCATAAGGGACGATATAGAAAAGTCACTAATACTTTCATAAATAATACCACTGAGATGATAGAATTGATGGGAAAGGGTTTCTTTGAGAATATTAAATGTACTCCAGATCATCCTTTCTTAGTGAAAAGAGGAAAAGAAATAAAATGGTTACAAGCTTCTGAGATAACTCAAGATGATTATATTGGGATGCCGATAAATAGTCATTCTGATAATATCGCAGATTGCCCAGTAGACATAGACAACGACATCTTATATTGGATGGGAAGATTTGTAGGCGATGGATGGATAGAAGAAAGAAGCAGAAAAGGGCAAAAATTAGATAGTGATAAGGCAATAGTATTATGCTGTGGGAAAAATGAGTTAGATGAATTGAAAAACATATATAAGAATATTGGCTTACAATATATCATTAGAGAAGATAGGACAGTTTATAAATTTATAACTAATGGCAACAGCCCTTTATTGGAGTGGATGAAAAGATTTGGAAAAGGTGCTTATAATAAAACTATACCTGACGAAATATTAAATCTTCCAAAAGAAAAATTGAAGGTCTTTATAAGTGGATATTTAAGTGCTGATGGATATTGTAACAAGCATAATACATTATCTTATAAGACTATATCTCCTTCTCTTGCTTACCAGTTAAATCGAACTTTTCATAAAGTAGAACATGAATATGTAAGTAATACAATTCAAAAGGCAAAAAACTATGAAATGATTGAGGGCAGAAAAGTCAATGCACATGACAGATATTATGGAAACTTCACAAAAAATAAAAAAGGTTATAGAGGAATTGTAGAAAATGACATATTATGGTTTAAAGTAGACTCAAAGAAAGATTACTACAGTGAGCAAAAAGTATATAACCTTGAAGTAGAAGAAGACAATTCTTATATAGTAAATGGAGTTATAGTACACAATTGTGGGCATGTATTGTACAACGAAAGTATTTATGACATGAACGCATTGGCAACAACTCCAAATGGAACACGAGTAACTCAGTTTGATCTTGGAGACAGCGAAAAGATGGGCTCAATCAAATATGATTTCTTATCAACAGATGCTTTAGATAAAATTCATGTCTGCATGGACTTACTCATAAAAGATGGGTACATTGAATGGCAAGGAAGTTTACGTGCGACATATAATAAATATCTTCATCCAGATGTATTAGACCGAACAACGAAAGAAATGTGGGAAATGTTAAATGCTGGTAAAATTATTAGTGCATTTCAAATGGATTCTGTTGTTGCAAAACAAACATTGGCGAGCATTCATCCATCTTCTCTTTTGGAGTTAGCAGCAACCAATAGTTTGATGAGACTGGTTCCAGAAAAGGGGCATAAGTCACCTGCTGAAGAATATCTAGATTATAAACTTAATCCTCAAAAGCTAAGAGATGAGGTTTATGCTTTGAACGGAACAGATAAAGAGAAAAAAATCTTATACGATTACTTAAAGCAATATAATGGAGTATTAGAATCTCAAGAAAATATGATGAGAATTACAATGATACCCGAATTTACAAATTTTACTTTTAGTGATGCATCGAAATTAAGAAAAATAGTTGCAAAGAAAAAACTGAAGGAAGTTGATAGTTTTAGGACTTACTTTTTAGAAACAGGAATAAAAAATGGATGTTCTGAAGATATCTTAAAATATATATGGGATGTCCAGATCAAGCGTCAGCTAGGTTATTCGTTCAATTTAACACATTGTACCTACTACTCTCTTATTGGATTACAAGAAATGAATTTAGCATATCATTATCCATCAATTTATTGGGCAACTGCTGTTATTACAGTGGAAGCTGGAGCATTAGGAGAAGAAGATAGCGGAGGAGTTAATTATGCTAAAGTAGCTGCCGCAATCGGACGTGTTCAATCAGAGGGATATAAAGTAGAATTGCCTGACATAAATATTGCTGAATTTGGTTTCGTCCCAGACGTGCAAAAAGAAGCAATTGTATATGGATTAAAAGGCATAAGTGAAATCGGAGATGAGCTTGCAAAAAGAATAATTAAAGAAAGACCATATAATAGTGTAGAGGATTTTATTACAAAGATACAGCCACAAAAGAAACAAATGATCAATCTTATTAAAGCAGGAGCTTTTGATGCTTTTGGAGAAAAAAGAATTATTATGAATAATTATTTATTATCAATAACTCCCAAAAAAGCCCGAATAACACTTCAAAATATGAATAGTCTTATAGAATATAATTTAATTCCGAAAGACCTAATTTCGTATAAATATTTATACAATTTTAACAAGTATCTAAAAGATTTAGAAATTCCAGAAGGATATCGATTAAATGAACGAGCTATGAATTTCTTATACAAGAATTTTCCAGATGTAGATATTTCGTGTGGTCTTTTAGATGTAAAAGTTTGGAAGAAATTGTATGATAATGGTATGTCAGGAATAAAAGATTGGATGAAAGACAACGAGGAAGAATTAATTCAACAAATACAAAAGTTTGACGTAAATAAAATCTGGGAACAATACTGCAATGGAAATGACAGTAGCTGGGAAATGGAAGTATTAGGATTCTACTATTCAGGACATGAATTAAGTTCTTTGGAAGAAAGCCAAGTAGATACTTCATCTCTTAAAGATGGAGATTATAAACATACCTTTTCTATTTGTGGGACTGTATTAGGTAAAGATGCTTACAAACACATGGTTACATTATTAACTACGACTGGAGTCGTGACATTGAAATTTACTGGAGAATTATTCGCAAATTATAATAAAATCATAAGCGAAATGACTGCTGAAGGTAAAAAGACATTAGAAAAATCTTGGTTCAATAAAGGAACTCTTCTAATTGTAAATGGATACAAATCTGGAGAAGTTTTTAGAGTTCGTTCACTATCTAAGATATTAGAAATAGATTCTTCAGGAAAAGCTAAGTCAACCAAGTATCGTTACGGAGAAGGATAATTCTATGATAGGAATTCTTGACTGGGATTTGCTCTCAACAAAAAGATTCTGTAACTATAACTTCGGCGTTCTTCTTGTAAGCTCGTACTATTTAGAACAGGGGATTAAATGTAGACTAATATTGGACATCAACTATGATAACTTAAAGAAATATGATAAAATATATGTCTTTAAGGACTTCAAAACTAAAAGTGTTCCACTAAACTTCATTCCAAAGTATTTATTCTTACCAATAGAAGAATATGGAGAAGGATTCCCGAATAGGCCCCAATTTCCAAATTTGCCTAAAATTATTTATACAAAAATTAACACATATATTTATAAACCATTATTATATTATATTTCAGAAGGAGGAAAAAACTTTACTTTAGATAAGGATTGGAAGAAAGATTTTTTTCCTTCTAAGCTTTTCTTTGAGCAAGATGGAGAACTCTTGCTGAGAGAAGAAGGTATACGAAAGAAAATGTATATCTATGATAATCCTCTCTTATTCTTTAATTCTGATATAGGGATTGAAAAGATGACAGAAATTAAGAAAAGTAGTATAATTAAATTCGTAAAACCTATTTGCATAAGTAAAATAGAGCCCAAATATTGGGCGTGGTTGTTTAATAATAAGACTATTCGAGGTTTTAAAAATAGTCTATATGGAATTGAAGATGACCCTTATTGGGCAGAATTTTACGAATGGTTTCAAAATCACATCACCCCTGGCGACATAAAAATAACAATAAAAACTAAAACAGGGAAAGTGGAAACATTAAAAAAACAAGGAGGGATAGTCTATGGAAACTATAGATTTAAAAGAGATGACGAAAGAGCAATTAACAACTCTTTTACAAAAAAAGATATTCCAATTGGGTATGAATGGGTTACAACAAAACGATATAATGAAAGTAATCAACGAAGTAGAAAAAGAGTTAGCGAGACGAAAAGAAGCAAATATCTCCCAAGTGAATACGCAAGAAGAAGAAAAGAAGCAAGATGGAAATCTAACGCAATCCGCTCAGGAAAGTACTAATGAATAATAAACAACAGAATCTGTATAATTTGTTAACTGAACGAGGCTTTGAGATAGCCAATATCGAAGATTATAAAAATGCAGACAGTTTACTAAGCATTGTTTGCTTAAATGGACATCGTCAAACAGATACTTTTAATAACTTTCAAAAAAATAACTGGGAATGTATTGAGTGCATTAAAATGGAAGAAAAGAAACTATTGACAACAAAAGGATACTTACTATCTTTGGATGCTGCCACGAATACAACCGGTTGGGCGGTGTTAAATAAATATGGACAATTAGTAAAGAGCGGATATTTCACTGCAGACAAAAAACTACCATTAATGAAAAGAATCAATCAGTTAATAGATGAAATAGAAAGACTAATAAAAGAATACCAAATAAAAGTCTTAGCAATAGAAGATATACAATTAGAATATAACACCTTAGTATTTAAGACTTTAGCAATGCTGCGAGGAATACTTTTTTATCATTTTGAATATGAAAAGGGAATAAAAATATATTCTTACGGTGCAGATATGTGGCGTAGTTATTCAAACATAAGAGGAACTAAAAGAGAAGATAAAAAAGAAGCTACTTTAATTAGGGCAAAATTAATATATGAGAGAGATTTTGAAGAAGATGAAGCTGATGCTTTATTTCTTGGAAAGTATGTCTATTCACAGTTAGATAAGCCAGAAGAAGAAATACACGAACTAATAAATTTTGGAAAGGAGAAAAAAGAGCTATGAAAGAAAAAAGAGATTGGACAGGAAATAAAAAAAGCACTTTTGTAACTTTGGGAGCATCCAATCATACTGACCATTCTAGAGCATGGTTAGATTTTTACGCAACATCTCCAACAGCCATTACTAGGTTGCTAGAAAAACATCAAATTCCGAGAATGCCAATATGGGAGATCATGGCAGGAGAAGGTAATTTAGAAAAACCACTGGAAACAGCAGGTTACAGCGTTATAACAAGCGATATTGTAGAACGTAGAGAAAAATTAGACTACGTTGAGGATTTCTTTGCAACCACTGAATTGCGAGCTCCAATTATTTTAACTAATCCAGCTTATTCCATTGCTATGGAAACTGTATTACATTCTATTGAACTTGGGGCAGAATATATTTATATGTTCTTAAAAACAACCTTTTTAGAAGGTCAAAAAAGATACGAACAATTATTTTCACAATATCCACCTAAGGAAATTTGGGTCTTTAGTGGAAGAGAACAATGTGCGATTAACAATGATGAAAGAGAGTTTCAGAAATCAAGTGCAGCATCATACGCTTGGTTTATATGGGAAAAGGGTTTTAGAGGCAGCCCTACAGTTCACTGGATTTAAAAGGGGGAGTGTTAGATGAACTTAAAAGTTATAAAACGAAATGGTAATATTGTAGATTTTAATGAAGAAAAAATTAAGAACGCAATTACTAAAGGTTTTTTAGACTATGGAGAAATAACAGAAGAAAAAGAAACTTTTATAGAAAACGCTATACAAGATATAAAACGTGAAGCACAAAAATATACTGATGGTATAGAAGTAGAAGAAATACAAGATATAATTGTAGCAAAGATGAGAAAAGCTGGCTTTCGTAAAGTGGCAAAAAGTTACCAAGAATATAGAGAAAAAAGAGCAAAGGCTAGAGATATGAATGCTGTTTTAGATATTTTATCAAATGAAGAAACTGCTGAAAAAACGGAAAATGCTAATGTAAATGGATATGCCTTTATGGGAAAAATGTTACATCTTGGGGAAGAAATGTGCAAGCAACACGCTAAAAACTTCTTATTAAGACCCGAGATAAGAGAGGCTCATGAAGAAGGTTTTATTTATATACATGACCTTGGCTGGTATTCTATTGGGCTATCAAATTGTTTAAATCATGATTTAGCGAAAGAACTAAAAGATGGGTTCTATGCTGGGCATGGTTTTCTAAGAGCCCCTAGTAATATTCAATCTGCAATGATGTTGGCAGCTATTGTTGTTCAAAGTGCACAAAACAATTTCTTTGGAGGACAAAGTCTAGCAAATGTAGACTATGCTTTTGCACCTTATGTACTTAAAAGCTACAAGAAACATTTGAAAAGATTATTTGCCTACGAAGATGCAAAAGAACACAGCTCTACAAACAAAGATGTACTAGATAAAATCGATGCATTAACGAGCATTGAAGATAAAATTCCAGGATTAGAATATCTATGCCAAGCTGCCTACCTAGACACTAAGACAGACACTTTTCAAGCAGCAGAAGGATTTGTCCACAATATGTCTAATTTAGAGAGTCGAGCAGGTTCTCAACAACCATTTTCAAGTATTACTTATGGAATGAATACTTCTGCAGAAGGAAGAATGGTTATTGAGGCTTTACTAAATGCACAGTTAGCAGGTTTAGGTCATCATGAAACAGCGATATTCCCAATTGCTATATTCTTAGTTAAAGATGGAGTTAATTTTAAAAAGGGAGACCCTAACTATGATTTATATCGTCAAGCGATGTATTGTAGTGCAAAAAGATTATTCCCAACTTATGTTATGCTTGATGCTCCTCATAATTTACAATATTATAAAGAAGGAGACCCATACTCTTATACTCAAGCGATGGGTTGTAGAACAAGAGTTATGTCTAATATAAATGGACGTGAAGGCAATTTAGCGAGAGGTAATATTGCATTCGTTACCATTATTTTGCCTCAATTAGCACTAGAAGCGAAGGGTAATATTGATAAATTCTTTAAACTTCTTGATAAATACATAGAAATGAGCAAGGAAAGTCTTTTAGATAGATATAAATATATAATTTCTATGCCAAAAGAATGTGCCCCTTTCATTTATAAAAATGACATTATGTATTCTAATGGAGCTAAAGAAACAATAGAAGACTATATGAAACAAGGTTCGTTATCAATAGGTTATTTAGGATTACATGAATGTTTAATGGCTCTTCTTGGAAAGCACCACGGAGAAAGCGAAGAGGCTCAAGAACTTGGGTTAAAAATTGTCGGACGTATCAGAGAACTTACTGATGAATATACTAAGAACTATCATTTAAACTTTTCGACATTCGCAACGCCTGCTGAAAATTTATCTAACACGGCTTTAAAACGAACAAGAGGTCGTTATGGTGTCATAAAAGATGTAACAGACAAAGAATACTTTACAAACTCAAATCACGTAGATGTTGCTTACCATACTTCGTATCGTCATAAGATAGAAGTTGAAGCTCCATACCATCAATTAGCGAATGCTGGAAATATCACTTATATTGAAATGGATAGCGACATTAGTAATAATATAGACGCTTTTGAAAAAATACTTGCCACAATGAAAGAGTGTGGAGTTGGATACTGTGGAATTAATATTCCAGTAGATGAATGCCCAGTATGTTATTATAGTGGAAATATTGGAGACACTTGTCCAGTGTGCGGATACAATGAGAATAAAGAATATGATAAAGATTTTATAAAAGAACTTGACGATAAAAAAATAACAATAGATACAAAAATTAGAGAAAAACTTATGGAGGGATAGTTATGAAGTTACCAAAATTCAGAAGAATTAAAAGAATATGCGGATATTTATTGTCAGATACTAGTCGTTGGAATCCAGGTAAAAAAGATGAGGAAAAGCGAAGAGTAAAACATGACATGGAAGATAAGAAGTAATAAGGGTCTATAAAGACCCATTTATTATACCCACAAAGGAGGAATATATGGCAAAATTATATTTTAGATATGGAGCAATGAACGCAGGTAAGAGTACCGCTCTTTTACAGGTAAAACACAATTATGAAGAACGTGGAATGTCGACTTTATTGATAAAACCAGCCATAGACACAAAAGGAGCGGAGAAAGTTGTCAGTAGAATAGGAATTGGTGCTACTGTTGACATATTGTTAGACAAAACAGATACAATAATGGCGAAAGTACCTTCTCAAAAACCAAATGCTATTATTGTCGATGAGGCTCAATTCTTGACAGCTCAACAAGTAGATGAATTATACTTAATAAGTAAAATGTATGATATAAGTGTTTTATGTTATGGATTAAGAACAGATTTCCGCACAAACGGATTCGAGGGTTCTACTCGTTTATTAGAAATAGCTGATGATATTGAAGAATTAAAAACAATATGTGCTTGTGGTAAAAAAGCCACCTTTAACATACGTAAAATGAATGGTGAGCCGATGTTTGAGGGAGAACAAATTTTAATAGATGGAACAGATAAAATTGAATATGAAGTTATATGCGGCAAATGTTTAATTAAACAAAAAGGGAGAGTGAGATAATGGCAAAAACTGAAATATTAGAATACAATGTTAATTGGAATAGTATAAAAAGAGCCTGCATGAGAACCATTGGCAAAGAGGGAGGAGAAAAAGAACCTCCAGTAACTTGGAAAAAGAAGATTTTAATTTGTAGACACAGTCCAATAAGAAAGGGATGGATTACTTGGAAATGGTCAGATATTCCATATGCCATCAGTACTCATTTCGCACGCCATCATGAAGGCACCGAAAAATACATATCTACTTCTAGAGCAGATAGAACAGACATTAAGGATAGGTCTCAACGCAGTCAAATGGATTCAGTCTCTATGGAGATGGACGCAAATATTGAAGGTTTAATTAATATTGCTGGACGTCGCTTATGCACTTGCGCAGACCCTACTACTAGAGAATATACTGAAGATTTGCGTGAACAAATAGAAAAATATGATGATACTATTGCGTGGGCAATGGTTCCTCAATGTGTTAGAGCAGGAGGATGTTGTGAACCTTTTTCTCAATGTAAACACTATGAGAATTTTGCTAAAACACTTTCCAAAGAAGAACAAATGGATTTGGTGACAAGATTAGACAAATACAACGAATACCGTAATAAAGTTTTATCTCTTACTAAAAAGAAACAGGGTTAAACCTGTTTTTTTATTGACACGATGTCCTTATTATTGTTATAATATATTTGAATAAAAAATTATAAAGGAGGCAAATATGCAAAAAGATATAGAGGGCTTTTTAGAAAAGTTAAGCGAATTAAGTCTATCCTACGGTATAACAATTGGAGGATGCGGATGTTGTGGTTCTCCATATTTAACAGATATTAACGGAGAGACTGAAATAAATGGATTGCAACATGACGAATTAACGTGGGAAGATAATCATTATATTTTAAAAAATGTATATGAAACACCAGAGGAAATGAAAGCAGAATAGGAGGAATTTTATGCACGCAATAGTTGCAGTAATACATCAAGATCCCGACTTTAGTGAAGAGTGGTTTTCTAAGTTCTGTTGGGATAACTCTGAGTATTATGAAAGAGAATATCAAACTAGTAGTTTTGAAGAATCTATGGACAAGGTTAACTCATATATCTCTTATTTAAAAGAGAATAAACAAAGAGATGATGATTGGTATGATCGAATGTTAACAGAAATAAATTCATTAGAAACAGAACGTGAAAAAATTGAATTTGTAGCAGATCAAGATGGTCAATATGTAGATGATGATGGTCGAATGTATGAAGAATATAATCCAAATGGATTTTGTGATTGGTTCACTGTTGGGGGACGTTGGAGTGATTTACTCGAAAGTTTTGAAGGAGAAAGGGGAAATACTATGAGACTTAGAGATTTCATGTGTTTTGCTGAACCTGAATTTGATTCTCCTTATGGCGTTGTATTAGAATATACAGGTGAAGATTGGTTAGAAGAACTAGGCCACGGGGGAAAAGAATGGTTTCATATTTTAAATGAAGCTCGAGACCATTGTGACCAAGAAGCTCAAGATTTATATATTACCATGGTAGATATCCATCAATAGGAGGGAATATGACAAAGATAGCAGGTATAATACATAATAGTGTTGTTGATGGTCCAGGATTAAGAACTACGATTTTCTTTTCTGGGTGCCGTAGACACTGCCCTGGATGCCACAATCCTGAAGCTCAAAATTTTGATTATGGAGAAAATATCGCCGAAGTAGATATTGATGATATTATCAAAGATGTAATTGCAAAAGGAGATAGTGGAATTACCCTTTCTGGGGGACATCCTCTGGAACCAGAAAATTACGAAATAGCAGAAAAAATAGTAGCCAAAGCAAAAGCACAAAAATTAAACGTATGGCTTTATACAGGTTACATATTTGAGCAAATTCCCATCATGTATATGGACTTGATTTCGCAAGTAGATGTAGTTGTAGATGGACCCTTTATTCTCAACAAGAGAACTGTTGATTGTCCTTTTAGAGGTTCCTCAAATCAACGTCTAATAGACACAAAAAAAACATTTGAAAAAGGAGAAATAATATTATGGAATTAAATACACAAGAAATTGATACAATCCCAATTATAGAAGATAAGACAGAAGAACGAGAAAGTGAACTTGTAAAGTATGCACGACATGAATTAGAGCTAGTATTAGATGAAGCCAAAGAAGATGGCAATGAAATGGATATTCGTATACAAGAAATATTCAATGATGGTGTTTTAAAAGTTGTAAAGGCTTTTGCAGAGTGTGGGCACAGCGGACTTACTGCTTCTTTGGCAATTTTCTATCTTGAAAGATTACTTAAGTATAGACCACTTACACCACTAACTCTTGAGGACGATGAATGGAATGAAGTATGTGTTCAACACAACGAAGACGGTCAAGTAAAAGTTTATCAGAATAAAAGAGCAAGTAATGTTTTCAAAGAAGCAGATAAATTTAATGGCAAACCATACTGTATAGATGGACCTAATGGAGGATTTGTCACATTAGAAGAATACCCAAGAGCATACTTTGGAGATTTTAGAACAGCAAAAGAAATCGAAGAGCAAAAAAGAAAAGAGGAGGAAAAGAATAATGCTACTGAAGCGTAGGGAATTTGAGATGATTTCTTCAAAAGAAATGCAAAAAACAAAAGAATTAGAAAGTTGTAGTTTTTATCAAGGACGTTTTAGAGGGTCATTTAAACTACATTTTCAGCCTCGTAGAGCGACAAAGAATAGTGCAGCGTATGATTTATACTCTCCTATACGAATCGTTCTAAAACCAGGGGAAATAGCCAAAATACCAACAGGTTTTAAGATTAAAATGCCAAAAAACGAAGCATTCTTTATTTACATCAGAAGTTCTTATGGGGCTAAAGATATCATATTACCCGCTGGAGTAAATATTATAGACGCAGATTATTACAATAATCCTAAGAATGAAGGTCATTTCTTCATTTGTATTAAAAATAACAGCAAAGAAGATTTTACTATTGAAGAAGGAGACCGAATTGCACAAGGAGTATTTCAAAAATATTATACTTGTGGAGAAACTGTGAGAACAGAAAGATCTGGAGGATTTGGTAGTAGCGGTACCAAATAGGAGGTAAAATATGGACAATGATTTTCAAAAACTATTTCCATACTTTGAACAAAATAAAAAGTTTACATATTTAGATAGTGCCAACACTTCTCAAATTTTGGGAAGCTGCTTATCCAGTATGATAAAGATATATTCTAATTACAATTATAATATTGGGAGAGCTTCCTATAGTGGTGCTCGTTGGACTCAACAATTGAAAGATTGGTCTTTACAAGTATATGCAGATTTTATTGGAACTAAACCAAATAATATTATACTAACAACAGGAGCAACAGAAGGGCTAAATCTTATTGCATATTCATACTGTAATATGCTTCGTAAAATGAAGAAAAAAGCCGTCTTATTGACGACTAAACTAGAACATGCTTCAGCGATAATGCCCTGGATAACCTTCGGTAAAAATATTGTTGACATAAAATATATCGACTTAAAAGAAGATTATACCTTATCAATAGAGGACTTTAACAAAGCTGTTGAAACATATAATCCAGATATTGTTCTTTTAGCCAGTATGACTAATACGACCGGAGAAATAAGACCAATAAAAGAGATTGGAACTATTACAAAAGAAAAACACATTACTTTTATTGTAGACCATGCTCAAGGAGCAGCTCATGTGCCAATAAATGTAGAAGAATGTAATATTGATTTCTTAGCATTTTCTTTACATAAAATGTATGGACCAAAAGGAATTGGAGTATTATACGCAAAAATACCAAATTTTATAAGACCAATGAAAGTCGGAGGGGGAATGAATAAATATTTTACTTCAGAAGGAGAGTTCGAATTTCTAGATAGTAATGATAAAATGTATGCGGGAACAGAGAATGTTCCAAATGCTTTTGCTGGTACAGATGCCGCTCTGACCCTAAGTCAGAGTTGGGATATTGTGCAAAGACAAGATTTATATCTTGGATTATTCGCACATAGATTACTATCTAAATTGCCTAAAATAAAAATATATTCTAATCCCCAAAGCTCAATTTTATTATTCAATATAGATGGGTTTGAAGCCTTAGATGTTATGAATTATTTAAACAAAAAAAATATTTTTATCCGAGCTGGAAATCATTGTTCTAAATTAACCAAAGACTTATTTGGGTTATCGACTTGTCGAGTAAGTTTGGGAATTTATAATTCGGAAGAAGATTTAATGAAATTATATAAAGCATTGCAAGAAATGGAGAGTGAAATGTTATGCCTAGAAAATGCCCAGGACCAAAAAATTGCAAAGTCAGAAAATGCGGAACAGATAAATGTCCGTTAAGAAAAAAGACATTATTAGATAAAATAAAAGGGATATTTAAAAAGAGAGCTTAATCGCTCTCTTTTTTATATGTTTGAAGCACTAGAATCACCAATTAATACTCCATTTTTGAATTTCAATGTAATGTCTTTTGATAGTAAATCACCACCACGTACTTTGTAACTACGAGTAACCCCATCATTTACCATATTGTATAAGTTAAGACCGGTAAAACCAACGTTACCATCGCTTTTATAAAAAATTACTGAACTTAAACCACTGGTACATTTAATTGACATTGTACTTGTAGAAATCAAAGATAATTCGCCACTCTTAGGCGCTATATATTGTCCTTGCCCATATGTACTTAACGAAATACCCTTAGCGTCATACATTCCTCCTTCACTACCAACGTTGAAGAACCAAGCAGAGCCTTTCATTCTTGCTCTACCATCTGTATACAAATAACTAGATTGATTTTTACTATAAAAACCATTGCTATTAATACGCCAAGGACCGATATATCCACTATTCGCATAAACGGTTCCTGTAAAAGATCCACTTGTTGCTTCTACTCTTCCCTTAAAAGAACCTGAACTGGCATAAACAGCCCCACTAAAAGAGCTATTTCCAGCAACTGTTATACTATCAAAAGTTCCACCCGTAGCAGTTATATTTGTAGCATAAACATTGCCGTTAGCATCTACTCTAAAGTTTCCACTTTTGAATGAACCATCTGAATTTAGAGATGTTGTACCATTGGTAATGGCCCCATTATTTATAGTCCAATTACCAATTTTTCCGGTTGTAGCAGTTAGGTCTCCTTCTATTGTTGCTTTAGTTGCCTTCATTGAACCATCATGTTTTACCCAAAATTGAGCTTGATTTGGATCTGCATTACCAGCCCAAAAAGCATAATTATTCGAACTACTATTATCGGAACTCATTCCAACTCCACCTTTTGTAAGAGCGGTTCCGCTAATAATCCATCCACCAATATCTCCGCTCTTAGCCTTTATTCTTCCTGCAAAATAAGCATTTCCACTTTTTGCATCCAAGAAGAATGAAGTTTTATCGTCTGGTGTAATATTTGGTGAAGAAGCATCTACTCCATCTTTGCTAATAGCAGTAATTCCCTTTCCGTCAATTATAATATTAGCAGTCTTTCCTATATTAGACACAGAAATTGTATTAGAATCAATTGTTCCAGCCGATAAAGCCTTAATGCTAATTTTCCCTGCGTTTAATATATTCTCCCATGTTGTTCCGCCATTAGTTGATGAGAAAATACCTTTTCCTGTGTATTGCATTCTTAAGTCTGCGTTTTCTCTATCTGTTGTAATAATGCCATTTTCACCTAATAATACAGTACCATTGTTAGACATTATAGTGAGTTTACCACTATTGTCATCTAATGAGGCACTAACAGTATCTTGTGCAATAGTGCCGTCCGATTTAATCACAGCACTACGATTATATATCTGTTCTTTAGAATAAATGGTATTAGCTGCCGTAACTAATTTACCAATCAATTCTTCTGTATTTGTATCTACTGTTTCGATTGTTATTTGATGATTAGCAGGATTAGATAAACTCCTTACGACACTCGTAATATTAGCCTTTTCTTTAACTATACCAAGTTTATTATCTGTAACATAGCAATAGTCACCCGGATTAGGTAATACTAATTCTGGCTTATTTAAACGATACACAATATCATGATATACATCCTCTGTCATTGTAGAATATTCAGGTAAACCAGAAACGTCGACAACACCCAATTCATAAGTAATTAAAGGTCTATGATATAAATTTAGTGCCTTTAATCCAGCGTACCAAAGGTTATATATATAAACCATTGTATCGTCAGTAAATACGCCCTCTACGATGTAATCACCATATTTTTCTCTAAGACTATGCTCTAGTGAAGTAATCTTATTTTCTAATATTTCAACTCTCTCTAGCAATAATGTAATAGCAGTTTCTACTTCTGCAATTTTTTCTAGAGCATATTGTTTATTAATTTCTTCTGTTACTAATCTATTTCTTGCATTATAATAATTATGAGCCAAAGAAGTCTCTTTAGGATCACCTGGCATTCCATTTGGTATCATATCAATATTAGCAGGTGGATTAAACCAATATTTTAATGCATCACTGGCAGTATCATAATCTGTTTTAGGATATAGCTCTTGCTCTCTTAGCTCCTCAAAAAGACCAGTACCTCTATTTCTAGCTTCTAGACTTCCGTCAGGGCTATAAAGCCATTCTTTTTCTCTTTTCTCTGCGTCTGCTTTTGAATCCTTAAGGTCACCTTCATTCCAGCCAAGATAATAACTGATAGTATCCTTGAAAGAAAATGTATTGGCATACCAGTAAACATCTCCAGTATCTTTTACTTTTACCATATTACCTATTTTAGGATTTGGGAAAGCTTCTGATATCTTATCAAATGTTGGTACTTCTACTGCTTCTGATTTAGAATATTGAACTTCAGCTAAGCTCCATCCCTCTGTCTTAAAATCAGCTCCAGGAGGATAAGCGTAAACTCCACTATCTTTTAATGAAGTGATTCCATCTTTTGTCTCGTAAATTGCATAAGTTGTTCTTAAAGACTTATCAATAGCTTCTGCTGCTATTTTACTTTCATCGTAAGTATTATTCCAATTTAATAATTCTTGACTTAATGTGCTATATTCTTTAAGCAATGGAGCTCTTTTTTTATTCAAATGACTTATCGGTAAAATAAAATTATATTTAATATCATTAACCTGTTCTTCTGTCATTAGTTTTCTGTCTAAGAAATAAGAGAAATCCATTATATAGTTATCTGCATAGGGAGATAATACTTCCCACCAATGATAAAATTGTCCTTTATCTACCCATTGGTCATTTTCTCTATCAAATCTTCTTTCAAAAGTGATAATGTCACTTGCCTCAGAAGGTTCTGAGCTTAAATAAGTGTCGAACCAAGCATTTGCCTCTGGAATCCAAGAATAATATGAATCTTGTTCTCTAACAAACACTGTTTGTCCCAATTCTCCTGTCGCAGGCAATTGGTTTAAACTATTTACTTCAGGTATGGCTCCCGCTCCCCAAGAGCTAACTGGCAATTCACCAACTAAGAATGTATTTGTAATTGGTAATCTTTTACCGTCTTTTTTTGTTTTTTCTATTAATTGGTCCCAGGTATATTTTTTTAGACTAATTTTAGCATATTGTCCTTCTCTAGGATTAGTTACTCTGTCATTTAAGTCATCTAAAGAATTATAATCTGCCAAATAATATTCAGGATTTACTCTATTACAATCTTGAATATATACTTGTCCGTTTAAATCTTCACCACCGTATACCCATAGTTTAGATACAGCTTTCTCTCCATCTTGAGTAATTCTACTACTTTTTAAATTATCTCTATAAAGGTATGTTAACCCATTATCTTCACCAGGAACTGATTTTAAACTAACTGTTTTATTAACATGGTCAAAACGTGGATAACACTTGAAGGCATTGCATAATTCTGTAATTGCATTATAAGCATTAGAATTGTCAAAGTATAAATAAGGAGTTAGTTCGACTTTCTCGGGACTAACAACCCCATCTTCTGCTAATTTTACAATTCCATTATCTATATATATCTTATCAACCTCTCCGACTTTCCATCCTGTTCCCTCTAAAATATAGTCTAAATACTTATCTGCATAATTGGGAGCAAGATAAGGTTTCTGAGGATCTAATTTTGCCCATTTTCCTTTTAGAGTATCTTTTGTTTTGAATACTTCTCTTTTATTTTTATGGGTATCTTCCCAGGCGCCATTTACATATTCCCAAACAGTTCCTGTTTCAATAACATACATCGTTGCTCCACCAGTGTAAGAAGCAACAGTATCATCTAAATTTTCTGCCTTATACTTAGTTCCTAGGAAATCTTTTGGAAATTCAAAATCCAAAGTTTTGTATATATCATATAAAAGTCTACTGCCTTCTCTGTATAATAGCCCATCGTAACGTCCCATTGTTTTTTCTGGATTAAACCATACTGTATCCCAATAAAACTGAACGATAGCAGGATCAATATCATTTATTCCGATTGAGCCATAATCATATTTATTTGGATCTGGTTCTAGTGGATATCCTCCCCACTCAGGACTCCAAACTGGTTCTGGCGTAATATTGCCATCGCTATCTTTTGTACAAGTTTGAAAAGTTCCTGTCTCAGAATTAATTTCTAATTCATGCCAATTAACTAATTTGGTTTCATCGTTTAAATCTTTTTTGCTTGGGTCAGTATTTACTAACCTGAATGCTCTATTTTCACTTGGAATATAAGCAAATGCTCCAGGTAATGCATCTAACCAACCACCTAATTCCGAATAATCATTAAAATCCATTCGTGATTGAACGTCAGCTTTAACATAAAGAACTCTTCCATCCACATTTGGCACTTCATTATTAGGTGTCATAGAACGTTTTTCATCTAAAGTGTCTTCTCCAATAGTTATACCATTTTTTGCCTTAGATAAGTTATGTCTTGGATAGTCGATACAAGTATAAGATTTTAAAACTATTCCGCTTTCATCTCGACTATCTTCTTCTGGTTGAACTATAAAATATAATATTAGTTCTTCTTCTTTATCTCCTGTCTTTGTAATACGAGTATATTTTAATTTAGACAAGGGAAATAAATGTTTTAATAATGGATTATCTATTAACTCTCCGTTTTTTAATATAAAAGCAGGGGCATCAAAAGTTAATTGATACCATCCGGCAACGTCGCTTTCAAGATTGACATTAACAATTCCTCCCTCTATATCTGCATCTGAAGAAGTAAACAAAAGGCATTGATTTACATTATTGTAATCAACAGCATTAATTCGTTCTCTTATAAATATCTTCTCCATCTTCTCACCTCTCTATTTTATTTCCATTTTCCTATAGCAGTATAAGAAATTACATAATCGCTGTCATAGGCAGTTGGTCTTGCTATTGTAACAAAATTTAATCCATCTTTAGTTCCTTGGAATCTTACAATTGCTGCTGCCCCACTTCCACAAACAGTAGCACTCATTTGAGGAACATCAATAAATGATTGCGGATAAGGGGTAGGATTCTCTGGCATATAATCGTATGCATAAAGAGATGAACCCCAAGCTACAAAAGTTGCAGTAATAGTTAATCTACCATAACATATCATTGTCCCATCGCTGTATTTAATATAACTTCCATTATCATTTGAACCACTCTCTATGATTGTAGACCAGCTAGTATCATAATCTGTATCGCTATTTTTAACTAATACCTGTCCCGTGGTTCCTTCTTCTGGAACACCCCAACCAGTATCTCCTTTAGGACCTTGTGCTCCCATAGGACCTACATCATACCAACTTTGACTTGCTACAAGTAAAACTGCAACATGTGGTATTGAAAAAGTATTCCCCTCATCATCTTTTGATATTAAGTAAACATTATTATTAGTAACTGTAGATGGTTCTGGTAAAGAAGCAAAGGTCTCTAATGTATCATAGATCTGAAATGAACTTCCTATTTCTCCTTGTATTCCCTGTGGTCCCTGCTCTCCCTGTGGTCCCTGTGGACCCTGAGGTCCTTCAACTCCACTAAATGGACCGTTGTCAGTCCAGTTACTGTTTCCTGCTAATAATATAAATAAGTGTGCTCCATCTTCATACTCTACTTCTTCTTCATTCTTTTGAACAAGATATGCAAAATTGTCTGTAACCGTAGAAACGTCTGGCAATAACTTTGTATTATCTAACACATCTGTTATCCTAAAACTATCTCCCCTTGGTCCCTGTTCTCCTTGTGGACCGATACTTCCAGTTTCACCTTGAGGTCCTTGTTCACCTTGCGGTCCTTTTTCTCCCTGTGGACCAGTATCTCCCTTGGGACCTGTTAAACCAATGTTCCCAGTAGGACCTTGTGGACCTTGTGGACCAGCTGGACCTCTTTGTCCCTGAGGACCTTCAGGACCAACCAATCCTTGTTCTCCTTGTTCTCCCTTGGGACCAGCAATTCCTTGTGGTCCTTGAGGACCAGTTAATCCTCTTTCGCCTTGTGCTCCAGGGTCTCCTTTATCACCTTTTGGACCTTGCGGACCTCTAATTCCGCCATCTTCATATTTGGCTTGTAATGTCTCACCATCGTCAAATATAACTTCTTGGGCATTACCAGTACCAGATGAGACCAATCCTAATTCTTCAGATGTTTTATTTCCAATTAATTCTTTCCCATTAATTTGAGGTTTCTTAAACAATTCTTCATAATTTTTTGTTCCAGAGCCTCCACCACCAGAAATATTTACTTCATTAATAGCAGCAACCAAACTACTCTTATCTGTCGTGTTTAGTTCACTTAATACTCCTAAATTCTCTTCAGTAGTACTAATACTTCTAGTATTTGTTCTAACATCTCCTCTCAATGAGGTAGTTTCTTTTTCCAAAGCAGTAAGTTTGTTATTAGCCACTGTGCTATCACTTTGTAAATCTTTTATGTCTTTCTTAATTGGGTCTACTTTTAAGTCAACTTCAGTTTTTGTATATGTCTCATTCTTCTTCGCATATCTATCGTCATGATTGTGGTCTAACTTTGAGTACCTATCATCATGATTGTGGTTAATATCTGACTTATTATCATTAGCATTTTTTACTCCAGTTTCGATATTGTTCATGCGTTGTGCATTCACCAATGTTTCATCATCTTGCCATGTAGTAGGTGTATAAGCCATTTTCTACCCCCTCCTTACTTAACGTCTTCTCCATTTAATATCTTTTCCCATAATTCATAATTGCATCTATCTTCATAAGTAATTTCTGTAGGAATATGGTCAAAGATTTTATCTACCATCGCTTTATTATATTTACTTTCATTTCTTGGAATAATATATCCATTTTTCCCCTCAATAACTATATTTGAACTCTCAGGAAAGTCTGTAATAATAACAGGTTTATTCATAATAAGAGCTTCATAAGCAGAATAGCAAAAGCTTTCAGTATCACTCAATTGCACTAAATAATCTGCATTATTTATTAATGCTTTATTATTATTATGTGGTGGTATCATTAATAATTCAGGTATTTCTTGTAGTTGTCGTTTTGTTTCGGTATCACTTTGTTCAGCTGCTGTACCACATAATAACCATATAAAATTCTTATTATATTTTTCAAATAATTTACATAAAGTAATTATTCTGTGTATCCCTTTTTCACGAGTTGCTCTTGAGAGAGTAATAAATACCAACGGTTTATTTTTTCCCAACTCTTTATCTAAGATATTGTAATTAACAATACTATTATAGCCGAACTCAGCTTTTAATCCTTGAGCAGCAATATCGCTGACACATATAAATTGAGTATCTTTTTGTTTTGGCAATTCAATACTCCATCCTGCCTGTTTCATTCCAGTATAATCAGCATGAATCATTTGATATTTATGTTTAGCACTTACTCTTGGACCAATTTCTCCGGCGAAATAATTTCCCATTATAAGTACATCACAACTATATTTTGTTTTACCATCATCTCTGCATAAGTTAACGTATTTATGTAGTAAATTAATGCATTCCGGTCTGCCGCTTCGATACATTACTACAATATTCTTATTCTTATAATATTTACAAAAATTTAATAAAAAAGTCTCGGTTCCACCGATTTTATACAAATCATAATTATAAATTAATATTCTTGGACCTTTTTCATCTTCCCAAGGTAACTCAGCATAATCACAAAAGTATTGTTTTTCTCTGTACTTAGTTTGTGTCAATTGCCATGCTCTTTCATCAGAACATTTCCATATGTCTCCTTGGGCTCTCCAAGCTTCTCCAATCTCACTGTCCTTGAAGCGTATATTTGCTCTAACTTTCTTCATCTCTCATCTCACCTTTTCCTAATATATAGTACTAATAAACCTCCACTAATAGAGGTTCATATTTATTATAGTATAACAAAAACCTGTTATTTTGTCAAATAAAAAAGAGCCTTAGGCTCTTTTATTTTTTCTAACCTATACAAAATATGTAAACGTATCATTAAACTCAAATGCTCCAGGTATACTTGGCCCTGTTACTGATGATGCAAATATGTTTGAAGCATTCATTACATATATACTACCATCTGTTGTAATTTCTAATTGAATCATTTTGTCTGAATAATCTAACTCAATTAAATCTTCGTCTGCTCTAATCATAGATGTTAAATATATATTTCTTGATGGTATAAATGGACTTTTTAAATAGCCTACTCGATCTGCTTCCGATGTTACGTGGTCAGGTTCAATTTGATTATCAAAAATTAAAGTTACTTGTTTGCCAATTCTTCTTGCATAAATCCATCCTTTAAATCCATAATTTGGATTAACTGTGCCTGCTGTTGCATCTCCAACTGATGCTGTTAGCCATCCTGTATCTGTCATGCTATTATTTAAATCATACTTAAGATTTTGTACATCTGTGTCTATTCTCGCAGTAGTCATTTGTTCACTTAATTGAGACATTCCATTAACATAATTAGCATAGCTTCCTGCTGAAGTTGTCTCAGCTGCTTTTTGCCAATGTATAATTTTAAACACAAATGTTTCGTCAGCTGTACTAGTTAAATCTCCTTCATATGTAATAGTTAATACATCATTTTTATTCATATCCCATTGGCCATAGTCAGTCCCTAAACCTTGCATATGTCCTATATAATAATCTTCATTATTTACCTTAACAGAAAGTATTCCATATCTTCCTGTTCCACTTGTATTGCTTAAAGAAAAGTAAAAACCACTTACGTCTTCATTAAACTTAATTGTAGCAGTCTTTGTCGTACTTGCTGCACCAGTTGCTGTTAAAGTTCTCTCTGTTGCATCCCAAGTAAAATCTCCTGCAGTCACTGTAACGTTAGGTAGACTATCTTGTAGATAAGATATGTAATAAGATTCATTATCCATCTTAACTTTTGTGACCCAACCTTTCTTTTCGGTATCATCCCATAAAAGGCTGTAAATACCTTCTCCAGTAAAGCAATAAGCCACACCGCCTGCGTAATATATCACGGCATCTTTTTGAATACGAACTAAAGAGTTGTCAGTAACATTTCTAAAAGGAACAGTATCATAATATAAAATCCCATTAGTCAATGTCGAACTTGATATTGTTACAACTCGGAAGAACTTAGGGAAAACAGAACTATCAGGACTAAAAATTCCTCTACTTTTAACATCAATTTTCCCAACCCCTGTCTCAGTAATGGCAGAAGACTCTAAAATATATATATTTCCTGCTGTAATATCTCTTTCTATACTTCGTAGATTACTATGAATATTATCAAGATGTTCACTAATATAATCTCCAAGACAGGCTAATGCTTCATAATCTATTAATTGTACATCCATTTCATTCCACCTCCTAACTTGGATCTGTAGTTAAATGTGTAATCCCTTCTATTGGGGCCAAGCATAACTGCTCTGTTTTTACATTTGAAGCTAAAATAACTGACGTAGTTGTTGAAATAGCTTGAGCATATTCGTCACTGGACATATTGTAATTAATTGAAATGACTTCAAGCCCATTATCATCCGACTTTATTGTAAAACCATTATCTCTCATGAACAAATCTAAGAATCTATATTCATAATCAGAAGAAGAGCCATGCTCATAATTCCAATTCCAACGATGTAGTCTATATTGATCACCACCATTAAATGAAATGGTTATCATCCATACGCACTCCAAGTCACTCTTCTTAAAAGAATCAGAAAATGGTATCGTAATAATTTCCTCATAACTATTGGCTTCCTTTGTAACAGTAGCTTCTCCCGAGAAGAGTGTTTCTGCAGATGTATGAAACAATCTGTTTTTAATGTAGTCAGCAGCCTTCTCATCATTTTGACTATAATTTGCTTGCACATTTATCTTTTCTTTTCCACTCGCCTTTCCTACATATAATTCGTTAGTATCTGTCGTAATTGCCAATTCGCCCTGAGCAAGAGTAGTATTGTCAATATTACTAGACAATCCACGTTTTATCTTTATTGTATTCGCCATTATCTCTCCTCCTTTCTATTTTTTTTACTTTCCTTTCACCCACTGACCGTTTTTTTTCACATACACTTTTTTTATCTTAACCCAACTATTTTCCTTTTTATAATAAGCCTTACCTTTCACCCAAACATCATCTTTCTTCGTTCTTAAAATAACATTCTCTTCTTTCCAGATTGCATATAAATTGATGACACCTCCATTCTCCGATGTCAAGTTTATAACACTCTGTCCATTGGAATAAGTAGGAGTGGTATCTGAAGCATTTGTACTCCATCCCAAGAACGAATAACCATCTCTTGTAAAGGCATTTGTAGTTAAATTTGATGCGACATTATAAGTATGGGTTGAATTTGAAGTTGTCCCAACTCCACCATTGCTATTATATTTAATTGTATAAGTATTTGGTGCTGTATTAGCATATATATTGTAATCTTTATCATCTACTGTGAAAGTATAGCTTTGGTCTGTTGAAGATATGTCTCCACTATAATTTAACCAATGATATCCCGTCTTCGTTGTGGTCACAACAATAAGCGAATTGCCAAATGTAACTACGCCTTGTTTGTATCTACCTGTCCAACCCCATGCCGGATTAGTAATATCTTCTATACCATCATCTGCATAAATTGTAATAGTATGATTATTCCAAGTCGAATACATATTAGCTGAATAATTCGCCGTATTAAAAGTCCATGAAAAGCTTGAAGCGCCATCTCCCGTTACACTATTTGTAGTGTAGTGTGCTCCATGCACATTTGTTCTTATATTCGATATCGTTGCGGTAGTTCCTATAGGTTTAGAAAAACTGTCTGGCTCATTAGTTAAATTTGTCCAACTGCTACCATCTGAAGTAGAAAGGTCAAATATCAAACCGTTTTGAGAAGAGCCATCTGGTTGAAAGGCGTTTATGTCATTCCATACAGAAACAGCAGCTAAGGATAAAGTGACACTTACGTCATGATTACCGCTAGCCGGCAAATAATTATAACTATTTGTATTTGAGTTGTATCTTCCTGTTATTGTATGAGATTGACCAGCAGTCAAATAACCAGTCCAAGAGGCCAAAGTCACCCAACTTTTTCTTGGCCAAATATTCTTGATAGTTTGAGTATCTTTTGTAGAACCATCGACTATTACATAAGCTCTTGGTGAACTAAAACTTTGGTATCCACCAGGATTAACAGCATAACAAGATAATGTAGCAGTAATTTCTCTTGAATTTCCACTGACATTACCAGTTTCATTAGCATCTATTTTAAAAGTATAAGCATTAGCGGTTGAATAACCTTTTGCTTTTACTGTTATTGAATTACTGGCCATCTACTATCATCTCCTTATTCTGTTAATATATATATGTCACCATCTTGACCTAAACTGTCCGCTGGCTCAGTTGTGCCAGTGTGCACTGTTGGAACACTAACTGTCTTACTCTCTTTTCCATTGAAGGCTATTGTAGTATTATTTTTTGTAATTGTTAAATTTTGCATGTCCGGATTTAAAACCCCGTTCTTAGAATATAACTTATTTGTATCAGTTGTAAGAGCTATTTCGCCCTCTTCCAAGATAATTGACGTAACCTTAGAAGATAAGCCTCTTTTAAGTTTAATCTTATTAGCCATCGTGCCTCACCTCTCTCTAATGTTCTTCCCATGTACCTGAACTATTTTTTATTTTTATCTTATTTACAACTACCCATTTACCGTTAGAATCCTTAACACTTATAGTTCCACCTGACATAAAATTACCATTAGAATCTCTCCAATTTATTAAACTTGGTGTTCTTTTCCATACGGCATACAATGTCTGTGATGAAGTTGGTATCATAGTCCCTTTTATACCTGTTGTTGCAGCAGCTGATGTCCCCCAACCAACGAAACTATAATTGTTTCTAGCAGGTGTAGGTAATATAATAGATCCTTTCGTTATACTAGTACTCCAAATAGCATATAAAGTTGCATTTGCATTTGCAGTATAACTTCCTCCTGGGTTATAAGTTGTACCACTACCAGAAACATTTGTATTCCAAGAGCTAAAAGAATATGAAGTAGTGTTGTATTGTGTTAATTTAGTAGTGGATACATAGCCTCCATTAGCATTTAGTGTTACCGTATAACCAGTCGCATTTGTACTAGCTCTGGTCGGCTTTGTAGTGCTTAAAGTTAAGGTCTTATTATGTTCTTTTGTTTGTGCTGATGGAGCACCTGTACCTCCGTTTGCATTATATAAGACAGTATAATTTCCCGCAGCAACTGATATTGTACCAGTTAAAGTCTGATTATATTGAGCTCCACTTCTACCACAACTTATCGAAACTGTTAATGATGTTAAAGATGCATCTGCACTTACACTTTTAGTACCTACTCCAGTACTAGTCCATGAGTTACCTTTCCAGTAATCACTTCCTTTAAATGACCCTGATATGCCTAAACTAGTTCCATTTAAAGTTACGCTATTGATAAAAATAGTATTTGTGGTATATCCATCTGCAGCGTATTCTGTACATATAACTCTAGGATTACTAATGGTAACGGTTGTACCACTTCTTGTAGTGCCATCATAAGCAAAGTAAACAGTAAAAGCACCATAAGCAGTATAATTATTACTATAACCATATAATGTTCCACAATTTATCTGAGCCATTCATATCATCTCCTTATTGTACTCTTAGCCAAAAATAACATGTGAAGTAAGGCTGTAAATTGTTGTGAGCTTGCCCCCCCCAGTCGAGCTATTAGTTATAAACTTCTCTGGAGTAGAAGTAACTCCATCATATTTAACATAATAGTTGGTATATCCTCCTGTCGTATTAGTTTCCGGAGCATAACCCATAAACTTCATATCTGCTCCATCCCCAGATTTTATCTCATGAGTATGACTTGGCATTTGACTAACTGTTAGAGCAACAGTTTTACTTCCACCTGTTTTTTTAACTGTATTAAATTCTGTCTGAGAAGTATCTACACCAACTAAGGTTCTACCGTTAGCGATTTGTTCCCAAACGCCACCGAATAATATAGAAGGATTGGTCGCATTTACTGAAGTATAAATAGAACCAACCGGATATATCTGATCCCATAGAGAGCTTAAATCCATTTTACCAGATGGTGATATCCAACATTCAACATTCGAATCTGTAGGTTCACTATCTCCAATGTAAACATTATCAGGAGATATTTGTCCTTTATTTGTATAAAGTTTATTTGTGTCAAGAGTAATAGCTAACTCTCCATCTTGTAATTTATTTACTGATAAATTGCTAGACTTGCCTCTTTTTATTCTAATAGTATTACTCATCTATCATCTCTCCTTTTTTGTTTTAATAATAAAAGTGTGTTATAAAGAATGGAACATCTGTAGACCCTGAGCCACTTAATGTAGTTGTCGTAGGATATACATGTAAAACTCCATCTGCTGTTATTCTGGCATGTGTTGCCACATCATTCGCATTATTCTCAATCGCAAAATCAGTTGTCCTATTTGTATATTGCGGAGGAAAAGGAATAGTACATATTGGATTCCATCTCCCTGTTCCAACACTACTAAGAATAGCCAATCCAACAATATAAACAATATTACCGCCAAATCTGTATGCGGCAACCTCTCCAGTGACACCATCTGCTAAAGTGCAAGCTTTTACTTCTATATTTTGCAATGCACCAAGTTTGCTATTAAGTACATCTATTTGTGACTGTAAATCACTAGTCCCAGTTGAGCCTGATGGGTTAAGCCAAACATTAACACCAGAATTAGAAGGTTCTGTTGTAGAAACTTCTACGTTAGAACCCAACAATCCATTCTTAGAATATAATTTATTTGTATCAGTAGTTATTACAATTTCCCCTTCTTGCAAATTTGAAGGTATGTTTTTTTGTAATCCTCTCTTTAATTTTATTTGATTTGCCATTTTATATCACCTAACAGTCTTCAGCGTCTTTTAATAATACGAAGTAAGGATCTAGTATTCCCTTAGGTGGTTCCATTGAGCTTGCTACTCTGCAAAACTCATCATCATTATGTTTTATAATATCTTCAACTGTCATATCTTTGACTTCTTCTGTCTTTTCTTTTAAATGTCTATATACTTCAGCGAATAGATCGGTATTCTTATCTTCAAAACTATAATTACCTGAAGTTCTTAATTCTTCTATTGGTTTGTAGTTATTGTTTTTTGTTTCTTCTGAGTAATAACAAGCTCCTGCGTAAGACAACTCTTTTAGTTCATCATTATATGAGACTAAAGTAACCTTAAAGTAAGGTTCTTCTATTGTTATTCCATTTTTTAAAGTAATTGGTTTTAATTTCAAAGCCATACTTTTCACCTCCTTAAACCCAAGAAATTGTAGTATCTTGTAAAACCTGTCCATTATTTATCGTAACATTATCAGCAGTTTGAGAACCAGTCATTACAGAATAATTATTGACATTACTATACACATCTTTGTAAGAACCGCCACCATTGATTCCGTAAGAACGCATTGTACCTCTGTACCACATTCCCCAAACTCCCAATGTTAAAGTTAAACTACTATATTGGTGTCTTCCAGAACGATTAGCCGAAGCTGTAGTTCCTCCCCAACTTAAAGTGCCCGCACCAGTTCCTGTACTTTCACTGTAGACGCTAACTGTTGCCCAGTTATATGCTTTAATATAATTACTCGAATAAGAATGATATCCTTTGCTACTATAATAGGTACTCCATTGTATTCTGCCATCTGCTAACCATTGTATTTGCCAGCCTTGTGCACTGCTTCCGAATTGTGCTACATTCTTTGTACCATCGTAATCTTTGTTTATGTAAAAAGTAAAATTAAACTTGTTTTGATTAACATTTGCTCCAGAGCTAACATTAAAAGTTCCATTTGCTCCGCTTTGATAACAGCGCCATTCTTTTGCCCCATAGTTTACTTGACGATTTAGCGTAAAACGTCCCCACGAAGAACCATTCCAGGCATATATGCTTCTTGTATTACTACTATCATTGGCTCCATAATCTACCCATGAGCTTCCATTCCACACATAAACTTGAGAAGGTTGCACATAAGAAGACCCATTGTATACTCTTATTTTATCATATCTTCCCATTTTTGTCCACTCCTATACAACAAACCAAATATCCCCAGTTTGGATAGCAGTTGGTTGAGATGACTGAACAAAAGTGTGAGCTAGACCTGCACCGCTAGAGTAAATAGCCCCACTATATTGTAATTGTAATAGTTGTGCAGGGTTATTATCTGTTGAGGAATCTGTAAAATAAGTAAAATGAATAGCATCTGTATATGCACCAACTCCCCAAACACCTGATGGAGTTTTTTGTTTTATTACGGGTTGATATCCAGTATAGCTTGTGAAAGCAATTCCAGCACTTGTATTACTTTCTCGAATTGTATTCCAAAACAACGAATTTCCAGCTCTTTGAATTGCTCCACTCATAGTTCCACCAGCTAATTTTAGATAACTGCCAGAAATGGATGCATTTGTAGCAAAGTCACTATCATTTGTTAATTGGCTTGTTTTTGTTGGTAATTCAGTTACTTTTGCCAATTTAATAGACCCGTCATCCTTGTTTGTTCCACTTGTTGAACCAATGTAAACATCACCAGCGAACCACGCATTACCTGACCAGTCAATTGTGTGAGCGTTAGATCTTTTAGAACTGTCTGTACCATTACCAACTATGTGAGCTGATGTAGTGTCTTCAATGTTGTATTTACCTTGAACATGTTGAACTTCGCCTGATGCTGTTGTATTTGATCCCTCTGCATGAGAGTATATACCTGATGCTCTTGTTTGATTTCCTTCTGCATGACATGATATACCTGTTGCGTGTGTTCCAAATCCTTCTGTATGAGAATAGGTCCCCGATGCACTTGTGCTTGAACCTTCAGCATGAGATGCAAATCCACTTGCTGCTGTAGATATTCCCTCCGCATGAGAATAACCGCCCGATGCTGTCGTGCTACCCCCAAAAGCTTGTGCATATGATCCTAACGAATTACTCGTTTCATCATAAGCACCAATAGACCTAATACTTCCCGTAGCTTGTCCGTTCATTAAATTACTCGGCATTGTATCTATTGTCTCATTAACTGCTGTTTTGATTTGATTCATATCAGCCGCCGTAACCTTATTTTCAGCAGCAATATTAGGTTTTGTTTGAAGGGCTACCTTATCAGCCCATGTAATTTTATTAGCCATATGTCACCCTCCTATTTCTTTATTTGAGCTATCTTAGTGGCATAACTTCTAAAAGTGTCAGAATCTAAAACACTTACTCCAGCAGCCACAATAGCTCTTTTTATATTTTCTTTTGTCTTATTTAAATAGTATAACTTTTTTTCTACTGCCGTACCAGTAGTTAATTTTGTATTATCTGCTACATGAGTAGTATTCTTTATACTATCTATTTTATTTGCATATTCTCTAAATGTAGTGTTTTCTGGCACATCTACGCCCTGAGCGATGATAGCCTCTCTTATCAAATCTTTTGTTTCTTTTATGTAATCTATCTTTTCCTTAATAGAGCCCATCTCGTTCTCACCTCTTTAAAAAAAATAAGGAGCACTTATTAGAAAGTGCCCCCATCAATTACGTCTGTATTACTTAGTTTATTACTTAAAGCAGTATTTACTTCAGTCTTTGTATAAACGTCGCTACTGTTGGCTTTCTTACCTAATTCAGTATTAACTTCATCTTTAGTATAAGCATTTGTAATGCCATATCCTGCTAATGTTGTAGATTTAGTTGCGTAATTAGATAAATCTATATTTACAGCCTTGTCTGTGATTGTTAAAGCTGTTCCGTTAACTTTTACTGCATCAATTTTGTTAACTTCTGCTCCTGTTGCAATACCAGTTAATTTAGTTTTTTCAGCAGTTGTATAATCATTTGTAGAAAGTCCTTTACCTGTTACAGCGTCTACTTTCTTACCTAATGCTGTATCAACTTCTGTCTTAGTGTATGCATCAGAGATTCCATATCCAGCAAGTGTAGTTGCTTTAGCAGCATAAGTCTTACCTGCATCATCTTTAGTTAAGTATGGTGTTAAGTCTACTACAGAACCTAATTTATCCCAATCCTTACCAGTCCATGCAACGTTCATTCCTGTATCTTCTAGGTTATAAACATCACCAACTGTTAAATCTTTTGTAGGTAATGCGGCTTCGTTAGCTACGCTTCCTTTATATTTATAAACTGATGCTACTTTTGCATCTACTTCAGTTTTTGTGTAAGCATCTGTAATACCATAACCAGCAATAGTTGTAGCCTTATTAGCCTTGCCATTAACTGTTGTAGTTAATTCTTCAACTGTAGTTTTATCAGCCTTTTTACCTAACTCAGTATCCATAGCAGTTTTTGTATAAACGTCATCGCTATTTGCTTTAGTTGCTAAAGAAGCCTTGATGTCAGCATCGTCGTAATTAGATAATCCTGCTAATTTTTCTTTTTCTGCTGTTGTATAGTCGTTTGTAGATAATCCTTTTCCTTCTACTTTGTCAACTTTTCCTTCTAAAGCAGTACTCATTGCAGTTGCATCAGCTTTTTTAGCTATTTCTGTATTAGCTTTAGCGATATCTTCAAGAGCCTTGTCTGCAGATACTTCAGCTCTACTTGCTTGATTGCCTGTTGTTGATATTTCTGTTCCCAAAAGTTCTAATTGAGTACTTAAATCACTTATATCTTCAATAGTAATGTCTGCTCCACCAGTTACTCTACCTTTTGCATCAACAGTTACTTTTGAATAAGTACCAGCAGTTACTCCGCTAGTTGCTAATTCTAATGCTATTTCAACATTCTTAGAACCGTCAAATGAAGTTGAACCAGTTGCATCTCCTGTTGCTGCAATTGTTCTTGCTACTGTTAATTTATCAGCACTTTCAACAGCTCCAGAAGCTCCACCTTTAATTATTTTTACATTACCTTCATTATCACCAACATATAGCTCTTGAGTATCTAATGCTACTGCTAATTCTCCGGCTACTAGTGTTAGTTTACTAATGTCGGCTTTTAAACCTCTTTTAATTTTTAATGTATTAGCCATTTTTCTCCCTCCTTATTTTAATTTATATTGCTACTAAATGTTCCACCATCTAATAGTGAATCCCATTCAATATTTCCTGCATTGGCTTGTAATATTAAATTACTTTCTTGATTATAGCCTGGAATGTTTTCTAAAAAGACATTAAATGTATCATGTAACTCAGCTATCTCTTCGTTTATCGTTCTTATAGCTATTTTATTGTTTTCATCTAAATATACTTGTAACCAATATAATATTTGCTGTTTCATATTACTATTCAAACTCATTATCACAAACTCTGAATCTGAATTTGATAAGGATTGTAAGTTTACTCCTTTTTTGACAATATAATGCGTTCCATTTAAAGTACATAATTCAAAATTAGAATATCCCTTATCTTTTATTGTTTGCAATATATTTGCTGCATTTTCTTCTGTATGCCAATCATCATCTGAATATGGAGCATAGTATGTATAAACAGCATTACTATCTGTTCCGCCAGATACATTAGCACTAATCACATTATCATCGGATATTGTAATATTTTCTCCAGCAGTATACGTTTTTATGTTGTCATCTACGTATTTCTTGTTAGCGACATGTTGATTATCCGTAGGTGCATCTGTTTTGATGAGGTCCGCATTGATTTTTACATTTGACACTGTTATTTTCTTTTTTTCATCGTCTATTTCACCAGACCATTCAATTTCGTATACAACACTTCGATTATACTCAGTATTTACACTATAGAATTTGCGAGTGGAAGAATAATATTCAAATACACCACAAAAACCATTATTTATATTGGGCAATGTTAATAGTAATATCCCGCTGATTTGATTATAATAAGTTGCTTGGGGATTGGTATACATTTTAGTTAATATGTCACTAAAATAACTACAAACCTCTGAATCGGTGCACCCGGACTGATAGAATAATTTTGCGTAGTTTTCATTGTCTTTTCCATTGAAAGTTTTTGCAAATACCAATTGTTCATTTCCAATTTTTGTACTTAATTCATCATCTACGTATTTTTTTGTAGCAGGATTGTAGTCACTTGTTGGAGTATATGGATCAGTATTTGTTGTTAACAGTGCCATATATTTTTGATATGGTAAATTTTTGTTATATCTAAAAATTGGTAATACAGCACTCATACCACTTGAATTAATATATGTGATAATCTTCTTAGTCGAATCTAATTGACAATACATATCAACATAATTAATTTGTTCCTTTATATCCCCATAAGAATGTTCGGCAAACATAAAATATAATTTACCATCATACATATCGTAATTCCAATCAGTAAGAGCAAACTCTCTATACGTTGTTCTCTTTAAAACAACTGGAGTTACAATTCTCAAGTTTAAATATTTATCTAGCCAACTCTGGAAAAGAGCAATAGCTTCGTCTCCAGTACTACCATCCCAAATAAGGGCTTGTTGAGAAGAATCTATATATTCTTTAGTCTCTTTCCATGAAGCTTCAAAAGTTTTGTCAACAGCTTCTGTAGTTGGGAAAGTATTATTTATTTCTTCTTTTGTATAATAATTTTCTAAATCTGGTATATTAATACCTAAATCTTCTAATGTTTTATTACCGGTTAACTCTACATCGTTAATTTTTGGTTTATTGGCTAATTCTAAATAATTTGTAGTACTACCTGTACTACCGCCACCGTCCTTGCCCAAAGCGGCAAGAGCGATTATTCTTGCTACTCCGTCTGTCTTAGCCATATTAATCACCTAATTCCTTCCAATGTATAATACCGTTACCAGAAAAATCTAATTGAATTTCATCTATGCCTTCTACAATTACAAGATAAAGACCTGGAGTAGTTGTCTCAGTTACTTTATCGAGAGTTGTCATGTTTATCATGGCAATAGCATAAGATTGTTCTGATTCAAAGTTAGCGTGAGAACCCTTCATAGAAAGTTTTGCATCGCCATCAATTTGAATACTCATAGTATTTCCGGTAATATTTTTAATAATTTTATCTTGTGGCTTTGCATCGCCAGTATTGATAGTCTTATCTCTTAATATTTCCATGATTTCCCCTCCCTTCGTCTATTATATTAGGACTATTTTACGTCCTTGTCTTCGTCTTCTTCTGGGATTTCAATTTTCCAAGTTATAACTTCAGTGTCTGCACTAATATTAGCCAATTTAGTAACACCTTCGATTGCTTTTTTGCCTTGAACAACAATTGTTCCAATCACAACACCAAGTACACCAATACTTGACATAGCGTTCAATAAATCATTAGATAATAATATTACACCAAATGTATTTACTATCATTTCATTTATAAAAGGTAACATTGTAAAAGCAATTGATAATAGAGCAGCACTTACATAAAATATAGCTGACTTGCCAATTCCTTTAAATAATTTCTTCCAGCTGAATGTTTCTTTCTTTGTTGCAACATTGTATAATGTTCCACAAATAGTATTAACAACAACTAAAAGACCTAAAATTATACCAAGCCATCCCATTGTTTTTAAAGTAAGTAAAATTGCGTTTAACATTATTCTCCCCTCCTTACAAGGATGAGCGACAACCCTGTTGGGTGTCGCCTATTCTTATATCTTTTTTAAAGCATCTTTGGCATAGAATCCTGTAGTGCCCGTATTATTTCCTACTTGATATGGATAAGGTTTTCCATTCCAAATCTTTAATATTTGTCTTTTCCAACCAATTCCATAAGCAGTATTACTTCCACCATAAGCACTACCATTTCCCGTTCCAATAATTTCTACAGCATCTCCTACATTTAATTCTGTAGATGGTGCTGGTGTAGGTGCTGGAGTTGGTTCTTCATATTTCTTAATAGAACTTTCATCCATCCAACCTAAGTCTCCTGTTGTATTATAAGGATGTGCTGAACCAGGATTCTTTCTTGTGATGTTAGTTACTTTATTACTAACATGACCTGCTGCTGATGATGCGTTTGAATTAACATATAAAGGTCCATCAACTATAACCTTATCTCCAATATTGAACTTATCACTTGGAGTTGGTTGTGGTGTTGGAGTTGGCTCTTCTGCATCTATAGCCTTTTGTACATCATCTGGTAAATAGATAAAGCATCTGAAATAATATCCTGCTCCAATTCCCCATCTACCATTATTATTACTTCTTGTACTGTTCCAGAATATAGCACTTGAACCCCATCCAGATTCTGAAGTATATACTGAATTACTATTGTTAACTCTCTCAACTATAGCAACGTGTCCAGCAGAACCTTCTTTTCCCCAACACATAATAGCGCCACGTCTTGGAGTAGAACCTGTTTTTAATCCAGCTGCTTCTGCTCTTTCTTTGAATCCTACGGCATTGCAGTTTAATGTAGTATAAGTACAGCCAGTTGTTTCTCTAGCAATATTTATAATCTCATTAAATCTACCGCTTGAATATCCTACGCAATTTGCTAAAGCATCTGCATATTGATACTTAGGATTTCCTTTGATACAAGTATTCCAACCACCAGAACCTCTTGTAATAAAGTTTTTATTATTTGCCGGTCTTGTGGTTCTCATTGTAAAACCCGTAGCACCTATCCCCTCTGGATCATCTGCGTTTAGGTTTTCAATTTCTCCATCTTCATTTAATTGTTCAGGACTATCTGTATTGAACTCATATTGAACATTCTCATCTGGAATATCGTCTCTTAGATAAGCCTTCGCAATCATAAGTCTTACTTCTTCAGGTGCATTTTCAATATTTTGTATCTTTTGCTCCCAAGTAAGTACTTCTTTGCATTCTTCCATGTTTTCCACCTCCACTTTTAGAAAATTCCTAAAAACTTTTTCTTTTCAGTAGAACTTTTCTTTACTATTTCTTTTACTTTATCTTCCAAATACCAAGCCAACCTATCAATTTGTTCGACATCTACATCTTTAGGTCTTTCTGTTCCCCACTCTACTGCTACAAACCCAACTACATTTTGTAATTCGTCTCTGATAGCGACATCGTAATAAGAACGTATACCTATTGATTTTTTAAACTCATAGGTATTCCCCTTGTCGTTTCTAATATCCTCGATATCTACGCATTGAGAAATTCCATTATGAGTTATCTCATAAATTAATTTTGGCATAACTGATATAGGTAAATTTGAACAAGCTAATCGTTCACTTTTTAGTCCTGCCCTAAAAACCTCATAAGATGGCGACATTTTTAAAGCAGTACGGTAGTTAGAATAATGTTGACCATTATGGAACTCAAACAAGAAAATTCTATCTGCGTTTAACAATTCCTTATAATAATCCATTTTTTCTATTATTTGTAAGTCAAGATTGCTTTGCTCCTTAACTCCTTTGCTTATATCTTCTTTTTTTAAAGCTGCATTTATGTACTTAACGCAGAAATAAATGACTAATATAATTTCTGCAAGTGTAATGCCTATCGTTTTAGCTGTCTCTACAACTGCGTCCATAAGTCTAACCCCCTTCAATTATAAGCTTCCCTCTGTTACTTAGTAGATAGAGTTGGCACAAATTAAAGTTTGATTACTTCTTTCTTTTTACTAGACGTTTTTGACCGCTAAAGTCTATAAACTCAGGATTTAATGTTATTATACCACCTTGTTTATCTGTTGTCAAATCTGCAATCCATGCTCCTTTTTCATTGTTTAGTCCTAGACTTCTTGCATAAGGAGTTTGGTCAATTGTAGATGGAACTTGGAAACAATGTACATCTGCATATTTCATATAAAATGAGTTATGATAATGACCCATTAATAGTATATCAGGCTTTTCTTCTGTAGGAATTTGTTCTACATATTTTTGCATTCTATAACTTCTTGCATAACTCTGTCCCTTGGAACCGTGAAATAATCTTAATCTTGTCTTTCCATAATCTACGTCTGCTACATCTTGTCCCAAATAAATCATGTCAGGTCTTTCTTTTGCAATGGCTTTACCAATATCAAACCCAGCATTTCGTATAGCCGTATAATCATGATTCCCTGTTATAAACATTGTCTTTATTCCACTCTTAGAAGGATATTTCTCAACCACGTACTCGAGCTGTTCTTCTACCCCATGTGCCCTTAATTCGTAAGTATGATTTGGTCTATTTGGATAGTTACCATCTGTTACATCGCCTACATGGAATACTGTATCAATTTCCTCTTCTTCTGCTAAATCGTACAAGTATCTTAATATGTCTAATCTATCATATTTACTGCCTAAATGAGTATCACTAATAAATAATAATTTGTGGTTTTCCCCGGCAGGTAATTTATAAACATCTCTATCCTTGATAAGTTGTTCTTTTTGATAAACAAAGAAGCCATCTTTATATTCTGCTTGCCATCCGTTTTGCTTTAACATTTCCACAAAACCAAACACTTCGTATTCCTTTAAACCGGTTTCCAAAAGAATATCTTCCAAAGGTCTTTTCTTTTTTATTAGGTACTTTATTTTGTTCATCATTTCTTTTTCGTCCATAATTAAACCTCCATAAAAAAGGCGCAAAAACCTTAATAGTTTTTACGCTATATCTCTTCTCCATTTATTTCATCTAATAGAGATGCTAAAGTAGTTTCCATTTCTTTGATTTCGTTGATTGCTTCAACAAGGCTACTTTTGTTGCCTGTGTATAATTCAGTTAAGTCTCCTTGTTGTTCTTTCAACACTCTACCTTGATTTGCAGATAGACCGTCCTTAGTTGAAGTAGAAGTTAAATTATCAATTATATTAGGAGCATAAATTGCCATATTAACACCTCCATTATTTTATTGTTACTGTTTTACTTGAAGATTCTGCTTCGACGCCAGTTGTATATAATACTTTTGCTCTTATCCAATAAATCCCACTTGCCGGATCTAACTTTTGGAAATATCTACCCAGTTGAAAATTTGACCAGGTTTTTCCATTATCATAACTGATAGCATATTTTCTTGGAGTAGCATTTGATTCTCTATTGTCTTTTACTTCACTAATAATAGCTCCTGCGTCTGCGTGTGCTATTATCACTTCAGGTAAGGGAGAATACTGAGTAGAACTAATGATCTCTGAAGTAAAAGTCTTAGACTTTCTGCCATACGAATCCATTACATAATATTCAGCTTGACCTGGATCAGCCAAGGTATTCTTGCTATTTGTGAAACCTCCTTTCTTTTGCCAAGTTGTTTGTCCCTTAGTCTTCATATAAAGTATAGGTTCATTGAAGTCTCCCGAAATAGTTACAACCATCTTACCACTACTTCTATTTACAACTATGCCATCATAATACTCAATAGGATTATCATTAAAGTCAATAAAATCAATAAACTCTATCTGTACTGGTATCTCTTTGTCTTCAATAACGCTTGTTTCCTCATAAACTCTTTTAGTTGTTTGACCAAAATTATCTCTAATCATTAAATTACAAGTACCATTCTTCCAAACACGACAATGATTGTAGGGAGACCAATATTTGCCATCAGAAAATGAATACTCAAATTTTACATCTGGTTTTATTTCTGCCATATTGTCTCCCTCCTAATCACATATTATTGCATCTAATACAAAGTCTAATGTCGTAAATTCATCATTGGTCTTATTCATGTTGTTCCAAATTTCATTAATTGCATCAACAAGATTCGATTTCTCTGTTGTTGTTAATGCTGTTAAATCTCCAATATCATTCTTTAATAATCTACCACTATTTGCTGCTATTATAGCATCTACTCGGTGAGTTGTCAAGTCTGTTATAACAGGTGGTATTGCTATATCCCAATCTGCATTTATAGTAATCTTATCGGCAAAAGGCGGATTGTCCAATGCATTCAAAATTGAAGATATGTAAATTGTATGATTTGTTTTAGCCTTTCGAGCTCTTGCTGTGTATCCACTGGCCGTCTCTTGATAAGCTCCCTCACTTTTATAGGAATGGAACTTCCAAGTGATTTGCTTGCTAGCATCTAGTCCTAAAAGTCTACTTTCTTGATAAGTACAACCTGTTTCTCTCCATAAAACTACTCTATCTATTTGATCGTAAAAATATTCTTTTCCCAGATCGACTCTAACAGTAGTTGTATTAGAACTGTTATTTAATTTACAATATGTAAGTCCATCATGACTGCCATTTGTGACATTCTCTGGATTAAGACCTGTTCCCTTTTCGATCGTAACAGTCTTTCCGAGAGATATGTTATTTCCAGATTTATCATATACATCAAGTTCAACAATTTTACCATCAGTATAATCAGTCTCATCTTTTGTATAACCTTTTTGGCTAATATCAATATACCTTATCTTATTATTTAAAGTAACTATAGACTCCTTATCTAGCATTACCTTCTGGCTTTCTTTATATACATGACAAGATATATATCTTGCGGTATCTACATTTAATGTAAAATCAGAATTGCTACTTGTACTCACAAAACTAATATAAAGACGAGTTTGGTCAGAAGATGTATGATATTCAGTAGAACTACCGGCAGTTATTGGTAAGGATGTAGGAGATCCGTCTGTTGCATTTGTAAAGAAGAATCTTCCTTGCCCATTGAATAATTGTTCCGGTATTTGAATTGTATAAGTAGTATTAGGCAGAACTTCAATATGTCCTAATTTAGACACTCCATTACTTGTTGTATCCAAAACAAGAGAACTTGTTCCACTGTAAATTCCACTACTCCATTCTGAACCATATCCATTATATACATCAGCTTTTCCTAAAGCATAACCTTTATAATGCTTAATAGTTCCATCAGAATCTATTTTTACAAAAGGACTACTTGCCAAAGTTTCAAAATCTTGTGAAGCCCATTGAGAATAATATATTGTTCCACTTTGACCTTTAATACCAACCCTGGCTTTACAAGTATATTTAGAGCCTGGTTCTAGATTATCATACACTTTACTATAAGGAGGGATTGCGTTAGCAACTTGATAACTTTGACTAGTCCCATCCTCTCTCTCAAGAATAGTTTCTATAACATAAAACTGTTCAACATTAGATGGATTGTTAAAAGTATAATCCACTTTGGCTGTTGTTTCTGTGATTTCAGATATACCTAAAGCACTTATTGTAACAGTAGCAGGATCTGTTTTGAAAGAACCTGTTGCAGTAGAGCTTCTTCCTTGAGTACCAGTAACAGTCAATTTGTAGTAATAAGTAGTATTTACACTCAATCCACTAATTGTATTTGTTCCAGTAACTGAACTTCCATAACTTGTGGAAGTGCCATACTCCCATTTGTACGAAGATAATGAATCGTTAGTATCATAAGAAGCCGAATACTGCATCTCCACTGAAGTCTGAGTGTAAGTCTTGACTCCATGTGAATTAATCGTTGGATTATTTCCAGTCGTCTTAAAACTACCCGTCTTGGCAGCTGAAGTTCTTCCCCAGTTATCCGTTACTGTCACACTGTAATAATAAGTAGTATTTGGAGTTAAGTTAGTTAATCCGAAACTGTTAGAACTTAAGTTGTAAGAAGTTGTTGTTCCATATCTAATAGTCCAATTACTCTGACTCGCATTCGTATCAAAACTTGCAGAAGGAGAAAGAGTAGCACTCGTTCTTGAGGGTGAAACAGTTATACTATTTATAGTGGGAGCATTTCCAGAAGTAGTAAAACTTCCTGTATAATCACTTGAACCGCCAGCATTTGTAAGTCTGTATCTGTAATAGTATGTTGTATTCGGAGACAAATTTGTAATTTGAACTCCAGATGACGCCGAATTACCATAGCTTGTTGTTGTTCCATATACAATAGATGAGCTAGTACTCGTATTGTGATTACTTATCGGCACATTAGTTGTTTTGCTTAAAGGAGTTCCACCAACTGTAGTACCACTACTATTAGCAGCCCTTACGTAAACATATACTGGCATATAACTCTGATTAGCTGGACAATTGTAAGATACTGTTCCCTTATTTGCATAAAAAGTCTTAGGTGAAGAACTTCCAGAACTATTTTCCGACGTTTCTCCCCAAGTATTACTGCCAGATGCACCTATCCAACCAGAATGTCTCATTGAATTTGTTGTATATCCGCCATCATATCTTACAGCAAACATTGTAGCGTCTCCGGAAAAAGTATTACTGTATCCGGAAGGTTTATATGATATCCCTGTTCCAGAAACAAAAGTTACCGCTCCAGCTGTCCCCCAATTGCTAACACTTCCAGTTATCGTAGCTGTCGTTCTCCCTACTTCACTATGAGAAACAGAACCGGTTGGCTTAGAATAATTTCTTGTACAGCTGTTATACGCTATACAAACCCTATATCTTCCATATGTGCTTCCATTAGAATATCCCTCCATTGTTCCAACTTCAATAACATTGGCCATATTTCTTCACCCCCCCGTTCTAACTATTTGTGTCTATCCAAATTATATATCCACTCTCTGGAATCTCAGGTTGTTGAGTTCCAACAACTAAATTAGTTGTATTCCAAGCAGTTTCCTTATCTTGTTTTTTTGTAAATTCATTTTGAAGGTCTTCTTGGTCTGCTATATCTCCACTTATTTGTCCCCATTTATTATTTTTTGTAAATGTCTCATCAACATATTTCTTAGTTGCAGGGTGATAATCACTCGTAGGAGTATACATAAGTGTATTATCTCTTGTTAACACTTGAGACTTAGTTGGTCTATCATTTATTAATGCCATTAAATCTTCTTGGTCTTCTATGTTATTATAAATATTACCCCAAGAAGCGCCACCTGCAATCATATCAACATATTTCTTAGTTGCAGGGTGATAATCTTTAGTTGGCTCATAGGCGTTAGTATTATCTAACTCTAGTACATTATCTTTATCAGCCTTCTTACTAAGGTCAACATTTGCATTATCTAGACCTGTTTTTAATTCGTTTATTGCTCCTGTAATATTAGTTTTATCAGTTGTTGTTAAATTACTTAATGTACCAATATCATCTCTAACTTCATTTATAGCATTTACAAAATTGTCTTTCTTTGTTGTATGTAGATTTGATAACGTTCCATGTTCTGCATCTAATTCATTGATTGCATTTACTGCGTTATCTTTTTTTGTTGTTGTCAATGAAGTAATATTTCCTAAGTGAGCTGAACGAGCATAGCAATCAGATGTTTGATTATTTAACTTAGTTGCATTAGCAGCATGTAAAACAGTCATATTTCCATCTGTTATAGAAATATCTCCATCAGCATTTCCACGAACTGTTCCTAATATTCCATTTTGTGCGGGATAAATATTAGGTTGTTCCAAATCTTGCCAATTGTTTCCATTCCAAATCCATTCATGTTGCTCTCTATCAACTAATTCCCAACCAGCTTGAACTGTCGTTCCACCCATTATTTCTAATGCTCTAGCTGTTAATTTTTCAGGAGTTACGTCTGCAGTGTCTAAATCGATCTTACCAATCAAGATTGTTGCTCCTCTTAATGTGTCTGTAATTGATTTTAACTCATTTATTGCACTAACTGCATCGGTTTTATTATTAGTCGTTAGATTTCCAACATTACCAATATCTTTATCAACCTCGTTAATTGCCTTAACCACTGTTTCTTTATTTGTAGTAGTTAATGTATTAAGAGGACCAATTTCTTTATCCAATTCATTAATAGCATTTACCGTATTGTCTTTTGCAGTAGTTGTTAATGAGCTTACGTTACCAATATCTTTATCTAACTCATTTATAGCAGATACTAAATTAGTTTTGTCTGCAGTGGTTAAATCAACTAACTCTCCAGCACGACTATCTAATTCATTGATCGCTGCGACAGCAGTTTCTTTTGTAGTAGTTTCAAGTTTACTAATATCGCCAAGTCCATTAATTGCATTAATAACGCTTGATTTGTCTGCTGTTTTTAATTCTGGAAGTTTACCTACTCTCTTGTCCAATTCATTTATTCCTGCTACAGCAGTACTTTTATCATTTGTGGTTAATTCTTCAATAGTTCCCAAATCATCATGGACTTCATTTAAGGCATTAACCATGTTATCTTTTGCTTCAGTGTGTAGCTTAGATAAGTCTCCCATTTCACTATCTAATTCATTAATTGCATAAGTTACGATTTTATTTGTAGTGGTTAGCTCTTCTACAGGTCCAACGTTTGTATCTACTTCATTAATTGCTCCAACAATAGTGCTTTTTTCAGCAGTAGTAAGATTTTCCAAATCCCCCATCTCTTTATCAAGCTCGTTAATTGCAGCAACTGCGGTACTCTTATCTTTTGTTGTTAATTCTTCTATTGTACCTAAATCATCATGGATTTCATTAATAGCATTAACAATTCTACTCTTGTCTTCTGTGTGTAAATCTTCTAGTTTACCGATTAAGTTATTTTCCAATATTGAAGTAACATTCATTATCGGTATCCATTTTGATATTTTTCTCCAATGACCTTCTTCGGCATAATCTTCTTTTACATAAATAGCCCAGTCACTGTCTTCATAAGTATCTCCAGTTGTCGTAGAAGTATATTTCCAATTATTGTCTCTTCCATCTGCTTTACAAACATACTTGGCATTTAACAATACGCCTGAAGTTGGATCTCCATCTACAACATAAGGAACATCTGGTAAGTCACCATCATTGATTCCGAAATATCTCTCTTCAGTTGATGCTGTAACTAAATCATTTCTTTTGTTATATTCGTATACAACACCATTTTCGCTAACAGCGCACCAGAATCCTTGAGTTAGTCGATCAGAAGGAATATTATTTCTGTCTGCGATAGTTTCTACTTGCGAATACTCTTTATCAAAAATAACTCCTTCTACGGCTAATTGTAAATCTTCTGCCATTCTATTAAAATTATAATTAAGGTCGGTAGAATTGATTATTCCACCAATTTCTCTTAGCTTTTGGGTTATTGCCATAATTCTACCTCCTATAAGTACCTTGGCACTATTTGCCATTCTACGTTTATTGATTGTCCTTCTGGAATATTTAATTCACAAGATAATTTATCTAATTTTGTTATAATAACAGTTGCATCAGCATTAGAATATAGCCCAACACTTTTATCAAGTATGAAACGATTGGTTATTTTATCAATTCCTATAATTCTTCCACCTGCCCCATCTTTTGCATTCACATTCATTTCATCTTTAAATATAACTGTCTTTCCTATGTCATCTGTTCTTACTTGTCTAATCTTTTCATCGAATCCTACCATTGTATTAGTTCCATCATTTGATATAGACGCATTTTCTTGTCTTTCAACATAATTTCTTGGTTGTAAATACATTAAGTCTCCTTCAACTTTATCTGAGCAATCTGCCCCATCTAAAGTGTATGTATTCTCACCCCAGTCAAGAATCATTTGATTATCACTTGTTAATCCGCTTAGAGTAATAACACTAACATCTCCGACAGTTTCATTACGTAATATCATTATCCCAGAATCTATTGCCTTATCAGTACTTATAATAGCTCTTATTTTTGAGTTATAAGTTCCTGGATTATATATCTGAACTTCATTTTCACCACTTGCCATAGTTACCGACATTGGTAAACTTTCTTCTCTATATAATAATCCTTCATCATAATAGTAGTCTTGCGTACCATCAAAGACATCTCTGTATTCATAATATTTTAAATCATCTTGATAATACAACATTCCATAACCACAAGTTTGTCCAACTGTTGTAAAAGTTATACTGAAATTTCCTGTATAACTAACTCCACCCGTATCAGGATGTGTTAAAGGAATATTTCCTAAATTATCTACAGAACTTACCTTTACCCAATAATATCTGTAAGGCTCTTCTGGTCTTATTAATTTTCCTATTTTCTTAGGTCTTATCCAAGATTTTAATTGATCAAATTCAAAGGCTGATAAATTATCAATGAAACAATTATAAGTAAAACTTTTTTGAGATAATCTGGTATTAAAATAATACTTACCATCATACCCATCAACTTCTAAACTATTATCACTAAATTCAGGAAGGATAGGAGTGTCATAAGTACTTCCATCTGAAACACTCGCTACTCCTATCTGACTTGAATCTATTCCATCAAAGACGAAGGTAAGATATATTTCTCCCTTGTCTATGACATCCATTATATTTGCTCTTCCGCATACAGGTTCATGTGCAGCCATATAATCTTACCTCCTTTTTATTTCATGTTTATATTTAACTTAGTCCCAATTCCTTTCTTTGCCATCATATCATTTGCTCCTTGTACAAATACGTCTAAGGCTTTCTTACCATCAGCAGCACTTGACATTGAGGCAACGTTGAAGTTAATAGAACCGAATGTGATATTAGAATTTGTAGTAGCATTATTAACAGTAGAAGGATCTAGTGATTTTGCTAACGCCCCAATCTGTTCAGTTTGGTATGCACTTAAGAATGCTTCTGGATGTGTTTTATTACCATCTACCCAAGCTGGTCCAGTATAATCTACCATACCACCACTTAAGTAAGAAGGCCCTATTCTTTTTGCTCCAAAAGGACCCCATCCCCCAGACGTAAAATACTTAACAGGTATATATCCAGTAAATCCATCTGTCAATAGAGACCATCCTTGTCCAGGGATGTTTGCAGAAGCCAAAACTTTTACATTTTTATTAAATCCCAATTTGTCTTTTGCTTTACCATTTTTTGAGCCGTCTGTATTATAGGTATCTATAGTTTTATTATCTGCATCAAATTCTACAGTTTTTCCAACCCATCCGATATATTTATTAATTTCAGTGTTCGGATTTTCACTGCCTTGTGTAGTAGTTGTATTTCCCCCTCCAGAACCACCAGAAACATAGTTTTTAACACTAGATGCTCTATTCGCTGCATTTACATATGCATTTGCAGCATCTGTGGCTTTTTGCCAAGAACCAGGAAGTGCTTGAATTTTAATGTCCATGGCTTCGATCGTTTGAGTAACCGAAACGATATCAGAAGTTAACTTATCCAGTTCCGCCCCCATATCTGTAGCAGCTTTCATAGCATCCATTGTTTCTTTCCATTCTCTCTCCATTTCAGATTGTTGCAAAGCACTCTGTTGACGATACTCTTCGTTCCAATGAATTAAAGTCTCCATCATGGCTTCAGTACCTTCTTCTTGAATAGCTTGAACTTGTTCCCAATACCAAGTCATCTTTTCTAAGCGATAATCATAAGTTTCTGACTCGGCGTCTTTTGTATCCTGTAACCATTGTTTACGATCATCCATATCATCTTCAAAACGCTTTTCAGCTATTTCTAATTGTTTATCTTCTAAATCCTGTTGCAATTGTAATAATTGAGCGTTATTTTTACCGGAAGAATCTAGTGTTGCTCTACGTAAAGCTTCTTGAGCTTTATATAACTCCTTATTACTGTTGTCGTCTTCTTGAGCTTTCTTTCTAGCTTCGACAGCTTTTTCAATCATATCTATTTCATCATCGAGAGCTTTAACTCTAGCATCATGCAATATCTTTTCCCTATTTTTAATAGCATCTACAAGCTCATTTTCTATCTCGATTTGCATCTGAACTAATTCTTCTCTAACCTTTTTAACTTCTTGAGCATACTTAGCCAAATCATTTTCAGTGTCTCTCAACGCATCTCTTTGATTTTGATAAGCCTCTACTAAATTATCAATATCTTCTTTCATATCATTAGGAAGATTTTTGTATTTGTCATACATTGTCAAATCTGCCCATCCGATATCTCCATTTTCTTGAATTTTAAACATCTGTCCATAAGGAGAATCTAGCAAATCTCCAGCTGCCTGATTAGTCATTTCTTGCTGCATATCGAACAGGTCTTTGTATACATCATACTGTTGTTGAGCTAAATCCAAATTAGACATTAATAAACGTCCATAATCTTCTCCACTATATCCATCATATAAATCTTTAAAAGTATTATTTTCCTCAATTTTATGTTGTAGTCCTTCTATTTTCTCCAATAAGGTTAAAGTGCGTTCTAATTGCTCATTATAGTCTGAAACTGAATCATCAGCGTTTCCAAAATTCATACTTTTACTTAAATCAACTTTTCCATCTATGATATCTTGGAAAAACTTCTTTTCTACATCCCCCTGTAAAATCTTCCCATCAAGTACAGCAATTTGTTCCTCTAGAGCAGCTTCATAAGCTTTTAAGCTAGATAATGTTGTATCATAATCATCTGTAATTAATGATAAGAGATTTTCAGTTCTATCTTTTTTAAATTTGTCAACGGCTTTTTTGTACTCGCCGCTATAATCTTTAAGAGTGAATGAAGTAGCTTCTCCATTAGCATACTGTTGCTGCATCGCAAGTAATTGATTAAACCCAGCTTGATTGATCTCCAATATCTTTTGAACCTTCTCTTCTTCAGATTGAATTTGACCAATATTAATGGTATCTAAATTATCTGTCAAAGTATTTTTGGTTTCTTTCTCAAACTCTGCTTCATCATACTTTGATTTCCCTAAAGTCTCAAGTGCGTTAATCTGTGTTTTTACCGCACTTAATTCTGCCTGTAATACAGTTTTTTGCATTTTTAGAGAATTTTGAGCTTCATCAATATCCGCTACCATCTGTTGATATTTAGCTTTAGTCGCTTCTTGTACCATAGCGTTAACTCCAGACATAGCTTCAGCATTTAAATGTAACAATCCATTCTCGTAAGATATTCCATTATTTACAGCAGTTAAAGCAGTTACCCATGCGTTCCAACTATCTACGCTACTTGTAGCACTATCTTCAAAACTTGCAAATACATCGAATAAACCTGTTAATCCATCTACATCCAATATTCCTTTAGTATCATCTAAATGTTCTGCTACACTATTTAATGCTTCAAAACTTTCTTTTGTTTCTTTTAATATGTTAGAAACTTCTGCGAATGTAGGTAATAATTTAGAATCCATAGTGGCATAGGCAGTATTGGCTATATTATTCCAATATTTTAAAGCTTCTCCAGATCTTTCCCACTCACTAGCCCATTTGCCCATTGTTGTCAATTTATCTTCTCCAAAGATATCTTCCCACTTATAATTAGTTCCCATGGAATCATTTATACTTTTGATTTGACCTTCCCATATGTTTGCCTGAGTACTAGCATATCCATATCCGGTCTCATATTGCTGCATATTTTGATATTTTTCAACTTGACTAAGTGCAGTTTCATATGTTCTAAGAGCACCGATAGTTTCATTTATCTGTCCATTTGCGTCTCTAAACATCTCTGTAATACCAATTTCTTTATTTCCGGCAAAACCCTTATCTTCAATATTTGTATAAACCTCTGCAAATTTTACATCTAATAATCCCAAGTCGTTCATCGCTTTCAAGGTTTCACTATCTAATTGTCCTAGCGCTTGGTCAAATCGATCTAGGTCAATCCTATAATCATTATCTCCTATTTTTGACTCTTCAATAGCTTTTTTGATTGCTTTTCTCGCTTCTGCGACATCAATCGCTGCATCAAATTTAACATTCAACACCACATTAACAATTGACTCTATTTGTTCTCCTTTAAATCCAGCCTGTTCTAAGACATCTTCTAGTCTATCTAAGACATATTTCCTAGCTTCATCGTAATTTAAATCTTTTACATCGAGTGTTACTCCCAAAGAATCTAACGTACTTTGGATTTTACTTAATGTAGAACCATCTAATTGTTCAAATGTTTTATATAATTCATCTCCAAGATCATCTATGTAAATTGCTCCGGTCGTTCTAGCTGCCTCCAACATGGAAGTTCCTAAAGTCTTCATAATTTGATCTCCGAGACTCTTATGTTCGGTTGCTAATTTATCAACAAACTGTCCTTCCACTGTCAATATCTGAGCATAAATATCATTGTAATTTTCTTCTATAACTTTTTTGTTCTCATTTTTTTGGTCTAATGTCATTTCAACGACAGAAGCTGCATCTCCAACTAACATAGCCGAACCTGTTGCAACAAGTGCTGTAGAAATACCAGCAGACGGTAACTCCAAGAGTACGCCCGCTGCGATAGCTAACGCCCCTATTATTGAGGTCCAAATCGTAGCCTGTTTTTGTCCATTCTGTGCCGATTTTTGTAATTCTCCATAAGTTTTTAATTGATTTTGAGCATTTTCCGTTTGCTTTGCTTGAATAGCCTGTAACTCTTCCATTGCCCTAGTTGTATTAATTATCGCATTGCCATAGTTATCATACCCCGTAACCACGTCAGGGAGTGTCTCAGCTAGAGCTTTCGTGGCATTATTTAATTGAGATGTTTCTTCTTCTGTTTTAACTAATTTTCCCGACAATTCATTGTATGTATCTAAATATCCCTTAACATCTGTTTGCTTTTGATTAAGCTCATCCATTTCTCCTTGTAATTCACTTAGTTTGCTCTGTACTTTCTCTGATGTTGGAATAAGTTTATCCATTGTATATTGGATTCCTGTTATAGCGGCTGCTATAATTATACCCTTTGCACCAAATCCTTTTAAGAGATTTGCAAAACCAGCAAAAGTTCCTGCAGCACTACTCAAGTCATCGCCAAGTCCAATTGCAGATGCTCCCATTTTTGCAAATGAACCTATCATTACACTTGACATTATAGACGTCATACTGAATTGTTTTCTTACTTCTCCTAAATTGACCGACAATCCCTTAAGGCTATTTCCTTTCTTATAATCTGTTCCTAACTTGCCTAAACCTTTTGCATCGTTGCCCCAAAAATCTAAATCAATTCCATTTGAGTTAATATTAGACGCTGCGACCTCTATGCTGTTCGCTTTAGATGCTGTATTGCTAGCTTCTGCTTCTTTTATATCGGCATTTGCGGCTGTTTCACTAGCTTCTGCTTCTTTTAATTTGTTCTCCTGAACTTTTTTTTCTATCTTCTCACTATTTTCTAGGGTTTTTATTGTTTCTTTTGTTGCTTTTCTTTTCTTTTCTTCTACTGCAATATTTGAATCTACACCTTTAACGTAAGTCTCGAATGATTTTTCTACTTCTCTTAAAGAAGCGTCTAAAGCAGGAATACGTTTTCTTATATAATCTATTTCTGATATATCTGGAACTTCAAAATTTTCGTCTGAAAGCTGTCCTGCAGCAGCTATTTCTGCTCTCTTCTTTGATGAAGCAATCATTGAACGCTTATATGCACCAGCGTATTTATTATATTCTTTAGAATTTTGAGTAGCATACTGACTCCTAATTCTCTCCATTTCTTCACTATAATATTCGACAGCAATCCTTTTATTATCTTGTAAGTCATTTATGTTACTATTGTATTCTGCCAAATCTTTCTTCGCTTGGGCTAACGGAACAGCATTTATAGAACTATTTGCTAACTCTTTTGTATCTTTTATTTCCTTCTCCATGGTTGCATCATTGCTATCCATTATATTTTTATTATTAGCAATTTCTGTTCCCATTTTGCCAATGTTTTCTGCAGCTTCTCCTGCTACATTTTTATAATCATCGGTAACCTCAGATTCTGCCGCAATAATACCAGCAGTCGCTGATTTATTTGTATTTAATTGTACCGTTGCAACACTTGCCCCAATAGCACTATCTTCTATTTTATTTACTGCTTCTGCAGTATCTTCTGCCCCTTGTGTATTTTTGCCAAATGAAACAGTAACTTCGTCTAATTTTTTTACTGAATTTGTTACGAATTCCTTAACCGTATTACCGAGTTTTGCTATTTTATTATCAGCCTTATCTATTGGCTCTAAAAAATTATCAAATCCGAGTTTTCCACTTATAAAAGTGCTAAAATCACTAAAGTTAACCCTAGATAATGTCGTTATAATTTTATTTAATGCACCAAATATAACCAACGTACTAGTGATTTTTTTAGGTATCTTATTTAACAATTCTATTAAATCACTTAAGAAATCTACCATTCCTTTTATGGTATCTGAATCTGCTATATTGGTCGCAAATTGTTGCCATGCATTACTCAATCTTGTAAAACTTGCTTCAAGCCCTTGATTATAAGCTCTTAACTGTTTTGCAGATTCTCCACTTGCGTTTTGAGATACACTAACCAATTCCATTGCTCTATCATAGTTATCCATTAAAGCTATGAAACGAGATTGTTGTCTATTACCTGCCAATACCGTTGCAAGATATGCCTTATGGTTCTTATCAAGTGTAGCCCACATCGGACCAAGTTCATTCATGATATCTTGCAACGTTCTTAATTGTCCAGAACTGTCTGTAGCAGCAATCCCAACACTATTTAATGCTTTTGCCACATTACTAAATGTGGTGCCATCTTCTTCGATCTTACCAATATCTTTTATTTCTTGTAAACGAGAAGTTATAGACTTCATTGCAGTACCAATATTCTCTGGTGCTTCACGAGTTACTTCTTGCATTGTTGATAAATAAGCCATGTAGTAGTCTAAATCTAATCCAGCCATACGAGCTTGAGACGCAGATTTTTGCATGGCTACTGTTAACTCATCTACACTTGAAGCAGCGGCAGCATCTAATGCAGACATCTTATCAGCAATATCCATTGCATCTTCAGCACTTAACTGATATCCTCTTACTGCAGCAGTTAATCTATCTGCAGCTTCTGCGGCATCAATTCCACCAGTTTTAGAAACTGCTATAGAAGCTTCTGTCATTTTTAATGCCTCAGAAGTTCCTAAACCTTGTTGATAGAAAACCAATTGGGCAGCAGCAACGTCTTTAGTTGTTGAACTTAATTGATTTGCTAACTTATTATACGAAGAAGTTAAACTATTAACTTCTTCTCTAGTTTGACCAGTTACCATCATAGTACGAGTTAATATCTCGTCATAATCTTTAAAAAACTCTATTCCTCGACTCAATCCTGTTTGGAATAAATTACTTAAAGATGTTCCCAGAAAAGTTCCTGAAATAATATCTCCAAACTTTACTACTTGATCTTTTGCTTCTTTTGTTTGTTTAACAACTTCACTTTCGACTTCTTTAAATTTCTTAAGTTCAGTTGTTGACAGATTGGCATTTGTTGTCACAGTTGACATAGCTCCAGATAACTCATTCAATTGTTGATTTGCCTTTCCGCTAGACATCATTGATTCAAATTCAGGACTTGCCATTTTTGTCTTAACTTCTTTTTGGGCATTTCTGATTTCTTCTTGTGTTCTTAACTTAGCCAATTCTTCTTCTTGAGCAACAATCTGTTTAGCAATTTCTAAACGTTCTTGGTCTTGTTTGCTAAGCTTCTCACCTGCAGCCACTAAAGCATCTGCCTTAGAAATCTCTTTTCTGGCTTGAGGTGTGCTCATATTGTTTTGAGTTTTAAAAGAAGATAACTCACTAGATTTCTTACGACGCTTTTGAGACTCTACGTCTAATTTCTTTAATTGCTTTTCTAAGTTTTGATAGTCTTTTATTAAAGACTGATTACTTGAACTTTGAAAAGATTGATTAATAGCTTCTTTCATGCTATTAATCTGTGATTTTACCTTTGTAGTTTCTTCTCCAACTGTCTTAAATGCTTTTGTAATGGCAGAAGCATCAGTGCCTTTTGATAGTTCTCTATTAAGATCCCTAATAGCATTATTATATGAATCAAAAACACCTTTCCCTGCATCTTTGCCACCAATTTTTATTTCTGGCATTTTTATTTCTTTGATGTTTTTCAAAGCACTTGTATCAGGTATATATTTGACTTTAATATTTACAGTATCATTACCTGCTGCCATTTAACTCACCCCTCTCTAAATCTATTCGCTAACTTTTTCTGTTTCTTCTAATCTACTTTCTAATAGCTCTTTAATCTTATTTATATTTTCTTCTGTAAAAGATTGTCCTAAATCTTCAAGAACTGACATTAAAGTTAATGAATATTTAGCTTTAGCTTTTGCTCCTTCTTCAATCTCTCTGAATAGTTCCTCATATTCCTTAGCATAATCTCCATTTTCTAGTTCTTCAATTAAACCATAATTATCATTTATAAAGTCTATCCAATTAATATCTTCTGCTTCCATTGCTTTATGCATTTCAGTGTTACCTAATAAATTGAATAAAGTTAATGCTAATGATATCTTTAACTCATATTTATTATGATAATATTTTTTTTCTATATTATTTAAAGTTTGTCTAATTATAACATCTTTTGTACTTATTTTTTTTAATTCTTCTAATCTCTCTAATTTCATATTTTATCTATCCTCCCACATTAGCATAGTTAAACTCCATGCTAAGTTTTATTTTATTCACTGCATGTAGCATTTGATCTGCTGTTGCGTCATACCATTGTTGTCTTGTTTCCAATGGTTCCTCTTCATATAATTTAAGTATATTTCCAGGAACTGAAGATAAGCTATCCTTTGCTTGAGTAATTTTCCATGGGTTGGAACTAATCTTACTCTTCGTTCCCAAAGTAGCCTCTAACATATCAGAAACTCTTAATACAGCATCTCTTGTATGTCCTTTAGTTTTTGTTCCTGTCTTTGATATTACATATATTAAAGCCTCTTTTCCTTCTGCAATACCAGCAATAGTTTTTATAGCAATCGCATATCTCAATACATTGATAACATTTATAAATCTACTATCCAATAATCCAGACGGATTAGAATTCAATTTCTCTATTGCACTTGGATTAGAACCAGTTGTATACATGTCAACAGGGGTAATCCCTCTCGCCTTTCTATCTTCATTTACGCTATTTACTAATGATACATAGTTTGGATCTGAGAAAGCATGTTGATGTATTATTGCAAATCTTACAATATCTTTTGTACTACTGTCTATTGTATCGTCTAACAATAAGTCTAAGTCTGTAGCAGGTAGTGATAAGATCTTCTTTCCAGAAGCATTACCAGCTTTCATCTGAATTGGCAATGGATTCTCGCCTTTTACATTGACTTCTATATCATACGTACTTTGCTTTTTGCCATATCTAGAATCTCCGGTTTGTTCAGACAATAATTCTGAACCCTTGAAATCAGATATTGTTCCTTGGATTGCCATTTCTCGTTTCCACTTTTCTAAATCGCCTTGTTCTTTTGCAACCTTTGTCATATAAGCAGCGTTTATCAAAGTTGAGAAATAACGTTCGAACCAGTTTCCCAAAGTCGCTCCTCGTTGAGAAACCTTCATTTCTCCACTCGCTCCAAGCAATTGATTCATTGCTCTTGTAGTTCTAGACTTTATTTGAGAAACTATCTCTTGTGTATTCTCTGATTTACCTTTTTCTATTGTCTCGTGTAATGCTTTTTTACTTATTTCTTTAATAGAATCCAATATTGTTCTATCTAATGTATTCTTAGAAGAAATTTCTTCCCATATCTTATCAAATACTTCATTAGTATCTGTTAGTAATCCATTCAAAATTTGAATTCCCATTGCAGGTGTTGGATCATCCGATGTAAATAACTTACAAAAATCCGTTAATGCCGCGTCCTCTTTTTTTCTAAAGCTTTCTATCGCATCTTTTATTTTGTTCTCTTGTGGATTAACCGATAATGATTGAGCCTCTTTCCAATAAGGACTGCAGAATAAATAATATCTGTGCAGATAACCCGGTCTACTGTAGTAACCGCCATCATTTACATTAGCTATCATACTATACCACTTCTATTGTAAATATCTCTTTATTTACTCCATTTTGATTATCATCAGCCAAACCTTGTACATAAACAGTAGAACCATAGGCTTTTTCTGAATTATTAAATCCTATATAAAAATTGGTACCAACAGACACTTTATTAAATCTAATAATCACGTTCATCTTTTCTTCTGTTAAAATATCCATTGCCTGACATTGCATCTCTAATGTCATTATCACTTCTGCTCCAAGTTGTTTGATACTTGTTAATGATTTTGCCTCATCCTCTTCTTCATAAAGATATGTAAAGATATGAGTCACTTTTCTAACTAAATGTATTTCATCGCCCTGAAGTTCAAATTGATCTTGAGCTACTCTAGTTAAGTTACCATAATCATCTGTCAAATATAATAACACTTCTCCAATTGGAGTCGAAGGCAATTTTATATTATCACTATCATTAACTAAGACAGTGTCAGTTATAGTGGCTCTCGTTTTTTGATTTGCTTTCGTCTCACCAAAAATGCTATTAAATAAATTTAACATCATACTTCCGTTCATTAAACTAAAACTAACATGTTTTATTGTAGAAGTTCCAGCTTCAGTACTTCTACCAACTATATTCTTATCTCTCTCTCCAACAACAAAGTTTGAAATTGAAGCGTTATCAATAACCATAAAAGGTTCTCCCTTTTTTAAATAACGTTCTCCATATTTTCCTTCCTCTCGAACTCTGAAGATGGCTTTTTCTACTTCTTGAAATCTTAATCGATCAAGCATCATATCTCACCTCTTCTTCAATATCCTCTCTGATTATTAGTAGGCTTTATATTCCTTTACTTCATTCATTGTACAATATAATAAACTCTGTGTCAAATAAAAAAAGAACCTTGCGGTTCTTTATTACTATATGCTAGCTCCTTCTATACATTCAGTAGCTTCACCAGTACCTTCTTCACCATAAATTCTATAAACGATTAGACGTTTGTCGTCATCTGCTAAAGCAGTTCCGTTCATATCAAATACAGCAGCAGTACCGTCAGCATTTAATTCGAATGTGTAGTTGTTATCTAAAGCGAATCTAGGAACTTCGATTTGTAATGCATCATTACGTCCTGTAAATGTGTTATATAATTCAGTATCACCTACGAATCTGTAAGTCTTAGCGAATATATCACTAAATACAGTAAGTTCTTTAGCTTGATCAGCTTCAGTAATATCATAGCTATAGAATACTTGATATTCTTTACCAGCTTCAATTGTATAGTCAGTTGGTCTCCAGTTAGCGTCGCTTAAGTTAATATCTTGTACAGCTGTTTTAGTATCGAAACGAGCTTTTCTTTCGCTTATGATACCATCTTTAACTTCTGCTAACCAAAGAGTAGAATCTTTAGCCATAGCATGAGTTAATCTTAATCCTTCTTCAGTAGCTTTTAATTTTTCATTAAATGCTATTCTGATAGCTGTTTGATCTCCAGAAGTGATAACTTCTCCTCCTGTAACAACTGCTAAATAAGTCATACTCATAACAGCATCTTGGATTGTTAAGTTAACAGCTTTGTTTGAAGCGATACGAGCTAAAATTGGATTACCCTTACCACCTTGTACGTCATTAGTATCAGCAGTTTGTTCAACTGTAGATAGTTTTAATGTATCAAATTTAGCAACTGGGTTTCCACAAACTAAATCATATAATACAACATCAGCACAAGTAACAGAAGCATATTTACGTCCCATAATTTCAAACATAATTTTTACCTCCATTGAATTATTCTAGCCAATGCTTAGTCTTCGACTTATGTTTTTTATCAGCATAAGGTGACAATAGGCAGGCTATCTGATAGTTTTCAATTTGTACTATTTTTTCTAGCACAGCTCTAAACTGTAATAACGTCATGTTATATACCGTTTCATAAGAATGTCCATGAGCAACAACAGCAACAATTTGAGAAGCAAGGTCGTCTTCGCCTTTCTCCTTCTTTATATCAGCCAGACGTTGTTGGCCTTTAACAATCTTATCGTGTACTTCTTGAGCACGTTTAGAACGCGGTGCATTTTGTATTTTACTATCCTCTTCTTTTTGTAATGTTATCTGTCTGATAACACTTTGAATCTCTGAAAAAAGTTCTTCAGTGAGCTCTATTCCTGACTCTAGTTCCCCTATAAATATAGAATTCTGCATCTTTAAAAACTCAACTTTTTTATGCATAAAGAACAATACTGAGTCTTTGAATATCTTTTGTAAGTTTAAATCATATATGATAAACTTTTTATACACATCCCAATCTTCAAGATTCCATGTCTCATCTGTCTCTTCTGGAACTAAATCTTTTCTCGACAAATTCCACACTGCATAAAGATTACCAAATCGTTCATTTCCCAAAATAACTATATCTTTAATTGTTGGTTGAAAAATAGTAATCTTTGTATTTAACTCTATTCCCTCTCCTGTTAATAATTTACTTACATTAATTTTCCAAGATTGTTTCATAAACCATCCTGAAACCAATCAATCTATCTGATAATTTAGCATTTATAACTTGGTCTAATCTATATTTAACACCTGAAGTTTGAACGAATTTAGTCTTCATAACCTTATCTATATAATAACATATAAGAAGAGGTCTTAACCCATCATTTATTATCCATTGTTCAGGAGGAGTCCATACATCAATTGCCAAAGTAGTTATAGCATTATTTCTTTCTGTTCCAATATCTTCCATTAATAGATTAATTGATATATAACTTGCGTCCACATCTGTCTCATTATGTAAAGGAATTAGAGGAGTTCTCCAAATTGTTTTGTCTATAAGAGACAACTCTACGTCAGGTTGTTCCAATGCATTTTTATCTATATAATATAATAACTTTCTAATTTCTGGAGTGGAATCTAAAACAGCAGCCAAACCAGCGATATCATTATTAAGAGAAAGGAACAGAGAAGCTTCTTGGTTTTTACTTGAAAAAGCACTCATAATTAAACCTCCTCTGCACTTATAATTCTTATATCCTTAGTATAAATTTCCTCATTTGTCATTACAACTAATTTTATTGTTCCAGCATATTTGTCCTTAACTGATATCTTTATTGAATTCTCAGTAGTTTCAAAACTTCCCTTGACTTTAGATGGGAAAGTTGGAATAAATTCAGCATTTGCTTTGTTATTCAAATAATACTCTGCAGTGCTATTCCATACGATACTATCTGGACCAACAATAAATACATTGTCTTTTACCCATTCATCTCCCGAATGAATTATGAAATCTTTATAGATTAACTCATTGTCTTTCAAGCTAACTCGAACCTTTATATCAGTAGCTTTTAAAGGAGTAATAACATTACCTTCGATACTGACATCTTCACTGTCTTCAACAGACAATACTATGTCTTTCATATCTGCAGGTTCTCCATTTCTAAATATGTTGTAAGTAACTGTAAAAGGTTGTCCAATTTCTAATATTACGTCAGGTTCAAAATCTAGTTCAATTTCATATCTCTTGTTGTAATTTGCAATGTTATTAACTACATCATCGCCATCTTGTAATATGTCATCATACATACCTAAAATAGTAGTTCCATCAGTAGAAAGATTATCAACAAATGTAACTCTATATGGTTGCCCATTAAACAAGAAACGCATGTCTTGTTCTAGATCTAGATTCCTTTGAGTTATGACAGTAATTGGAGTATCAACTTCTCTTGCCATAACAGGAGGTTCTGTGTATTTATTCTCAACTAAGATAGAGCTCATTCCTCTTCCTTTTGCATATGCTTTTTGACTTCTTAAGTTGCCCTCTTTATCTACCCATTTCAAGTCAACATTACATCTATAAGCAGTTCCATAGAAAGATTCTTTTATAACACGAGCTTCCCTTTTTACAACAACCCAATATTCATCGTCCCATTTAAACAATGTTCCCATTTTTAAAACATTTATTTTAGATAGAACCAAAACTTCATCTCTGATATCGGTCATAGCTCCAGTCATGATCCCAATACGGTCAGGATTCCATTCTTCATTATCTATATCATAAATAGATACATCCATCCCGTATTGCGATTTTTCTAAAAATATATCTAAATTAGTACGAACTTGATTTTTAACATATTCTTTTAAACTAGATCCAACCGTGCCAGTTACTCTGGCTTTATAATTTTCCATTACACCCATCTCTGGCACCTCCCCTTTCTTTATTGAGGTTTTGCTATACCGTTTAAATAATTTATAACATCAAAAACTCTTCTTTTATACCAATCTCCATCTAAATATTTTAGAGGAGCAACTTTGAAAGCAATTGTACTCGCAGTTAAACTGTCTAAAAGACCATTATTCATAGTTAATTCCATCATTAACTCATCATATAATCTTTCCCAATCCTTTCCTTCTTCTCTCCAACATAACATCTTATAAACCATAGAAATTATATGTTCTCTAATATATTTATCTTGCATATTAGTTTCCTCCGAAAGTTGAAATATCTATTGTTTTATAACCATATTCTGTTAAACGATTTTTTAAGCGTTTGTAGTAATTATCATGCAATTCTAATAGATTTTTCATAGTTTCATTTGGAGAGTAAGTTTTAATACCAGCATCATAATATTGTTGTTCAATTAATCTTGTAGAATTTAATTGTTGCTCTGTCCAAGAAACAACCATTCCCCAAGCTAAACATTCAATTTCGTGATCACTTAGCTTTTGTTCAAAATATCCTTCTTCATCGTTTCTAGCATGAAGGTCATATCCTGGTAATACTCTATACTCAGTTTCTTTTGCTATACGGCATAGGTAATAAATAGATCTCTTAAGAAGAGGCAATAAATCTACCATTATTTCTTCTTCTGACATAACGGCAAATCTATCATCAGTTACGGCACTGAGAAAGGATTCGTATATTTCCATATACTTTGTTCCTGTTTCCATTTAAACCCCTCCTTATTCTGATAATAATTTTTTAACTAAATCAGTATTATATCTATCGTTTTTAGCAATTATTTCTTTTACTGTATCGTAATTAACTGGATTTTTTAATGCCTCTCTTAATTTATCTTCCTTGTCATTTTTAATCCAATTATAGAAAGTAATAGCTTTTACAATAGGCACTTCAGCCTTTTCTTCTTCAACATGAACTTGTTGAATTCCTGTAGATTCTTCTACTGCACAAATACGGTCTCCTAAAATATAATCTCTTTCTTCATCAGATAAGATACTACCATATAACATTTCTTCAGTGGCTCCTTCTACCTTAATTAAGCCTTTACAAATCATTCTTTTACTTACTGGATTATCTAGTATACTCTTAAAACTATCTAGAGATACTCTTAATTGACTTTTTAATGGAATATTATAAATTCTTCCACTAGTATCTCTTAAACCAACTCCAGAGTCTCCAGTATTTAATAACCTAATTTCAATAAATTTGTTATCCATTTTTTCTACCTCCATCATCTCTCACGGCTTTTCTTTTTACCTACAGTAATAGTAGACACTCTCCGTGTTAATATTAATTTACCATATTATAATCTTTTTGTCAACATAAAAAAGAACTCCGAAGAGTTCTTTGATATATCTTACTTTACTCTATTAGATTGAATCTGGAGCTAAACTTTCATCTCTGTAGATAGCCCAATAATTATGAGATAATACAGCTACGTCAAACATTTGTTCAAGGCTGATTTCTTGAGATAAAACAGCATCTGTGAAGTTTCTAACGAATGTAGGTCCTTCGAATGCGATTTTAACTGGTTTTTCAGCTCCAGCTGGCATAATATATGCATAAGCATCATCAACAATTGTTTCAGTATTTGTGTCATCTGTAAATGATTGATTTAAGATAACTACGCTGCATCCTTTATAAGTTCCAACATATCCTTGGTTTCTTATATCTTCAGCATCTCTTGAGCTTAGATTTGGATGAAGTTCAGCAGTAGCCCATCCTGGTAAATTGTATAATTTACTTGCGAAAGCAAATGTACAATAAATATTAACGCTATCTCCATAAGCTCTTACAGTGTTGATTAATTTGTCGAATTCTTCGATTATTAATCCATTACCACTATATTTGTTAGCAGCAGGTCTTTCAGGAGCATTGAATGAAGCAACTAATGCTTTTTGAATTTCAATATATAATTTTTCTCCTAAAGCTTCTGTTAATACATCTAATAGTTCAGACATTGAAATTCTTCCTAATAAGAAGTCTTCAATTTCTAATCTTGTAGCACCAGCATATACTCTTGGTTGCATTACTAATTCTTTATTATCTAAAGTAAATGTTTTATAAATACCTTGATCTCCAGCTTTAGTAACGAACTTCTTACCTCTGTATTTACCAGTTCTTAAAGTAAAGCTAATTTTTTCTCCATATCCTTTTCTTCTGATTTCTGCGAAACCACCGAATTGTTCTAATACTTTCTTAGGAATAACGATATTAGCAACTTCTTCGATTATTTCATATAAATCAGCTGCGTGTTTTCTAAGATATTTGTAGTCTTGGAAAGCACTTAATTGTTCACGAAGTGAATTTTCAAGATCAGCAGCTGTAAATTCAGAAGGGATATTTTCTTTTGTAACTGTAGCAACAGCTAAGTCAACGATATCTTTAACGTTTTCCATATCTTCCTACCTCCCTTACGCTCTGTTTACTTGAACAAAGAATCCCTTTGTATCATCTTGCATTGTACTTAGTGTAACGATAAATTCACATTTAGCATCTTTATTTTCAGTTTTAGTTAAACCGATCATACCTTCTCCATCAGGATATCCGTATACAGTTTTTCCACCTGCTAATGCTTTTTCAACAGCTTCATCATCAGCGAATTCGCTTTCTTCATATGAAACAAGATTTGTATGGAATTTGTCGCCTTCGTTTAATTTCCATAATCTTGGTAATTCTTCTTCATTATTTACGTTGAATACGAAATGATTAACTCCTCTTTCTCCTGCTCTGTAATATCTTACAGTTGAATGCATTAAATAAGGACAAGATTTTTCTTCTTTAACAACTTCCATATTCTTACGATCGATGAAAAGAATCATACCATTTTCTAGAGTTTCAATTCCATCAGCAACTTTTGTTTGAGCTTCAATTTGTCTTGTAGCTTCTGCAGCTAAGAAATTGTGTTCAACAACGCCATGTGCTGGAATAGTATATTGTTTTCTAGCCATGTTTGATTACCTCCATTAATTTTTCTTGCTAGCAGCCTTAGTGGCTCTAACTAATTCTTGCCATCCTTTTTTAGTTTCCTTTTTAGCAATGCCATTGAATGAGTAAACCATTCCGTTTACCTTATTTTCATCGCTTTCTTCTTCAACTAATACTTGTTCTGCAAGCTTTGCTCCTAAAGTAGACTTTAATTCTTCTACACTATAAGTATTGATTTTTTCTTTTATGTCAGCCATAAAATCACTATCATTTATCTTAGCTGAGAATTTATTAAATAATTCTTCTTTAGCAGCAGTTTCATAAACTTCTAACTTCTCTGTTAATTCTTCAACTTTAGCTTTTAAAGCCTCTGTTTCTTCATTAACTTCAGATTCAGCTTCTGTTTCTTCTTCTACTTCTGGTTCTTCTTCAGACTCAGCAGAGCTTTCTTCAGCTTCTGTTTCTTCTTCAGTTGCAGCTTCAGTCTCAGCTTCTTCTTCAGTTTCTTCTGAAGTTTCTTCTTCAACTTCTTCTTCAGCTTCAGGTTCTTCTTCGGCTTCAGTTTCTTCTTCTGTTCCTTCTTCAATACCGTCTTCAGTAGGAGTAGCTTCAGCCGCTTCGTCTTCTGTTACTTCAACAGCTTCAGTTTCTTCAACTTCAGGAGTCTCAGTTTCAACAGTAGCCTCTTCATTAACTATAGTAGAATCTGTTTCAGTAACTTCAACAACATCTACTGTTTCTTCTGTATTTGGCATATTTGTACCTCCTATATTCGATTCTTGTTCTAACGCTTCATAAGCATTAAGCATACTTGCATACGCTTGAAAGAACTTGGCATCCTTGAAGCAAGGAGTGTGTCCATCTCCCAAAACAGTAATCCCGAAAAATTCGGCATTAGTGATTTTTAGGTAATGTTTGTCATCATAAATCTCAAAGTCGCCATCCAAAGTATCAGGATTAAGTTCCATTGATAGAGATTTCTCCTCTCCCAAAATCTTTTGAGCTTCAGGAAATCTTCCGTCCCATATTACGGCATCTACTTCATAGTATTTCCTTTTTACAGGCAATCCATAAATTTCTTCCGTTACTTCAACCTTCAATGGATGAGGGTCTAATGGGACAAAGCCGTAAGCTATTTGACCTTCACCGTGTCCTTCGAAGTCTCCTTCTTCAGAATTATATCTTCCAACAATAGGAGTACCAGGAATGGTTTTTATCAACTTTTCGGCTACATCTGCATCAATAATAGTACGATTCACATTAGGTCCTTCATAGAATACTCTAGCTCTTCCTAAAGAGAATTGACTATTAACCTTGGAATACTTAGTCATTTTGATGTCTAGGGCAGCATATTTTGTTAAGTCCATATCACTTGCCTCCTTTATTGACTACTCTCTTTTTTAAGAGTTCCGTCGGTCTTTTCATCTGTTGATGATTGTGGTCTTCCACCCTCAACATTATCGGCTGCATCTGCAGTTTGTTGAGCAGCAGTTCCACCTTTTCCGCTCATTGTATGAGAACTCATTAGGGGAACGAGTCTTTTGTCGAGCTTCAATAAATCATTTTCCAAATATAAAAGAGACTCAAAGTGTCTTTGCTTAACACCAACAGCTATTTGAGGAATGATTTTACTGTAACCATACTGTGCATTCTTCAAATAAGTGTCCATCATTTTCTCCCTATTACGATAGGAAATCGGTAAATATGAAACTACAAAATTGTAAGTTCTTTTTCCTCTCGCACCAATTTCGGCATTGCAAATAAAAGATAACCATGTACTTATTTTTTCCATAATGTTCCAAATAAATGATTCATCTTTTCTTGCTGAGAATTCCAACACTCCAGCAGTGTCCCCATTAAAGATAGCTTGAGGAACACCAGCTTCATTGTACATCTTTTCTTCAAATTTGTCAATAAAGTCTAAATCACTTTCTCTTGAAGTATCAGACAAGTCTAATACGCTTACATCTGCTAAAGATGTTAGAGCATTTACCCTCTCCATCTTCTTTGTAATCTTCTTCAAGTTATCATGGAATTCAGCCGCAAGTGCTAAATCAATCTCAGGATCTCCATTACTATCGATTTCAACGTGTTGGAATAAAATCTTTTGAAGACTATCTTCGATATAATTATCTCTTACATCTTCAAATTTTCTCATTCTGACAATTTGTCTTAATATGCCCGCAAAAGGAGGCATCCCGTTATAACTTGTAAAACCAATTCCATGAACAGGAGTTACTAATACCTTTCTCTCTCCGTTATTTTTCCAGCGATAATAAGCAGTTCGTAATCCTTTTGGATATTGCTTTAACACATCCTCCTTTGTTATATTAGGATCAACTGACACCAAAGATGCAATAACTTGATCGATAAAACTCATATCTAACTCAAAAATTGGCATTTGTCCATTTTTTGCATTTCCGATTATTTCACAATAATCTGATGGTAACTTACATAATTGAAAATAAGGTTTTCCATCCATGTTTACGAAATCATAATAATAGAAAACTCTACCATCAACAAGAATATCAATTAATGTATGCACTGTAAAATCTTCAACATTTATTTCATCGTCTAAAAAAGCCAAAACATCATTATACTCTTTTTCCAATTTTTTCTTATTAACTGTTCTTCCAGTGCTTGTTAAATCAACAGGAGATACATAGTAATAATTTAAAAACAATGTCGCATAATAAAGTATAATTCTTTGATATTGTGGTTCATTATAATAAACCCTTGATAAAGTAATCCATAGTGGATCTTCTGGAGATAATTCCATTAGCTTTTCATAAGTTATGCTTTTTGGATTATATCCTCTAACACGGTCTAGGTCTAAAACTTTATCATAACTAGGATCATATTTATTTATTGCTTTAGCCAATTTTTGGAAACGAGCTATTAATTTGTCTTTGTCTTCAAAAACATTGGTTCTTACCTCTTTCTCCATTTTTTACACCTCCTAATTATAAAAAGAATACTGTCCTAACGTGCCCTTTCCAGCACGTTTTTTTAATTCTTTCTCTTCTTCTAGACTTACAAACCACAAACCATAAATAAATGAGGAAACTAAGTCTTTTCCAATCGTTGTCTTAATTTTTTGAACATTTATATTACTTGTCGCAGTTTCAATATTAGCCTTCAAATTCGCTAATTGATCTTGCAACTTAGTTGTAGATATATAAGGAATTAATTGAGTGGCTTTTTTGTCTACTTTCATTTTTCTCCAATAATCAAACTGAGCAAAATAAGTTCTTGCTTGTCGTTCATTAATAAGGAGACGAACTCTATCCAAACTAAGCATCAAATGTGCGTTCTTATAATAATCTGAGTTGGCTCCCGGACTTGCCTCAACACCATATAGTTTTCTTACGCATCCAGGCATTTCTGTCTTCTTATACTTTGGTTTATTACTAAAACCGTATGCAGGATAATAATTACCATCTTTTTCTTGTTCAATTATTAAGAAATCTGCGATACCGGCTCCTGGACCGTTTATATCGACAACTATTCCTCTAAAATTAAATATGGAATCAAGTTGTTTTATTTTAATAGATTGATCTTGGAAATGTCTACCTATACCAGGCATTATTATTATATTAACTAAATGTGTAACGAATCTTTCTCCAGAAGTGTATGTTTTAAATATCTCTAAAACAGTTTCATCACTAAAACGACCAACGTCGACACCTAATGTATAAAATATATCACTTCTACGTTCTGGTTCAAATTCTGGTCTCAATATCTTTCTACGTTTATCTATTAAATCATAAGAATAATAACTTTCTTCACTACCGCCAGCCCATCTCGACATATACTCTCTCAAAAATGTCTCCAGTTTATAAGTACCAGTGGACTTAATTTTATCTAAAATCTTTCGTTTATCTAATAATCCATGCATAACTGGAATACGATAATCTCCACCAAAAACAAATACTTTATCTGGTTCAAATACCATATCAACCAACATTTCAACTGTTAAATTATAAGCATAAGTATTTTTATATCCAGCAGATCCAATCATTATTTGTGAAGCATGTGGTTCTGTAGGATTATCTTTACCACACATAGTTTTTCTGTTAACGTTTAATAACGGGATAACTACATTTTCAATCTCATCTTGATTCGCCAATGAAAACTCTTCTATTGTACCACCATGTCTACGTCCACCACGGGCACTATCCGTTGTAGAAACGATGTCTATTGCAGAACCATTTCTAAACTTTAACTTAGCTTGGTCTTCTCCACCTGTTGAATAATGTTGTTTTTGCTTGTCAAATTCAGCAATGTCTAATTCATTAACAAAGAATGGAATCAAATAATATACCTCATTCATTTTTTCTTTTGTAATCATTGCCGCTTGTTTCTTAGTATCTGCACATAAGAACAATTTACTCATTGGCTGCCACATGGCTTTCATATTAATTGATATAAAGTTTAAAAATGATTTTGAATAAGCACGAACGAAAATTCCGCTAACTTTTTGATATCTTGCCATAACTCTTAAAAAAACCCTTTGATAAAAGAATACTTGTTGTAAATATGTATTTTTTCTCTTTACAATATCTATAAAATAATCTGGATAAAGATACAAAATACGCATCGCATATGTTATATTATCCCAATTATTCATTACGTAATCTGGCGTAACGACAATTCTTTTTATATCATTACGCTCAGAGTACATATGGTGATAAGCATCTATAAATTCATCTAAACTATTTGTCATATTCTTTACTTATCTCCTTAAACATATCTATTAATTCTTCTTCGTTTAGGGCTTCATCCTCAAATCTCTCTTCTTGTGCTTCCTGTGTCTCAAACATATTTTCTATATCCTCTTCATTAACATTTGTTCCTGAATTTTGTTCCATTAATTTAGCATTATACATCTGAGTAACTTCTTCTCCAGAACCAGCAACTATTGCAGCAACATATTGTTGGAAATTTCTTATTGTTGCATCTACAATATCTCTACTCTCCGTAACCTTATAATCCATTAACCATCCATGCTCTTCTAAAAAGGCAATCAATTCACTTAAAGACTCAATAGTCTCAGTATCATTCTGTACAGCATTTTGAATACCAGATTCTTTCATTAACGACTGGTACGAGCTTATTAATGTTGACACCTCTCGAGTATCACCAGAAGCTAATTTCTTATCAATCAAAACAGATACTAATGCAAGTTTACGAATCATATCTCTTCTTGCCTCATCTCTAAAATTATAATAATTCAAAGTATTTTTTTCATAGCTTTCCATCTTTAGATAATCTTCTACTCCAAAATCATCATATGAACCCCACTTCTTTCTCAAATAAATAAATAAATCAGCTGATAAAGTAGGTAATTTGCTCAATACTGCATCAGTTTCTCTCGCCTTTTCCCATAATAAGTCATATTGTTTCCAAGATGATTTGCTATATTCACTGCTCTTTACTGTTTTTATATATGTTTCTAATATATATCTTTCATTATCAGATGTTTTTGTTATTTTTATCCACTCTTCTGCCATAAAAACAATGTCTAAGAATTGACATAATTTATCGACAGTAGATAAATCTTTAGTATTTATACTCTCTAAGGCACAATCATAACATATCGTACTCACTCCATCAGTTCCAAATAAACAATTTTCACCACAAGGAACTAAATCTTGGATTAATTTTATTTGGGAACACTTACCACATCGTCTTGTTCCATAATCCATTTAAATCACCCCTTTAAGTGGATCTTTCTTCCTGTCCCGTTTAATTTATGTAAACAATATCCACAACTCTTTGCAAATGAGAAATATTCATCTTCCCATCTTTCTTCTTTGCATCTAGGACATTTTTTCTTATTTACCTTATGAAAATCTCGTCTAGCATTTATCAAAGCCGACTTAGCAATTTTCTTGCTAATAGATTTAGTAAATAATGTGCTTATATAATTATCATTATAATTTACTCCATACGTATCTCTTACATACGCACCAATGACATCATTTCTCTCTCCATTAATTTTCATTTCAAGAATATCCCATATACAATCGGTAAATTGAGTTCTTGCTATTGCTCTATCTATTAAATCATATATTTCATTCCAGTCATCTACGACCTTCTCTGCATGTTGTATTCTTATAGTCTTATAATTCTTCATAAGTAAATAAATATGCAAAGGATTTGATAAATCAATCATTTTATCCTCATCGGACTCACAAATAACAAACTCACCAACTCTTAATCCAAAATCCATTTCATCTTCTGGTCTTAAATTTAAAAAACCTTGTGCTTGAGTTTGCATTACTGGTCTGTATGCATCTTTTAAAGTATATTGTTGTAGACATAAATCTATATACCAGTTCTTGTAATAATGATGATTTACATAATTAATTTCTAATGGATTGGTAAAGTCTTTTTCTCTTCTACCTTTTAGACAATCATCTAAATAGTCATAAACAACTTTTATTTTCTCCATCTCTTCCCACAGATCTTGCATTCCTGGAATATCTTTGTCTTTTTCTTTATCTATAAAAGGCTTGTAAGTTTTGTATATATTCTTATATTTTGCGTTATGAAATGCCATATCAGCAACTCCATTTTCAACCATTTCTTCGTAAGAAACGCTTTTCTTTGAAGGTTGCTTTAGTTCAACATCACAATCTACATCTGCCGCATAAAGTAAATAATTAGAAACTTCATTTAATTGCGATGGACTTAAATCATCTAGACGTCCTTCACTTTCTAAATTCTTTACGCAAGCAAGCCTATCTTCATAAGCTTGTGCTGCCCAATCTAATGAATATACAATTTTTCTCTTACTGCCTTTAACTTTTATAGTATTAGGATCATCAACTTTCATGTCAATCCCTCCTTCTTACTTATATATTAACACTCCAAAAGATTTCTGTAAAGAGTTTTGTGTAATTTTCGTTCTAACCCATTCCAAAATCCAAAAACTTTACAGAATAAAAATGCAATATTATAATTATATACAATGAATAATACGAGCGTAGCTTGCGAAGCGAGTATTATTCTCTATATATACTGTCTCTTATACACATCTGACGCTGCGGACGATCTACTCT
>ERZ1026868.102-NODE-102-length-67701-cov-23.773335_pt1 | contig 67701 bp, 128 predicted proteins | sample MGYA00380164_ERZ1026868 | MGnify/ENA primary metagenome ERZ1026868 (study PRJEB33269, sample SAMEA4719800) | human gut metagenome | biome: human-associated habitat; feature: organic feature; material: feces | place: Cameroon | collected 2013-10 ...
ATTATATATATTATATTATATATAATATATTATATCTATAATATAATTTACATGCGTCCGCCCGCCAACAACCATTGCCATACGCGCAACTTAATTAAACTAGTTTCTTTATATCGTAAAATACACATCGTGCTAGTATAAGATATATAATATAGATAATATATTTTGCTGGCGCACGCCCGCGCTATCATCTTCCTTCCTTTTGGCGCAATGCGCGTTAGCGCATTGCTATTGCTAATTAACATATATTAATTTAAATGATAGATATTTTAAAATCGCGCAAACTCGGTTATTTTAAAATTTATTAAGACACAAGGCGCAAGGTTAAATCATTAAATTATTTTTCTTTTATATTATATTAAATATTTTTTGGCGTGTGCCATTCGTCTCTTGCCCCCGACGCCAACAATGAAAATCTAAACTAAATTTTATTCATTTTTCCCAATTATAAAAACTTTTTAGGTGATACAAAGACAACTATAAAATTCTATTTATCGTAATAAAAAAAATTAAGAAGGCAATAAAATATTGCCTTCTTGTATAATTAAACACGATAATAGAAATGGCGGATTATATCATAAAAAACAAAAAAAGGAGAGGTTGAAAAAACGAATTGCAAGATGATAATTTTCTAATTTTATAAAGAACGGAATTTTATCTATATATTAGCATTTAAAAAATATAGATAAATTATAAAAAGTTTATTTATTAAAACTTTTATTTTGTAGCCACACGTGCGCGCTTTTTTCGTTGGCGATAGGTAATCCAATCTGCGCGTGATTTGCTCAACGTAATTAAAATCGGAGACAGAGTATTTATACTCGGCGATTTAAAATGGTGGCTATTGAAGGCATAAGATATTCGCACTTCATCTAACGAATATGACCATACTTTTCTATAAAAAAATCAGGAAGTTAATTAATAAAAATTATTCTTCGACTTTAAATTGGCTGTGCTCGCTAGTTTAAAATAACTGGCAGACAAAGTTTAGCGCTAATTGTTTTCACAACTTGCCTTCAACTTTTGTGCGGATTAAAATCACATTTTTTATCGTGATGAATATGCGCTCACGCCGACTTTTTATTGGTTCGCAAAACCTGATCACATGTCGCGCAATGGTTGGATCGCACCGACTTGATCACATGTCGCAAGGGCAACCCGATCACATGTCGCAGACTCACTGGATCACTCGCGGATCTGATCACATGTCGCAACCAGAATCCGATCACATGTCGCAACCGGTTAGCCGATCACCCCAACCTGATCACATGTCGCTGATGAAGTCGAGATCTCTTTATCTCGCTATCACTTTACCGTGTTAAATTATCAAAGTACACATTTCGTGTCCCATGCTCACTTTAATACGTTAGCGCTTTACTGTGTTAAAGTGCTTGGGCGCACTTCACCGCTTTACCACTTTAATGCGTTAAAGCAACGTGCCAACGCTCTTTAACGCTTTATCACTTTAATGTGTTAAAGTAATCACTCTTTACTTACATCTACATTATACCACATTTTTTTGCGTTTGTCAAGGGGTTGTTCTTTACATAGGGTTGGTCAAAATAACCAAATCCGCTATCCACTTTCTGTATATATTATACAACAAAAAACCGCGCAAGTCAAGGGGCGGTTTAACGTATTAGTTAGTTAAAGCGCACAAATCGTGTGCTTCTTCCTTCTCTTGGTTCACGCTTCGTGTACAATGAAGGCTCCACTCCATTATATCATATTTTGATCGTTTTGTCAAGACGGCAATATGGACAAAAAAGTATAATGATTTCGGGAGATTTTTTAGTTATATTGACAAGCAAAAATCGCTTGACAAATTACCAAAAGTGTGGTATAATTGGAAAACGTTTCACTTTCATCCGCTAACGCTTTAAATCGTTAAAGTGAGATCGCGGGCAAAAGTGTTTAAAGGGCTTCGGCTCTTTTTCTTTATATATACCGAAATGTGTAAAGGGCTTCATTTCGGGAAAAAATATTTTTTCGATTTTTTTATAAAAATCGCTTGACAAATTGCGAATTTTGTGATATAATTGAATTCGAATTACTTTCACTCGTTAACGCTTTAAATCGTTAAAGTAAATGCGCTGTCAAGTTCATAGTCATTGTATTGGACAAAGGGTAAATCCCGCTCCTTCCATTTTGCCGTTTTATCGGGCATACGTTGTCGCTTTGTCGGACATAAAAAAAATTAAACCGAAACTTTTGTTTCGGTTTAATACGAATCGTAGAAAAGTACCTCTACGCTTGGGTGGAGTTCTTTAAGACTTTTCAACCACTCAAAAACTTTATTTTGTTCTGGGAATTGGTTTTGTACTTCTTCCCAATTCCAAATACTGTCGGCTTCCTGCCATGTTTCTTCGCTGTTGTAATAATTGTAAATATCTTGTATCTTTTCAATTTGTTCAGCGGTCAGTGGAAAAGAATAATCGCCGTCAGTAAAACCGAATTCATTCATTACATCGTTTCGGAAACTCCACCACTTTCGCCAATACAAAACATAATATTCAAAGTATGGATTTCCATCTTCATCGGTTTCTTCGTACCGAGCAGGGTCTACAAAATCTGGGATTTTTAGTTCTCGTTTAGAACGAAGAATAACACCGTTATCAAGGCCTATGGCAATCTCCCCCTTTTAACTTCGACTATAAAGTGAATGTTTCTTGCCGTCAACATCAACAAAAGTTGCGGTCTGTTTCTTTACTCCCAAATCTCCGGCAATACCGAGTGTTCTATGAGTAGTAGTCGTAAAGCCATTGTTTGTGAGCATCTGATTAAGGTCATTTGCCGTATAATTAACTCCGAACGCAACTTCCTTTTCAAGAATCGCTTTCATTGCTTTACTGTCGATTTGCTGTTTGGTCGGCTTTCGGGTAGCCCGTGCCGTTGCCATCTGTTCACGAATGGCGGTCAGGTGCTTTTTACTTTCAGCACTAATCGCCGACGAAGCAAGACATTCATCAAGCGCATCAATATGCGTGTAAATCATTTTTCTTTCTTCCTTTTTGGATTTTAATAGATTGGCTATTAAGCACTTTTTCAAGTGCGGGTTGCCACCCCAATCATTTTTTAACGTTGGACAATGACCAGACAACGGAGAGTTTTCCATCTACTCACAAGCCCTCTCTTAAAGCAGTAGGCGCTAACTTTTACTCTTTGAAAAGTCATAACGTCAAAAGCAGTTTATCGACACAGCGTTTTTGTCTCCATCGTTGAAGAGGGGCGTCCCCCTCTGGAACAATTATAGTATATCACAAACCTTGTGGTTTGTCAAGAGGGAATTACCGCCTTGCGTAAAGAATTTTCTTCATCGGCTGTTTCTGACGATAGCAATACCACATAATTTCTCGTTCGATTTTGACATCTTCAAGAGCGGTATGGCTTTCTTCAAAAGTGGTATCCTTGGTAATGAACCGATAAAGCACTTCGGCGGTGAAACGGCATTGCGGGACAGCGTGAGCGGTCATATAACCATTATCTTCACAGAACCGCTGATAAGTTGGCATAATCCCAATAACTGAACGAGCCATCATAAGGCTATCCCAAACTTCCATACCTCTGGGAAAGAACCAACGAACCTTTGACTTGGTGAGATACCGACAAGTGTTATTGAGCGCACGAACGTCAAAACGGGCATTGTGGGCAACAATAGCCGTGATATTGTATTCACGGATTTTGTCCCATACTATATTGCGGAAATGATTAAATGAAATCATTGTCCGCGTTTTTGCTTTAATATCGTCCCAATAATTAGGGATTTTTTCAGCATAATACGCAGACTTCATTAAGTCTTTCATACCACAGAATACATCACCCATAACATAAGAGTGTTCTTCGTAAACATTGCCCTTTGTATCCACAATGGAAAAACCGCCATCGTATACAATGGAATAATCAAGGTCAACACTTCCGTCATCTTCGGTAATGCCATTACAAGTTTCGGTGTCAAGCACCATTACATAATTTTTTCTGCGGTCAATCATTATTTATTCCTCGTCTTTCATTATAGATTTTACAATAATCGGGGTCAGTCATTAAAAGACTTTCGGCTTTGGCGTCCTCTCCGTTTTCAAGTGCTTCCGCAACAGTTGTGTAAAAATCCGCATCTTCGGGATTGGCATACGCTATATCACGCAACGCACGACAAATCATGGAAATGCCATTCATTTGTGTTTCTCCTTGTTTTTGTTTATATATATAGTATAACACATAAGTTGTGGTTTGTCAAGTGTTTGGAGTGAATTTGTCAGATACATTAAGACGGGTAATATATACCAAATCGTCAATCCATTCATCTACCACAAGACTTTCGCTATCCAAAGCAAGTTCATCAGACAGGTCTTTTACATCATTGGCTGTAATATGAAATGAAATAGAATTGATATAAGTATCAAGTAAATACTCAAAAACGTCAAGTTTAGCATCGGCAAGGTCGGTATAAGCATAATTAAGACCGTCCCCGTTCACCCAATCAAGTCCATAAACAGTCATAGCCGTTTTTAGTCCTCTTCCTTAATTGTCATAAAATCTTCGATATAACCGCCATTGAAAGCGGTCGTTTTGTCTTTTTGAACCATTGCTACAAAATCATTGATTTCAATGATTTTGGCAAGACGGGGGATTTCGTCTTTACAATAAGCGTAAATCATCGCAACTTTTGCTTCACTGAGATTTGCAAAAGAACCAACGCAAGTTTCATCTTTATTATAGAGATTGAACATATTTATCTCTCCTTTCAATTATAGTATATCACAAGAGATACACTTTGTCAAGTGTTTTCGCTTTCGCTAATAAAATATTTTATATCGTAATTATTAGCAATCGTTTTAACAAGAGTGCTTTCCCGTTGTGTCGGGCAGTAGCAATTATAAATCGTATATTTTCCAATATTGGGAATGTAGTTATGAGAAACTCCCAAACTGTTAAGAGCAATGTGAATTGTTTCTGTTAAGTCAGCAGGAACGGTGAGTTCAAATTTCCACGTTTTTGTCTTTCTCATACGCTTTTCGATATATTTTACAATATATACACCAATGAAATTACAAACCGCAGTAATTGCCACTTTCTGCCAGAGCGGAAAATCTGCGACCGTGTAAATCAGCACGACATTGTAAAAACCATAATATAGGGCTGATACAATACTCGCATTAAGGACGCTTCCTTTTATAGTAGCCAGAGATTTATACGTTGAAAAAATAACGTTAATAATTGATAGAATAGTAAATATAATTAAGATTTTCATTTTTATCTCTCCTTTTCTTATATTCATAGTATATCACAAGAGTTGTGATATGTCAAGGGGTATAGGCACTTTTTAGTGTCTATACCCCTTTTTTCGTTTATTGTATCCTTATCGGCTTGAACGCCATTAAATAATGGCGTTCATCAACTGTTCGGCAGACAGAGTAAACTTCTTCATCTCTGCGCAACGGTCAACAAGAGGTTCGGGAAGTCCGTAGACCATACCATTCACAGAGAGGTTCATAGTGCCGATAACCATAAATCCCTCGTTAATGTGAACAACGTGTCCCTTGTAGTTAAATTCTTTCTTACCGTCCAGAATACCCTGCAAGAAGCGCAGACTATCGAACGGGAGAAGATTGATTTCGTCAAGAACAATCGCCTTGCCATTCTCCATACAATCCCACAGAGAGGACTGCTTAAAGGACGGCTTGCCCTCGTCAAAGATGAAATCTTCCATAAGGTCGGCGGGAAGCATAGAAGCATTACACACCACGCATCTACCCTCGCTCTCGCCCTGTCCGATAGTGGTCTTGCCCGTACCCTGCGAGCCGTAGTACAGTTTGAAACGCTCGTTGACAACCTTGGTCGGGGGGACAAGACTAATATCGTCCAGAATGAGTTTAAACTCCTTAGACGTAATCTTGGCACGAACCTCGTTCTTGTAGGGACTATCAATCAACTCAAAGTACGAAGTGATGTAATCCTGCGCCTTGGTCTTGCTGACAGTCAGCATACGGGCGAGAGTATTGGTAAAGCGAAAGTTCGGTTCAAACTCGAACTCCTTAAAGAAGTCCATCATACGCTGAACCGCAGACTGAACCTTTTCCATCGGGGACGGAGCAGGGGAAGTAAAGTTGCCAGAGGAAGTAGCACCCTCACCGAAAATCTCGCTCCACTTGCCATCAGCAATCTGCTCGTTCAGCCACGCTTCACGCTTGCTCTCGTCAATGCTACGGGCATTGTCGTAAATCTCATTAAGAGCGGTAATACGGGACGGGTCAATTTCAGCCTTGCTTTCACCGTTAATAATGGTAATCAGAGAGCCACCCTTACGCTTAATAATCTCCACATTCGTTGCAATCTTCATTTTTTAATCTCCTTTTATTTTTGATTTTTTATCGTTCCCCTTGGAACAATTATAGTATAGCACATAGGGGTCTATTTGTCAAGTGTTTTGAGAAGAAATAGGGGAAAATTTTTCCCCTATTTTTAGCGAAACGCCTTGGAAAGAACAGCAACAACGTTGTCAATCAGTTCTTCGGCATAATCCGTGGTGTAAATAACCTTTGCGCTCTTTACGTCCTGCGAGATATAACGCTCGTTGTCATCATCACTAATGATAACACAGTTGTTATGGTCAAAAGCACCAAAACCGTGGTCGCTACGACCGCCATCGCTACAAGCATCGCCGTCAAAGCAAGCGATATTGTAGTTAAAGGTGTTCGGCTTTTGCAGTTTACGATAAATTTCATAAATCTGCTTGTCAAGTTTATTGCCACCAGACGCACGGAAAATGCGACCACGCTTGTCCTTTACAATACGCTCGCCCATACCACAAAATACTACGTCAAGCGTAAAGTTCGGATTTTTGGCTTCCACTTCGGTCAGAGCGTGGAGCAGTTTATTCATAGGCTCTTGCGACCAACAGAACGAACCACTTTCGTCAATGAACAGATTAAGGTGAAGCGAACCAAACTTGTTAGCACCGTTTACCGTGGTCGGCTTGTCCCAAAACTTATAATCGTCCCTACGTCCAACGTGGCGAGCGTTAAACTGACCGCTATAAGCGTTCATAGACGAACCGCTATTGTTGCGCTTGGAAAAGTTGTTGATAATCATTTCCATACGCTGTGTGAGCGAATTGTCGATATACGGATTGTTGTTGAAGAAATCTTCAAAAATATTGTTAATTTCTTCCTTGGACAGAGGGCAATCACGCTTATCAAGAGCGGAATCGTCAGACGCAGAATTGGCTTCGTTTTCGCCCTCTTTGTCAGTTTTGCCAGAAGCACTTCCGCTCATACCGTTTTCCTTAGACGGCTTTCCAGACGCTTTTCCGTCCTTGGCTTCGCCGTTCCCCATGCGGTCATAAATAGCAGAGGAAGAACCGCTTCCGTCCTTGCCACTATCGCCATCACCAGAAGAACCGCTTTCAGCCTTGTGCTTCGGGTATTCTCCGCAGACCTTTTTGTAAAAATCATCCACAACACACTTGTACTCCCACGCATAGGAATTATTGCTTCGGGTCATGTGAGCATAACGTTTGATAATATCTGTGGCTTCGTCCACAAGAGCCTTATCACCAATGCCAAACCGCACAATCTGATAATAGTATTCAAACGGACTTGTAGGGGCTTTAATTTCACTCTTAGACGTATAACCGTTGATAAGAAGCACCTGTTTCTTAAAATCAACGTCCATATAATAATCGCCGAGAATAGTTTCAATCCGCTCGTCCTCAAAAACGTTGAGATGGTCGGGCATCGGCAGACAGTTCGGAGTGAGAATAGCATGGCTTACTTCATGGTATTCCATGGAGCGCACCGCAGTTTCCTTAAAAGACGGGTCTGCGACCGCCTTTTCAAGACCACGCTTGATAATCGGGTAGGAAATCACAATCTCGTCACTAACAGGATTGTAATAAGACGTATCTTCCTTATCACTCATAGACACGGGAATACGACGCTTCGCATACAGACCAATCGGCAGGGTATCGGCAATAGCCTTGGTTTCCGCAAAGTTAATGTCCATAATTTTTACCTCTCTTTCATTTACTATAATAAGTATAACACAGGCGGTCGGATTTGTCAAGCATTTTTTGCGATTTTCGCAAAAATATTTTTGACTGTTTTTCTTTCCTCTCACCGGAACAATTATAGTATAGCACAAGTGGTTAATTCTGTCAAGCGTTTTCGGGAAAAAATATTTTTTTTAAATTTTTTGCTTTTTCCTCTTGACAAATCTATACGGGGTGTGATATAATTGTTCGACACCAGACTTCCGTATGCGAAAAATAAAAAGCGGATAGCACTTATGTGCTATCCGCTTTTTCCGTTTTGTATGGCAGGGGTACGATTTACGCAATCGCACCCATAAGAGCCTTTGCGTCAAGCGAAAACTTCTTCATTTCCATACAACGGTCTACAAGGGGTTCAGGCAGACCATAAACCATGCCGTTAACCGACAGGTTCATCGTGCCAATGACCATAAAGCCAGAGTTGATATGCACGGTCTTGCCCTTATAGTTGAACTCTTTCTTGCCATCAAGAATGCCCTGAAGGAAACGCAGACTATCGAACGGAAGAAGATTGATTTCGTCCAGAACAATCGCCTTGCCCTCTTCCATACAATTCCAGAGCATAGAGGGAGTGAACGAGGGCTTGCCAGAATCGAACACAAAATCTTCCATAAGGTCGGCAGGAAGCATAGACGCATTGCAGACGATACAACGACCATCACTTTCAGTCTGACCAATGGTGGTCTTGCCCGTACCCTGCGAGCCATAATACAGTTTGAAACGCTCATTCACGGTCTTAGTGGGAGCAACCTTAGACATATCCGCAAGAATAGCCTTGAACTCCTTAGACTTAATCTTTGCGCTGACTTCGTTCTTGTAGGGGCTATCAATCAACTCAAAGTACGAAGCGATATAATCGGTCGCACAAGACTTCTTTTTCTTCGTGAGCATCCAAGCAAGGGTGTTCACGAATCTGAAATTAGGCTCAAACTCAAACTCCTTGAAGAAGTCCATCAGACGCTGGAGGGCAGACTGAAGGTACTCCGTAGGCGTGGGTTCAACCTTTTCAGCGGTGTCCGCAGTCGTGGCATCACCGAACAGGTGAGGGAACTTGCTATCAGCAATCTGCTCGTTCAGCCATGCTTCACGCTTGTCCTCGTCCATATCTCGGCAAGCCTGATAAATCTGCGTACACTCAACGATACGTTCAGGGTCGGTTTCAGCGGTCGAAACACCATTGATAATGGTAATCAGAGAGCCATCTTTACGGGCAATAATCTCAACATTCGCAGTAATCTTCATTTTTTCATTCTCCTTTTTTTTGTTTAGCGAGTTTTCCTCGCCTTTTGTAATTATATTATAGCACAAGAGGTTTGCTTTGTCAAGAGTTATTTTCATTTTTTTTGAAAAACTTTTGACCGCCGTTTCTTCCCTCTCTTGGCTACATTATGAATTATACCACAACTATCTTTATCTGTCAAGTGTTTTAGCGGGTTTCGGGAAAAAATATTTTTTTAAAATTTTTTGCATTTTCCTCTTGACAAATCCATACGGGGTGTGGTATAATAGTTCGAAATTATACTACCGTATGCGGTAGCCAAAAGAGGGTAAAATTACCCTCTTTTATCTAAACGCTTTTTCAAGCGCATCAGTGACGTTTTTGATTAATTCATTCGTATAGTTGCGCGTATAGATAACTCGCGCTGAACGGACATCATTCTTAATATAGCGTTCATTATCGTAATCGCTGATAATTACGCAATTATTGTGGTCAAATGCGCCAAAACCGTGGTCGTTGCGTCCACCATCACTACAAGCGTCTCCATCGAAACAAGCGATTGTATAATTATAGGTATTGGGTTTCTGCAATTTCCTATAAATCTCATAGGTTTCTTTATCAAGGCGGTTCCCACCTTCGGCTTTAAAAATGCGGTGTCTTTTGTCTTGCACAAGACGTTCGCCAATTCCACAAAATACCACGTCAAGTGTGAAATTGGGGTTTTTACGTTCAATATCAGTGAGAGAACGCAAAAGTGTGTTCATTGTGGTTTCACTACGGTAAAAACTACCACTTTCATCAATAAACAGATTAAGATGAAAAGTGCCAAACTTATTAGAGCCATTTATAGACGCTTTGCGTTCAAAATATTTATAATCTTCTCTAACAACTGCGCGAGCATTAAATGTGCCACTATAACCCGCAAGCGCAGACCCGCTATTATTTTTTTTGGAAAAGTTTTCCAAAATCATACTTAACTCATCAGTCAGTTTTGTATCCACATATTGATTATTGATAAAAGTATTTTTGATTAACTTTTCAATGTCTTTTGGATTTAATGGGTTCGCTCTGCCGTGGCAGGGTTTTCCTTTTGTGCTATCTCCGGTTTCTTCTTCTGCGTTTTCTTCATCAGTGTCAGAAGGCATAAGAGTATTTTCACCCTCTTCGCCATCTTCTCCTTCTTCACCCTCTTTATCAAAAGGAACGGACGCAGTTATGATATTTTCCATGGGCGGTTCTTCGCCAGTAATAGCGCGGTACAAGTTTTTAACGGCATCGACATAATAGTGTGTTTGCCATAGGTTTGTTGACGCATTAAGTTTAGAATAATCTTTAATAATTCTATCTACTTCATCAACAAACTCTTTTTCGCCAATCCCAAACCGCACGACAGAATAAAATTTCGCTATTGCGGTAGGTGCGGGGTCAGGAACTTCATCAAGCGATTTAAAGCCATTGATATGGAGAATTTGCTTTTTAAAATCTACATCAAGAAAATAATCTCCTAAAATAGTTTCAATCCGTTCATCCTCAAAAATATTCATCCAATCTGTCATTTTCATCTTATTGGGTGTTAAGATGCTATGGCTTACTTCGTGATAAAGCATAGAACGAACAGCGGGTTCAATATCTTTCTTTTTATGGACGTGCTTTAATCCTTCTTGAATAATTTTACTGGAAATTACAATTTCGTCACTTACTGGATTGTAATAAGAAGTTGGTTCTTCTTCGTCTATTGCAACAGGAATACGTCTTTTGGCATATAAGCCAATCGGCAAACTTTCTGCGATAGTTTTAATCGTTGCTACTGGAACGTTCATGGATTATTCCCCTCTTGTTTTGATACTTTATTATATCACAAAAAGGAAGAAAAGTCAAGAGGGTAAAAATACCCTCTTGTTTAACGCAGGGAGCGAAGAACACCAAGAATATTGGTTTCATCGTAGGCTACTCCACGCCAATTTTCACGGTTCTGTGCTTCGTCATCAAACAGAATACCGTGTCCGTATTCTTCCTTTGGAGTGCCATAAGGCAGGACGTTGATTTCATCAAACTTAAAAGACGGCATATGCTTGTTCAGCCACCAGATTTTGGCTTCACGGACAGCCTTATCAAACTCCGCATCTCGCGCCTTGGACGACCAAGAAATAATCTTAATCGTATATCCGTTCTTTTTCAGGCGGTTGAGATTGCGAGCAAGAGCGTTCATATTTACTGACGGGGAAGCAACCTTGTACGGACGAGGATTGTGGGCAATAAGGTCATCAAGCCAACCATCTACCTGAAAAAAATCATTGAGCGTTCCGTCCATATCAAAACAAATCTCTTTCGTCATAAGTTCATTTTTCATATTTTGCAACTCCTTTTCCTTTTGTAATTATAGTATACCACATTAGTTATGACCTGTCAAGACCTCAATCTCCATAACTTTTTTAATTGCTTCGGGAACGCTAATATCATAATCTATTTGTTTGGTAAAATAAGTGGGTTGAAGGGCAATGCCACTTTTAGTATCAGCATCGTCAATTTCCCAAGTCCACTCATCTTCGGTAAAATGACCACCAATTAGATATTCTCCATATTGGCAATTACCATACTCAAAAGGAATATTATGAAACATCAATAACCCAATCGCTTTTTTAAAACCATCAGTCATATCTCTTACCACCTTTCAAGTATAGTATAACACATTAGACTTAATCTGTCAGGCCTTTTCTTCAATTATAGAAATATTTTCCGTAATCTCTTCAAGAGATAGCCCACGAGGGGCATAACCAGTAGTTAAATCATAAAAATACAGATTCTTTGGTCTATCGTCCACTTCCCACAATTTTTGAACTCTGCTTGTATATTCACGATAACCAACAATATGATAATTTTCGTGAAGTTTACCTATATGAAATTTGACATTAGCGTTAATAAGCAAGCCAATAAGTTTTTTAAAATTATCACTCACTATAATCAACTCCATTTTCCGTATATTCTCTGTCAAGTATAAAGTGAATGGCAACTCTCGCATTAACGTTATCCATCCCTTTATCGTCATATTGTGGATTATCATAGAATGTTGACGTTTTATCATAGATTGTTTCATCGTCCCATTCCCATATTCTTGCTTGTTCGCCATCTTCAATTACATAACCGAAAACATACCCACCGCCATATATAGTAGGCGGTGAAAAATAAAAAGGTATGTTATACGATATAAGCATAGCAAGAAGTTTTTTAAATTCTTCTGACATCATTTATAATCAACTCCGTTGACATCTTTTTCGCGTGCAAGAATATGAAACATTATTGTAGTTGATGATAAATCCATAATTCCGTCATCTTCTATACTTTCAGGTGTGCGAAAGAAGATAGTATTTTCTCTATTTGGTATATCGTCTACTTCCCAAATGCGACGCTCTTTGCCATATTCTACAGTATAGCCATAAGCCCAATAATTCTGATTAAACGAGCCGAGCATAAACCTAAAAGGGACGCCATAAGCAAGTAGTTTTACAAGCACTTCTTTAAAAACTTCGCTCATTTTTTATATTCCCTTTCTTTCTACAATTCTTATTAAACACAACATTTTACCAATGTTGAATAGGATTTATATCTTTATACGGCTCAAAAATAAGTGAAGCAAAAATCTTAAATTGTTCAGCGGGGAGCGATTCAAGCGCACGCAAAAGCGCATTTTGTTCATCACGCATTTCATCTGTGAATACAAAAAAATGTGCGATTGAATGAAAAGCATAGCCTGCCCAAGCAACCAGACGAGCATAGTCATTTTTATAAAAATAACCATCTTTTTTAATTCTTGCTTTTGACATTTGACGCTCAAATGCATCTATATCATCTTTTACCCAACGTGAATAAGTTGTGTTAAATGCTACATCTTTTCTTACTTCCAAATCCATTATTATTCCCTCGCTTTCTTATATATAGTATATCACGAATCATTCAACTTGTCAAGCCTTTCAAGACTTGCTTCATCAAATTCAAGATGCCGATATGGAGTTAAAATAGCCTTTGCAAGCGCAACGTATTGGTCTGCCGACAGCGTATCCATTAACCGCACAAGCGTCTCTTCTTCATCGTCCATTTGTCTATTATCGACATCAAAACGAGATTTTAAACGAGTGTAGCCCATAGGCAAACTGTGTAGCAAAAAGTCTCTGGTGCGTGCGCTAATATGCCCATTCTGAATAACGTCTTTGCGCTCCAAAGCCCCGCATATTTCTTCAAAATACATTTGTGTCCATTCGCAATAATGAATTGCGGGAGCCGACAGGGGCTTAGAAGTGATAGCAAGTTTCATAATTTTCCCTCCTCTTTTTTACAAGTATAGTATATCACATTAACCATCATTTGTCAATAGTTAAAAAAGTGATTTAGAAAAAATCTAAATCACTTTTGTTTAACCCTTAAAGAAGTCCCACAGGGCTTCCGCAGAAAAAATCTCCTGTTCGCCGATGAATACCGAGCCATAATCTACAATTTCCCCAAGTAGCGTCAGAATATCTACTTCGTCATCGCCAAGAGCGTCAGAAAGTTCGTGTTCAGCATAAAGAAGTAGAGGGGAAACTTCACGCTCCCAAATAATACCATAATGCCCAAGCGCATTAGTAATTTCGCTGTCAGCCTTAATCTCTTTCATATAGGCTTCCGCAAGTTTAAGAAACTCTGTTCTACTCATTTTACTTTCTCCTTAAAAATCGTCCGCAAGATAAAGCGCACCAATAAAGTTTTCAGTCAGACTAAATGCGGTTTCTTCGCTCAACCCGCAGTAGTATTCGTCCATTTCGTAATTGATAATTTCAAGTTTACTATCTGTATCTTCGCAACTAAAAGGCTCGCACACTTCCAACCAAATAGTCCCCTCGCGCATTACGCTGATAACATTTTTATCTTCATCGTAATCAAGCAATACGCCAAAATCTTCCTCTACTCCATCACCAAAAAGACGGAGCGCGACATTACGAATATGATTCATTTTCTTACCCCTATTGGAGTGGGACGCCGTTAGGCGTCCTCACGGTCAACCGCCATAAGAAGCAGATACTCTTCCATGGCAAGTTCAAAAAGTTCGTCCCCAATTTCTTCAAGGGTCATGCCCTCAATATCTTCATCACCAAGTTCAATGACGGTCTGGTTGATGCCATTGGTCATATTAAGACCAAAACTATCACCAGCATAACCCGCCTTTGCGCTTTCGATATAAAGCGTATCAAGAGCGTCCTCGGTCAGCGCAAAATCTTCCATCGTGAGATAATTCTTGCCGTCCTTGGGCTTAATCTCAAAACCACCGAACATAGAAGACAGGGTGTATTCGGGAAGAACCTTTTCAGCATAACCATTCACAATCTTAACCATTTTTTACAATCTCCTTTTATTTTTTATTGTTTTCCTTTGGAACAATTATAGTATAACACATTAGGTTTGATTTGTCAAGAGCCAAGCGAAAAAAGAATTGCGCTTTGCTCTTTGGTTATCATCCAATCATCATTAGACAAGTGATTGCCACCAGACTGCCGAGTAAACAGATAAAGAGGTAAATCGTTTTTCCAAAACTTCGCAACTCGCATTTCCCCATCCCCGTTTACGCCGACAAAAATAATTTGCTCCCAATCTTTTTTCAGCCCAATGTGATTAAAAGTAAACTTGCCATCATAATTGCGTTCTGTCGCAAGACTAAACTTGATTTCTGTTTTAGTCCCGTCAACAATGGCGTCGTGTCCGGTGTTCGTGCGTTTTTCAACTTTGTGCCCATCCCGTGAGAGCATCTGCTTTACAATCTCTTCTCCCGCAACACCTTTTTTCTTCGGGGGGAAATTATAAAAGTTTTCAAAAGGCGTTCCCTGCCAAGGGTTTTCATCGGGAAGGGTTTCAATAAAATCCGCATAATCGGTAAAAGCGTTCATATTTATCTCTCCTTTCAGTATCATTATTATAGCACATTACCTCTGTATTTGTCAAGAGGTAATGTGCTATTTTTAAAAGGAAAAACTGCCAGTATAAGGGTAAACCAATTTATCTTCGGGATACTGAAATAATCCCTTGTGGCAGATATAATACGTTCCCCTATGCGTTTTCCAATCAGGACGTTCAAAAATCTTTCCCATGGTTTCCTGTTTAGGCGACCAAATTACAAGAGTATGGCTTGCGTCAATACGCTTGTAATAGGTCTGCCCCTGCCCTTTAAAAATGGCATACATAGGAATGGCGTTAAAATTCTTTTCCAGACGAAAATCTGGTTCATTAAAATCTGCGAACGCCCAAGGCTCACGCTTTGCCCCAGCAGAACATTCATCAAGTGTGGTAGTAAACTGCGAGCAAAACTTTACTTCCATTTCGGGGTCAACCACTTCGGCTTCCACATTATCCCAATTTAGCGGAATAGTTTCTGTATCACTAATTTTCATTAACACGCATCTGTCTACATACCAACGGGACAAATCAGTAAACCAATCGCCAATCATCAAGTCTTTAAACTTCATTGCTATTACCTCTTTTCCTTTTTTGTAATTATAGTATAGCACAATAATTGGCACTTGTCAAGCCCCAATTAAAGATTTTTCCCAATATCTTATAATATCTATTTCTCGTTCAAGTTTTCTCACTTCATCATTATGAAACTGAATATACTTGACAGCCCAAGCCGTAGCCAACCATTCCATTTTCAAGTCATAATATGCAAAGTAATCTTCACGAGTGCGATTTTCTTTCATATTGAGAGCGACCTTGCAGAAGTAATCATTTTCATATTCATCATCTTCGACAAGATCAAAAGTTTCATAATGCCCAAGTTCGTGGAAAAAAGAGAGAATAAAAGGGTCAAATTCATCTAATAGCCCACACTTACGGCAATACGCCTTAAAAGTTTCTTCCACAATAGGGTCTTTGCCCATTGTATACGCAACTTCTGTTTTGGCATGGTCATAATACCATTCGTTATCGCAGACAATGGTTATATCTTCAAAACCGTTTTGATTAACCCAATTTTGAAGTTTTCGCGTCATATAAATCCCCATATTTTACACCAACCTATACTTTTTCATATAATCCTTGACAGTAGTATTGTTGCGCAAATCGTCAGCGCGATTTTTTGCGCTATCATACATACCTTTATGATAATTAGACAGTTTTGTAGCGCGTTCAAGTTCGGTTCGCCATCTTTTAGTTTCTTTTTTTGCGAGTTTCATATTGGCAAAAACCATCCGCGCTTCCGCATCTTCCATATCCCGAAACTCTCTATCTCGTCTATCTTCAAGCCATTTAATATCATGGTCGCGCAAAATAGACGCATAATCATAGCCATTAGCCAGATTTACGCTATCATATGCGCCACTTGTATTATAAATAGTATCGCTATCATCATATTTTTCAAGGGCTTCCAAAACTTCCTTTTTAGTCATCTTTTTTTACCTCTCTTTTAATTTAATAGCGTGGCTGACGAGCAAAACTTGTATTATTCTCTGTTGCTACTTTATAAAGTGCTACAACAAGCGATACTCTTTTGTATTCCCAAATAAGCAACTTGTTAGACGCTTTTACAATACTCTTAATACCAAAAGCAGGGAAGAAACAACAAAAATATGCGCAAAACAGAATTAGGTTAATCCACCACATAATATAAACTCCTTTTCTTTTGTAATTATAGTATAACACAAAAGTGGCGGTTTGTCAAGAGTAAAATAAAAAGCGGAGAGAAAAATCTCTCCGCTTATTCTTGCTTTACTCTACGACATTATCGTAGGTATCAGCAAGCCACTCCGTATCAAGGGCGTTCTGGTGAAGCAGAACGTCAACAGCAAAATTAAGAGCATCAAATGCTTCCTGCTGTCCAAGTTCCTTTGCGCGGTTGCGCTCGTTCACAAGGATTTCAACGCCATAGGTCTGCGCAAGTTCAACGAGGTTCGGGACGCAACAATCATCCTCGCACTCATCAATCTCGTCCTCGTCCTCGTCGCAACAACAATCGCAATCATCTTCCGCACAATCGCAATCACAATCGCAATCGTCCTCAACTGCGTTATCTTCCAGACGCAGGGCGAGAGCCTTTATCAGAGGAATATAAACCTCTCCCTCTTCATCTACTCGCGCATCTTCGGCGGTCAGACCAAGGGCATTAAGAATCTCTTCAACGGTAAAATACATAGTTTTTTTCTCCATTTCTTATTTTTATAATTTTATTATAACATAATTGTTTATGCTTGTCAAGGGGTAATTAACCCTTAACAGTTCGATAAGTGTCGCCTATTGCGGAAGTAAAATCGCCAACTGACGAGATACGCACGGTCGGCACAGGCGTCCCTCGGTAAAGTCCCACTTCTTTCATCTTTTCGCAAAAATTATGTCGGGCAACTTCGGGGTTTGGGTCATAGCAACCAAGCGTCCACAACACGTCATCAAAATAAAAATCACTTTCCATAATTATCGCTCCTTATTCAAAAGTTATTACAGCAAAACAAGCATAAATAAACAGGTAAATCAGCATCATATTCTTTCCCTCACTTTCGTATATTATTATAACATACGAAGATTGACTTGTCAAGTCATTTCAGGAAAAGAAAAATTAAAAAAATGACAGATTGAAAACATCCCTACTTGACCGGATTTAAAAACGCAAATTCGTCCCATAGCATCTGGATTCTCTGTCCAGATAGTAAAAGATTTAGTTTCGCTAATTTTGCGATAATATGCGTTCCCAAATCCTTTATAAACTGCCCCAATCGGAATAGCGTCAATGCTGTGTACGGGTTCAAGGTTATTAGGATAAGCCCCAAAATTCCATTCTCCTGCGCAAGTTTCGTCTGCCCATACATACCGTGGACAAAAAACGACTTCAAAATCAGTTGTACTTGCGTGTCCATCGGCAAGGTCAATAGCATCGTCCCCATAATAACTGATAGGACGAGAGCGAGTTTCGCCCGTTTTAATCCAAATTACCTCGCTACTCTCGTCCGCAACCTTGAACCAATCGCCTACATTCAATTCCGAAAATTTCATATCATTTTCTCCTTCTCTTGGGCTGATTATATTATATCACAATCAGCCCAATCTGTCAAGCCCTAATTATTTAAAAAGACGCAAGAAGGAAAAGACAACGCCTTTATCTTTACGGCAACAGGCACGGTCATACGCATTAGACCCACGATTAGCATAATATTCCTCTGCGGTAATTTCTACGGCATTGGCAGGAAGCCGATTATGCTTTACGCCACCGTGCTTTCGTGCGTTGTCCATTGCGCTAATCATATCTTTTGCTTTTTCATAAAACGTCATAGTAGCGTGGTCATAATTAGACCCCATGTGTCCACGCATTACAACAACTTTGTAGTATTTCACATTCGTTCGTCTCCTTTACTTTTTTCTATTATTAGTATAACATACTTTATTCAGTTTGTCAAGGGTTTTGCGGGGGTAAGAAAACCCTTAACCTTTTATTATATCATATTTTTAGCGATTTGTCAAGCGCGATCTGGATCGCACTTGACTTCAAAATCAGTATAAGGTTCAACCATTATATTGGCAAGTGTCGTAAACTGCTGGGCATTCATTGTATAAAGGTTTTCTTGTAAAATGCGCCGTTCCTCTTGAAAAATATCTTCGCCCTCAAAATCGCATCGCAGTATACAATAAAAAGACTCTATTTTCTCGCTAATAGTAGTAATATCTCGCTTGTAAAAGTAGCCATCTTTTTTGATACGAGCCACAGTTATAAAAAATTTTAAGTTTTTTGCTTTACGGTGCGCCCAATAAATCCATTTAGCATTGCTGTCTTTTTTAAGAATGAGTTCCATATTTTTACCGCCTTTCTTAATTGTATTATAACATATGTTATACAATCTGTCAAGAGAAAAAAGCGGAAGAAAAGATTCTTCCGCTTTTATTCCATTATTAACGGAACGCTCGCGCCAGAGTATCAACAATGTTGTTGAGCAGATTTTCGGTATAACGCTTCGTGATAATCTGCTTCGCGTTCGGAGCAAACTTCTCAATTTCGTCTCTATTGCTGACATCACTAATAATCGTAGTATTAGAATGATTGAACGCCTTGAACGCATCGTTATAACGGCGGTCATGACAAGAACCATCATACAGAACGATATTGTAGTTGTAGGTGGACGGCTTTTGAAGTTTACGGTAAAGTTCAATCGCGTCATAGTCAAGAGCCGTGCCATCATCACAGGTCAGACCAACTTTCGCCTTATCGGTAATCAGTTCTTCGCCCACGCCACAATGGACAACATCAAAAGAGAAGTTGCGATTGACCTTTTCAAGACGAACAAGTGCGCCAAGAACGGCATTGACAATCGGGGCATTATCGCAGAACGAACCAGAGTTGTCAAGGAACAGATTCAGATGGAACGTGCCAAACTTGTTAGTGCCGTTAACCGTAGCCTTGCGGTCAAAATAACGGCAATCTTCACGTCCGGCAGAGCGCGGATTAAAAACGCCAGAATAGCCCGTGAGAGAAGCACCGCTATTATTCTTTTTGTTAAAGTTAGAGATAATAACGTCAAACTTCTTATAAAGGTCATCGTCATAAGCAGGAGCAACGCCATCACTAAAAACCTTTTCAAGAGAGTTCATTTCTTTCAAGATTTCAAGCATTTCGCCGTCCGCGCCCGCTTCAAGAGCCTTTTTAATGGCGTCTTTAACGTCAACGGCAACTTTCTTACCGTCACCATCAGTCATACCGCTCTTATCTTTCTTGCCCTTGCCGTCTTTGCTCTTACCGCCATCACCGGATTTGCCAGAGCCGTCCCCATCTTCGCTATCGCAACCGTCATCTTCGCTTACAGGCGGTTCACCAAAACGTCTTTTGACCTCATTGAAAAGGTCATTGATTTCACGGTTATATTCCCGCCAACCATCGCCAGACGGCAAATTCATCACCGTTTTAGAGAGCGGAGCATACTTAACCAGCATTTTCTTCACTCGGTCAAGCAGGTCAGCATCACCCTTATGAAAACGCACCAACTGATAAAACGCATCAAGAGCATCTTTCGGCGCTTTAAGGTCATCGTTAGACTGAATACCATTGATACGATAGACCTGTTTCGCAAAATCGACATCAAGGTAAAAATCGTTCAGCACGGTTTCAATCCGCTCGTCCTCAAAAATATTAAATTGGTCGGTCACTCGTCCGCTCCAACCAGTGAGAATACTATGGCTCACTTCGTGATAGAGCATAGAACGAATAGCCACTTCCTTATCTTCATCTTCCGGCGTCATTTCAAGAGCGCCAGATACCTGCGGATAAGAAATAATGATTTCGTCCGTCATAGGCGAGTAAAAAGAAGTATCTTCATCTTCGCGCAGAGAGCAACGAATACGGCGTTTCGCGTAAATACCAATCGGGAGCGCGTCCGCAATCGCTTTCGTTTCCATAAAGTTAATTTTCATAGTGTCAAGCCCCTTTCCTTTTTACAATATTAGTATAGCACAAATTTTCTGATTTGTCAAGAGATAAAATCAACCGTAGTCCAAAATTTTTGAACAATGATAACAAGATTTTGAAATTGAGCAGGATTAAGAGTATCAATCGCTCGTAAAAGAGTTTCTCTTTCATCTTGGACATAATTTACATCTTGAATACAAGAGGACAAGTAATCATAAAGAAGGGTAATTTTGAGCCGTATTCTATTGTGCGCATTAGCAGGATATACACCGCACTGTAAAAAGTGCGTCATTTGATTTACATATATTCCAAGATTTTGAAAACGGTTTATAATGAACATTCGTTCTTCTGGTTTAAGAGTTCGCGTAGTTTTGATTTCCATTTTTCTCACCTCTTGGGTATAGTATACCACATAAAGTATTGGTTGTCAAGTGTTTCAGGAGAAAAAACTTTTTTTAATTTTTTTACGTTTTCCTCTTGACAAATCCATACGGGGTATGGTATAATGGTTCGAACCCATACTTCCGTATACGTAAAAGAAGCGTTTTAACGCTTCTTTTACCAATCATTATCTTTTTCTATATCCCAAATTTCATCCCAAAAACTATCGCGCTTTTTATCGCGCTCTTTATGGGTTTTCTTTTTCTTGTATTCACGCCATCTCTGTTCGTGATACGCTTCGCAATCGTCGCGGTCGTTATCATAACAATCGCAATCGTATTCATCATCATAATCGTGATACATTTCTATACTCCTTTTTATACTTTTGCTTCAATCCAAGTATAAGGCTTTAAAAGCAATTCGGCTAATACTTTATAACTATCTGCGTGTAGCGTTTTAACCGTGCGCATAAGTGTATCTCGTTCATCAGTGGCTTTTTCTTTGTCAATAATAAAATATCTATCTAAAAGATAATACGCCGTAAAAATGGCTCGCGCGATTTTCGTCTGCTCCTGTAAATAAAAAATGCCATTTTTCTTTATTCTTGCGTCATTGATATAAGATAAAACTGCCCTAAAATTATTTAAAACGGCACAAGCATATGACGCTTTTTCTGACGTATTAAAATCTTCTTTTAATTCAAGTACCATTTACATCACCCGCCGTAAATAATTGTGGTATCATTTTTAAGATTGATATAAGGCTTAAAAGTAATTTTCGCAACATTGCGAAACTGCCCCGTAGAAAGGGAATGAAGCATACGCAAGACGGTATCTCGTTTATCTTCATAATCGTGATACATTTAAGCACGTCCTTTTCTTTTACTTTTCGTCAATAAAAAAATAAGTATATTGTTTACAAACCATAAACGCAAGGTCGGTAAACTTATCCGCAGGAAGCGTATCAATCATACGAACAAGTGTTTCATATTCATCAATCACTTCTGCTCCAACCTCAAAATAAAAACTTAGTTTATTAAGATAAGCATCAGTAATTCCGGCAAGAATTAGATTTCTCGCGGTTTTATGAAAAGTGCCATCTTTTTTAATTTCCGCATCTGGAAGATAACTTAATATGCTTTGAAAAGCGCCCTCAACCGCACCACGGCGATTATACATTTCATCTTCATCGCACGGCTCTCTTAATTTAAGTCTAAGAGAGCCGTCCGCAATTCCCAGAATAGACATATAATTTATTCCTCAAAAGTGATGGATACACTATCTTCCAAATTGGTATACGGTTCAAAAGTAATTTCCGCAAAATTACGAAACTGTTCCGCAGGGAGGGAATGAAGCATACGGAGAACGGTATCTCGTTCATCTTCAATCATTACTTTATCCAACTCAAACCGTCCCATAAAAGCACGATAATAAGCAATCGTCATATCGTTAATCATTGCCTTATCTCGCTTATAAAAAGTGCCATCTTTCTTGACTTTCGCCTTTTTGGTTAGGCGAATCAGTTCTTTGAACTCACTTTTCGTCCAACCGACAAAATACTTTACTGACCAATCACCTTTATGCTCTTTTTTAATTTCCAGAATCATAGTTTCGTCTCCTTTACTTTTGTAATTATAGTATATCACAAAAGATTGCTTTTGTCAAGTAAAAAGAGGAAGAAGATTACTCTTCTTCCTCATAATATTCTTCAAGGCTATCTCCAAGAGAAGAGAAAAAACGTTCGTCCCGTGTGTTTTTCCTGCTCGGCGATTTTTCTCGCGCAGGGATACTCTCTTTTGCGTATTTGTGAATGGTATCGTGGTTGTTAATGCCATTATAAATGCTATCATACAACTTATAACGCTGACGGCATTTCTTATAAGTGGCTTTTCGGCGCTCGTTATACGTTCTGTGCATTATTTTGCCCTCCTATTGGTTAATTATAGCCTACGCTGGATTTCGTCAATATCGCTCTGGTTAAAGTCGCTCATATTATAACCAAGTTTATTACATAGGCGTTCAAAAATAGCGTTATCAATGGTAGGAGAACCGTCGTATTTAATTTCGTCTACCATACGGCTGATACGCTCTTCTCTGTCCATATCGTCCATCATATCCATAACAAAAGCGGTTTCAAGGGCATCGTCCCATACGTCGCATTTGCCGTCGCCATTCCAATCAATATTAGTATGCCAATTCATTTAATTTACCCCCAAAGTTTTTTTAACAGCATAGATACAATCGTCTAAATCGTGATAACTAATAGAACGTGAAAAACCATTTTGCCTTGTCCAAAATATGAGATTGATTTTGTCGTCAACTTCCCATCTATGATTTTCATAAGAAACTGCGCTGTCTCGCACAAACCAAGTCCCGCCAACTGAATAGTGAACGGTAAACTGAATATTTTCTGCCAAAAGCATTGCAATAAGTTTCTTGAACTTATCGGTCATTTCAGTCATATTATTCATATCTTTTCCTCTCTTTCTGGTGTTATTATATCATACTTGCGTAGGATTGTCAAGAGGGTTTATAAGAATAAATTGTTTCTTTTATTGTCTCAATATAACTTTTAAGGTTTACATAATTGACGCCATAATCTGAATTATAGCGGTATAACCAAACAGCATTTTGAGATGGAATTTCAGCGCTTTCATCTATAAGTTGCCAAATGATTTTTGTATCACTAATAGTAGAAGTGAGATAATATTGTTTAATTGATTCATGGGCTTCAATTTTAAAATCAATATTTTCTGCCATTAGCATAGCAAGAATTTTTTTAAACTTTTTAGTCATTGCTATACTCCTTCTTTATTAAGATAAAAACGATATTCGGCGTATTTCACTTGGCAGACATATTCTACTGCGGTTGCATATATACTGCGATTGTCGCACTCGTCGTATAGATAAATTGTATCTTCGTCTGGGTGGTCATCAAGTTCCCAGACGATTTCGCTTCCCTCTAATTTTACAAGATAATAATTATTATTTATTCCACGATTGAGTTCAAATTTAATATTGGTATACAGCATAAGCGCTATAATTTCTTGAAATAGTTTAGACATTTTGTTCACCCTTTATTATATTGCTGTTCTGCGGTACAAGCACTAATGACATAATCAATAGGTAATTGAAAAGTCTGGTGATTATATCCTTTATCCCAAAAAATTATCTTGTATTTATTATCTTTATTTTTATCATCAATTTCCCATATATTGCGCTCGTTTTCATCTTTTCGGATTAAGTAATAACTATCAACTCCATTGTCGATATTAAAATGGACGTTGTGTGCCAATAGAAGCGCAATAATCTGTTTAAATTCTCTGGACATTTCCATAGTGTTCACCTATCTTTCAATTATATTATATCACAAATGGTATTACTTGTCAATGGTTTTACCAACTCTTTTTCATGGCTGAAATAACATATGATAATTCTTCTGCGTAATATTGGAAACCTTCAGGTTCTGTGTGGAAGTATACATCATAAGGGGCATCAATGATTTCCCAAGGTTTTTACCGTCCCCACAAGCGCAATAAGCAATAGGTTTTTTCTCTATATGAAAAGGAACATCTTGTCTCATTAACAATGTGATAATTTTTTTAAACTTTTCGCTCATTTTATAGTTATATAATCACAACATATCGCGTCAATCATATTTATATAATCATCTATGCTATAATAACTTGCATTTATCCAATTCCCGTAAACGCCATTATAAATAGCAGAAGGCTCTGTATGAGTTTCATCATCCAAAAGCCAAATAATTTTTCCGTTTTCGTCGTTATGATAGGCAAAATACATATTAGTTTCATTATTCCGCGCAATGATGAACTCAAACCCATAAGCAAGCAAGATGCTAATTATTTTTTTAAACTTTTCACTCATAAGATTTCTTTCCAACCATTATGCTGAATAATTGCTCGCATATTTTCACGCCCAACAATATTCATACTATGGATTTTGATAGGGTAATTTCGACCTGTATTTTCAAGCCAATCTAAAAGACGAATATAATCCCCGCCATCATTTACATAATCCCCGCTATCGTGGTCTAAATCGAGGTATTCAAAAGGCATAATTTTTTCAGCAGTTCCATCACTATAAAGCCAATCAATGCCATTCATCTGCTCACGAAGCACAATAGCATCTTTTGCTTCATTCACAGTCTTATACCAAGCGTAATTTATATTGTTAGGTGGTTTTCTAATATCGTCAAGCCATAAAATCATTCGTTATCAACTCCGTGAATTTCTTCCCAATCTTCGCGCTCGTCATTATTAAGCGCAATAGTTAACTGCTCCGCAATATCAAAATCGGGGACATTTTTACAAACGTAAACTCCACCATTACACATTACCCCAAGAACAGCGCCACTATCGACGATGCGAATGGTTTCATAACCCAGCGAATTATAATGAATAAGGTAGCCATCAAAGAGGATATAACTAATGCCCTCAATATCAAGCCAATTCATCATCTTCGCAAAAAGATTACTCATAGTCCCCATCTCTTTCAAGAATTGTAGTCAGCCGAATAGTCTTTCCACAATTATCACAAGTCCAAAAATAATAAGTAGTGGATTTATCCTGCGACGCGCCAGCAAAACGCCAAGGTTCTTCGCACGTAGGACAATAGCCATTGTTAAAAGTTTTTACATCGGCTTTATAAGCAAGGGTAAAAATCCCGCCAATAGCAATGCCCGTGATAACCGCAGTTAACCAACCACTAATAAAGCGTTTAATAAAAGACTGATATTCCATACCACTATATACCATTACACCAAAAATTGCTCCGGGGAAAACAAAGAAAACAATAAACGCAGTCAAAAAAATTTTCATATCTCTTACCTACCTTTCAATTATAGTATAGCACAATAGTTATTATTTGTCAAGTATTTTCAATTACATTATATTTAAAAGAATTTATATATCTTATTTCTGCTTCATTGATATATATCATCCATTGACCACACTTCGTTTCTTTATCATCTGTGGCAATTACGCAAGCCATAGATCCTGTACTAAAAGTATCTTTAATAAGAATAGTTTTATTGATGCAAAGTGGTACATTGCATACGGCATTAGCCAAAGTTTCATTACGTTCCCACATAAAAGGATAATCTATTTTTTCGTGGGCAATATAAGAAACTTCTGTATTATCATCCATCTCGCCCCAATTTTCGCCAAAAGCAAGGCTACTTTCCATTATATAGTTTTTCAAACCATAAACAGGGTGCTTTGTTTTAACAAGAATGTGGCTACCATATTGAAACCATTCTCCAATCAGTATATCTTTGTATTTCATTTTGCCCATCTCCTTTTTGTAATTATATTATACCATATAAGAGATATTTTGTCAATAGAAAAAACGGAGAATTTTCATTCTCCGTTTAGATTTTTTAAGATTTCGTCATATACGGCGTTCGCTCGCTCATAGGCTTTCTTCTCATATTCAATGCTATCTTGACGCACCATACCAAGAAACTCTCGCATAGTCTTATTCATTTCTATCGCACGAAGGCGTTCTTTTTCCTTTTTCTGCCACTGCGAATACTTGAAGCAATCTCTATAAGTGTTAAAACCTAACCAGATAGTAGAAACGCCCTTTTTATAGCCGACCTGCTCACTTAAATCAATGTCCCATTTTTCGGGCGCAACGTTGTAAAACGCCACAAATTGTTCAAAAGATAAGCAAGGCTTGCCGAACTCATAAGCGTTAGTATGGAAGCGCCAACCAAGAATATAAAGCATTTCATCTTCCAAGTCAAAAATGGAGAGAATAAGATAAAGGAGCATAAAAAATACGCCCGCAATCAATGTGATAAGCACAAAGGTTAAAAACACTTTTAATATAATCATTATTTTTCTTCTCCCTTTTGGACTTCAAGCCGTTTTTCGATTTCAGTATGAAGTTTTTGCGCTTCTACAAAAGCCTTTTCTTCGGCTCGCTGACTATCACGACGGACGCTTTCAATAAAGCCATTCATCATTTTCGCGGTGTTAATTACCTTTTTATGTTTTTGCCGATTTTCACTCCAATGAATAAACTTCAACTGCTCGCCATAAGTTGTAAAGTGAAAAGTATATTCGTTGCCATCGTCGGCATTATATATCATTACACATCGTCCTTCTTCATAACGACGCCCGATTTCCCAACGTTCGGGAGCGACATTAAAGAACGAGAGAAACTGATTAAAAGTGAGACAAGGTTCATCATCTTTATAATAATCAGTTTTGCGGAAGTATCTAAAAAAACATTTTACTTTTGTGTCTCTTTTATAATCCTCTTCAATCGCTTCGCAGGTTTTAATGCCCGCAAGAACAAGTAGAGGAATAACAATCATGCCAACAGCAATAATAACAACAATCTTCATATTTTTCACTCCTTTTCTTTTGTAATTATATTATATCATATTAAAACGCAAATGTCAAGTGTTTATTTAAAAAAGAGAGAAGAAAATTCTCTTCTCTCTTTTATTTATTTAAAGCCGAGGTTCTTTATCTCGTAGAAAATAGTTAATAAGATTGAGAACAAGAACACCAGCCAGAATAATGGTGGTCTTATCAACCAGAATAAGAGTTGCCCAAGACGCGACATTCATAAAGAAAATAATGAGCGCAAGAGCACCGATAATTAGCCCGTCAAAACGCTTATTATCTTCATTAAATAGCGCATAACCAATGCCGAGACAACCAAGAGCAAGAAGAAGATTGATAATAGACCATCCTGCGGTCGGCTCTTCCGCGGTCTGCGCGGGAGCGGTGGTCTGCTTTGCTACAAGCGGAGCGGGGCGCACTTCTACGGGCATAGGAGTAGGCTCTTCAATTTCCGGGGCAGGAGTAGGCTCTTCTATATTACCAGCCGTGGTTTCAGGCTCGGGAGTGATAATAGGCTGTTCCGGCTCGGCAGTAGGCTGTTTAGGCTCTTCGGTAGGAGCAGGAGTAGGCTCTTCTTCACTCGGTTCGGGCGTAGTCGTAGGCTTGTTATTATCGGGTTCAGGCTCAACCGGAGTAGGAGTATAGTTCGCGGAATGATAATCCATACGAATATGAAGAGGGGCAACGCCAGTATAGCGGACAGGAATAACGCCACCAACAAGGTCATTTACAATCGTAAAGCCCTCATAAGAGTTGACATTGCCATAAAGGGTCTGCCCAATTTTCGCTACAAAAGTATTGGTTTCTACAAGCGTATCATCGCAATAATGGTCAACATAAACCGTATCTTCAAACGGAGTATAATAGAACGTGATACTAACGGGAGACGTCCCCATAGTACCAGAACAATTATCATTGCCGTCAACAATCGCGCCATTAGAGACAATAGACTGCGTTCGCCAAATCATAGGCTCACAACCGGGAATAGTGGCGTTAAACGCACAAGAGCCATTATAACCGTTTACATAAAAGAGTTCGTTCTCACCAACATACTGCGTATTACCAGAAGTGGAATAGAGAACATTCTTCGTAGACCAACTATCGACAAATACATACGTTGCGGTAATTGGGTGAGTAATTGCTTCCTCAACGGGTTCGTCGTTTTCTGCGGGTTCGTTCAGCGGAATTACATCTTCAACTGGAAGAGTATCTTCTACATCGTCAACCGCAAGAGCGGGAATGCCAAGCCCAAGAGTGAGACAGAGAACGCATACAAATACCAGAAACTTCTTCATTATTATTTCTTCCTTCCTTTTGGATTGATTATAGTATATCACATAGGTCGCGTTTTGTCAAGATTTATCGGTAAATTAAAAACGCTATCACGCCATTCCCATTGATAGCCATAGCGAGCGCAGTTGTCGAGAAGGATTTCGGCTTCTTCAAAATTGTCGAAGTCCCTCTCTAAAATCACGTCAGAATATTTATCTCTCACCGTCAGTTTCATAACTGTCCTCAAACGGCACAAACTTCTTTTTCAGACACTTCTTACACTGATAACGCCTACCGCCACGAGCCTTGCCCGTCCAGACCTCATAACCGTTATAAGCGTCGATTTCAACCCAATCATGGCTTCCGCAGGGGCAAAGAATGTTTTCAAGTTCCTCAATGCGGTGCTGAAGGTTCAGATAATTCTCTTTTGATACAATCATTTTTGTTTTCTTCCTTTCTTTTGGATTGATTATAGTATATCACATTATGGTTAACTTGTCAAGTTTTTTCTTGATATTTTAAATCAATGCGTGGAATAATTTTTACAGGAATACAAGCAGAACTTTTTGCCCATAATCCCGTATTGTAATCACCGTTTATTGTGAGGTCATAAATTTTACCATGAATAAAAGCCTTAATAAAAATTACTTCTTCTCCATCGTAAACCCAAGATAAAAATTGAAGAGGCATAGCGTTAATTAGTGCAGTTTCTGTGGTTTCTTTTTGATAATAAGGATTAACAATATTTAAACGAGAAACAAATTGTATTTCAGTATCATCTTTACATGGGGCAAAACACATTCCAAAATAATTTGGAGATATACAAAAATCAAATCCCGCTTTTAATGGCGAGCAATAGGTTTTAATAAAGGTTTCTCCCACAAAAGTAAACCAATCTCCTATATTTAAATCTTTATATTTCATATTTTATTCCTCACAAACCTGATACTCAAAAGTAGAGGTTATACGAACAAAATCATTGGGCTTTTTAATAGGACGCCAAACGCCGATTTCATTTTCCCAAATTGTTGAAACAATAGCATAATGAAGTTCATCATTAAAATAGCGCAAAACTATAACGTCATTAGTTTTGGTATCATAAAGAGGTTCAAGAACTGGGGCATATTGAATCGGGCACAAACGTCTTTCACGGTGACGTGGAAGAACAACGTTATGAGAAGAAACGAAATTAACTTCTGTATTTTCTGGAATCGTGCCAAGCGAACCGAACAAACGGCTATTATCCATATTAAGAGTATAATATTTCCCATCGAACTCGGTCTTAATCCAATAATGGGTGTTATCGGTGAACCAATCTCCGGTATTAAGTTCTTTTACTTTCATCTTTTTTACCTCACAAGTATAGTATAACACAAAGAGATGTACTTGTCAAGTATTAAAATAAAGAAGCACAATAAAAGTGCTTCTTTAATCATCAAGTGTCAAAGTGGCTGTTTTTATTTCTGGGTGGAAATAATTTATAAATAATGGGAGTTCATCCACAAGGACATTTTTAAAAGCGTCCAATCCTCTATTCTTTTCATATTCTTCAAAAGTAAAGGCGCATACAACGCAACCAATGTTATTGGCTAATTCATAAATATATTTTTTTTGATATTGTATTAGCACAAATAATAGGGTAGCCTGTTTTTTCGCTTTCTTTAATGATAGCCGTAGTTTTACCTCTACCACGGTCTTTTTCAACTATCTTTATCATTCCATAGCCTTTCCACAATCTTTTTCAATTATTTTTATCATTCCATAGTCTTTCCGCAATTAGGACAATAATTAGGTTTAACACAACCAAGCGGGTATTTTTCGTGGCACAGAGAACATTCCGCAACTCCCCAAAATCCGCCTTGCTGATTAATCCACTTGCCTTTTGGTTCATCAAAAGGAGTGGCTTCTTTTGTCTCATTCCATTTCATATCATTCTCAATCAAGGACGAGAGATAATACAAATCGCTCTGTGTTAGTTTAAGAGTAGCAAAAACTTCTTCATGGTTTTCAATATTGTTAAGAGTATTTTTAATACAATCATAAATAATTTTCTTTTTTAAATCTATCATTTTAATGCTCCCAATATTCAATTTTTCTTGTAAAGGTTCTTACTTCATAAGAACAAGCACGAGAATTAAACCAACGTCCGCTGTTATTATATAGCGAAAAAATAATTACTGTATCAATTCCATCTTTATCAGGGGGCGGTACGCGCATATAAATACATTTGTCATTTTGAACCATTCTTCCAAGGGGAGCAAAAGCCAAATTTCCTATATAAGCCTTTGTTGTTTCAATAACGAAAAAAGAAGATGCAAATTCTATTTCGGTGTTTTCATCAACACTTATAACATTTCCATCACAAAGTGATACGTTGATAAATTTAGGATCAGTATATTTCTGTGATTTAATATAATAAGAGCCATTATATTTAAACCAGTCGCCAACTAAAAGGTCTTTATATTTCATCACTTTCAACTCCTTACAAGTATAGTATAACACAAAACCTTTCACTTGTCAAGAGCAAATGAGAGGTTATTCTATATATTTTAAATGTGCTTCTGCCATGAGTTCACAAGGCATAGAAGTAATTATTGTAGAAGAAGCGCGTTCGCCTTGGCATATATGGCTATTAACAAGAAGCACGTCAGCAACATACGGCGTTTCAGAAACAACTTTAACGGCATATATATCCTGAAATTTTAGTAAACAACCATACGGAGCAGAGCCAAGCGTAGATTGACTATCAACTTTTTGACGCGGACTAATATAATGAATTTTAGAAATAAACTTTACATCACTATCATCAGCGACATAAGCGCTTCCCATACCAAAATCGTCATTTTCAAGAGAGATACCTATTGAACCATGGGAGGAATTGCTTGTTTTTATATATTTTTTCCTATTAAGAGACAAAAGAAAATAATCCCCAATGTTTAAGTCCTTATATTTCATAATTTTCACTCCTTGATTATATTATAATACAAGAAGAATTATCTGTCAAGTCTTTTCTTTATAATATAAATTTGCTTTTGCTACAATTTTTACTGGTTGGTCAGCAATTATACGACTATCAGCGTCTGCGCCTTGCATATAATCACTTGAAATAAGGACTAAATCAGTATTATTTCCGGTGCGATGGGCAAGTTTAACAAAATAGGCATCAGCATTGGGGTTTTTAAGAAGGCAACCACAAGAGACTTTTTTGACTATTGTTTCAGTATCAGTCTTTTGTTGAGGGTTGACATAATGAAGTTCTGTTAAAAAATTGACAACTATCTCGTCATTTAAAAAGACATAGTCTATCCCTATTGTATCGTCATCTAAAATGACGCCAATAGTACGCGTGCCATCATAATCACATTTAATATATTTATGACCGCCCACTTCAAACCAATCGCCAATTTGTAAATCTTTATATTTCATAACTTTCACTCACAAACTTATAATTACATCACTGATAATTGTAATATAATCTTGGTATCTGCTAAAAACAAAATCACGTTTATAATTATTTTTATAACTATAAAAGCGAGGGCTATCCATTAAAGGGTTATCTATAATATACCAAGCACTAATTTTCCCGCATAAAAAAGGGCTATATGCAGTATAATGGTCGCCTGTTTTTGAAATTTTAAAATCAATATTTTCTGCTAAAAGAATGTTAATGATTTTTTTAAACATCTCACTCATATATCTCACCCCTGTAATTTTAGTATAACATAATTTCCCTCTTTTGTCAATACCAAAAGAGGGAAGAGTTAGATGATTTTCTCGTCGTATACAACTGTCATTGCATCTACAATACGAACGTTTATAGAAGTTCTTGCAGAATCGCAAAAACTCCCTTGGTGCATTAGCGTTTTTACATAGATAAGACTATACCCGGCTCCGTAGAGGGCTTTAATTTTTACATAAAGACTATTAGTATTAACGCTTTGTAAAAGCATATTGCATGGGGCTTTATCAATAGGCACGTTGTTCGGGTTTATATCTGAATCAACTGCAATATAAGGATTTGGTTTATATTCAAAAGAAGGAAGAAACTCTACTGGGCAATTGCCAGACGGTATTGTATACACAAGACCAAAACTTCCTTTACTAAGGGACATAATATATTCTTGAAGGCGCATATAAGGTTTACCGTTTAATGAAAAATAATCTCCAATATACAAATCTGCGAATGTCATATCTTTTCTCCTTCCTTTTGGTATTTTTAGTATACCATAAAAGCACGCTTTTGTCAATGCTAAATAGTAGGCAGAATTTATATTTCTCCCTCAAAAAGATTTATGCGCATTTTATCTACAATATCAAGTCGATTTCTAAAATATTCTGAATAGACAAGAGCGCCTTGATTAACGCCAGGTGTATTCACAAGTACCATATCGCGTTCGCCGGGTATAGATGGACTAATTTTAACATAAAAAATGCCACAACTGGATTTTAGTAGCATATTATAAGGCGCTTCGTTCGCGTTAAGGTCTTTTGTTTTATTAAACCTCTCTAACTCGATGGACGCATCATAGTCGAATGAGGCGATATATTTAACTTCTCGCTTTGAATAAAGTGGAGCGTAAAGAGTACCGAAATCACCCTTGCTAAGAGACATAATCATATTTTTGAGACGAATATAAATTCGCTTATCCCATTCAAACCAATCTCCCACGAGTAAATCCGCAAATTTCATATCTTTTCTCCTTCCTTTTGGTATTATTATAACATAAAAAAGCCCTTTTGTTAAGGGCTTTTAAAGAATTGCGGTAAATATGGCTTTACTTCCATCAAGAATAATAGTGCTATTCCTAAATAAATTATCAATAATACCAATATTCTCAAAAGGAATAACATTAATAGGCTTGTTATAATAACTTGCGTTATAGGCGGGGTTATCTATATAAAGCGATTCAGCCGTTGCGTCATTTATAAACGTATTTATATCGCTCCAATATCTAAACACGTCCCAATCAATTTCATCGTTATTAAAATCAATAACAATGTGTTTTGCTTCGGTATAAGAATATTGAGATTTAAGAGTATCAATAAGTTTAGGTTCAAGAATTACAAGACCGTTATCGCGTGAACCGTGGCTAAACTCCTTGTCAGGAAAAAGACTTTTTACATAATCTCTATTGTTCGCGCCAGATCCGACACTTCCGCCGAAACGTTCAATGAAACGAATAATGCTTAATCTATAATCATTTTCATAATGGTCATAGATATAATCAATCAGCCCTTTTGTCTGTTGAAGAGCAAAAATGGTTTCATTATGACCATAATAGTAAACGAGCGCAAAAGTCTTTTTATTACGTTGGCAATCAATATAAAGATGTCCACTCATATCATTCAACTCCTTTTATGATTATAATATATCATAAAAATATCTTTTTGTCAAGAGATAAAAACATTTTATTTTTTATTCTGCTTCTTTATAATATAAAGTCGCTTCATCTATTGTCCCCACATTACATCTATGGCATTTAGAAGCAAACCAATAACCGCTATTTTTTGAAGCGGAAATGATAACCGTATCAAGAGTTTCCGCAAAAGCAGTATATGGTTTAATAAAGTATTCGCCATCTACTATATCTTTTAGTATTACTCCATTAGGGGCTTCATTGAGCAAGCCAACAAAAATATTCGGATTAGATACTTTAAGTGAAGAGCAAAACTCAATTTCTGTATTTTCTTTTAATGGAGCGCAAACTACTCCTGTCGTGAGATTAACATTTACACTTTCTCCATTAAACTGTTGAGTAAAAATATAATAGTTATCTCCGTATTTATACCAATCACCGACACGCAACTCTTTATATTTCATTTCTTTTTACCTCTTAATTATATTATAACACAAAATCCCTCTTTTGTCAAGCCAAAAGAGGGAAGAATTATTCGTAATTTTGAAGGTGGATTGTATCCACTATACAAACTTTTGCATTAAGAAAACGCGAATAATATAGTGATCCTTGGTCATTACCTTGGGTGCGGATTACGACCAAATCGGGGTCATCTGGGTCGTAAGGACTAATCTTGGCATAAAAACTGCCAGTAGACGGGCGTTCAAGAAGAACCTCAATCGGCGCGTCTTTTATTGAAACTTCATTATTCCCGCAACCCGCATAGGAAGGCTTAACTTGGTAGTCAAAAGCGGTGATATATTTAACTTCTCTATTTTCCAAAAGTGGAGTGTAAAGAGTTCCAAAATCGTGCTTATCAAGAGACATAATCGTGTCTTTAAGACGAATATAAGCCCGCTCATTCCACTCAAACCAATCGCCCGTGAGCAACTCCGCAAACTTCATACTGATTTCTCCTTCCTCTTTGTATTTATAGTATATCATACAATACCCAATCTGTCAAGCGTTTCTTGAAAATCTATATCGGCTTTACATACTATGTTTACTGGTTGAGTTGTATTCATTTTACTAATAGGAATCCAAGCACCACAACGACCGGGGAATTTATTACAAACATCAATAAAATATCCGTGGTAGATAGTAAAATACCATTCAAAATTTTTAAATCGACAAAGTATTCCTTCGGGCATATCTTCAATGATAAAACTATCTTTATCGGGGATTTCATAATCTTTTCTTTCGCGATAAAGAATTTTTGTTAGAAAATTAACTTCTTCTTCATCGTTAATAGATGGCATAGGAGTTCCAAACGTGCTATTTTCAAGACTTATATTAACAATATCTCCGCTATAAGTTTCAGTTTTAATATATTTTTGTCCGTCGTGAATAAACCAATCGCCCATTTTTAAATCTTTATATTTCATATCTTATTCCTTCCGCGTATTCTACATAAACATGGTCTACAATTTCAACATAAGGATTTTCAACGTTCACAACTGTTATAAGCCCTGCACGTTCTCCACTTACAAAAAAAGCAAGCGTCATAGTCAACTTAATAATATATTCATCAGTTTCTCCCGCGTAAAGTGGTTGTCCCATAGGTGCGCTATCAAGTCGGCAACGACTACCCACATTAGAGAGATAAGGATTGTCATATTCATAGACTGCGGTATATTCTACTTCATCTGTGCCATTAAAAATACATTTATGACCGCAATCTTTGGGGTCAATCCGAAAAGAAATTTTATTGCCAGAAAGAGTATTGCATACAATATAGACGTGGTCATTCAATTTAAAATAATCGCCACATTTTAAATCTGCGTATTTCATATTTTTCACCCCTTATTGTGATTATATTATATCACGTTAAAAGCGTTTTGTCAAGAGATAAAAATAAAAAGAAGCGGAAATTATTCCGCTTCTTCATCCATTCGCGCACCGCATCTATGGCAGTATTCGCTATCTTCCAGCGAAACCCGCTTACAATGCGAACACTTCCAATTCCCAATTACGCCACTATGCGGGTGAACGCCATTCACAATCCAATGCGCGTGAATAATAGGCTGAAAATCAACCGCAAATTCGCACTCGTTCGCGTTATCGTCGGTAATCGGGCAAGTTTCACAGCGCGTTTCCGCACCTTTCGCGCAAAACACCATACTTTCTTCCCCCTATTGGTTTAATTTAGTAGAGCATAAAAGCCCCCATCAGCACTTCTACAAATTGCGGAATTATGCCAATAATTTTGATATTTATCGAAATCAAGAAAATTACAGTCTATAAGGTTCTTATCAGGAACGTTATATACTTTAAATAAAGGCATTTTTAAACCTGTATTTTCTAAAATCGCTTTAAAGTCAAAAAACAGACTAAACATATCAGTTTCAATATTATCATTATCAAAATCAATAGTTATTCCATAGGTTTCTATGGCGTCTGCTATACGGCTACGCCCTGTATATAGTATGCCACCCGCAAAACTACCGTGAAGCCGGTAGATACAAGGGTATTTATGAAAAAGTTCTTTCCAATTTTCATTTTCCATTAAACCCTTATTTTCGGCAATATATTCAAATGCGACAAGTTCAGGAGGCTTGTTAATGTTTCTTTCTTCCTGAAAACAATCAATAATTTTTTCCGTTTCTTTCCAAGCGCGACGGGTATTAACACGTTCATTATAATAAAAGCACGCCTGAAAATCTCCATCTTTTATAATAGAGATAGTCCATGCTTCGGGCAAATCCATCATATTTTCACTCCTTAAAACATTGGGCTTTTTTCGTGGCTTTTTACAAGTAGTTCAAGCGTCTCATCAAACTTTGTATTAAACGGGTATTTTTCGCACATTTTAGCAAACTGAATTACATATCTATGCTCATAACCATAGATTCTAATCATTCTATCAATGAGACTTTTTCTAAAATCATTCATATCTCTCACTCCTTGATTATATTATAACATACAATCTTTAAAATGTCAATAGAGTAAAGAAAAAATCTTTACTCTATTTTAGAAAGAATACAACAATCTCCTTGAAACCATCTATTATTAACAAGAATGTCGTCAACTTCATCAATCTGGTCAAAATGAAATTGTTCTACTGAAATATGGGGAACGAGAATATCGCTGTCTTTCAGTTTTTCGTCATCGTCATATTCATATTCTTCATTGATTTGGTCAATATCGTCATAGCCCCAAAAGACATTGTTGTTGATAAGGTCATTATCAAAATCAATATCAATAGTTTCCTCTGCCCACGACATATTATTGTCCATACCCTCTGCGGTAATAGCAATTAGTCCATCGTTTCGGCTAATACCGTCTATTTTAAAATTGTGGTCAGGGTAAAGACGTTTGGCTTCTTCAAAATCTTTATCACCTGTAATACCACCACCACTGTTTTCGCAGTATTCAATAGCGGAGAGTACAAGGTCGCCACAATTTTCTGGACGAAGAAGATATTTTAAAAGTTGGTCAGTTTCGTGGAGAGCAGTTTCGGTATAAGCACTCCAATGATAATAAATATTAAAAATCGGAGTATGATTTTTAATTCCGTTAATTACAAGTCTCTGTCCCATATTATTAACCTCGCTTTCTTTTGTGATTATAGTATATCACATAGAATCTTATTTGTCAAGTATTTTCTGGAAAAGTTCTATGAAATTCAGTATAAGAATACCAGAAATTTTTCTTTGTGTCTAACCGAGACAATAGATAACTTTTTCCTTGCTCTTCTCCATAAATAATAGCATACATCCAAAATACGTCATATCTATATTTTACAATAATTGTATTGTCGCCTATTTTTTGAAGAGGAATATGTGGCAACGCATTGGGAGTATGGGGAGACTGTATAACATATACGTCTTTATTTTGCGGAGCAAGACCGCAATCTATATAATCTATTGATGAACAAAAATCAACATCTATTTCTGGTTTAAAATCACGGCAAGTAAAATTAACAAGATTTAAACCATAAATTGCTCCATCGGGTTCTTCGATTTTAATATAGGGTTTTTTATCTACATAAAACCAATCGCCAGTGTTAAGTTCCCAATATTTCATTTTCCACAATCCCATGCATCAAAATCAAGGTGAAGTTCAAGACATTCACGAACGGTGTGATTATGTTTTGGATTGACAGGAAAAGTCATACCCTGTCGAAGTCCCAAGTTGCTATACACTACTATAAAAACATCTTTATCGTTATATTTTGATTTAGCGTAAATCTCATGTACAAAATTTGATTTCAGTGGAAGCCCAGAAAGCGCTTCATCAAGACGTACAATTTCATTGAATACATTATGCCCCGTCTTATGAGAATGAGAATGGCAATAATCCAATCTGGGAAGAAAATCTACTTCTATATCAAGATTAGGTTGAGGGTAGATGTGTCCAAAATCGTTTTTATCAAGGCTCATAATACTTGCGCCCGACCAAGCACAGTATTCTACTTTTTCCCACATCATGCCATTCGCAATAAACCAATCGCCAATATTGAGTTCACGAAACTTCATATCTTTCATCCCCTTTATGATTATACTATATCACAATAGTTCTCGCTTGTCAAGCATTTTCTGGAAAAGTTCTATGAAATTCTGTATATGCGTAAAAATCTTGCGCTTTTAGATTCAAGATAGGGAATGCTTTTCCTTGGGTGGGCGCGTTATTATAAATTATCGCATACATCCAAGTTGAGCGTTTATATTTTATGATAATTTCATTCTCCCATATACGAGATAGCGGTGTATATGGTAGAGCCAATGGAGAAACACACGCCTGTGTAGTGCGAACGTCTGCTCCGCACTTGTGTAATGTAGGGTAAATATAATTCAACGAAGAACAAAAACTTACTTCATCTTCGGGCTTGATAAAATCTTTAAGCGTTCCAAAAGATAAATTGTCAAGGCAGATGTTATAAATCATACCATTGATTTCTTCGACTTTTATATAGGGCTTATTTTCAAAATAAAACCAATCTCCGGGGTTTAATTCCCAATACTTCATTTTTCACAACTCCATTCATCAAAATCAAAGTGAAGTTCAAGACATTCACGAACCCACATTGGTTTTTTATCATCAACCGGAAAAGTTAAACCCTGTCGTTCAGCATCATCGCTATAAATAACAATATAAACGGGAGTGCTATTGTATCGCGTTTTTGCGTAAATCTCATGTGTGGTAGCAGATTTGAGCGGAAGTCCATAAAGTGCTTTACTCATAAGTATTTTTCCATTGAACACATTATGACCCGTGGCATGAAAATGAGAATGGCAATAATCCAATTTAGGAAGAAAATCTACTTCTTTGTCCAGATTGCGTTGCGGATAAACGTGTCCAAAATTATCTTTTTCAAGGCACATAATACTCGCGCCAGGCCAAGCGCAATATTCAACTTTCTCCCATTTTATATTGTCCATAACGAGCCAATCACCAACATTCAGTTCACGAAATTTCATATCATTCATCTCCTTATGATTATAGTATAGCACATTAGAAGTAATTTGTCAATAGAAAAAGAGTCATAAAAATGGCTCTTTTAAAAAATTATTTAACTCTTCATTTCATCAATAAACTTGTCAGTATAACCCATCTCACGCAGATTATTAATACTATCAATCAGTTCTCGTTTATGAGGAAAAGACTTGAAATCTTTACCCGCTCTATGAAGTTTTACCTTGTCGGGATTAAACTGTTTCGCAAGTTTATAGTTGAGAATAAAGGTGCGTTTATCAAATTCATAGCAACCATAATTGTTGCGAATATGAGAATGATAAATAGCCTGATAACCTTTGACAATAGGAAATACCACGATATAAGCAGGAAATGCAACAACATATGCCAACTGCGGAATGTTAAACTCGTCGCTAATAATGAAAAGGAGTGCCAGAACAACCCAAGTAATTACAATAGCCCAGATAATCATTTTTAACCCTCACTTTTTTAGTCTGCAACCGTTTCTACAAGTTTTATTTTAATAATATAGTTTTTTGCATAACTATCAACCCAATAACCAACTTCATTAAAAGTACATAAACGAGGGAAGATAAAAATTTCACTTTCATAAACATCGCTAATATCCCACAGGTCATCGTGATATATATACCAACGATTATCTTTTTTAGTTATATCGAATGGAATATTTTCTGCGAGAAGAAGCGCAATAATTTGCTTGAACATCTCTGTCATTGTTTTCATCTCCTTTGTGATTATAGTATATCACATTAGAAGCAGTTTGTCAAGAGTTATATTCATCCCCATCTTCTAAAAACTTCCAATAAAGTTTATTACCTTCTGAATCTTTACCGGCAGAAGTTTGAGTGCCAGTTCCATATGAATTACAACTGTTAAGAATATTGGTTTTAGACTTTAATCCTGCCCATAAACTCGCTTCCATAGCGGAGGGGAAAATATCTTTTGTGTTTAAGCATAAAACAACTTTGCCAGTTGTGGCAGTAGAAACAGGTGGGATTTTATCCGCTTTAAAAGTTTTCCATTGATAACCATAAGCAATTTTGCGTCCATTTTTCCCACGAAGTGTCCAACCAATTAGTTCATTTTCAAAACCAAGTTTACGCTTAATTTCTCCCGTAGAAGTCCATTCGTCAATATAATTGCCTTTCCAATCATAGCGATATATAGTTCCATATGGAGAAGTTAATTTAGCCATTATTTCAATTCCTTTATTTTAAAATATGACGATATGAAGAGAAAATATATTCCTCTCCATATCTTTTATTTGGTCGGCGTGAGGAGCCACGATCTCCTAATTCCTTACGGACGACAGATTTTAAGTCTGTTCTGTATACCAATTCCAGCACACGCCGATATTTACTAAATATTACTTTGTATCTCTCTCAACCTTACGAACTTATTATAACACATTTTTTCGCATTTGTCAAGAGGGTTTTTCAAAAATCAAAAGAAGATTTTTTGGAGCAATCTTCTTCCGTTCTCCAAAAACGGGATTTTTGTTCGCACCGTTGCGCAGACGGCACTAAACTTTCTTTCATTCAACTTTAACTTTTTTCGACTTGTTAAATCCCAATTCTTTGGCTTAATCTTGTTAAGTCCCAATTCTTTGGGTTAACAACGTACCCGCGGTTATAGGAACGACCATCAGCAAACCCTTCTGTTGACCGCAATCTAATCTTTTTAATAATCAACCTTTAAATAAATGACGCTTATTATATTTTGTTTAAGTTAGTAATATAATAGGCGTCGCAATAATTAAAAAGAAGGGTTCTACGGCGCGAGAATCTGTTAAAGATGAATGAATTACTCGCTTTGAAAAAGAATAAATTACTTTATTCCTTTTCAAAAGAAGTAATCTCTCACTTCTTTTTTATTATAGCATATTTTTTCTCATTTGTCAAGAGGGTTTTTACACATTTTTTTATTCATTCGGCGCATTTGACGAGAATTGTTTCGCTTATCCCACCGAATAGACGCAAGACGTGTATGAGAGCAACCAGCGTATTTAAGAAACTTATTCTCTCTTGTGAGTTTAGTTTTCTCATTTTTCGCACTCATTATTCTTACCTCTCTCAACTTTGTAAATTATTATAACATAAAAAAGTTCGTTTGTCAAGTAGTATTTTCATAATCCGCATAAAAGTTTATAAGACGCGCTAATACATTTTGAAAATTTTCAGTAGCACCACTTTCTATTGTATTAGTAGTGCGTTTATACCAGCGATAAAGCGGGGTATCCATATACACGCTCATACAAATTTTGTTGGCTTTATCTGGGTAGATAAAAACAGCATCATTGCCGAGTTGACAAAATGGAATATTTGCTTTGCGAAGTTGCTCGCACAACCTATCGAAATCGTTCATAATTATATTGTATCATACTTTTTCGTCTTTGTCAAGAGGGCTTTCCGCAATAAAATCAATATCTCCTTCAAGACAAAACCGCATAATTTTTGTAATTAATTCCTGCCAACTTTCCGCAATTCCTAGACCATAACCGCTTTTATTTACGTCTAACCAAGCAATCACGTCTTTAATAGGAGAATACATTACAACTACATATTGCTCATCGTCATCTGGCGCAAAAACGCGAATAACATTTTCTTCCTCTTTTACAAAAGGTATATTAAGTTTATATAATTGTACTTGTAGGCGATCAAAATCCGTCATCTATATTATATCATACTTTCTTTAATTTGTCAATACCAATAGTAGGAGAAATGCGCCATCAAGTGATTTGCGGAGTTCCCAAAACGCACGCGCACAAACCATCCCCGCCATTAGCCGGATTGGTTGCGCAATACTGGCAGGCGCTCATAGAATATCTACAAAAAGTTAGTCCCGCGTTGTTCCGCATATTTAAAGTTGTCATTTCTTCCTTCTCTTGGAAGGGTATGCGTTTAATTTCTTCGCGCTTGCCTTCCCAATGCCACGCGCAATTAGGGCAAACCTTGCGCGGAATAGGAGGGAAGGTCGCAATAACAGTATTGATTAAGTCAGCGCCACATTTAGGGCAAGTTTCAATAATAATCACAGCGCTTTCTCCATTTCACGCTTCTTTTGAAGAAGTTCGTCTCGCTTTTTCTTTTCAATATAATCCCACGTTTTATTAAACTGCCTACGTCTGCGCTTTACATCAGCGCGTAGGTCAATTTCCTTTTCTTTCGGAAGGCTACTTACGGTGCGGATTTTGAGAAAATCACCGTCTTTGGAAAACATTACAAACACTTGGTCAGTGGTATAAGTATTTCCAAATTCATCTACAAACATATCTTTTTCTAAATTACGAATTAGTCGCATTTTTAACCCTCCACAAATTTAGGCACATATTCATCACAAGCGCGAGTGTCCGCAGAACAGATAAAGCCAAAATCATATCTAATGCCCATTTCAATTTCTTTGGGGGTTGGGTGCTTTACTTCACAGCACAGGTCAAAATCTCCCATACCCAAAAAATGGGCGCAATCTCCGCAATAAGTCTTACTCATCAATTTTATCCTCCAATACCCAAATATCCCCACGTCGTTCAATTACATTATAGTTTTCGTATACTTCATTGATACTGACGCTATCATCAATAATACATTCATACTGATTTCGTCCGTTGGTGCGCCAATGAGATTGGCTTCCAAGGAAAACAACAAGTACGCCAACAAGCGCAATTACAGAAGTGACGCCAAAACATATCGTATCAGTACCGCCACCGCTGGTTAGCATTAAAAGAAAAGCACAAATACAAACGATTGAGAGTGCAAGCGTAGTCGGTAATACCCACTTTGCACATTCATCAATAACAATCGTATTCAAAATTGTAATTCAGTCCATATTTTTCTTCCTCTCTTTTGCTGATTATATTATATCATATTATTCTTCATTTGTCAATAGTTTATATTTTAAAGCATCAGCGTTAATTTTTTTCCAATCTTCGTGTGTAAAATCTATACCAATTTCTTTATAAAAAGCGTGGGTTAAGCACCGAGCAATTCCATATTCAAGTTCTCCACAACGAAATTGCTTATGGCAATATTTAGTATTACCATATTTATTACGATGATAAAAAGTATATTTATTAAAACGAGTTCCATCTAATAAATTAACGTGAAATTCGTCTCGTTCGTTCCAAATCCACAGAGTAGTTCCGCGAACCTCATATTCACCACCATAAATAGCAATCAGGTAATATAGAAAATATTTAGTATAATCGTAGAGCATATTTTTCTCCTTCTAATTATATTATATCATATTTTGGGAAGGAAGTCAAGAGGGTAAAAAGAAAAAGCCAGAGATTTCTCTCTGGCTTATGAGCAGGTTATAACCAAGCGAATAGGCTTTCAACTTCTCCCACTCTAATCTACCAATGCGTAGACCTTATAAAGTTGATACTTGCGCTTTACTTGTTCTCTACAATTATATTATATCATAAAAAATATCATTTGTCAAGAGGTTTTATTATTTTGCCAATCTTTATACACTTGTAAAATAAAGTTCACGATTTTATAAAGAATATCTAAAACGCTATTGTTTTTTGGACGCACAAGCGCTTCATCGTCAGGGTTTTCGTAATCAATTAAGGCTTTTGCTTCTACAATAAGTTTATCGGCGTATGGAACGACGGCGCAACCGCCATGCCCCCATAATTTGCCCCAACTATTTTGAATTAAAAATCCGTCTTTGTTCCAACCGTAGATAACAACACAATGAAGTCCACAATCACTTGTCTAATCCATATGAATTACTCCATTTTCATCAATCGTATATTTTTGATACATTTTAATAGCACCGAGTACCATTCCATAGTTCATTAATGCGTGTTTAATATCTTTATAGGTAGGGCAAGAATAATAAGAATTAATTCGATAATTATAGGCGATTTCTGCTTTCGTTTCATCGGCAAGCGCTTTTTCCGCTACGGATTTACAAGCCGGAGACTCGCTATTACCGCAACAATCACTATATAACATATCCCCATATTGCTAAACAATTTTACAAGCGTCCGCTAAATACATACCTTTGTCGAGACGCCCACTAATACGTTCTTGTAAACCATAGATAAAATTGGTTGAGAGTATATTGCGTCCTTCGTCAAAATATTCTAAAACCGTAGAAGTAGCGTGTGGCACACAACTTGATACCGTTCCTTGATTTTTTACCTTCCCATATCGCGGAAGTTCAAAAACTTCTGGAAACATTTCCACAACATTCGCGGAAGCGTGAATTTTATAATCTCTTAAATCTTTTTTGGCTGGTAAACAGCCATAGAAGAAAACTTCACTCATAAAAATAATCCCCTTTCGTTTTTGCTTCTTCTAATAGATAGTGAAAAAACGAAGAGGGGATTAGATAAAAATTAACCAAACGCTACGGCGAGAGCGCCAAGTGCCACAATCGCACCAAGAGCAATTACAAAAGCAATACCAGAACCGGCAAGTCCCACGATTGAACAAACCAAACCACCGGTGCGAATACCTTCTGTATTTCCTGCCTTTTTAGCCTGACTTGCCATCACAATACCAATGATACCAAGAGCAATGCCAATAATAGCACCATATAGACCACAAAACCAACAAACGATAGAACAGATACCGAGAATAAGGGAGGCAACAGCCTTTCCGTGAAGCGGGGCAATAGTTTCCATTTTTTAATTCCTTTTATTATAAAATTTTATTTTTTTATGGAGCCTCCGTGGTGAAGTCGAACACCAATCTTCGGGTTACAAATCCGAGGTAATAGCCATTATACTACGGAGGCACGTGGCGCGGGCATAGGGTAACGATCCCCACAGGACTTTCATCCTACTTCTGATTAGCAATCAGATACCTTACCTCTCGGTCATACCCGCGTATAAAATAGAATAGAGAGAACATTGCCGGCAAGTGCTCTGTTTTACCCGTATACAAGGCGTTCTCAAAGGTGCGACCCGCGCATCACCGCGGAACAGGCTAACCCTACTATTCTATATGGCGCACGGCAGACCATTCGAAGGCCATAGGCTCTCGCCTACCCACCGATTTCAAGTCGGGTCTCGCACCTTGCGAGTTTACCGTGCCTATATACATTTATATATAACTTTTTTAATTATATTTTCATTTTTCATATAGGGGCAAGTATAGGTTTTAGTAAAATTCTTAAAATGCTCTCTATCACTATCACTGGTTTCTTTAATCTCACAATCAGCAATAGGGCAATAACTACAATCATTGTCCATATGAAACTTAGGACAAGGAATTTCATCATCAAAACGAGGGTCTTTACTGCTTATAAAAGACCAAGTTCGCCCAGAAACTTTTTCACAACGAAAAGTATATCTCGTTTCACCATCGGCGAGAGTGGAAGAAGTATTTACATCACAATACTTACATTTCGCGCAAGCCGGAACCATACAACCCCAACCATAAAGGCACTGATGAAGTTTGCCATAAACATTAACTTCACTTTCAATGCGTGCTTTTATGACTTCTGGTTTATTAGCAACATTAACGCAATCTTCGGGTTTCCAGATAAAAGAATCAGCAGTATTATAAAAAGCGTTGGTATTCTTCAAACGATTGATTTCTTTATAGGTTGCTTCAAGAAACTTATCGTGCTTAATTTCAGTTTCTTTGCTATACCCACAAGCAGGACATTTCTCTTCGCCAACCGGAAGATAGCAACCGCACTTTTCACAATACTTACTCATAACTCTTACCTCACTTTCTATTATGATTATAACACAATAGAGTTCATTTGTCAAGAGTTAAATGGGACAAAAAAGCAAAACGTTCACATCGTTTTACTTCAAACCGCGCCACTTTGCGATTTTTGCTCATAGAATTGCTACCATTCGCACTGCTATCCCCGCTACAATTCCTGAACCAAAAATCACTACAATATTGCCCCTTGTAGTCAATTAGGGTTTTCAACCTCCTGCGATGAGAAGAAGGGCGTCTGCTTGATGTTATCCACCACTAACCGCGATTTATTTTTCAACGTTCGGGCGCATACGTTTAGCCGACTTTCACGGCAGACGCTTTTTAAAATTTGTTCCCAAGTAGGGCTTTTCACCACTACACCGCTCTTGCGTGGATTGCGCTTAAAAGTCATGTGGAGAGTTTGATCCTAAATGCTTGTCGCGTTCCACCGTATGAGAGCATATTATTGTCTTTAATGCGTTTATACTTTCGCCATTGGGAAAAGTGGAGCCAAGTTCTCCACACGCTCATATTTAATGTGGTTTTTGGACACAGGTAGAGATATTACACCACAAACCTTCATACTTGTTGTTGCTTCGTTCGCGGTGAAGCCATCCGCGCCCCTCAATGGGATTTGAACCCATAACTATACCTTGATGTGTATTATTATACCATTATAACTATAAGGGGACAAGTTAAAAATAGATTATTTTTTAACAGGAAAATAAACTTGATATAGATAAGTATTAAAACCTTGTTTATTAGTATTAGGAGTTGTTCTTAAAGAGATCTGATTGGTAGTAATAATATCTTTTACAGGAATAAGCCACATTTGTAAAGCGTTATCAACACAAAATAAATAATCTAATTTTGAATGATTTAAGATATTGTCGTATGACATTCCTTTTGTCCCGCCTGTTGACCTTAAACTAATAGTGTTATCATCCGTTTGAGTTGCTTTACATTGAACCGTAAAAAAAGTATCATCTTTTTCTATAATTAAATCATACCATTGGGTATCATTTATCGGCAACGATACAGTATAACCCTACAATGTAAAATAGGTAATAGCCATACTTAGCCCAGTTCTTCCTGTTTGCTTTCTATCTTCTTTTTCCATTTTTGCCCTCTATTTTATAGAATAAGGTTTTTATTTTAAGTGAGAACCTTTTAACTCACCATAAACCAAGTTGCGCAAATAGAAATCGTCCAAGATGCGCATAATAAAAATCGTGGTTGTCACCTTATGCTGGCGGGAAGTAAAGGAATTGAACCTTTCTGATATCGCTTAACAGGCGATCGCGACGGCCACTGCGCTAACTTCCCATAAATAACGTTTTTATTTTAGATAAGAACGTCATAACTTATCTTGTGACTCTATGCATCGGCGTTATATGCCTGTGGTACTTCCATTCAGATTTGAACTGAAACTATAACGGGTTTGGGCCGTTCCCCTCTACCAATTGGGGTATGGAAGCCCATATTATTTTTTAAATGCTCAATGTTATATTGGTCAATTAAATTATATGCTCTGGCATAATTACCACCACTACCCGACAAGCCGACTGATATAAGAGCAGACCTAACAGATGAGTGTTTGTTTAAACTTTCAATCAAAGTTTCATCTTTAACATAAGAAGTTTTATTTAAATTATGAGAATTACCTATTTTATAATTATCAGTCTATGAATGGCAATTAGGGCATAATAATTGTAGATTTTCCTCAGTATTATTTATACGGTTTCCGTCTATATGATGGGCTTCCAAAGTAATTGGTTTTCCTAACCATTCACTTAAACCACATTTTTCACATTTCCATCCTCGTTTATAAACGAGAGCGTTTCTTGTTGTTCCCGTCTTTAATACTTTGCCATACTGAAAACGACTATAATCAAAATTATTTTTTTGACATCTCTACCCTAAAAAATGTGAAGTGTCTAAATTACGTTCTTTGACAACATCTTTAATTATTTGGGCTGTTCCACCACCAGTTTTTACATAGCCTAATTTACCCGCCAATTCCTAAAAAGATGTAGACTAACGCACTAATTCAGCAAATTCTTCTTCTGTAAACTTGCGCCATTTCGCGACTTTTCCCATATTTATCTCCAATCCATACATTTTTAGACACTATCTTATAGGTTAAATATTGACCAGATATTTACCTACAAGATAATTTAGCATTAACCACAAAACCTAAACATTTATCGTAAAGGTCAACTTACAATAAAGTTTCGTAAAGAGCGGGGTTTTACTCTTTTCTAACAAACTACGTTTTCCACTTGTTGCTCGACAGAAGTGTGTAGTTTTGCCCGGAGGCTTTGGCAGTCGTTGTTTTTACTTCCCAACGACCAAGGGAAGGGCAACATAAGTTGTGTGTTCAGTTTTTTGAACCGTGTGGTCCGCCTATTTCGATTTGAACGAAAATCAGTATCTTATCTGGATCGATGGGGTATAGGCCCACTGCTTTCCCATTAAGCTATAGGCGGATATTTACTCAACATATTTAAAAATAAAACCATGGGTTTGATGGGCTTTCCTACGACAAACGCTCGTAATTAACGAAGATCCAATGCCTGTTTGACGGCTTGCTTCATTTGCCGAAGGGTATGAAGTAATATAATTCATATCTAAATCATATTGGTTAACTTTTTTAGATAATATATTATTTTTTTTACCTCTCTGCGTTTGAGTAGATAAAATAAAACGTTTTTTGACTTCTTCTTCTGTTAATGGAACATACGACCAAACTAATTTGTGATAAGTATAAAGTTGCCCTTTACAACACATTGTTATATTGCCCGTCCCCCTATTCGTTCCCAATACTGCCAAAGAACCTTGTGCCAAAGATGGATATATTGCTTTTAATTGCCCTGTTTTGTCATAGCAATAAACTGGTTTTTCAAATTTTTTGTTTCTTTTTATATGAGTATCGTTATAAGTGTTATTATAACTGTAAGAGCACCACTCTAAATTGCTTACGCAATTATTGGCAGGATTTTCATCTTTATGATTAACAATAGGTAAATTGTTTGGATTGGGAATAAAGGCTTGCGCTACTAAACGATGAATAAATACTCCATACTACTTGCCATCTTGTTTGAGAATAGCACTAATATACCCATCTCGCACAAGATGATTTTTTCTAATTTGATGAGTATATTTACTATATACTCTTCCTAAATTGGAAATCATATAACCTTTTTCAAATCCCGGAGCGTCTTTCCAAACTTCTTCCATATACTCACTTCTTTCATTTTTCTTAATAACCCCTTGTATATCTCAACAAGGGGTTATTAATTTCGCACACAGGTGGCGCCTCCGCCCGGCGTTGTCCGGGTCTTCTTGGGTTAGAGCCAAGCGAACTTCGTTATTCTACGGAGGTCTATCTGTGCGTTTCTTGACTTATAATACTATTATACCATAATTCTTCTTAAAAGTCAAGAGGTAAAATAAAAAAGTATAGAGATAATTAAGTTTTTATCTCATTTTCCTACGCTCCTGCCGAACGGAAATTAGTAGGCTGTCTTTTAACTTACTTAAATTAGACGATATACTTTTTATGGTGATGCCAAGGGGATTTGAACCCAACTATTATAGCATTGAAAATGCTATGACCTAACCAATTAGTCGATGGCACCATTTTTCGTAGTGGGCTTTATTTTCTCTCGCACCCACTCGACGAGAGAGGTTTTACCCTCTATTATTCAGCAACTTCCGTTGCGTAGAATTCAGTCAGTTTATCTTCGGCATAATACTTATCTTCGGTCGCGTCCGTCGCATAAGCCATTGCCTTATTAAACTCTGCCTGTGCTTTCTTATAAGCAAGCGTGGCTTCATTCAGTTTAAGAATTGCTCGCTTCTCTCGCTTCTCGGCAACCTTGATATTACAACGATGGGAAGCCAGTTTCTTACCGATTTCCTCGTCCCACTTATCGGTGGGATTACAACGCGCTTCGGCTCGCACAACCTTACCACCAAACCGCGTCAGCGCAATAACTCGACGCTTCTCCGGCTGAATGATAAAACGATACTTTTCCATCGGGAAGTCTCTCATAATTTTGTTTCCTTTCTCTTTTTTGTTTTTGTGATTTTATTATATCATTGATTGATTGATTTGTCAAGAGGTAATTTCAAGAAACTTCCAACCAAACCCGCCTGAACTATGGCGTTCGCCAAAGCATACTCTTCCAACGTGAAAAACATGATTTACTCTCTGGGCTTCTTCAATAGATGAATAAGTTTCTAAAATTTCGCCCGTATTTAAGTCTAATTTAGCCACAGGCTTAGGCAAAGCCGGATTTGGTTGTTTTATTTTTTCTTTTTTTGGAGGGCGATAATCCTTAGAGTGTGAAGGGATTCCATAACTTACGCACCATTTCCTAATAGCATTGCCATCCATTTTATATAAATTGCCTACCACAGTAAAATTACCATTATTATCTTTTAATAATTGATATAATTCTTCTGCGCTTGGGCGTTCTACAACACGTCGCGTTTCACAAACACATTTATGGCATAATCCTGTTTTAGTCTTACCAGCAAGTTTTACTCCACATTTAGAACAAAAATATTCTGTCTGTTGAAATTGTTTGTCTGTATAAACATCTTGTATAGTTAATTCTTGATTTTGAGCCATTAAACTTCGTGCTTTTTGAGAAAAATTGCGTGGTCGTATTGGATAAGATACTTCATCTTCATACCAATAATAACCAGTATTAATACCACTTATAATATTTTCACTGACTTTATACTCGTTAGCGATTTCTATATTGGTCTTACACGTTTTTTGTAGTTCTTCTCTAATTGTTTCTACTTGTTTATAAGTTAATGAAGAACCACAGCATTTTACTCCCTAACCGCCGATAGTTTGATTATAGCCATCCTTATATGAGTTATAATGTTTAATCCAAAATTGTTCTCTTTCATCAAGACTTTCTTTGGGACATTCTTCAATAACATCAAAAGAAAAATTATCTATACCATATTTATTAATAGCCCGATACAGCGGATAATCTTTCTTATTACTATGAACGCTATCTTTATGGCGACGCCAACGAGTATCAATATTTGTTGACTGTCCAATATAAATATGATGAGTAATTAGGTTTTCAATTTTGTATATTCCACATTTTGCCATAATAATTTTTTTCTCCTCAACTCCAAAAGTGTAAAAAGAGGAAGAAGGGAGTTCTTCTTATCAACCAGTTAATTACTCTGGTCTATCCTCTTTAATTGGCAGGGGTGGCTGGATTTGAACCAGCGAAAAAGGTTTCCCTTAAATATCGGTTTCAAAGACCGACGCCTTAGCCTCTTGGCGACACCCCTATATAAAATTGGTTTTTAACTCTACAAAAACTCCAAACCTCACTTCTCTAATTTACAGGCAGGAAGAACCTCTCACTACATATATTATATCATATTTTTTCTTATTTGTCAAGAGGGTATTTTTAATTTCGCTTTGAAAAAACCATCTTCACGGTAGGAAGCACAAGACCACTCGTCAGATACCCAAGGCAAAAAGCAGAACCAATACTTGCTCCCGTAATCTTCACAAGATTAAGAATCGTGAGATATACAACCATTTCAATCAGAATTACCCAAAACCACTTCATTTTTAACACTTTCCTTTCTTCATCGTAATTATGTTATATCACAGACTTTTCAATTTGTCAAGAGTATTTTTAAACTTATTTGAAAACTCCACTTCTACGGCATCATCAAAAAAACGCGCCGTAAAAGGAACACGATTAGTAGAGAGAACAATTTTAGCGTTGGAGAATTTAGATTTTTCAATTCTAATCTTACACATCATTATCACTCCAATAGTAGATAGAATTAACGGTCTTCGCCCTCGTAGTATCGAACAAGATAAATAATCAATTCTGCGGTCGTATTAGCAACGCCAATAGTTTCGTGTGTTTCGTTGTGAATATAATAAGCAAAAATATCATTATCTTCGTCATAGAGCACAGTCATCCGCGTGCTAATTTCGCGGTCAACGACAAGACAATTATCGCCATATTCGGTATATTCAATTTTAAGGTCATCAAGTTTATCAATGAGTTCATTATACATTTTCGTATTCCTCTCTTCAAACTTGTTCATCTGATTTTATACAGTCGTGCAATTCCGTTCACAAGAAAATAAATACCGATTAGTTCTTGAAAAAGAAAACGCGCAACGTGAATAGTTCCAACTTCAAATGCCCCAACGCTACCGAAAATCAAAATAAATCCAATCGCCAACTTCATATTTATTCTCTCCTTTTGGGCTTACCCCTTATCTTGATTATATTGTATCACGTCTCCGCACTTTTGTCAAGAGTTTTATAAGCAACAACAAAACATCTTACAACGCCTTTAAACTGCTCGTTCAACATTTCCGAAGCCTTTTTCGCATCCGCTTCATTTGCCCAAACTTCATTAAGGTACTTAACCTTTCCAGTATTTATACCAACCGACGCAACGGCAAACTTCCACATTCTTTTCTTCCTCCTTTTGGTTTATGATTATATTATAACATGCCTTTTTTAATTTGTCAAGTGAAAATAGAAAGAGACCGGCATTAGTAAATGGCAAGAACTAACACCGGTGAATTATGAAAACACATATTTGTGGTGAGGGTAGTGGGGCTTGAACCCACGACCTATTGCTTAATGGCGCGAGAAGATAGATATGACCTATCATCTTCACACATCTGCGTATGACGAATTACTTATTCTATTCCCGCAAGGCAATTGCTCTACCTGCTGAGCTATACCCTCATCTTGTATATATATTATAGCATATTTTTTCTTATTTGTCAAGGGGTATTTTCTTCACGTTCTTCAAAATAAAAACGCGCAATTTCACTAATCGCTTCTCCAAGTGTATAAATATCGTGAAACGTATCGCTACGCCAACGCCCACCCTTAGAGATACCAAGTGTATAATGCCCATCTTCACTATATGCGCCCATAAAATTAGACATCCATTCATAACGAGGAATAATAAGAGTTTCATCTTCGTTTTCTTCAAAAGGAACGTTCAATTTAGTGAGTTCATCTTTAATTTTTGTCATCATATTTTTATCTATCATATCTCTCACCCCTTATGATATAATTATATCATAAGTTTCTCTGCTTGTCAAGGCTTTTTGCTTTCAAAATGAAGATATTTCCCACACCAACATCTACACGCTTCATACGCCCACTTATTGAAAACGTGTTTGTCATTAACAAGTCGATTAAGTGTATCATAAAGCGCTTTTTCCTTACGCTTCGAGAGCGGGAGTTCTACCAGAATAGAGGACTTCCCCAGTTTATCCCAGCAATAGGTAGGGTCAATGCCAATGATACACTTATCAAAAGCGGTGATACCTACGGTAATTTTCTGTGTGCGTAGAGTAATTCCCCACTCAAAACCTTCCTCAACCTCTTCATCGGGGTAATTACGATAAAACCCATTGTCATACAGCCAATTCACAAAAGTGGTGAGTTGACCGTCGTAATGGTCGGCTTCCACCACGGTAGCCATATACTTATTCTTAAACTCTTCATCAGCATAAATCTTTCGCATCAGTCAACTCCCCTTTCGCAATTATAGTATATCACATTGCTTTACGATTGTCAAGAGTATTTTTATATTTTTCCAAACGTTCAAAAACCCGCTTCGTTTCGTTGTTGGGCGTTTTAAGGCGCGTCAGCGCATCATCGGCAAAATAAAAATATTCCTTATCATTGCCAAGCGTAAAACTTGTAGCACCATTCTTAACAAGGGTATGACGAACCTTATCTTCGTCGAACCAGAACATCTTATAATGATTGCGAAGGTCGGTAATAATCGCCTGAATCGTGCGAGGGGTTTCCATATCAATGGTGGCGCAAAAAGCGCGAATTTCCTTACTCTGGGCAGTTGTGGACATTGTTTTCTCCTTTTATAAAAATTTTAAAACTTCCTGTTCAATAAAACCAATATTTTAAGTATCAACAGGCTAACCCCGCCATCCCGACGGTTTTATGTATTCAGAATTAAATACTTAATTCTTTAAATCCTTGATTTAATATATTTATAGCAGAGTTCCAATCTCTATAAATCAGTTCTCTACAATTAGGACAAATCCATTCTCTATCTTTAAGAGTTAAATCTTCCTTAATATAATTACAATAATGACAAGTTTTACTTGAAGGAACCCATTTATTTATTTTATGGAAAATTTTGCCTCTATTTTTCATTTTGTATTCAAGAAATACACGAAACATACCAAAACCACTGTCATTAGTTGATTTTCCTAATTTTAAAGTTCCAGCCATTTCTGTAAGATTTAAATCTTCTACAAAAATATAATCATATTTATTAGCAAATTCTGTGCTTAATTTATGAAGCCAATCTTTGCGTTGATTAACAACTTTTTCATAACATCTTGCCACTTTAATACGTTGTTTTTTCCAATTTTTGCTACCTTGAACCATCTTATCAAGTTTTCTTTGTTCTTTTGCTAATTTCTCTTCGGCTTTTTTAAAATATTTAGGATAATTCGGTTTTTTGCCTTGGCTATCGACATAAAAATCTGGACTTGAATAGTCTAATCCTATTGAATTATCTTTGTTTAGAATAGGCGTTGGATATTCATATTCATATTCCACGCAGACGCTAACATAATACTTACCAGAGGGATTTTTTGTTATAGTAGCATTTTTGATTTTATATTCTTCTGGAATAGGTCTATGGTATTTAATTTTTATAAAACCAATCTTGGGGAGATGAATAAAATTGTCTTTTATATAAATTGAGTGCCCATTATTATTATAAGTCGTATAACTTTGTTTGTTATTTTTTTTAGATTTAAATCGCGGAAACTTTGTTCGTTTTTCAAAGAAATTGTCATATGCTGTTTTTAAATGACGTTTTACATATAATAAAGCACGGCTGTCAACCTCTTTTAAAAAAGGATATTCTTGTTTATATTGCGCTGGATCATTATATAATTTTTTTCCAGTTGCTTCATAATATTTTATTTTATCTTCTAACATTTTGTTATATATAAACCGGCAACAACCAAAAGTTCGCGCAAAAAATACTTCCTACTCTTTTGTGGGATATATTCTATATTTAAACGATTTATTAACAATCAACCTATTTCACCTCTTTTATATATGTCTATTATATCATATTTTAAATCAAATGTCAAGTCTTTTACCAAGCATATTGATAATCGGCGTAATTTTCGCCATCACTCCGCAACCAGACTTGAAGGGCTTCACCTTTGTAGCGCACATAGGTAATCCCATTCTTCTCATAGACGGTGCGCTCTTTATCTCGTCCGCAAATCCGCACAAAAGCCCTCGTCCGCATATTTTATTCCTCCTTTTGGTTTTCTAGTTATATTATATACCTAACTGGAACGTTTGTCAAGAAGAAATGAAAATAAAAATGAAATGGAACCTTTTAAGAAACCGTTTGAAAAATCAAATGGAAATTCACAAGAAACCGTTTGAAAAATCAAATGGAAACCACGGAGGAACCAAATGAAAAATCAAAAGGAAATTAATAAGAAACCAAATTAAAAATGGAACGAAAATCAATATGATATCAAAATGATATTATTTATATATTCTTCCAATAGCAAGAAGAAATCGCGGGCGGGTGATATAATAAAAAAACAGAGTGCTGTTTTTCACTCTGTTCCTTTAAAGTGTTCATTTATATAAGCGGAGGCAAGGGCAAGTTCTTTATAAGCGCCAACTTCCTCCAATGTAGGATTATATTTAATCTTTTTTACAATTAGAGTAGCATTTAAGAGTGGGTCTTTCCACTCTTTAAAAGTGAGCGTTTGATTATAATTATTAAGAATAAATAATTCTTTCCCTTTGCGTTTAGAAGAGATGATTATGCGCCTTCCAAAAGGAAGAGAAAATGAGTTTTCCAAGACTTCATTGATATTGTGCCAATCCATTGCGGTCGTATCTTCATAGGGCGTAAACTCGCCTACGTCAATAGTGAAATTGGCGGAGGTGATAACCAAGCGCGGTTTATTGTAAACAGATAAAGTATAAGAAATTTTATAAGCGTACATCAAATCATTCTCCTTTAAACTTCACTTTCTGATAAATAATCTATTGCTTCTTGACAAGTTTTAAAGCGCATAGCAAATTCATCATTATGATAAAGCGACCACCGAATAATTTTATTGTGGACAACCGTAGCCACAATATCACAACCATTCATTATGGGGGCGCGTGTTGCCTTCACTAATTGCGCGATACCACAACCATTGTCCAGTTGTTTTGCGCGTTCAATAATTTCTTCATTACTTAGCAATGAAATATTGGGCTACTTGGTCATATATATAAAATCTCCTTAATGGTATAATTTCCGTATAATTATATTATATCATAAAAGAGCGGGTTTGTCAAGAGGGTAAAATATATAAAAACAACGTTATGGATGTATCAAGCCCATAACGTTGTGTGAGTTATGTTTATCAGCCATAACTCATTTTTTGATGATTTTATCTATCTTTTACGGACAGATTGAAATTTTTTGGAAATATCTGTAAAAAACATCAAACAATTTAAAAAACGGGGTTGATATAAGAAAAATGGACGGAAGTATACCAACCCCTAAACTAAGGAGCGATACTGTGGAGTGAAAGTAAGCCCTGTAATAAAGAAGTGAAATGTTTAAGAAAGGAAAGAAACAACCACAGTATCAAAATGAAGCAAATAAAGAATGGATTTACATTCTTATTTACATATATATTATATTATATTTTTTAGCGTTTGTCAAGGGGTATTTAGAATGCGGAGCGAAGGCGCGATTATATCTCTTTGGGCGCTGATCTCCAATTCGCGGAAAAGCCAGATCACAACGAAAATGCGTCGATCTCTATGGGGTGCGCCTGATCACATCTCCGAAGCCCCGATCTCTGCACTCCTTGATCACATCTCAAACGCCCCGATCTCGGGGGGTTTCTGATCACATCTCAAAATCGCCTGATCTCTACGCCCCCTGATCACATCTCCGGAGCCCTGATCTCTACGCTCTTGGGGTGATCTCTTTACTACACTACCACGCTAACTCGCTACCGCATTAGCACTTTACTGTGTTAAAGTTCGTCAGCGCACTTTATTGATTTAAAGCGTGATCACTTTACTTCGTTAAAGTTTTCAAAGTCCTCATTTCTATTATTATTATATCATATTTTAAGCCGTTTGTCAAGGGGGTAATTGTGTACAATTTTGGGCAATATATAACCCCACTTTTTTGTGTAAAATCCCATCTTGAAATTTCAAAAGAGCTGTGATATAATTTTTCGACCCCTACACATTCCGTGTTCGATGTTTACTATACAAAAATCAATGTTCACTAAACAAAAAGAACGCATACGGGGGACGGGGGAATTAACCCCCCGTCCCTTAAAACGGTTTACATAAAATCATTCCACAGGTCGCGCTTTTCGGCTTCCCACATATCCGCATCGTAGCAGGCTTCGTCGTAGGTGGTGAGAATAGCGTCCTCGGCTTCGTCGCAATCGTCGGCTTCGTCCTCATAACCGTTCACGTCCTCGGTATGGACATAGTGATTGATGAACATCTCGCCATTCTTCCAGACGGCTTCGGCGCGTTCCTCATACTCGCCCGCCTTGTTTCCGTCATCGGCGTAAACGGTGTCGCTGTACATCTCGGCGTAATCGCCGGAATTTTCGATAACGTCCATCCACTCGGCAAAATGCTCATCCGTGCCAAACTTTTCGGTGAACTGCGCTTTCGTCATAATAGCCATTTTTAAAATCTCCTTTTCTTTTTGGGGCTTCATTCGTTCCCCTTACATTATGAATTATAGCACAGGGGGTTGTAATTGTCAACCCCCTTTTTAAACTTTTTTCAGCAAACGAGATAGGAATTGCTCGCCGTCTCAATCCGCATCCCCTGCGGGGTAGCCCACGCCACGGAATAGGAGAAGGTGTTATGGGAACAAATGTGAAAACTCCACCCGCCTTCCTTGGCACAACGTTCCACGCACTCCATAAACGCCACCACCTTGGCAGGGCTGGGATTGTCGTAAACGTCGCACAAATCGACGCCTTCCCAAACGCTCGCACGCGCACGCATATTCTGACCCTGACGAGAATCCTTCTTGACAATACGCATTGTAAAAACTCCTTTCAACTTGGGGCTTTTTCATCCCCTTCACGATACCTATTATAACAGATTATCGTATATAGTCAATAGGCAATTTTAAGCGATTTATATAGTTAAACAACAAAATCGGCGTTTTTGTTGAATAGGGGCATTTATGCCCCCAATAATTTTTACCCGCACAAAATGAACAAATGTGTTGGTTTAGTTTTTGCGCACCAGTCCCATTATATCATATAACGCGTGCGCCGTCAATATGGCAAAATACACAAATCGGGAGATCTACAAAACCGATTTTTTGTTGAATTTGCGAATTGACAAATTCGGGGGCGGTGTGATATAATTTTCCGAATTGGGGACTATCGTATACGCAATTTAATGATTTAGCGTGTTAAAGTGTGATCTGATCTGATCTTTAACGCATTAGCGCAAAGCGCCTTTAAAGTGCTATCGCTTTAAAGCGATAAAGCGCGACCGCATAAAAAAGCGGAGGCTGTTTTGCCCCCGCGCGCCCCCGCTCACATATCGGGGTCTGTCAACTTGTCGCTGAGAACATAGCCCCCGATTTCCGTGGCACATTCAAACGCCTTGTGTGCGTCCGCAAACGTCATATAAAACCACATCTTGCCTTCCACCATCCGCACAACCGTGTAATCTTTCACCGTAGCGGGCGCGTTGTTGATTTCAAAACCGTTGATTTTCATTGTATTTTCTCCTTCCTATTGGGACGTTTCCCGTCCCCTTCACTATAATCATTATACCACTTTGGGCGAGAATGTCAAGCCCTTTTTTAAAATTTTTTCAGCCATCAAGACGGCGGAGGATTTCGTCCGCTGTCAGATAGCCCTCCACGTCATCGTTGCCCGTGATGGTGCGCCCCATAGCCTCCAACAGACCGCGCTGTGCGCCATACGAACCCGTAAAACATACAGCATCCCAATCATCCGCGACAATTTGTAAACCGTCAACGTGCGTAAGCATATTATAGGCGATACCACGCTTTTTCAGACCCCGCGCAAGTTTAGCGATTTCGTCAACGTACCGAATGTTAATGGCTTTTTCCATTTTGTTCAACCCCCTGTTTTTTTCTTGATTATATCACGATTTATTCTACTTATCAAGGGGGAATTTTATCCCCCTTGTATCACGGACGGACGATAATTTTAAAATCCCGTGAACCACAAGCACAATGTGCTTTGTGCGCCTGTACCGCTTTGATTGTGGAACACATACGCGCATATCTGTAAACGTGTCCGCACTGTTCGCACGTCAAGTGGTACTTATACTGTGCGTCCATAGGGTCTTTTTCAAAACCCTTTTCTTCATAACTGTCGGTCTGTCGAATGTCGTATCCGTAGGTCTGATTAACCTTGCGGACAAGAGCCGTCCACTTGTAGCCGTGGTCAAGGCAACCGTCAACCGCATGAATCAGTTCGTGAAGAATAGTTTCTTTCAGAGCCTTGACAGGGGCATCGTCATCAAGGAGGGTCTGACTGATTTTAATGGTGTAGGAACGGGAACGCGTCATATAAGAGCACTGTCCCCAAAAGCGAACCGCACGGGAAACTTTCCACGCGCTAATGGCGTTCGGGTGAATGTCAATCGCGTTCAGTTCGGCAAGGCACTCGCGGGCGTAGGTGTTCAGATTTTTCATAGTGGGCAGTTCCTTTCTTTTGGGGTCTCTTTCGTTCCCCTTTGTGATTATAGTATATCACATCTTTGGGAAAAGTCAAGCGTTTTTTGAAAAACTTTTTACACAAAATAGGGGTATGGTTTTTGTGTATTTATACCAATGAAAAAGTGCGTACCAGTTCTATTATATCATATACAAGGGGTATTGTCAATATGGCGTTTTACACAAATTGGGATCTCAAATTTTTTACTTTTTTGTCTATTTTGCGAATTGAAAAATAGGTTGAAGGTGTGGTATAATTTTCCGCCCCTTGGGCATTCCGTATACGAAAAAAACAAGGGGAATAAATCCCCTTGTTATTAGCCCTCAAATGTAATCACCTGAAAACAAAAATAAAGAAAAAGATAAATCAAAAGCACGGGCGCGTCCCTCCCTTAGTCCGTCCAGCGGACAAGGTAGGAACCCTGCGCCGTTTCCACGCGCAGACCGCCGATAACGTCCCACGCAACCGTGAACACGAACGTGTTGTGCGAGATAACGCGGAAGTTCTTCCCGCCCTCGGCGTGGCAAAGAACATGGCAGACATCAAAAATGTCCTGCTTGGCGTGGCTCGGCTTGGCATAGACATCGGCAAGGGTGCGCCCCTCGTAATTGTAGGCACGCTGAATGAAGTTCTGTCCGCGCTTGGTGTTAGCATTGATAATGGTCATTTTTAAAATCTCCTTTTCTTTTGGGGCTTCTTTCGTTCCCCTTTGTGATTATAGTATAGCAAAAAGAGCGGTAAAAGTCAAGCGTTTTTTAAAAAAAGTTTATTGTGAATTTGAACAAAACGGGAACGGGAATATTTTTATTCTTTGTCTATTTTGCGAATTGAAAAATGCGTGTAGGGTGTGATATAATTTTTCGCCCCCAATACAATCCGTATATGAAAAAAGCAAGGGGATTTCTCCCCTTGCTTTCAGCCCTCAAAAGTGATAATCTGAAACGTGAGATAAAGAAACAAGTAAATCAAAAACATTCCTGTTCCCCTATCAGTCCACGATGTTCCAACTAATAGTCCACATATTGCCGTTTTCTTTCACGTTCAGCCCACGAGAGCGAACCATTGCCAGCACTCCACAATAATGGCGCTGAATAATCGGGTTTACCCACACGTCTGCGATATAATGCCCATGTTTAGCCTTGTGTGCCAGATACGCACATACCGCGTTGGTGATTTTCAGCGTCTTGTTAAAAATACGCTCATTCATTTTGTCGCGGGCTTCCGCTGTGGTCTTGTTCAGCGTCTCGGCGTTAATGTATTCTTTCATTTTGTATACTTCCTTCCTCTTGGGGTCTTGCCCCTCTTGACATTATTGATTATACTACTTTACGCTTGGCTTGTCAAGCATTTTTTTAAAAATCATAGTGATTTTCGCCGTCTTTGTAAAGTGCTTCCCACATTTCATCATATAGACGATGCCCGCCTTCATCAAGGCATTTTTGACGGATTGCTTCGCGTTCCGCGAAAATTTTCTTCAACTGTTCGTCCTGTGCGCGAAGGGTAGTCAGTAGGGTGAAAAACTCGGTCTTTTCCATTTTGTTCGTCTCCTTTGTCCTTTTGTAATTATAGTATAACAAATATATCGCGTTTTGTCTATTGGCAAATTCACCAAAAGCGAGAGAAAATAAAAAGAAAATATTGTGCGGTCTGCCGATTGACGCGATCCGGATCGCGTGGTATAATAAAATGGGGCGCTTGCGGTAATCTTTAATACTTTAAATCGTTAAAGAGATCTTAGATCTTTTGCGCTTTAAATCGTTAAAGAGATCTTGATCTTGGAAACGTTTCCAAAAACTCATAAGAAAAGAGCGGGATTTCTCCCGCTCCTTATCGCCGACAAAAGTAGTCTGCCATCTCGTTCAGTTCCTCGTCAGTAGGAACGTAGCGGTAGAGGTTTTCCATCTCGGCATAAACCGCGTCCATAGCACGGTCAAGTTCCTCGGTGGTGGCGGTGTAGACATTGATTTCGTTCATTGTAGTATCTCCTTTTCGTTCGGGGTTTTATCTCCCCTCTGTGATTATAATATACCACAACTTTAAACAATTGTCAATACCTTTTTTAAGTTTTTTCGATAGAAATTTCGCCTTCGTATTGGCGTGTTTTCAGTTCGGCTTGAATTGCGATTTTCATAGGCACTTGGTAAATACTATATACCCATTTTTCATTCTCAAAATGAGAACCACGCCAGCCAAAAAACAAACGCCAAATCCAGCCTTTGCCCTCGCAATACATTTCCAAAAAATCCGCTGTCAGTTTATTTTGAATTTGATACTTTTTCATTACTGTTGCTCCAATTCATCTTTGGGGTTAAGTTCGACACATTCAAGATACAAGGAATACATATCTTTTTCTCCAAACTCATCAAACCAGCCCTGACAAGATTTATAATAGCCGGGCTGATTGTGCGCCCATCCGTCCAGACTTTCGCATTCCTTGGAAACGTGCGGGCATAGGGTTTTGCGCCGATTATAGCAACGCCACGCATCCAAATAGTTCGTAAAAGCGACCATATCTCCGTCCCATCCGTTTACCGTCCAAATAACCTTCATTCTTTTATTCTCCTTTTTACCAATCGGGCGCAAACTCGGCAAGGGCGTTAATTGCTCCGTCCAGAGTATTGAACCGATACATTTCTGTTTCTTCTTCTGTGGCGTTTTTATTCAGCATCAGCGGGCACATTTCCGCTTTGGCATCTTCATCGGCTTCGGCATACTTGGGATTATCTATGTATTCCGTAGAACCACCATACCACACGCTGTAATTGGCAATTTTACCATTGATAGCCGTTGCGCGAATTGAACAACCGTCAAGAACGGGCTTTTCTGTGATATTGATTGTTTTTGCTTCGCCATAAGGAAGGGCTTTTATAAGTTCGTCCAACTTTTCCGGTTTCAGTATATTGATTGTTGCGTGTTTGTAAATCTTCATAATATTATAATCCGCGCCGACCTTTTTCGTTCTTGCCATTTATATCAATCTCCTTTTTGGTTATATTGATATTATAGCACAAGGGGCTTGATTTGTCAAGCCCCTTATCAAACACTCGCAATCTCCGTAATATTCGTTGACGCGGGCTGTTTTCATAATTAAAAACTTCCTGTTCAATAAAACTAATGTTTTAAGTATCAACAGGCTAACCCCGTCGCCCTGACGGTTTTTATATATATAAAGATTATTAAATCTTTAATTCTTTAAATCCTTGGTTTAATATATTTATAGCAGAGTTCCAATCTCTATAAATCAGTTCTCCACAATTAGGGCAAATCCATTCTCTATCATTAAGAGTTAAATCTTTTTTAATATAATTACAATGATGGCAAGTTTTACTTGAAGGAAACCATTTATCTATTTTATGGAAAATTTTACCTCTATCTTTCATCTTGTATTCAAGAAATAAGCGGAACATACCAAAACCATTATCATTAGTTGATTTTCCTAATTTTAATGTTCCCACCATTGCGCGTAAATCTACATCTTCAACAAAAACATAGTCATAATTTTCAGCAAAATAATAACTTAATTTATGGAGCCAATCTTTACGTTGATTAGCAACTTTTTCATAACATTTTGCTATTTTAATACGTTGCTTTTCCCAATTTTTACTATCATAAACCATTTTATCGAGTTTTCTTTGTTCTCGCGCTAATTTTTCTTCTGCTTTTTTAAAATATTTAGGATAATTCGGTTTTTTGCCTTGGTTATCGACATAAAAATCTGGACTTGAATAGTCTAATCCTATTGAATTATTTTTATTTAGAATAGGCGTTGGGTATTCATATTCATATTCAACACATACACTAACATAATACTTTCCAACAGAGTTCCTAATTATAGAAGCATTTTTAATTTTACATTCTTCTGGAATTGGTCTGTGATATTTTATTTTGACAAAACCAATTTTTGGTAAATGTAATTTATTATTTTCTATTCTTATACTATGTTTTTTATTATATGTATTATAAGTGGTATAACTTTGCTTATTACTTCGTTTGGACTTAAATTTTGGAAATTTCGCACGTTTTCCAAAAAAGTTTTTATAAGCCCGTGTTAAATTATTGTTAACCCATAAAAGCGCACGACTATCTGTTTCCTTTAAAAAAGAATATTTTTCTTTATATTTTACTGGGTCTGTATACAACATTTCACCAGTTAATTTATAATGTTCTATTTTATCTTCCAACATTTTATTATACAGAAAACGACAGCACCCAAAAACTTGGGCAAAAAATATTTCCTATTCTTTTGTAGGATATATTCTATATTTAAAAGATTTATTTATAGTCAACTTATTTCACCTCTTTTATATATCTATTATATCATATTTTTTATTAAAAGTCAAGGGGCATACTCGTTAACGTCCTTGCCTTTGAGATAAAGCACCGCATCGTCATACGAACCGCACACGCCAACCGTCTCGCCGTCATCATCGACAACCGACCAACGAATGATATTGCCCTTGATAATCGTGGCACGGGCGGTATTAAAAGTATCATCTCCAACGGGCAGATACTCAACGCCATTGAACCCCTTGGTCTTAGCCTGTTCAATGATTTCGTCCTCGCTGTCGTAGTAGAAAACAACGTCCGTGATTTCGTCCATAACTTTCTTCGTTCTTGCCATTTTTAAAATCTCCTTTTCTTTTTGGGGCTTCTTTCGTTCCCCTTTGTGATTATAGTATATCACATCTTTGGGAAAAGTCAAGCACTTTTTTCAAAAAAATCATTGTCAAATTCACTAAATGAGCGAGAAGGATTTTGTGGAAATTGTATATTGACAATGACATATGATTGTGATATAATGGGCGGGGGAGGCTGAGATCTTTCGCGCTTTAAATCGTTAAAGTGATCAGAGATCTTTCGCGATTTAAAGTGATAAAGTGAGAGATCTGATCTTTAAGACTTTAAATCGTTAAAGCGAGATCTGCGCAAAAGAAAAAGCAAGGACTTGCGCCCTTGCTTTTCCCTACTCTTGGATTGTTAGCAATCAAAATCATAACAACCCATATAGGGATTGACCCCCATGTCATCATCGCCGTATTCATAATCGTCAAGGACATCGTCCTCGTCATACTCGGCGTAGAGACTTTCGGCTTCTTCGTCCTCCTCCGCAATCTCGCGGAGGACTTCCTGCGCCTCCTCATACTCGGCGCTGTGGATTTCAAAATATTCCTTGTTCATCGTGGTATCTCCTTTCAATTTTGGGGGTCTTTATCTCCCCTTTGTGATTATAATATATCACATTGGAGCGGGATTGTCAATACCTTTTTTAAAAAAAGAGCAAGAAAATTTTCTTGCTCTTTTTTCGCTTATTCCTCATATTCATAATAGCCGATGAAATCATTATATTCCTTTTCGTTCTTCGACTGTTCCCGCTCGCGCTTTTCTTCGCGCTGTTCGGCGCGGGTCTGTCCGTCCGTCCAATTTTCTTTGTAATACCACATTTTCATTATCTCCTTTACAGAATAATTACTTTATCAAAACCTTCGTCCGTAGTAGGCGGTACAAGGCGTTTGCTTGCTCGTTCAATGACTTCGGGAGGAACAACTCGCGCCCGTTCAGAATTGCGCTTCAAGCACTCTTTAAGGGGCGTATTAACGAACACCGCTATATGCTCGGCTTTCGTGTCAAGACACCATTTGCGATATTTAGGGGTCAAGTTCGTAGCATCAAAAATCACGTCTCTACCCGCTTCAAGCGCTTTTAAAATCCGCGCTTTACCAATCAAGAAAATATGGTTTCCGTCCTGCTGACAAGACGCATCTCCAAAAACTTCCTCTCGAATATCATCAAGGCATACAACCGTACATTCAGGGTGAGACTTTGCGAAGGTAGACTTTCCTGCGCCCTGTAAACCTACCATAACATAAAACTTCGGCATTTGTCATACCTCACTTTCTATTATAATTATATCATAAGTGGGGCGATTTGTCAAGCATTTAATAATGCCCACCGCCACCGGCAACATAGCCAATAAAAAAGATAACAAAAATAAACAAAAACAACATACCCATTTAAATCACCATCTATCAAAAATCCATAAATATACAAACATCAAGAACAAAAAAATGACAAGCATTTTACCAATCCTGCCCGCACACTTTCGTGACGAAAACATAAATAATAAAAAAAGTAATGATAGCGAAACCCATATATATACAACCCTTTTTTATTTTTATTATATCACAAAAAATTGTAAAAGTCAAGGGGTATTTTGGGGAGATCAAGATCACTTTAACGATTTAAAGTGATAAAGTGATCAAAAAAGCAAGGGATTTCTTCCTTGCTTTTTACTCTTCAACCAACGCGTAATGTTTCAGTTGCGTATCACCAAAAATCCACAACTCGCCTTTACCACTTTCCCAGGTGGCGATAACGACGCCGTCGCGCTTCTCCTTGATAGTGAGAACATTACCAAGGCTGTCTTTGATTTTGGAACCGCGGACTGTTTTTATAATTAAAAACTTCCTGTTCAATAAAACTAACGTTTTAAGTATCAGCAGGCTAACCCCGTCGTCCTGACGGTTTTATATATATTAAATCTTTAATTCTTTAAACCCTTGATTTAAAATGTTAATAGCGGAGTTCCAATCCCGATAAATTAATTCTCCGCAATTAGAACAAATCCATTCTCTATCATTAAGAGTTAAATCTTCTTTGACATAACCACAACAATGGCAAGTTTTACTTGAAGGATACCATTTATTTATTTTATGAAAAATTTTACCTCTATCTTTCATTTTGTATTCAACAAAAGTTCTAAAAAAGCCAAAACCATTGTCATTAGTTGACTTTCCTAATTTTAAAGTGCCAGCCATTGCGCGTAAATCAATATCTTCAACAAAAACATAATTATAAGTTTCAGCAAAATAATAACTTAACTTATGAAGCCAATCTTTACGCTGATTGGAAACTTTTTCATAGCATTTTGCCACTTTAATACGTTGTTTTTCATAGTTATGACTTCCATAAACCATTTTATCAAGTTTTCTTTGTTCTCTTGCTAATTTTTCTTCTGCTTTTCTAAAATATTTAGGATAATTCGGTTTTTTGCCTTGGTTATCGACATAAAAATCTGGACTTGAATAATCTAATCCTATTGAATTATCTTTGTTTAAAATAGGGGTCGGGTATTCATATTCATATTCAACGCATACACTAACATAATATTTACCGGAAGGATTTTTGATAATTGTCGCTTGTTTAATTTTATATTCAGTCGGAATGGGTCTATGATATTTTATTTTAACAAAACCAATTTTTGGTAGACGAATATGGTTGTTTTCTATACGGACGCCGTTCCATCTTAAATCATTATAAGTAGTATAACTTTGTTTATTATTTCTTTTAGATTTAAACTTTGGAAATCCCGCTCGTTTTTCAAAAAAGTTTTTATAGGCTGACGTTAAAGCATCGCGTGTGTGTAGTAGTGCGCGACTATCTACTTCTTTTAAAAAAGGATATTCTTGTTTATATTTAGTAATGTCTGTATACAACATTTCGCCTGTTAATTTATAATGTTCTATTTTATCTTCAAGCATTTTATTATATATAAAACGACAACAACCAAAAGTGTTTATAAAAAATATTTCCTATTCTTTTGTGGGATACATTCTATATTTAAATGATTTGTTTATAATCAACCTATATTCACCTTCTTCTACATTTGTCTCTTATACACATCTCCGAGCCCACGAGACCTCTCTACATC
>ERZ1026868.104-NODE-104-length-67325-cov-21.823131_pt1 | contig 67325 bp, 83 predicted proteins | sample MGYA00380164_ERZ1026868 | MGnify/ENA primary metagenome ERZ1026868 (study PRJEB33269, sample SAMEA4719800) | human gut metagenome | biome: human-associated habitat; feature: organic feature; material: feces | place: Cameroon | collected 2013-10 ...
GGACTTTCGCCCTATTGTTTTAAAATTGCTATGATATAGCCTACTCTAATTGTTCATGGCTATCCTCTGATGAAAGCCTTCGAAATTTAAATTCTGAGTTGTGTCTATTAAGAGATGCTAATTGTTCTTTTGCCATTTTATGTAAAGCTGCAAATCTATCTCTTTGGGTAACGCCCATTTTTACCATTTCGGAATTAAAAGATTCCATATTGGATAAAACTATTAGCTGATTAATAGACGCGGTATCTCGCATGTTTAATTTCTTAGCCAACTCCGGATTGGCTTGTTCCCATTCTTTTGCTGTATATCCAAACAAAGCCAAATTTAACAAGTCTGCCTCTTCTGCATATATTATATATTCTTTGGTTTTAGATATAGAGAGTTTAGGAATAACATAATCCTTAATAGCATCAGTTTGTACGTGATAATTTACTTTAGATAATAATCGTTTAACGTCCCAATGTTGTATAAGAGGGTTACTTTCTTTCTCTTTAAGACGTTGAAACTCCTTAATGACAAGTAGATTGAATTCTGGACTTAGCCACATTCCAAAATGATAAGCTATGTCTTTATGGGCAAAAGTTCCGCCGTATCTACCAGCCTTCGCAAATATACCTACAGCGTTTGTCCTCTTGATAAATGAAGAAACTGAAATATAAAAACTATTACTACCAGTTTCCATTCTTATTCCCCCGAATTCGGGGGAATTAAAATCGGGATTATTCAGTTTTTCCCATGTTCCTAAAAAATCTATAGTTGATTTGGTACTTAGCCATTTCTCGATTAATTTACTTCCGCCAGAGAAACCTTTGGTCATATCTGTTAGGCAGATAAAATCGTTTTCATTGTTGTTAAGTAATACAGATACTTCTGTTCCTTGAACAATAATTTTCTTTGTCTTCGCCATATCATATAAATTTTAAAACATTGCAAAGATACAACAAAATAATGATACTGCAAAATTCAAAACGGTATTCCAACAAGTCAAAGAACGCTTCATTTCCTTTTCTTCCCTAAACGGAAGAGCCTCCGCACGGACTTCTTCTCCGTAGGCGCAGGCTCCTCCTTAATTCATGTAGTCGCTGTAGTGGCCTTGGTTCCCAATGCCGCTATCAAGGTGGCATTCTGTCTCTGCTGCGACAGCTCAAGCTCTGCCCTGTTCAGGCGAAGCTGCAGGTCCTCCTGCCAGTGTCCGTTCAGCGTGTCGATGATGCGCTGTGTGTTGGCGTTAGCGTTGGTCTTCAGATCACAAGCCATCTGGCTCATCTGGAATCCCACGTTGGAGAAGCCTCTCTCCAGTCCTGTGTTCGTGTAGCTGAAACCCTGCTGCATTCCGTTCACGATGTCCTTCTGACCGAGCTGGTTGTCGTAACCCATCTTGATGATGTTCTGCTGTGTCTGGCAGCAGCAGTCCTTCAACTGCTGAACGATGTTCATGTCACCGAGGTTCACGGCGTTGATGACTCTCTCTGCCGAATAGCCCACCTGACCGCCTACCTGTTGGATTGCCGACTGAATGGCGCACACTCCACTCTGCAACTGGTTGAAGTCACAGTTCAGATTGCTTGCGAGCTGCCCAAGAGACGTGGTGTTGCCCTTGATGGCATCCATCAGCAGGTTGGTGTTGTTCCCGTCTTGCATCTGTGTTGACAGTTGGTTCAGCTTTGACTGGATTTCCGCATCCTGCAATTGTCCGTTGCGGTTGCCGAATCCAAAGCCGTTGCCGCCGAACAGGGCAAGGAAAATAAGATACATCCAAGGGGAGTTGTTCCAGTTGTTCATACCTCCGTTCATCATCGCCGCCATCGCCATAGGGTCGTTACCCTTGTTTGCCATCGCAGCCCATGCCAGAGCGTCATTGTTCCTCGCTCCGTCACAACATATAATCTTCTCTGCTTCCATAATAAAAAATGTGTTTGTGTCGTTTCGCCCACTATTGGACTTGATGCAAAGTTCGACAATCATCCACACGGAAACAAAAAGTTATGCCCTATGTTACGTTCTTTTTATGCAACTCGGATATATGTTACCCTTCAACAAAGCCCATCGTGCGACAACTACACAATGGGCTCCCTCTTGTTATAATACCCTTACCAACACTCATGCTGATAAGGGGTTTTTAAACAATTCTTTATAAGCGTATGGTTTTTCTCATATCTTTTACAGCTTCTTTACTGTTATCTTAATATCTGAACTTTCGGCCCAAAACTCTACCATATTCATTTTATCTGCCACAGGTCTATAGGATTGCATATAATAGGAATCATCTGTAGAACCAGTTTTTGGTATTCTGCCTATTTTCAATGGTGTATCTACAAAGTTATATATTCTCATTCTCCATTTAGTCAAGTCACCTACAGTTTCTCCCTTATATACCTCCATAACAACTCCATCACTGCCAATACCTGTAGAATCCACTACTATACCGCCAAAGGTATGTGTTGAACTATTATTCTTAATCTTAGTCTGCTTTACCCAAGGAGAGTAAGTAATAGGCATGCAACATTCCACCAGACTGCCACCATAATATCTGTAGAACTTACCGTTTGAATTGCATACAAAGAGTCTATCTGTACGTGGTTTCATGGTAGATTGAGCACTCACATAGTCTGCACTGTCTGTCCAGTTGCCATAATACTTGCCATCCGTACCATAGGCAACAAATCTCTGCCTTGAAGTGTCAAAGACAATATAGTCCCACTCGGTAGTAGATTGAGTAACCAGAGTACTTGCCACTCCCATCCTAAACTCCTGTACGGCTCCCATTACAGGAAGATTCTCTCTTGGTACTATACCATTGGCATCAAGAGAAGGCACCCAGTCTGGTTGTCCTATATAGTCAATGAGGACAACATCATCTGTGTTTGCCTTCTTGTTGAGTTCCCTCTTTATATTACTGAATATTCTCTTAAGTAAAGAATTGGTAATCTTTATTATATCAGCCATAGTTCTTTCATTTAAAGTTAAAAAGGGAAGGAAGTCAGTTATCCGACACTCCTTCCCATTGTTGAATTAAAACGTAAACTCAGTAACCTCCCTTACTTAGAAAGGTCATCTGGATTAGCAGCAGCCCACAGGTTGTCAATCTCTGTCTCTGACATAGTTACAAATTCATTCTTGAAGCTATTGAAGCCAGCCTGAGTCTGATAGGTACTTGCAATGTTCTTGCCATTGCCATCCTGTGTTGCCTTTGTAGCACTGTCTGCTGAACCAGCAGTAGTTGCCCTTGTTGCAGTTCCAGCATTTCCATCAAGGGTACCTTTAAAGGTCTTTGCTATTACAATACCCTCAGCACCAGTTGTTGTCTTGCCTACTGTCATTGTCTTAGTTGCAGGAGTAACCTTAACCAAGTCAATGTATGCAGCACCTGTAGTCTTGCCTCCCTGTGTTTCTGTAGAACCAAGCAAAGCAATCTCACTTGAATAAGATGCAGGAAGTACAGCCTGATTTACATTCTGGTCTGTCCAACCTACTGTTACATAGGCTTTCTTATTTAAGAGCTTCACTGCATAGTCCTTGCCAGAAGAAGCATAACCTATCTGAATACCTCCCGTTACACCATCAGCAGCGTCAGGCAACTTATAGAGAGTATTGTTGGTTTTCCCACTCTTCAAGTCTGCAAGGTCTTTCTTCTCTTGAGTGGTATAGTCATTTGTAGAAAGTCCCTTGCCTGCTACCTTGTCAACCTTATAGGAGAGCTGAGAAGTCAGCTCATTAACAGCTGTTGTTATACTTGCCTTTACAGCCTTATTCTGAACAGGGTTAATACTGGTATCAGAAAGCTCACTATCTACTGAGATATAGCCCTTCCATTCACCGATTTTCTCCCACTTGGCAGTACCACTCTCCACTACTTTGATATACTCTGCATAAGTATTGCCTGTAGTAGATTCTGCTGACTTTATCAAATAGATTTTGTTTGACACAGCAGCAGATGGTTGTGGAAGCTCAGTTACAATCTTAGCAATCTCACCATCAATACCAATGTCTGCAAGAGAAAGGTCACCAGAGCCTTCAAGACCCTGACCATTGATGGTTTTCAATCCACCCTTTGCAATCTTCTTCTTTGCCTCTTCAAGTGCTCCTGCTGCCGCTGTTACTGCGTTGTCTGCTGTATTCTGTGCAGTTGTGATTTTACCACTAAGAGTACTCTCTGAATCCTTGATAGCTTTCTTAACGTTTGAACCAAATCTTTTAAGGTTCTCGTCTGTAATGTATTTTCTTTCTGCCATAATAATATGAAATATTTTAATTAAAAGTTATTACTTGTATTTATGCATTCCACAATGTGTCAATCTCCTCATTTGACAATGAAGCCAAGTCTGAATTCTTCACATAAGTAGTCTCTGCAACTGTAGTGTCTACCTTCTGTGCAAGCTTGGTGTCAATGCCTGAAACAGCATCATTCAAGGCTGATGTTGTAGCATAACCTGAAAGGTCTACTTCACCACCTGTACCCTTGAATTCACTCCATCCTGCTGCTTCTTTTCTTTTGCTCCAGTCCTTCAACTGATAGAGGGCACCATTACCCTTGCCATCAGCATCCACCACATACCACAGCTGACCTATTGCATCACTACCAGTATTGTCTCCACTTGCAGACAACTGCCAGTCATTCAGAGCATATAGTGCAGTGAGATTGGCTACAGTTCTGTGACCACTCACCTCATCAGCATAGACAATACCATAACCTGTAGATGTATTGTTGTTAGTGCGAAGAATATTCGCCTGTCCTAATCCTTTTCTTGTTGTCATTTCCTATCCTCCTGTTTAAGCCATTTCAAGTTTTGCATTGGTGAAAGCACCCCTCTGCACACTTGTATAAACATTATATTCCAACTCTTTCTTGGTCTCTGGGTCTGTCACAGTGACCTTTTTGAGATTGAAGCCTCCATCAAGCAGTGGAGTTGCATCATTCATCACAATCTTACTGAGATTGCCAAGCACTGACGGATAGGCATACATATAATAGCTTGAACTATTAGTAGTGACACCTGTAGCTGTCTTTGACTTGCCATCACGAAGTTCATACTTCTTGCTTGGAGTAGGAACTACCACACTTGTCAGAAGACTTGTCAAAGTGCTTGCTGATGGAGCAGCCTCTGTTACTGATGCTGCAACACACTTATACTGGAAATGTACCCTTGCTGATGCAGAAGAATAGTCAAGATCTGTACTGTCTGCCTGACGTATGATGCCATTTGCAAGCACAAGTCCCTGCTTCTTTGCAGATACCTTTGCAGTGAAGGTTCTGTCAGAAGTGATGTTCTCCACTGTGATTTCCTCTGAGAATTCTCCACTTGCAGGTAATGCCTTGGCTGACCAGTCTCCACCAGCAACTGCTGTAGGTGCCTTATGGGCATCATCCTTTGTCCACTTATACTTTCCTGCAAATGTCACCTTATAACCATAAATGGTGGAAAGGTTTGCTGTTGAAGGGAAAGTGAGAGCCTCGCCTGTCTGTGTGTATGCCTTCCAGCTTGGGGTAATGCTCAGTGATGCCAAGGGCAAGTCACCTTTGAGAATACCATTGATCTTCTCTGCATTGGCTGCTCCCTTGTTGCCGGGATAAGCCGTGCTTGCTGTCTCTCCAAGACTTACCGAAGATGATATTTCCCCAAGTTTACTGCCGCTCCATCTATAGGATTTGTTGCCTTCAGCGTCAATGTAGATTTTATCAGAATAAGGCACGTTGGTCGTTAGTTCTTGATAATTCTCTCTCTCAGACCAGTTGTCGTAGACCACCAAAAGTTTCGGTTTTGCAACTCCTTCTGGTGTAAGAGCAGAACTGTCCTCCACCTCTGCACCTTGGGTAGCATAGAATCTCTTGGTGTTGGAATCATAGATAACCTTCGTCCAGCTGCCGATAGAGTTTTGCATTATTTTCAGTCCCTTGTCGGGCATACTAAACTCCACCACGTCATCCACATAGGCTGGTAGCATTCCTGAAGGAATCTTGCCGTTCACCAACTGTGCATAGTCTCCCTTTGCCTGCTTTTCTGATAGAGCAGACTTAACCTTGCTTACCAGGTGCTCAAGTCCTGTGTCATTTAAATATTTTCTTTCTTCCATACTTTATTTAAAATAAGTTGTCAATTTCTTCATTCGTTATCGGAGTGTTGGCGCAGTTTTCATGACTTGCAACTTTATCCTCTAAAACAGTGACTTTGTTCTCTAATGCCACAACCCTTGCATATATCGCAGCGTCGCTCGACACTCCTTTTACCGTCAATACATTGCTCGACAATTTTACTATATAGTTCCCGTCCTTGTCGTACTTTTCGGTATCTCCTGCCTCTTCCGTAGAATGGCTTACAAGAGCAAAGGCGTGCGGCTCGCAGATATTACGCACTCCTTCGGTCCTGTCGGTCAGCTCCAGCTCATAGATGCCGATTCTGTTCTGCATCTCTGCTTTGAATATGAAGCTGACCACGTTGTCTTCCAAAGAAAAGTCCACAATCTCCAGCGTGTCGTATTCGTTCTTCACGAATATCCTTATCTGGCTTTTGTCGAGCGTTCCGAGTCCTGCCGCTGAATATACATACAGCTTCCAAGTTATCGCTATGTCATTGCCTATCTTTATCTTCTCCATCACTCTTCCTTGTTTATAGATAATTCTCTTGATGCCTCCGCAAGGAAATTGCCTGCCGAAGCGTCCCTAAAAGCCAATAGCGTAAGATATGCTATATAATAGATGAAGGATTTCAATGCCTTTGTCGGCACCGCTATATCCGCCGTGTCGTCAGCAGCCGTAGTTTCGGGCTTACAGATCATCTCTACATACAGCTTGTCTTTCGTGCTTTCTGCCGTATACATTTTCAGCACCTTGTTTCTGTCTTCTGTACACAACACCGTCACCGGCATATCGGGACAGCCTTTTGCTACCCTGTTCTGCTGCAACAATGCGGTTTCTGAAAACTCACTTACGGGAACCGGGCTATAGTACCATGAAGATAAACGTGCGGATAATATACGGAGCAAATTATCGGGCAGCTTTACTGTCACCATATGGTCTACCCCGAATGTCATTTCAAGCTGTCCTCCGCTTTCTGTCCCCTCAAACGATGTCACCATACTGCTGTCTATCTTCGTTTGTGGGGCATTGGTAAGCACCCACTCCAAGGCGTATGGTATCTTGTCTTTAATGATGCTTGTCAAATTATCATAAGCCTCATCACCGACAACGCTACTTTCTCCTGAATTGGGCAGCTCGTCAATGGCTGCTTTTACTCTGTATACAATCTCGCTTACCTTCATGTCTTATCTTCAAGAACGTTTTTCAAGTTCGGGAAATCATCTCCGTGCTGATGCGCTATATTCAAGGCTTCATTGATGGTTCTTGCCTTTTCCCCGTAGGTGTCCGCACAATAATCCATTGCCATCTGCAATGACGTTACACTCTCTATATTATTATAGGTGACATTCTGTGATACTGCTTCATCGCCATCCTCTTTTATTTCCTGTATACAGGTTATCATGCCGTCCTTTACGAGGTTGCTCTCGTCTATGACCTGCTGCCAGAACTCTGACGATACTCTTGCTGTCGGCAATATACGGGTAGCCACATTTCCGTTGTCGAAGACGAGCCTTCCCATCATACCACCGGGTGCTCGCAGTGTCAACATTACGGTATTCTTGAACTGGTTGTATCTATATATCTTTATCATATCTGCTTTTTACTTAAAATGGGAGCGAAGGAGCCTGTTGGCTGGGCTTCGCTCCCGATGTTAACCTCTGAAAAAACAATCTTTAAACCTTACATTATGACTGATGTATACCCTGTGTATTCGTTCCATGTCACAGTGCCGCTTGATACCGTCGCCTGATAAGCGTGACCCTTCTTGTAGGTGTCCTTGTAGTCTGCGGTCAGCGCCACAATCATCTTGTCGGTTGTCGCTTCATCGGTTGGCAGTACTGGCGAACTGATTACCTTTGAACGCATCTGTGACTCCGGCAAACCTGACGCTCTGCCTGTAGGTAGTACGATGATTGAGTTGTAGCCTCTGAGAGCGATTCCGTCTGCCTCTGTTCTGATGTAGCGCTTTGCCTCACGGATTTCTCCTGCTCCCTTCGACATGTCGTTGGTCTGGTCTTTCTGACCCATCTTCACGTATCGGGTTGCGCCCTTGAGGTCTACCACAACCATTGCGTCCTTATAGCCGAGAGAGTCGAGTCCCTGGTCCCAAATGAAGTTAAGTGTACCATAGGTGCTCTTGAAACGCTTGAAGTCAAGCTCCATGTCTTTCACATCCTCAAAGTTGATGATGCGTGTGGTGCCGGTCATCTGCAAATTCAAAAGCTCTTCCATCGCGTCTTTTCCGCAGAATACATAAGCGCTGTCGGTCTGGGAGAATGTGGTAAACTGCAATTTACTGATTGCTACCAAGTCTGCCAAGGTCAGCTTGCCCTTCTCGTACTCGTATGAGTTGGTGAGCTGCCACAGAATACCTTTGGTTGTAAACACGTCTTCCATTGAACCGTCTTGGTTGCGCACTTGGAACTTGCCCTGTACTCCTGCCCAATAGGTTCGGTTTGCTCGCATATTGTATTTATACACCGAGTCGGCTTTAAGGTCGGCAACTTTAAGAGGCTGCTTCTTCTTTGTCTTCTCGTAGTCGTCGGTAAACACGATGTTGAAGCCTTTCTTCTGCACATAGAACACCTCCTTGCGTGGCTGATAATTCTCTGGTGTCAGCAGCAACTGGCTTTCTGACATTGCAGTGGAAGCGGCACAGATGTATGTGTCAGCTGGAATCTCCGGGCATTTCTTTGAGTCCAAATCGTCCTGAATGACATCATCGGTCGGTATGCCGTTCACCGCACGACAGGTAACTGCAGTTCCTGTGTTCTCTACCACATAGAGCATAAGTCCGCCTTCTTTTACGAGATTGGTACTTGTCGAGCTCTTTGAATATCCTGCAACGCTTGGTACGAGCAGTGTTGAGCACTTGTAGAATGGTTTCAGTGAACCGCGGAAGTTGGTTGTGGTCAGCTTGATTGAACCGTCTGACTCTGCTGTAATCTTTACCTTGGTTCTTCCGTCGAGGGTCTCGCCGCCCACTCTGCCGTGGCTGACTGTCCAGTTACTGATATTCACCTTTCGTGTCACCTGTCTTGCCAATGCCAGCAACGGGTTACGGAACGGCTGGAACTTGGTTACCTCCGAGTCCCACTCTTCGTCTTCAAGACCGCCTTGACGTGCCTGCGTGGATGATGCCTGTGTTCCGTCAAGGTTCTGACCTGCAGTCGTGTCACCAGGGGCAAGTCTTGCGTCCTGATTGCCATCCGCATCTGGTCTCTGACCTGTACCTGCATCGGGGTCTGCCGGGTCATGGACTTCTTCCTTGCCTACTGGGTCTGGTCCTTCTGCACCGATTACTGCACCTGCTGCCATGCCGATACCGCCCGTCACGACAGCCAAGACTATAAGCAGAAGCTGTGCTGCCATAGTCTTACTCTCAAAAAACTTTCTCATTCTTCTCATATAAAACTTAAATTTATTTTCAACTTAATATCCTGCTTCTTTCAAATCGTCAAAGAATCCTCTCTTCTTTGGTTTGGTTGTTGCCTGTTGTCCCGAACCGCCCTGTGAAAGGCTTGGAGGCATTGGCTCGTCAAACTTCTTTACCTTGTTGGCAATCTTCTCGTTTCTTGCCTTCATCGCTGATGTCTCCTTGGCTTCTGCAATGTCGTTGTCGTAGTTCATGCCGTTCACGATCATCTGCCATGTCTCTTTGCTGACTTCTCCTCTCAATGCCGGGTCTACGACATTTGAGAAGAAATCCACCCATACTTCTCTTTCTTTGTCTTCGCCGAGGTTCAGGGTTTTCAGAGCTTCTGCTGATTTTGCGAAATTGACTTGTCGCTCCTCGTTCTCTTTCTCACCTTCAAGCTGAGCCTGCTGGAACTTGGCTATCTTTTCTGATACTTTCTTTCTGACACTTTCGTCCTGCATGGCTTCATTGATGTCAATACCGTGGTCTGCCATCCAGTCAAGGGGTGAATAGTCTGGGTCTTCGTTCTCTGAAATGTCCTGCAACATGGCTGCAAGCCAACGGTTCTTGCTGAACGTATCATTCAGTTTCGCTCCCGACTTCCTGTAGCTTCTCAGGGCGTTGCGGTCTTCTACCATCTTCCCGTAGCGTGTCTCCTTGTCTTCAAAGTCCACATCAGGATAGTCTTCTCCAAAGGAGGCTTTGTAGGCATCCCTGTTGGGAGTTGGCTCAGATGCTGGTTCCTGCACCTGCTGCTCCTCGATTTTTTCTTCTTTGTTATCCTTGGCACTCATAGTTCATTGGATTGTTTATACCGCAAAAATAAGTCTTTTACCACCTGTTATTTCCGTTCTCGCCGAAACTGCTACAATATGTCTTGATTATTTTTATCCTTGGTTCCAGTAAGTACGGCTGACGATGTGCGAGTTCGGAAAAACACAATCCTCATATTTGTATTTTTGTGAAAAAAGTTTTTCGTATGTCACTTAAACGTTTATATACTCTTAATGATGTGTCCGACAAGGGCAAGTCAACGTCTATTCGAAGGAAGCGGACCGTTTCCTGCGGCAAGAGGGATTACGACCTTGTCGCACGTTGCAACCAACTTTGGGAGAACAAGAGAAAACTCAGAGAGGTCAGGGAAAGGACAAACAATTATACTTTCGGTGACCAATGGGGTGATGTGATTTACTACAAATGTGGATATATCACAGAAAGGGAGTATCTGAAAAAGAAGGGTAATGTCCCTCTTACGAACAATATCATGATTTCTGTCTTCTCCACTCTTGCCGGTATGTATGAAAAACAGGCTACCGAACCTGTCTGCTTTGCTCGTACCCATGATTCCCAATGGCTTTCGGATATGATGTCGGCTACTCTGCAGGCTAACTGGCAGGACACCTTCATGCCGGATGTGCTCTCTACCGTTTTTAGGGATTATCTCACTGGCGGCGTCGCTCTTTGTCGGGAATGTTATGAGGAGCGTGACGGGATTTATGATTCGTGGACTGACTACTGCAACCCGAACATGGCGTTTTGGGATGGCGGAACTGACCCACGGCATCAGGATGTCACTACCATTGGTCTTCTTCATGACTGCTCTCGCCCGGAATTGTATTCCAAATTCGCCAAGCCTGAATTGGGATGGACGATTGAGGATATAGACCGCATTTTCAATATGGGTGACTGCTACGACGAGACTTCTGACTTGCAGCAGAACGATAGCGGAAATCTCGCCAACATCAATTTCTTTTCCTCTGCCGACAGGAGCTGCCGCAGGGTTATCGAGGTATGGACCAAGGAGACCAAACCGAGATTGCAGTGTGAAGACCCTATAGCCGGCAATGCTGATGATGCAAGGTTCAGAATTGAATTGAAGGATTTGCCTCGCATAAGGGAGATTAACAGAAAGAGAAAGGAGACTTATGACAAGGTGGGTGTGCCAAAGGAGCAGAGGGCTTACATAACAACATGCCCGATTGAGGATGTTTTCTGGTATTACACTTTCCTTGCTTCCGATGGAACTATATTATGTGAAGGTGAATGTCCCTATGAATACAATGCGCATCCTTTCACGCTTAAACTTTATCCTTTCGTGAATGGTGAGGTGCATCCGTTCATGTCTAACATCATCGATCAGCAGAGATATATCAACCGTCTTATCGTAATGCACGATATGGCGGCTCGCTCTTCTGCCAAAGGTATCACCATCGTCCCCAAAGGTTGTATTCCTGATGATATGACCCCACAGGATTTTGCGGACGAATTTACTGAGTATGACGGCATCATCTTCTATGAGACTTCTCGTCTTAACCCGAATGCAAGACCGGAGATTATCACTTCCAACGCAGTGCAGATTGGCACTACGGAGTTGTTGCAGATGCAGCTCAACCTTACAAAGGAGATTACGAACGTGAGCGGTGCCTTGCAGGGTAAGACTCCTTCTGCCGGCACTTCGTTTTCTCGCTATGCGATGGAGCAGCAGAACGCTACGACTTCTCTTTACTCTCTGCTTTCTGATATGACGGTGTTCACGGAGAAACTTGCCAAGAAGAAGGTGTCTAACATCAAGCAGTATTACGACAACGGAAGACCGATCATGAACAAGGATAACACGAGCATCATTGAATATGACCGTCTTTCGGCTCGTGATGTAATGTTTAAGATTTCCATCAAGGAGAGCACTGCTTCTGTTGCTTATCAGTCTCAGATTAATGAAACCGCATTGCAGTTGCTCCAGCTTGGTGCTATCACTATCTCTCAGTATCTCCAGTGTGTCAATCTGCCGTTCAAGGATGTGCTCTTGCAGCAGATTCAGTCTGCCGAGGCTCAGGCGGCACTACAGCAGCAGGTCGCAATGCAACAGCAGCAGATGTCACCGCAGCAGCAGATGCAGATTGGGCAGAATGTGCAGAATGCTCAACAAATGCTTAAACAGGGTTGAATATGACGGAAGAGGAACTTGAAAGGAAAATAGAGGAACTGATTGCCGAAGATGATGAGAGGATGAAGGAAATCTTCGGTGAATATGACCCCGTGACAGGAAAGGGATGCTACGACTTTGAGAACAGGGTGAGGATAGAGATACCTGATATGATTTACCCTCTTATGTATGTTCCGAAGGAGTGTCTTCTGAACAGGGTTTTGAAGGATGTTGTCAGCGTCGGTTCTATTCAGAAATACATCACTGATGTATGGGGGAAGGATTATTCTGAACAACTCTCTACGGCGGTGTCTTTTGAAATATGCAAGGCTCGTATGCGTGAAGACCCTGAGTTTGCTCTCTATCTCACTGACAAGATTGAGGACAAGACTACGGGTATGATGATTCCGTTCAGACTGAACTATCCGCAACGAAGACTATTGGCGCTTTTCGAGTCTCTGAGGAAATCCAACCAACCGATATTTGTAATTATCTTGAAGGCGAGACAATGGGGTGGCTCCACACTTTCGCAGCTTTACATCAAATGGATGCAGGATTTCAGACACCCCGACGGATGGAACTCTATTGTCCTCTCACAGGTGAAGGCTACATCGAAGAAGATTAAGGCGATGTACCGCAAGGCTATCGAGCAGCAGAAGGGATGGACTATCGGTCTGCCGGGAAGGCAACTGAAGATGTCACCGTATGAGGGTTCTACCGACGACTTCATTGTGACTGACGGAAGAAAACCTGTGCGTACTTCTACCATCACCATTGCGTCTTTTGATAACTATGATAATGTCCGTGGTTCTAACTTCCATTGCGCCCACTACTCTGAGGTGGCTTATTGGAAGCAGTCTGACGAACACGACCCGGAAGCTGTGTTGTCTTCTGTGTCGGGTAGTATCTTGCGTATTCCTGACAACATTGAGATTTTTGAGTCTACAGGTCGTGGTATGTCGGGCTTCTTCTATGACAAATGCCAAAGCGCAATGAATCCCGACAACAACGATGCCTATAAATTCATCTTCGTTCCGTTCTTCCACATTGAGCATGATATGGAGAAGGTGGGCAACAGGTATGAGTTTGCACGATGGCTTCTCGTCAACAAGGACAGCCAAGCCAAGCCTAAAGGTTTCCGTGAGTCGGGAAGGTTCTTCTGGCGTATGTGGAAACTTGGGGCTTGCTTTCAGGCTATCAACTGGTATCGGCATACGAGAAACAAGTTCAAGAATCATGCTTATATGGCGACGGAGGCTCCTGTTGACCCGGTAGAGGCTTTCCGAAACAGCGGTAACCTTGTCTTCGATCAGTACGCTATTGACGAACTCAAAGAGAGATACTTGCGTGAACCGCTTTACAGGGCTGACATCCGCCTGCCTTATGGTATGAAGAAAAGCAAGAGCTTCTATCTTAAAGCTCAGATTGACTTTTGCGAGGATGGAGACTTGAAGATTTGGAACTTGCCTAACAACAACATCCTGAACATTAAGAACCGATATGTCGTTGCAGTGGATATTGGTGGCAAGAGTCAAGGCTCTGACTATACGGTGATGACGGTCATCGACCGCAAGGGGCTGATGCCGGAGATGAAAGGTGGCATCCCGCAGGTCGTTGCCCGATGGAGAGGACACTGCCGTCATGATTTGCTTGCATGGAAGGCTGCTGCTTTGGCTCATTTCTACGACGATGCCTTGCTTGTCATTGAGTCCAACACTGCCGACAGGGAACGTAACTCCAACACGGAGGGTGACCACTTCGCTACTCTCATCGAGGAGATAGCTGACTTCTATGAAAACTTGTACCAGCGTTCTACGGGTTCGGAAGAGGTGGCTGACAAGATTGTGATGAAATTCGGATTCCAGACAAACAAACTTACCAAGGTCCAGATTATCGACAATCTCATTGCTGCCGTTGATGATAAACTTTGGAACGAGCCTGACGAGACTTGCTATCAGGAGCTGAGAATCTACGAGCGCAGAGAGGATGGCTCTATGGGTAATATCGTCGGCAGGGATAATCATGATGATGTCGTGATGTCTACTGCCATTGCCTTGTGGGTTTCTCTCTATGATATGGAGCGCCCGACTTGGAAGGTTATGCAGAAGAGGGTAAAGGAAAGGGAAGGTGTTACCGAGGCTTCTATTTAATATTATAATGTTATGAGAATAAAAATTGACATTTCTTCGGTCTTTGACAGTGTGCAGGACCAGCTGGCAATGATCAGCAAAAGGATTAAGAACGAAGGCGGCGAACCGACCTATACGACGTTCGCTCTTTCTTCAAGGGAGAAAGGACTGATAACTGCACTTGCAAAGGATGCCGTTCTATCGGTTGTCGCCATCGCTCCTGAGTGTATAAACAATTATCATAAGGATGGGGATGAGATTCTTATTTCGGTCAACAATGGTATTACTGACGACCTTACGGAGATGTATAACGACCTTGCGTCAAGTTATGCTCGTGCATATTGTCTTGCCCAGTACTTGTCTATGACGGGTTCTGAACTGGCTAAGAAATATATTACGGAGTGTGATGTCTTGCTTTCCAATATCCGCAACTCTGTTTTCAACAGGTCCAAGGTGTTGACTTCTTCATCGCCTCTTGATGAGACTACAGGTGAAATATCATAAATACATACTATATGAAGACTATACAACTTATTCTTTTACGCTCCACGATTTTGGATGCTGTCAAGTCTGAAACGCTCATCACTTCCAATTCTGACAGGGCGGCTGACGAAAAGGCTACTCGTCTTGCATACCACGAACAGGCGGGTGATGATGAATACAAGGAGAGGAAACTCCAAAGGGATATGCTCACGGCGGCTGAGGAACTGAAAACGTTTATGTCTGACTTCGCTACGCAGAAATATCTGACTGCTGCTGACAATGCCGTTTTCCTTGACTTGTCGGATAACGCTGCCATAAAATACAGGATGGAGGTTTCTGACCGGTTCAACAATGCCAACAAGGACACTCTTGCCCGTCTTGGCTCTGACTTTATTATAAAGAAGATGCTGATGTTGTGGTGGGCACCAATCAACCCGAAGAGGGCTGCTGACTATTCTGAAATGTCTGAGCGCACTCTGACTCCGATTCTAAAGTGCTTCGACCGCACACCACCGCTTGCTCCGAAATATCCTTACACCACGGCTATCTACGTACCGGATGCTGCCGTAAAGGTCAAGAAGGGCGAGACGGCTGTTATCTCCTATTCTATTGATGAAGACTCTACCAATGATATTGAGGCGACTTCTCTCAATCTCACCATCATGCAGGTCACGTCTCATAATGATAATTCCTTCTCTGTATATGGAAGGGAAAGCGGTATGGCTACCTTGCAGCTATATTCCCGACACGACCCGATTGTTAAGAATCTTGTAACTATAATTGTTGAAGAATGAAATTTAACTTGAAAAACGTTTCTATAGCGATTGCCGTTTCCTTGGCGTTCCTGCTTGGGCTCAGATGTTCGTTCGTATGGAATGAATATGGGGTGTCTCATTTCTTCTATCCGTTTTCTCATGCGAACGTCTTTCACTTGCTTGCCAATTTGGTTGCCCTGTTGACTTTCAGGAAGAATGTCGGTATTGTGGCTTACATTGCTGCCGTGGCTGCTTCTTTTCTTCCTATGGGCAGCACTGCCACTATGGGATTGTCTGCGGTCTTGTTTGCGCATATCGGTGCAACGTGGGCTTACTCTGCCGGCTTCTATCCTATGTGCAGGAGGATTCTCCCGTTTGCCGTTCTGATAGGACTGCTGCCTGGGGTTAACTTCTTTATCCATATATATTCTCTCTTCCTTGGATATATAATAATGTATATAGTTTATTTACTAAAACTGAAATTCTTATGAGTAACATTTATCACGACCCGAACAACCCTCAATGTGATGCTGTTGAGAGATATGCCATTTCTCCCGAATTGGAATGTGCCTGCAATCGCATGACCGGCAGGACCAATGTGTGTGGCGAAAAGAAAAGGGACTATCATATTTATATTATGCGCTCCCAACTTATCTATGATGTCGAAGCTGAGCTGAGCATCATCACCCGTAGCAGACGCAACGAGAAGGGTTTGCAGGACAACAACATCGAGAATACGGATGCCGTCGGTCCTCTCTTACAAAGATGGTTCAACAAATATCTTTCTCTTGCCAAAAGGAAACTCGCTTCGGTATTGAAACAGGAGGATATTCCTGCTGCGTCTGACAGGATAAGGGACGACGAGGAGGTTGACATCGTAATATCGGTGGGCGATTGGTGGAACGAAAATGCCTTGACTCCTTTGACGGATGCTATCCACGACTACATCGTAAACGGATGCCTGTATGAATACCTTTTGTTGTACCTTACAGCGAAAGATCCTGTCACTGCATCAAAGGAGCAGCAGATGGAATTGTCTTTAGAGGAAATCCACAACGCTCTCTTGAGCTACAAACCGGGTAAGCTACGCAAGGGGATGCACCCGTTCCCATAACTATAAAAGGAAGAGCCAATCAAGACTCTTCCTTTTTTCTTTCGTTTCTATTCGTCGCTTTCAAATTCTTTCACGAGTTTTACTTTTGCCTGATTGATGAGCTCTTTTGCCTCATCCCTGTCTTTCTTTGGCACCTTCTCGTTGTTGGCGATTTTCTTCAGGTCTTTGATGCTCTTCTCAAACCCGTGGATTTTCACCATCCTCACGAACTCCGGCGACTCTCGCTTCATATCGCTGATTGCCTTCATCACATACAACGGATTGTCGCTTTTCAGATTTGCCTTGAAGTCATGCAGGTATTTGTCGGCATCTTCCTTATAATGGGCATACTTGCTGAGTGACCTGTAGTATTTGGTCTTCTCCGTTGCCGAACTATACAAGGCTCTTGCCATCGGTATTTCTCTTGTGGAGAAATCTTCCCAATCCCATGTGGCTATTCTCGTCGCCAGCTTTCCTGTGCGTATGGCATCCGACAACGCTCCGCCTCCATATCCGGTGATAATTTCACCCCATATCGCTGGGTTGTTCCATTTCCCGTCAAGAGAACCTTTCACGTGCTCATTACCGCCGCTCTGCTCGTTTATAAATTTGCTGAATGATACGAACCACTCGTTTTCTCCCTGGAACACCTTTTGATATTCGGGCTCGTATTTCAGATAATCGTAGTCCTTGTATATCGGTTTGCCGGTCCAGTCTCTGTTCACCCACACGTGGTAAAGAGGTTTCCCCCAATAGGGCGCAAAAGCCCCCCCAAGATCTCCGCCTTCTCCCATAAAGTCAAGTGGTAGAATCTGCGTCACCTGTGACAGCATGTCAAGCCACAATTCTTTTTCTGAACGGAAGGCTGGATTTGTCACACCTAACGCTATGTCTCCAAAGCCGTAGAAGGCTCTCAGCTCGATTGGCAACGGAATCTCTACCCAGTTGGAATGTCCTGCGTATATGCAGATATTATTTCTCCTCTCCCACTCGCTAAGGTTGTCATACTGATCGTCTTCGTCACAGCAGGATGCTATCCAGCTGTTGATGGCTGGTATTATACTGCTTGCGAACAATATCGGGATTCCTACTGTAAAGGCCGCGGTCTTCACCGGGTGTCTCTTAAAGTTGTTGGTCAGCAGTGACAAGCTCTGCATTCCGGCATTAAAGAAGAGATAGTTACCCATGGCTTTATCGTATAACCAGCCTTGCCATTTTTCCCATACCTTTGCGTTCGTTCCCTTGAAGGCTTTGCTTCCTGAGCCTTTACGGTTGAAGTTCGTGCTGACCTCCTTCGCATCGGAAACACTGCGCATGATGCTTCTTCCCATCTCTCTGCTTGTCACGTAGCAAGCAAAGCGGTTCATATTCTCTGACCTTTCATTCAGGGCTTCTATCACTTCGGGCACCTTACTCATTACCTTGCCCAACGTCGAGGCTGACAACATCTTTTGCGTAGCTTCATTTCTGATACGTTTCTCCAAGTCTTCTATCGTCTTGGTCTGCACGAAGCCCGTCTTGCCGCCGTTGTTCATATACTCCTCGAAATATTTGCCGTACTTGCCTGTAAGCTTCTTGCCTTTTTTGTAGTCTGACCACAACTGATAGTACATTCCTTTCACCTTCGGCATGTTCACCATAACGGTTCCTTGAAGCATAGAGCCTCCCATAAGGGCTTGGTTCTTTACGAAGCGTGCGTAATATGCTGCATCTTCTCTGATTGCTACGTTGTTGTTGGCAAAGAAGGTGTCTCGGCTTGTATTCCTGACACTGAACGTTATGTTGTATGATGTATACATCGCACTCATTACTCTCTTCAGCCTGCCTGCTGTCACATCGCTTGCCGTATCTCCGTTGATTGCCTGTGCAGGGCGAGGGTTGCCTTGCATGATTATCATCTTCTGCCTTCCGTTCACATTGACGAAGACAACGTGCTCGTTCTTGTGTTTCGCCACCTCAAATGGCTTGGCATACGTTCCCTTCTGCAGCGTTCGTGTGGCATTGCCGTTTTTCTCTGCATTGCGCATATTCTCTTCAAAGCGTTCCACTTTCGCACGTATCTGCTTGGGGTCTTTCTCTCCGTCTATGTCTGGCATCACGGCTTCCCAATAGGTGTCGCCCGTTGTGTGGTCCGTGACTTTCTTATACCACACCTCACTGATCACCGCCGGCGCTTCTTCGGTAAGCTCTATTTCTCCGTGCTCATTGGTTGTGGTATGGTCTTTCAGCCATTGGTTCACGAGTCTGTAGAGTCTCTGCTTGTTGCGGTTGTCCTCGCCGTTTGAGATGCTGCGCTCCGCAAGGGCTGCTGCCGTTCCAAGTGGACTGTCGGCAAGTGTCGTTCGTCCGTCGGCTCTCCTTACCACCGAACCAACCATGCCTCCATCGGAAATCTCGTTGTTCATATAAGCGTACATATCCTCCATCGTGTCTTCCTTGAAACCTCGCATCGGGATATACCAACTGAACATACTTGAGACTCTGCTATGAACATCCTTGCTTATCACTCCGTAATTATAGTCGTTGTCTATAGCGAAATGTGTCACTCCGCCTATTCCTTTCCATAACTTATTTCTGGACTCATCACCCAAGGTTGCCTCCGTGCTCATCACGTAGTCTATCCTTTCTGCGTCACTGTCGAAATCATCGAACTTTCTTATTCCGGAATAGTCGTTCTCGTCATACTTGCTTCCTATCTTGTCGGCATACCAATCATTGAGTTTGTCTATCAAGGCATCCTTTTCTGCATTGCCTGTATGTTGGAAACTGAAATCCTTTATGAAGTCGTCAAGGGCTTTGTAGTATTCTGCAAGGCTTATCTTACCGGAATTGAGCAATGTTTCCTGGAACTTCTTTTCTGAATGGAAAGCGTCTCTGAACTCTTCAACTCCCATCTTGGCGAGGGTTGTCGCCTGTGGGTCTTTGTCGAGGGCTTCCTTGTTGAGCTTCATGATTTTTTTGTCTACCTGCTCTGCTGTGTCTCTCACAAACAATACTCTGTTTCTTTCAAGACCGCTCTTCACGTAGGCATACTTGTTTAGCTCTTCATATCCTTCCATACCGCCGCCAAGCTTTCGGGTACACTCCTTCACGGCATCGTTCATCGTTTTCAGTTCTCTCGTTTCAAACTGATATTGCTTCTCTCTGACAATGGAACTTTGGTTTATGCCTCCGTGATAGGAGTCCATACTGTCGTTCATGCCTTTCGTCAATCCTTCGGCAAGCTTCTGCTGGAATACTCTCAGTCCGTGCTTGTCGTCGGTCCAACATTCTATTCTTCGTGCGTTCCAATTGTTCAGTGCCTTGTCAATGGAGTCCTTTGTCGCTGACATCAGAGGGGTGTCGTTCTTGCTTCTGTCAAGACTTTGTTTGCGGAACAGAGTTGACTCTCGTTTCACCCTGTCGTCTGTCGTCTTGTCGCCTTTACGGAAACGTATACTTGACGATTTGTCTATTATAATAGGCTTGGCTGTTGCTTGTACTTTGCCTTTTGAAACCAATGTAGTATTTCCATCTATGATATGGAACAACCCGTTTTCATCACAAGCAATATTCCCAGACCATAAATCCGAAATTACAATACCATTACATGTTGCCTCAAGTGTTTCAGGATCATATTCTATACCTCTTCTTGATAGTTGTTGTTCTATCTCTGGAATGTTTTCAACCCACTCGTCATATAGTTCCTTTCCTTTAGGTGTTACTTCCCCGTATTTGTCCATTTCGTACTCAAATGTTTTGGCAAATTTCTTTTGCTCAAGTACTACTCTAAACTTACCGCTATTATCACGAGAGAAACCGATTATTTTTGACTCAGCTTCTGGGTCTGCAATATTCATTAGGATGACATTATCAAGGAAGCCGTTTAGACCTTCTATAGAGAAATGTGCTTGTGGATTGGCAAATTTTACTACCTTGTCGCCAACAAAATAAACTACAGACTCCGAACCATTCCGATTATCCTTGTATCCTTTGGATATATAATCATCTTCATTTATCCAGCATTCGTTTCGTTTAGCCCATCCCTCGATTTGAGACATGACGCTTTCTTCCCTGTTCTCTCCCAATTCATTAACGCCGTGGTTATCACCCCAACCGGACGATGCAGTATTTCTGCTGCTTCTTTCGGTGTCTCGTAACCAAGCTGATGCAATAGCTCTCGCAGCCGCATGCGGTATGCTGAGAACTCCTCGTCGCTCATACTCTTCTGGGAGTCTCGTGAATCTTGCTCTTCCATCACTGACTCTTCTTGCGATTTCTGTAACTGTGTCATAATATTCCTTTCCTTTTTTGTTTTGCAAAGATGTGAATAATTTTTCTGAATCTTCGCCATTCAACTTACTATTTCCATTACTGAATCTGACTCCGCCTGTTTCCACGAACTCCCCGTTCTCAATTCCGTCATTCGATGCATTGTGGTTCAGTCGCCACAAGAACGAGTTGCGCTTCATTGCCGTGTAGGCATCGCCGTTCTTCAATCCCTTCTTGCTCGCCCACAACCAGTACTTCACATCGTCCACGTTCGGATTAATCCTATACCCTACATCGTGCATAGCCTCCGTCACGATATGGAACACCTTATCCAATGGGTATCGGTGCAGACCGTCTTTCATCACTACATACTTTGGTGTGAACACGCTTTCCTCTGCCTTGTCTGCCACCCACTCGTCCATTGCTGTGTAGAAGTCCCATCCGTTCTTCATCATGCGCTCGTTCACTTCCTTCACTTCCTCATTGGAAAGGTGTGTGTACATTCTGCGCATCATGCTCCGATAACCTTCCTCACCAAGGAGTCCTCTCATTCCCTTGTGAGCTACCACCTCATGAGCTACACTCATCTGTGCGTCATACTTGTCGGTGACATTTGGAAGATAAACGTGTACTTCTCCCGTCCGGGTGTCGTACCACGCTTTCACTTTCTCACCTCTCTCTATGGCTGCTCTCGCCTCCGCATTCGTCACATCATTGATGTCTACGCACACGTTGACTTTAGTATTCAGCTTCTCCGCTGCCTTGGCCACTTCGACATGGTGTTCCTCCATACGCTTCTCTGACCGGCGCTCCTCGGGTGTCTGGTCCTCGTCTGTCCTGAATCTCACTCCGCCTGTCCCTTTGCTTACGAGATACCTTCTCATCTCGTCTTCGGTCATTCCTGCAAGTTTGCATGCAAGCTCTTTCAACTCACCGAACACGGCTTTGTTGCCTTCTCTCAATTCCGCCTTCTCCATCTGTGCGTACTTGTCATAAGTCGCCGCCATCTTGTCCTTCCATCGCTTCGGGTCTTCGCTACCCGTAAAGCTGATGTCGTAACCCATCCAACTGCTTGTCCTGACATGTACGCCGTCTTTGTCAACGTCTACTGACCATACATCCCTGATTTCCTTCAAGCTCTTGACTGCACTCTTGCTCATCTTCTGCATCTTGAAGTTGGTGTCAATGATCCTGTCGGGAACTTCCACGCCTCGCAGATCATTGAAGAAATCTTCTATCTTGTCATAATGACGATTCAAATCAACATGTGTAATATCGGCTTTCTCCCTCAGCTTGGCATCTGTAATCTTGTCTACCACAACAACACGGCAATTGACCTTTGTGCCAGCCTGTTGGAAAGTCACATCCGGCAAGGATATGTATGCTCGTGGGGTTACGGATTTGTTACTTTCTGCCCATTTGACGAATTTAGCATCCATCGCACCCCTCGGGATGATGGCTACCATACGACCACCTTCCTCCAAATGTCCGAACGCCTTTTCAATATGCGCTATCGCAGTGGCTCCTGCGTGCCCGAATGGTGGGTTCATCACGATGGTGTCATGCTTGTTGCTTATGTGATATGCTTCAAAGGTCTCGTTCTGGAATTTCCTGCCCAAGCCTCCTGCTTTCATCTGTAGCTTTGCAAACAGACTCATGCTTGGTTCTATAGCCACAAGCTCGTTTGATTGAGGAACATATCTCGCTATCGCACCATGACCGGCACTCGGTTCCAATACAGAATCTCCCTCACCGATATTTGCCCATTCCACCATCTTGTAACCAAGGGGCTCGGGTGTCGGGAAGTAGTCTACTCCTTCACGATTGTTCTTGTTCAGTCTCTGATTGGTATAGTAGTCAAGGACTGCATTGTCAAACGGGTCGTTCTCGCTGACATCTCCTTTATCGAACTCCTTGCCGCCCACGCCCTGCTGGTCAATGGGGACAATACCGCTATGTTCCTCGATGCCTCTTGCGAAACTGTCTCTTAGGTTTCTCGCCTGGCTGCCAAGGGCAAGGTTCTCAGTCGTCGACACCTGTCTGTTGAACTTGCTTGCGAAAAGGTTGTATTCGCTTGTAAGTCCAAGTACAGGATATTCAAAGATAGCATTGCTCTCGTTGCCTATTCGGTATGTTCTTCCTTCTATCTGCAAGGCAGTGATAGGACTCTGAGGCAAAGCCAAGGTGATACATACTCTCTGATGCTTGCCTGTGGTATCATGAAGGGAGATGCCCTCCTTACCACTCGCCTCTTGTATTACGATGATGTTCTTGCCGCTGTTGTCGTCATTGAACTGCTTTACAGCTTCACTCTTCACAGACTTGCTCTCGCTGCCACTGAAATACAATATGTTGTCTTCTCCGAAAGCTTTTGCAAGTTGTTCTCTCGGCATACTGAAATCCAAGGTCTTCTCCCACTCAAGCAACCCGGAATATTTGTCCCTTAATTCATTCAGATGTATTCTTGCTTCCGGCTGCTTTTCCTTCGGCAAGGCTTTGATGGTCTGCTCTGCCTGCTCGCCAAGTATCATTCCGAATGGGGCTTTCAGCGGTTCCTTGCTCGTCACTCGTCTATGGAAGATTACTATCTTTCTACCTGTAGCAAGGTGTTCTCTCAATCTCGGAAGAAGAGCTGATACCTTCATCGTCTCAAACAGGGCACTGCCATAATTGTAGTCACCAAGCACCTTTCTGTATGCGTCACCGAATATCTTGTCGCGAGAAATCTCCTCACAGGCTGTATTGAACTCGTCAGCGTGTTCCACCGACACCGTAGGGAAGTCTCTTGAATAGTCAAACGGACTGTCGATAACCCTGCCGCTCATCGTACCCAAGTCATTCTGCAACCAGTCGCTGAAGGCTATCTCCTGCTTGGCGAGCGCTTCGGCATTTGATGTGCTGCTCTCCAGTCTGTGATAGCGGTATTTATATCCTGCACCGAAATGCTCAAGGAAGAACTGCGTCTTACCGCTCTGTCCCATATCATTTCTTTCCGGGTATGAGAAGAGATAGCCCTCGGCATATTCTATATTTTCTCTTGTGTTGAACGGAGTAGCGGAAAGAAACACCACCTTTGTCTTGTCTACGGATTCCTTTGCCTGCTTCTCCAGTTTTGGCTTCACATTATTAATATAATAGTCTCTCGCCTTGATATAGTCTTCGTATATCTTGCCAAGCTCGGGGAATTTCGCCTTGTCTGAAATACTAAAAGAATGGATGTCCTTTGGCAGCGACTTGGATGTATGGAATCTCATCTCCTTCTCATTCTCTGACGGATGCTCCTTTCGGTATTCGGCTTGTATTCGCTCTACCTCTTTCTTTCGCGCATCCTCAAAGTCTTCTGCAAGACCACGCATCTTCATGCAGTCAGGATTGATTTCCTCCAATCTCATCAAGGCGTAACTCTCGTTCCTGTTGCTGAGCATGTAGTGTTGTCTGCTTCGTGCTGTCTCGGTGGCATTCTTATTCTCCATGATTCTATGGCTCTCGTCATAGACAATCGCATCGAATTGGTCTTCAAGCAGCCTCTTGTTCGTACCGAAATTCGCAAAGGTTGTAATCACAACACCATCGCCTTTCTCGTTCGTGGCAGTGCTGCCTCGCTCGTTTGCCCAATCATCAAGGTCTCTGATGTCAAGGCAAAGATTCTTTCCGTCGTTTATCCAGTCTTTTACTTTCTGCTGGCTTGGAGTAATGATAAGGATTCTTCCTTTACCCTGCTTCACCATCCTCTTGATGATGCCAAGTCCTGTGTATGTCTTACCCGTTCCAGTACCGTTGGTAAACATATATCCCTTGCCGTTGGCGTGGGCTTTGTCCTTATGGCTCTCGTCAAAGAACTGTGTTTCGGCTTTCAGCACATCGTCCTGCTGCTGCGGAAGAAGGAAAGGCAAAGTCTCTTCAATATTCTTTCTGTCACCCACCTTTACTTCCGTCGGCTCCGCAAGTACCTGCTTGTCAAACTTCTTACGCAAAGGTTCTTTCAGACTCTCTCTCAGACCGGCATACCCCTTGATGCTTGCCCATTCGCCTATCTTGTGGGTTTCCCCATCCATCTCCCAAGGCATGTGCCACATCTCTCTGATATACTCGTCGATGTCTGTATCTGAGAAACCGCAATCCTTCATCTGGTCCGTAATAGCCTCACGGACATTCCTTATCCATTCCTTTGCTCTATAGATACCTTCACCGATAAGAGCAATGCCATATCTGCCTGTTGCCTTAGCCATTTCGGGCAGATACTCTATCTGCTCGTTGTTCAAACCGACAAGCGATATACTGACGCTACCATTCTTGCCTCGCTTCTTGAACTCTGCAAAAGCTGCCATCATCGCCGCTTTCGCATCTTTCGTCTCCTGCTTTACATCTCGCCCTTTGCTATTCGGGAAAAAAGTTCCTTGCTTGGCTGCAGGCTTCCGCTTTCCATTTGACTTAGAAGGTCTGCTGCCGCTTCCTCGTCCTCTTCCGCTGCCCACACTTCCCGTGCTCCCAGCAGTGCCGCTTCCTGTGCGTCTACCACTTCCGGAAGGTAGTCCGCCCAGTCCGGGTGTTCCTCCTTCACCTTCGCTATTGCTTCCTTCTCCAGCAGGAGTATCAGTGTCTCCCTTACCAGTCTCTCCGCCCTCTTGCTTTCCGGGTGCAGTCTCTCCGCCTGCTCCTCTATCCATCGGCTCAACAGTTCCTCCGCTGCCTCGTCCTGACTCCAGCTCCATTCCTTCGCCGCCTCCATTATCGGCAGCAGCCAACTGTGTCTTGTCTTCTGTTCCGCTATTGCCGGGAACATCCTCATGTCTACTCCTAACATTTCCGTAAATTTTTAAATAAGCTATCTGGTTTAACAAACTCTTGTCACCATTGAGATAGGCTATTGCTGCAGCAGCAAGTTCCTTGTTGTCTTCATCGCTGCGTATCTCGTCTTCGGTCAATGGATCGGCATCGGCTTTCTCGGCTCTCTCCGTAGGTGTCATATCCTCCCACTGCTTCTCACCGACTTTCGGACCTTCACCTTTAGGCTTTTCAACCTTCGGTTCTTCACCCATCTCCTTGGCTATAGTCTTCCTCCTCTCAACAAGACCAATACCCTGCGCCTTCAACTTGTCGTCAAGGGCTTTCCTGTATTCGTCTTTCGTGCGTTTCGTCTCTGACGCATCACCGCTCGTCTTGGCTTCCTCGTACGCCTTGCGTGCCTTCTCCACTCTTTCTTCATGGAATTGCTCGGCAGCTCCTCGCATTCCTTCGGCTGCGTCGGATGGGTCTGACGGTTTTTCTTCTTTACGTTCCCCCTTCTCTACTTCTCCTCCGGATGGCGTTTCATGTAGAGGCGCATCCTCAGTATTGCCTCGGCGCTCAGCCTTTTCTCTTCCTCCATGTTCCTTGGGGCTTTCACCTCTTCCTCGGTCATCAATCCTTTCTTCAGGCAATACTTTATCGCCTGCACCATGTACTGACTCTTCTCTTGAGGAGTCATTTTCTCTATCGGTTTTTCCATGTTCTTTATTTATTTGGTTAGTTATTTCTTCTGCTTTGTCCTGCAAATACTTTTGCTCGTCAAAGTTATTCAATTTTCCCAATATATGTGGCATCTCCTGCTCAGAATATGACAAATATTCCTCATAATCCATGCCGTATCTCTCGTGATAAGCCTCATCCCTCATCCGTGCACGTTCACGGACTTCTCTCTCCATATCGGGCTGAGCCATCTCTCGCAGACCTTTTCTCGACTTGGCACTCATCAAAGCGGAAATGATGGCACTCCTTGCATCGTTGGAATCTCCATGGAAATACGCTCCGCCATAATACGCGTTGTCATACTCTACCAGTTCTTCACCAAGTCTCTCTATAGACTTGCCGCCTTTCTCGGCACCTGCAATCGTACCGACAAACGACCGCTGATCAGCAGCGCTCAGACCTGTCTCTTTTCTGAAACTCTCAGGTGTAATCCTTGCGTCTACTACAAACTCAGCTGCCAAAGACACTCCGTCTGCAGGTTGTGCCTCGCCTACCGTTTTCTTGTACTCTTCCCTTGCTGCCGTTCCGTCAAGTTCCTCCTGTGCTTCTTTCAACTCTTCGGGGGTGGTATGGGTAAGCTTCTCTATTTCATCCTTCACGCTTTCCCAATAAGTCACCTTGTCCTCTGCGGCTTTCACTCTGTCCTCATACTCCTGCTTCTTCTTTAGATACTCGTTTATCTTCGCACCTATCTTCGGTTCTTTCTTCTTGGCTTCTTTCAGCTCTTTCCCTGCACTTTCTATTCTTATCTGGGCATAATCGTGGGCAACATTGCCATCGCCCAACTTGTCAAACAGGTCCTGCGCGGTCCTCTCCTTGGGCACCTGTTCGTATACCGGCTCGCCCTCATTGTCCATTGGAATGTCATTCAGCTCATAATTCTTCGGAGCCTCCGTGCCTTCCTTGACTGTTAAAGTTTCATTACCCCCTTGCAAGTCTGAGGATTTTGTCGTATCTTTGCCATCAGAAGACAAGCCGTGTGGAAGAGCAGAAAGGGCTGCTGCCGACCCATCTTTGGGAGAAAGTATGAGGAATTGCCCGCCCTCGCGTTCGGCTTGGCTTTTCATTTTTGCAAGACCTTTCTCGTTTATCAATCTCCAGCCAACAATCTCTACTTGTTTCTTGTCATTATATACATCAAGAACGACAATGGAATTTTTATCACCTGTTTGCACAGCCACCTTATACGAAGGGCGCTTAACAGGTTGAGTTTGACCAATCAAGTTTGGATTATAAAGCGCATTTGTCAATATAGCACGGCTATCAGCTGCATCAAGTTCAGGGTGATTTGTCGCGTTTTTCTCAAAAATATTCTTCTTGATTATTACAGGTTTGCCATCAGCACCTATTGCGGAAGAAACATTCTGAGGAATAGTCGGTAATTCTATACTCCTTGTCGGATTATCAAAATCTTCATCTTTTATATCTTCAATGGATTTTACAGTTTCTGTATAGATACTCCCATCGCTATTGAGTATATTACCCATATTGTCTGTACCACCTTTGCCATCATTAACTATTTCTTTCGGGGCCTCGGCAGGCGCTTCTTCTTTCGGTTCTTTCTCCTTCGGTTCATTGGATGGTACTTCTTCTTTCGCTCCTCCTGCCTTTGGTGCTTCCGCCTTTGGTGCTTCGGTACTCTGAATCTCGGCTGTCTTCTGTTCCTGCAAGGTTGTGCGGATGCGGTTGACATAGTCTTCCAATGAGAAAGTCCCTACTTCATTCAGCCCATCGAAGTTTGTACGCTGAACAAGATTACCATCCTTGTCACGGAATATTACAAGTCCTGATTTTCCTGCACTATACGAACCGTCTCCTGCCGAATCAACAATGACATCTCCACCAATAAGAGTATATTCATTTCCGTCTTTGTCTGCAAAAACAGTAACGCTATTGTCTGTTACGACTTCTACGCCTTCCTTATCCTGCATGGTGCCGGTGAACTTCGCCTGCCCGACTTGGTTCTTTACGACATCCTCAATGGATTGTCCTACATGGTCTACGAATCCTGCTTTCATAGAATCGGCTGTTTGGACTTCTGCCCACATATCGGCAACGTTATCTCCAAAATTCTCACGCAGGTCTGCAATGTCAAAATCGGGATTGCTCTTCATCCATTCTTCCAAATCAGGACTGTTTTTGACAAATTCATCCCATGCTGCATGCGCCGAAGCCCGCCTGTCATTTACCGCTTGTGCCTTCTCGGTAAAATCTGTGCTGTCTTCTATATCCGTCTGTTCGGCAAGATCGCTTCCTTCCTGCGAAGCGGTTGTCGTCCGCTGCTCCATATCGTTCTTGTCTTCTGACAATACGGTCAGTCTTTTCTTGAACTCTTCAATGGCTTGCTCTTCCACGCTGTTTCTCTTGGAATAGTCCTTATCCATCGCTTTATCCAAGTCCACACCGAACTCATCTCCTACTTCTCGTTGGATGTCAAGAACGCGTTTGGCTTTCGCTCCTTCCATCTGCTCTGCTATCCTCTTGTAGGTATCGCCGATTTCCTTGTCAAGTTCATTGTCACCTTCATCGCTTCTCCTTGCACTTTCCAAAAGCATTTCGGCAGCACTCTTGTAACCAAGTTCTTCTGCCGCCTTTTCAATACACTCCTGCTTTTCATCTTCGGTGCTTATCCTCATGGCTGAAAGGTAGGCATTCTTGAAATCCCGGTCTTGGCGTTTAAGATAGATTTCCTGCTTTGCTGCTTCTGCTCCGTCCTTGTCGTTATACTCTTTGGTGTTCAGCAACTCGCCGTCCTTGGAATATTCCGACACACTGAATTTTCCTCCGTTTCCCGTCACCGAAACTCTGTCGGTTCTTGGTCTGCTGTTGCTCATAGTGCCACCCAAAGCTGCTGCTACCTTCTGCCTGAGAGTCCACGAGATTGTCTTGTCGTCAAGGAACTGCTGCAACTTGCCTACCGCCTGACCTCCAGAGGTTCTTTCTGACAATTCGATTTGTTTCTTGTTTGCCGTTTCCTGTCTCGCTTCATAGGCTGACTGACCGTTTGCAGGTGTTGACACCTCCATTGCAAGACCTTCACCTTGCGTCTTGTGGTTCGGCTCCAATGCTTCACAGGCTTCAAGAAGACTCTTGGCTTTGGTATTTGACATAAACTCCGAACGTTCCTCTTTCGTCAGCTTCAATCCTGAATTTCCTTCTGCGAAAACAAGTCCTCTCAGTATATGCGAGGGGTTGAAATGGGCTACCTTTCCGCCACCCATTGCGCTACCTAATTTTATCGAAAGGTTTTCAAGAGCACCTTCAACGAAATTGTCAACGAAATTTATCTTGTTGTCCTTTGCCCACTCTTCTGCCATCTGCTCAGTACGGAAGGCAAGGCTCTCAGCAACGAACGTTCCTGTCTTTACCGCTGCTTTCCTTACTCCGTGTTTCAGTCTCTCTATCATATTGGCTTCCGTACCTGTAATGCCAACATTTCTGCCTAACGTACCACCGACGGAACCGACCGCTCCGAACAGGAGACCTGTCTTGAAACCGCTGTTCCCTGCGTCTACCATACCGATGATATAGTCTGCAAACGTGGTTCCTTTTTCCATCTTGTCGTAACCTTCTCCAGTCATATACTGCATGACGTTGTAATTGGCTAAGGTCAGTCCGCTCTGCATCGTGTTCTTTGAGCCTGTCGTCAGAAGGGTCTTCCAAAATCCATTGTTGTTTCCTACGAAATTGACTATCCTCGCTGCTCCTTCTGCACCGAATTTCTTTTCCAATGCTTTTGCTGATGTCCCTATCACGCTTCCGAACAACCGCTTTCCTAAAGGTGTCTTGGTTATAAGATTCACTCCGTAGCTCAATCCCGACATCATGCCTCCTGCAATCTTTCCTGCTCCTGCAAAAGCTGCGGCATCGGCAGCCATACCCATTGTGGTTCGTCCTGCTGATGTCAAGGTTGCCGTTGAGAAAAAGCCGTTCTTCTTACGTTCATCATCTATCTGCTCGGCTTTCTTCGCGGTTGCCTCATCCATTATCGTTCTCTGATCGGCAGTCATCAAACCTCTCTTGAACATATTTCCCGCGATGCCATCCAAAGCCCCCTGCATTATGTAGTCTGCAGTGTTCTTTGGTGTTCCATTCTCGATGAGATGATTTCTGATGTCTTCCTTTGCTCTCGGCAATACGTGGTTATTATAGAGATATTCAGGGTCTACTCCAGCTTTCTTTGCAGCCTCTTCAACCTTACTCTTGAACTCAGGTGTGTTCATAGCCTTGAGATAGGCATCAACATACTCGTTCTCTGTTCCGTGCTCGATATTGGCTCTTCTGATTCCACCGAACAAAGCACCCATACCTTCGTTTGCATCAGTAGAAGCATAGCCCATTTCTTTCCTTATGGTTTCTCTCTGCTTCTTTCTTGCTCTCGCCTCGGTTTCTTCTGAAAGGCTTTCTATAATCTGTTGGTTCAGCTTCTGTGCCTCCCGGTCGGCATCATCACGCATCTTCCTTTCAAGTTCTATACTCACCTCTCCCGTCTTTGGGTCCTTCTTGCCATAATCCAAGACATACCCGTCTCCAAGTTCGCTTTCTCTGAACATCTGTGCAGGGGCATCCTTTTCCTTCAAGGTGGGAGTGAACGTCTTGTCGTTTGCGAAACTGCCAAGGATATTGTTTGAAGTGGATGCTTCCTTTAGCTTCCTTCTATTCACCTTTTCCTTCGCTCTTTGAACAATAGGCTCGTCGCTTCCGGTCTTCTTTGCATTGGACGAAGCTTGATTGTTTCTTTGCGTATCAAGCTGCTGCTCCATCTCGTCATTGGCAAATACCCTGCCCGTGTCCATCTGCCCCCAGTTGTCAGGGACTTTCGGTGCACCATACTGAATGGCCTGCTTGGCAACCTTGCTCTTCACTTTGGGATTCATCTTATAACCCAACGCTTCGGTGAAATGCTCAAACGTACCGACACTGGCGCCCTGCTTTCTCAAATCGTTCCATACTCCACGGCGGTAGTTGTCGCCGTACATCCAATTGCGGAACTGCTGCTCGCTCTTTACTCGCGTTGCTCCGTCTGCCTTATAGGCATTATATACCTGCGTTATCTTGTCTGCCATATTATATTACCAAATTACTACGGTTATTTCCCTTTCTTCCTCCATTCTGATGGTTTGCAGACTTTTTCGGTTTTGGCTTAGTCACTGACTTGCTCACTGACTTACTCACTGGTTTGCTTGCAGGCTTTGGCTTGCTTGCGGCTTTAGTGCCTGTACCAACCAATTTTGCTTTCAGCTCGTCGCTCATGCCACCTTTGTATTCGTAACCCAATGGCGTACCCAACTTCCAATGCCAATAATGTGCCGTCGGGTTATCCGTAGCCGAACACAATATCGCACTGAGCTTCTTTGCCGTAGAGCCGCCGGCCCCTCCCAATCCTAATTGCTCCAAAAGGTCTGAATCGAACTTATATGTATTCTCGCTGCCCTTCTTCAAACAACCATGCTCTTTCATCTTATTATATATGGTCTCGATGTTCGCTGGCTGCAAGTAATTTCTACTTAATGTATAGACAACACCTTGTGGAGTGACAAACGTCCTGCTGCCCTTACCGAGTGAACCCGGACCTGCATCTCTCGCCTCTCTTGCTTCCTTAGCCTTCGCAATAGCCAGACGCTGACGGGCAATGGCATTCCTCTCCCTGCCCTGTGCCTCATTCGCCTTGTTGTGCCTTACGGTCTCTTCAAGTCCCTGTTTCTTCAAACCAAGACTCTGCGTGTCCTTATCCTTCTGCCAGGCGAACTTATCCTTGTCAAGACCATATCTTCTATTATCGTTATAGACATTGCGCATGAAATCATTTCGCTTCATACCGAGCACCGCGTCCTTATACGCTGCTTCAGCATCCATCTTGGCTTTATCCAATGCTGTTTTAGTCTGCGAAGCTCTCTTCTTCTCTCTTTCTGCTTTCTCCTGCTGGTATCGCTGCTCCTGCATCAAGACAGGAGAGTTGAACTGTTGTGGAGTAGCTCCCTTGTTCACGTAGAAGAGATTGCCGATGTGTCTCAATGCATCAGCCAATGCCAAAAGTTTCTTCTTGCTTTCGTTCTTCTTCTTGTAAGGCTCTTCCTCTGCATCGGAACCACCATTGAGATAATCATAAACTCCCTGCGTGATGTCACTCGCCTGCTTGTATCTCTTCCTATAGTCCTCCATAGACGCATTCTGCATGGCAAGCAAAGCCTTCTCATCGTCATTCAATTCAGGTTGCTTTCCATCCTCTTGCGTATTACCTTCGGTAGATTTATCTCCATTCTGAGCTGTACCGTCAGTTTGTGCTTCGCTCCCATTCTGAACTTCGTTCCCACTTTGAGATACATTCCCGTCGGTAGTTGTGTCTACGTTCTGAACATCGGTGACGGTCGGAACATTATTTCCACCCTTTCCTTCTGTAGCGACATTTCCGTTTGGTGTTGCACCTGCATTTTGGGTTACACCTGTATTCTGAACTACGTTTCCGTTTGAGGCTACGTTTCCGTTCTGAACCACATTCCCCGTCTGAGGAGTATTCGTCTGAGGTGTACCAAAAACCTTACCTATCGCATTGCCCAAAACACCACCACCATTTGCCCACAAATTAGGAGCCTGCCCCGTGGTATTCTGTTCACCGGTCTTCGGAGTCGTATTACCATCATACGGATTTACCGTACCTAATGGCGTCTTGTTATCTTCCTTTGCCATATCACAAATACTTTTCCTGTTCTCTATAAGGGCTCTCGTCTATTTCTTCAAATATCGTCTTGCCACCCTTCGGCACTGCAGTAGTGTTACCATCAGCACCAGTCTGAGTAACCAAACCTTCATTGCTCTCTCCCTTCAAATCAGGAGCTTTCTTTGCGCCATCACCAAACGACGCAGCAGCAGTCATCGCAGCATTACTCAATCCTGCAGCAGTGGAAGCTACATTGCTCGCCTGCTGCTGACTTAATGCTATCTTCTGATTGGAATAGTTGTCCTGCATACGCAAATGCGTGTTCTCTGCAGCATCCTTTCTCGCTGTGTCCTGAACAGCCATATTCCTAATGGCACTACCTACCATCTTGTTGCCTGCCTCCTTAGCCTGAGCTGTTGCAGCATCAGTACCACCCGTTACCGCTGCAGCACCACTCGCCTTCTTCCAATTCTCACGGGCATAATCCTTCGCCTCGTTGATCATAGCCCTGCCTGCAGCAGTATCAGCATAACTCTCATTGTAACGACGCTGAAACCAAGCATCCTCCCTGTTCTGCTTCGCTGCTAACTCCAACTCCGCCTTCTTTGCCTTCTTCGCTGATGCTGCACCACCAATCAATGAGCCTGCAGCACCAATCGCAGCAGCAGCCAACTGAACCCACTCCTTCTTCCTTACACAATATGGATTAATACCCACATCAAATGACAATAACCTTGCTATCATATTCTATCTATTTTAATGTTATCCTTACTAAATCTTATCTTCCTGTATCACTGACTATATCTTATTTGACATAATATATATACTTACCTCCTCTTGAAGGGGTACCTATAGCCCCCCCTCCGAAAAGTATGTGTGCTTTCTACGAGTGAACCCACAACCGAGGTACCTATGCCCCCGGGGGGCTGGGTATGCGTGTGATGCACCTGCCTGTGCCACCCGTCCACCGCTCCCCGTCGCCTCGTCCGCATCGTGTGTCCGTGCTGCCATCCTCCACCGCTCACCAGCTACCTGCACACATATCTCGAGGTCGGTGTGTGTGTACGAGAGAGAAAGAAGGTATGGTGTGTGATAGCGTGTGCGGTGTGGGTGTGTATGTGTAGTGTGTGAATGAGTGTGTGTGACACACGAACACGTGATACTCCTATTAGGAACAGAACCTAATCACATATCTCGCTACATATCAGCACATTACACGAGCACACAATGCAATGTGTATTGAATATGTATTGATTTTGCCCCGATTTTCGATTTTTTGACCTCCCTGAACACATCTGGAGGAGGGGAAGGACGAGCACAGGGAAGGAGACGAGGAGCACGTCACACATCAAGCTGGAGCACGAACACACGGACAAGGAACACGACACGAGACTCACAGAATACAGGAAGACAAAGAACGCCACACACGCAGACAACACTGTCATACGTATGTGGCGCTAAGTTAGCATTATATAATGTGTGATTTTCCGCTCTCGCAGACAACGAAACAGGATTTTGCAAAAAAAGTCAAAATCCCTTAACCTCGCCTTTTTTCCACTTTTCTGACAATCAAAATCGTATCTCTTGTATCTTCACTTCTCTTCATCAAGCATTTGTGAACTATAGATAATATCTATACTTGACTTAACGATGATTGATTTATCTTGATTTTATCTTAACAAATAAGAAGTTTAGAACATACTTACCCGAGGAATTTAAGACCAAATGCGAAGTTTTGAACACTTTGCTCAAAATTAGTCGTTATGTTCAATCGTGTCGTGTAGCTCTCAGAAATCCTTGTTGATTTTTTTGTCACAAGAAACGAATGCCGACATAGCATATATTGACGCTATGAAGAATGCTATATCTACAACACATCTAAGATATTTATTACCGACCTTTTTTTTAAGCCAATCTTTGATGGAACCAGCAACGAGAAATGACAGCGGAAAGGTTATTATGAATATGATATAGTATATCAACTCTGTTATATCAAGAATTACACTTGTACCTCCATTTATTAGACCGTCAAGTATCAGGGAGCAGGCTATTATGAAGACTATTAACAATATCAACCGCATATTGTTATTGTTATCGGTTTTTTACAGTGAGGACAGAGAACCTCGCACTTGTTGTTGTCGTTATCGTCTGCAACCAGTTCGGGCAGAGAGCACCCTATTATATCCGCTATCTCTTGTAGTCTGGAGATAGTTGGATTAGCATTCAGGGCTGTACTTAACGAGCCTTGAGATATACCTATTCCACCTCTACTATTTTTCATCTTCTCTGCTACTTCTGCAATAGTGTAGCCGTGTTCTCTAATTTTCTTCTTGATATCCATATCTAATATATTATATTAATGTTTCGCGTGCAAATATACACAATTTCGATTATATTGCCAAATCCTATTGAATTATTTCGATTTTTTGCAAACGAACGTTAATAAATTCTCGATAATAGTTAATTCCGTGTTAATATCGAAAGATTTAGATTTAATTATTTGCAAATATCTAAATATCTCGATATCTTTGCAACGTCGATTAGGACAAGCGGTCATTGACATACTTAACATACGGACACCTGCGAGGAGCAGGAGAACACATAACAGAGTGATTAACGATTAACACCTCTTGAGGGGTAGACCTTATATCGGAGCGAGACCGACAAGAGGACAATGTATAACTAATATAGGAGACAAGAATATGGAAATTACAAAGATCAAGAGAAACGGTTGCGAAGTAAATGTAATCTTCACAGGCGCACAGTACATTTTTCACAACGCATTCTACGGCATTCTTGCAGTAGCAGAGCGCAAGGGTTACAAGCCAGAAGACAATAACCACTTCACCGTCTATTACGGCAATCATCAGACATTGGGCGGTAGCTTTGCTGGTACTTACTGCTTAACGATGGCTAAATCATTTATCAAACGGAACGAGAGTAAGTACATACAGGTCAACACCACATTTGACGAGGTGCAAGAAGATTTAGATACGTGGTGGATGGATTTTAAAGCAAAGAGAAGATAATCCTTAGCCGTGAGAGTACAGAGGCTCACACGTGGTTCAAGCCCACGCACGGCACGAATTTAACTTAAAAAGAAACGATATGAAGAACTTAGTATTAGCAGTATTAGCGGTAGTTAGCTTGTGTAGCTGCACCGCAACGAGAGAGAACGCACAGTTGAAGGGCGATGTGTATCTGCTTCTTCAGGAAATGGAGCAGGACGGCACACTCGAGAGATACGACGGTAGCGACCACGTTTGCCGACTGATAGATGCAACTTACCCTAAAGTGGATGGGAGGGTTGTCAATGAGTGAATTAATATGGCTATCGGTAGCAACAATGATAGTTGGCTACATTCTGGGAATATACGTAGGAAGACATTATAAAGAGTTTACGGAGGAATAACTATGATAAAAGAGGCACAGTCACACTGCTGCATTTATTGCAAGTTTCACAGGTATTATTTTAGCCCGATAGCTCCAGAGTTTGACGAGTACACCTGCCTAATAAACGGTACACCGAGTTTGCACGGTTGCAGCAAGTTTCAGCAAGGGTAGATACGGTATTTAAGCCGTTCGGAGTGGGTGCAATGCCCACTCTACCTACACACGTGGAGGGTATAGATTTGCGATTAGAAGTTCCCTTTGAGCCGACTCCCTCATTAATAAAAAGGACTGAAAGCGGAAATCGTGAGACAACACTGTAAACCGAGACAACGTAATCCGTTTGTGTGATAACGTAAAAATCACACGTCGATATGCAGACGTTAACCGCAGAAGTTAGGCTACATACTTGTAGACGTTGGGCGCCCGACGTACACCGAGCATTTAATTTGAAACTTAAAATTGTAACGATATGGAAGATACTATAGAAATGATTAGAGATTTGTTCGACTATAGAGCCGTAACGAACTCGATGTACCGCAACGAGGTTTGGGCGAGTATCGAAAATTGCCCAGTTCAGGTACTTTTTAGAAAGGAGTATGTACGCATACGACCTTCTTATACGTGGCAGGCAGAGCTGGTGATCAAGACCGCACGAGAGAGGAAAGACCTAATCCAAGGTTTTAAAATGAAATTAGACGGAACTCATATAATACTGTATAGAATATGACATTTGAAGTAAAGAACGCAGGGTTATCCGATGTTGTCGGAGGGCAGATGTGGTATTGCCTGAAAAACGGAATAGGCAATTCGGTAGTGTATTTCTGGAGCAAGAAAACGTGCGAGAAGTACATTAGAGAGAATTTTCAGGGCGAGTTGAAACGCTCTATGTTGAAGGAACTAAGAGAGACACACGGCAGGGCGAAGCTCTACAATGTGTTCGGATAAAAAATAACGATATGAAAGATTTAGCGTGGATTAATTTAATACAATCGGTTGACAGTCTTTTTGACAAGTTTACTAAGGAGGAGAAGAACGACACATTCACATATCAAGGGAATGTCGGTATAGATGGGAATGTTAGGGTATTTCTTGTGCCTGAAAGCAGTATCCTGAATATCATTTGCGAGAAGAAAGAAACCATCGAGGCAGTACTACAGTGGTGCAGGGATATAGAGATTAAAGGCAGAACGACAACGAGTTTGAAAATTTTCGATGCTTTAGGGCATTATAGTATAATAATCAATCTGTACGGAGTATGACAGCCAGAAGCGCAAGCCCTACAATGTTGAAGAGGATATTCGACGAGGGCACAGGACAGGAGCTAATCAACACCCTAATAGGCGAGATTAACGGACGGAGGACAATCCTATACCGCACCGAAACAAAGGCATACATCAAGATGCAGGAAGGCGAGATAGAGGATATAGCCTCAACCGTCAACGAGAGAAAACAATCTATTGACCCGAGCGTTTGTATAACGCAGGTGACAACAGAAAATATAATAACTTTAATTTTTACAGAGAAATGACAGCAGAAGTAATCACCGAATTGAAAGCTATTAACGAGAGCGTGAGAACACTGATGAACTATTGTGACACCGTAGCGCAACTCTCAACGTTAGCCGAACTACAGAAGCACCTAATCTCACTTAAAGAGATTTTGAAATGAAGTCTGAAGCCAGTGAGGGAGAGAAACCGAAGCGGAGCGACACCGCCACTGGCTACCAATTACTAACATTTAAATTCGAGAATATGAAACTATTAGAAGAAAAGAACCGTGGCTATTGGAGAACCCACGAAGCGCATATCAGACATTATGCGCTCTGGGTAGCAACATTCAGGCGTATGGAGCGAGAGAACGACCGAAAAGGATATACAGAATTATCAGAGCAGTGTCGGACTTGTGCGGAGGATGCCAAGAGAGAACTGAAACGAGTATTAACAGGTAATATATAATAGATTATGAAAAAATTTAAAGTAACAGTAACCGAGACATTGACTAAAGATTTTTTTGTCGATGCAGAGGACAGAGAAGACGCAACAAACAAAGTTGCAACAGAGTATTACAAAGCTTCAGCGGACGAATATATCTTGACCGCAAGCGATTATCAAGGAACTACCATTAAAGCGGAAGAGTTATGAAACATCTACTATTGACAGTAGCCCTATTCTGCACGATATGCGCAGCAGGGCAGACAACAAGAAAGGGCAACACCTTTGTACAGGCGAAGGCAGTCAGAGACACACTTGTAACATCTTATAAGTACGAGTCAAACGGCAAGTCATACCCGATTGTGGTAAACCGAAAGACAGGTGCTTGCTATGTTTGCAAGACAAGCAAAAACGGCAAGTGGTATCGTCAGTATTTGTCAAAGGAAATCCGAGAAACAATCAACAAGGAGTTAAACATCAAAAAGAAATGAATATGTATGACAGAATGCGGAAGCAGGTTTTGAAAGAAGCCATCCAGAACATCGAAGTTATCCAGAAAGGGTATGCGAAATATCAAGGAATGTATGTGCTTTTGACACGAGAAGGGATAGACGAAGACTATAACGTAGTCATTTGCGACGGGGACGGAGGGCATATCCTCCAATCCGTACCTTTCTCAACCCTATCAGGAGCAATGAAGGAATTTAATTATCATTTGGCAGAATGAAGAAGACAGACGTAAACAAGAACATTCAACTAATCCGTTGTTGGGGTGACATCCAACAATGGATTAAGGACAACAACAAGATTGATGTTACCATCCAGATGGAGTCTGGAGTTGTCAATATCGAGGGCGAAAACGTCTCGATTGAGCAGAGAGAGGGAGAGAAGTTTTTCGTAATCCAGCGGAAACACTTTTATCGAGGACTGAAACGGAACACTCTTTTGTCTTTGGTTAGAACAACAGAGAAACCGTTTAAGATGCTCGAGGAACTGATATTGAAATGGGAGTCTTACAAGATCCTAATCAAGCAGGAGAACGAGAAGAACAAACGTATTTTCAATTTTAAAGTATAGTAGCTTATGTTGACAGATTATCTAAAGAAACTCATTGACAAACAGGCAGAGAAGGACAGCGACTTTAAATCGTTGTTGTCGAAACCGAACAAGAGTATGAAGGAACTTGCGGAGTATGTAACCGGTGAAGCTTTCAAAGCAGTCAAGGATGCACCGACGGACAAGGCGAGAGGTTGCAGGACGTGTTATTGGGATGATGAGACGATGCTCAACCACATTATCCACTACTACCAGGAAGATGATGTGAAGCCAGAGCCATTACCCGAGAACGTTACGACCGAAAGACCTACAGAGCCAAAACCGCAGCCCAAGACAGTAGCGATGAAGCCGAAAAAGGTGAAAGAGACCAAGAACCCGAAATATCAGGAACTAAGTTTGTTCTAATATGAGACCAAGAACGAAAATACAGAAGAGAGCGGAGGAGTTGTCACAGACACTCCTTCCTTTGCCTCGACATATCATCGAGAAATTCAGCAAAGAGACTCCAAAGTGTAATAGCAAAGTCTATTACGCAGTGTTGGAACAGAAGAAGGAATTTTCCGTAGTGAGGTATTTCTCCTTTGTGAAGCACAAGAAGAAGGACAATGTTTGCAGGGAGTTCATGCAGGTGTGGGTAAGCGCACACGGAAACGCAGTGAGAGCAAAACAACGCTTCTCGACCTGCAATTATTACGACACCTTCTTAATGGACAGCCCGATGGAGATTAGGATGAACAGGAATAACGGATATTACAACCGCCTGACTGATATATCCTACTCAAAATTGTTCGTCCGTTCAAGGAAAGCCGAGAAGGTCATTTGCAACTACAGAGAAAACCAGTTTTATTTGATAGGCAAAAACTATGTGTGGCTTCCAGATGATTTGCACGTTGACACATTCCCATTCCTTGAAACTATCCTCAAGCAAAGACCGAGGGTTGCCGAACTTCTTTTGCTGAATAGATTGCAATTCAAACAGGAGATTGTCAAAACAGCGTGGAAACACGGATATTTGACCGAGGAACTTGATTACAATCTATGGAGCGATACCGTCTCTATGGCAGAGAAACTTCATTATGACCTGCACAATCCGTTCTATGTGTGCCCGATGAACCTACAGACGACACACAACCTATATGCTTTGAGACTTGAACGAGAGGAGGAGCGAGAGGAAAGACGGAGAGCAGCGATGAAGAGGATGAACGACGAGCAGGGCAGGAAATACTTTGAAAACTTCATCAAGAAATTCATCGGCTTCAAAGTTGAGAATGACTCGATAACCATCCAACCCCTTAAATCCATCGAGGAGTTAAAGAAGGAGGGAGAAATGATGCATCATTGTGTTTTCGCTTGTGGATATTACAAGAAGCCCGACACGCTGATATTATCCGCACAGGTAAACGGAGAGCACACGGAGACGATAGAGATAGACCTGAAGAACTTCTCTATAGTGCAGAGCCGTGGAGTCTGCAATCAACCGAGCGAATATCACGAGGAAATCAAATCTCTACTTCTGAAGAATATGTATAAACTGAAATCACTAACTAAAAAAGCAGCATAATGAAAAGATACGAAAGAAAATGGAAAGAGAAGGAGATGATAGAGAAGATAAAGTTAATCTTCTGGTTTCTCTTCATCATCTTCTGTCTTGTGAACGGATGGTATGAACTGCACAGTCATTAAATTCAAAGACTGAGCGTTGACCATCAGCTGGGCTATCGGCAGGACGGGCAACTTTTTTTATATTAAAATCCACCGAAATGGCGGGAACGGAAAAACACGTTATCCAAACCGCTACCTTTGCACCTGTGAGTTGTCGCAGGCTTGCAACGGATTTTAGAAATCATTTACTTGATTATATGCCCCATCCGAGGAAACTGCGACTTCCGAGGATGGGGATTTTTTTACACTGAACTATGAATGATATGAACAGAATAGACAAACTTGTAAAGATGATCAGTAGGAGCACTTTGCTCGGACGAGAGATTGATGTTTACGGAACAACCGAAGAACCTTTGTTTAAGGCAAAGGATGTGGCAGAATGGATTGAGCACTCTAACCCAAGGATGATGCTTGAATCTATAGACGACGATGAAAAGGGTCTAAGGATTGTTTACACCCCTGGTGGAAATCAAGAAATGTGGTTTCTCACCGAAGACGGACTATACGAAATCTTGATGTTGTCTCGCAAACCTGTCGCGAAGCAATTCAAGAAAGGCGTAAAGGAAATATTAAAGAAAATAAGAAAAACCGGAAGCTATTCATCACAAGTTCCACAGACCTTTGCCCAAGCCCTCATGCTCGCTGCGAAACAACAGGAGAAAATAGAGCAACAACAGAAACTGCTCATAGAGCAGGCTCCCAAAGCAGAATATTTCGACAACCTCGTTGACCGAAATCTTCTGACCAGTTTCCGAGACACAGCGAAGCAGATAGGATTGAAGCAAAACCAGTTCATAGCATTGCTCCTCAATGATAAATACATCTATCGTGACAAGAAAGGCAGTCTTAAACCTTATGCACAGTACGCAGGCACTCTGTTTAAATTGAAAGACTGGGGAGACGAGCACAAGTCAGGATTGCAGACTTTGATAACACCACAAGGTAAAGAAACCTTCAGACTATTGTATAACTAAATAAAAAACATTATGGCAACATTTAAAGAACTTACCTCACCGATTGTAAAGGCAAACAAGAAAGAGGAATTATTGGAGATTGTCAACGATGCAAACCGTATCATCGAAGGCTTTGGCACCGAACAGATGATGACAGGAAACGGAACTGCTACCGTAGGAATTGCTTATTGCTTCAAGGGTGCCGAAAAACAAAGCGTGTGTCCGTTCGATATTAGCCTCGTTGCAACAGACGACAGCACGGATAATGAAATCTTGATGCTTCTGTCAGAAGAAAAGACCAAGAATCTTATCGAAGTCTTGCAAAAGAAACTTGCCGAAATCAAGATGCTCAACGTCTATACCCGACCTTTGAGAGAAATGTAAACAACTAAATTTTAGTAACTCAAAAAAAAGAGGATGCAGCCACCACACCGCATCCTCTTTTTTTTATTTAAACCTTACACACGAAAACCCCGAATAACCATACACCCAAAGGTTTTCTCTTATACCTGTGTAACATTTCATTTCATCTTTTTGAAAGCGTCTTTTATCGTCTTGTCTCGCATCGTTGCATACCTGTTGGTCTGTAGAGTTGTCGTATGACCGAGAGCGTGTTTGATGATGTCGGTGCTCACTCCATTGTTCAGCATCATCGAAGCAAACGTACTCCTGCCCATATGAGAGTGCAGCTTCGGTTCACCAATCATCTGACCGAGAGCCTTCAGGAACATATTGTATTTCTGGTTACTGATACACGGCAGGATCCCGTCGTATTTCTCCGCAATGGCTACAGCCTTGTCGGTAAGATAAAGAGTGTATTCCGTGTTCGTCTTCGTTCTCCTGTCGTTCAGCCTGTAGCTGCCATCATCCTCCTTCTCGCAGTCAGACAAGCGGAATTTCATCAAATCCGAGTAAGCAAGCCCGGTATAACACTGAAACAAGAACAAATCCCTCACCCTCTTCAAGCTACTGTCCCTGATGTCCAGATTCTCAATCTTCTCCACCTGCTCAGCGGTCAGGCAGGCAATCTGCCCACCTTCCGCCTTGTCTATATGAATCCTCTTGCTCTGATAGGGATTATCACTCACCAGTTCGTCGGTCATCGCATCATTGATGAAAAGTTTCAGATACTTGTGATATGTGGCGATTGTGCTCTGCATGAGAGGCTTCCCATCTACTATCCGCCTGTGCAGCCATTCATCAAACGAGCGGATATTACTCTCCGTGATGTCGGTAAAGCACACCATCCTCCCCCACTGCTCAAAAGCCCTCACAAAGCACCTGTACCTGTTCCTTGTATGCTCCGAGACATTCCTTTCGGGTATTCTCTTCTTTATATACTCGATGAAGGTCATATCGTAAGTCCTGCTGTCCGTCACCCTGCTCAACTTAGCCAAGTCCACCGCACCTTTCTCCGCCATCTCGTCAATCATCTCGTGGCATCTGTTCACAAGCTGGCGCAGCATCGAATTTACGGCAACCGCATCCGGACGGAACTTCACACACTCCTGCTTGGCGTCCCATTGTGTTGGCAAGACCGACACACCGGTTGACAGGAATTTCTGCTTCCCTCCGTACGCAATCCTTAAATCTATCGCTCCTTCCTTGTCTTTCGCAGCCTTGTGGCGACGGTCAAAAATGAGCTTTATTCTCGCTATCTTCATAGGCAAATGTTAAATTTAGTTTTCAGTTTCCCTGTATTCTATCACGCAAACGCTTTTCTATCAGCGTTTTAAGCCCAAATTAAATACGTGTATTTAAATTTTCAGTCCCGTGTATTTAATTTGTATTTATTTTGTGTAACATTTCATACGTATCTAATACGTACATATACACCTTTTGTTGGTTAAAATCAATTATTTTCTTTTCTCTAATCCTTTGATATTCAATACCTTACAACGTAACTACTTGACTATCAGATACAAAAAAGGGAGGCTTAGAAACCTCCCCAAGTGATTCCGTTGGGGTTTGAACCTATCAAGTCCAAAATATTGAATATCAATTATTTATATAATCCTCCTTTCTGACGTGTATTTAATTCGTATTTAATTTAAAACGTATCTTTTCACCTGCAAAGATACAAAAATCCATATAAATTCTTACACAAACCTATCATAAATATTATTAATTAGGGTTCGGACCCCTAAGTTAAATAACCTTTAATAACTTGCATATTAGGTTACTATACACTATCTTTGCATTGCAATTCAGTTGATGTAGAACTGATATACAATATGCCTCCTTTCTGGTGCAAGCCAGATTTATATAGAAGCCCTGTAAAGTCTACATCACTTTATGGGGCTTCGCTTTTGTACTTTATGGAATACAATTTGATTAAAATATCCGTAAAAGAAGCGCAGAAGGCTCTAAGCGACAAGAAACGTTTAGAAGCCTTCTGTTTTGCTATCAAGATTAAGTTGATGTTCCGTTCATCCGACCTCATTTATACATCTCTCAACAACGCAGCCAAGACTTTGCATATGACAAAAGACAAGTTCAAAAGACTTGTTGCTGATGCAATGGAATATGGTTACGTGAGAGAAGAACGCAATGAGAACGGTGTAATAAGGTACATAGCAAGGAAACTATATACCAATCGTGATTATTCATATAAATTGTGCGAAGGGGATTTGAAAAATCTCTTTATGCCGCAACTCAAATTCCTTGTCAAGCGTATTGTTGTTGAGAACAAGATAAACATCATCACCGAAGTTTTCAATACGCACCATAATGCAGAGGACGGGAAGACTGTCAAGGAAATACGGTCTGCCCGGAAGAAAGAAGTACGTATGTTGAAAACAGACTTCCGTGAAGATTATCTCGGTTGTTCGTATGCTACGATCATGGACTTGACAAACGGAACAAGGTATCAGGCTATGAAGATTACCAGCTATCTTACCGAACGCAAGATTGTAAAGAGAATAATCCGCATCGTCCCTCTGAACAAGAACCCAAAGGATATTACACGCAGCCAGGCATACAGATGCGCTGACGGCTCTCTAATCATCGAGAGCGGACGCACGAGAATGGCTTACACAAAGCAAAGCAACGTGTATTTCAGCAATGACGGAAAGAGCCATATCGTAGCTCCGACTTTTCACGAAAAAGAGCCGGTAACAAAATAAGACCTATTAACAAGTGCAGAGGAGTGGAGAGGAGACACAGGCTTTCATTAGCTAAGAATAAGATAAATATTAAGATAAATATATTATCATTATGAAGAAGAACAAAGACTTACTACAGTACACCCCAAAATTGGCGCAAAATCAAGTCAAAAAGACCCCGACAGTGACAGAAAATGACCTGTTTTCTGCCAATTACGGTGAGCATCCTTCGTTTGATGAGTTCAAAACATACTGCAAGCAGCATTTGCGACTAAGCCCACGAAAGCACAAGGAGTATATCATAGCCCTTTGGAACGATATGCAGGATTGCAGATGGTTGAAGAAGAACGGGAAACCAGCAAAGAGCTGGCAAAGTCTCGTTAATACCCATAACGGAATCCTCATAGACAAGTATAATATACAGCGGACCGAAAGACGAAGCTCTGAAACCCACATGCCGTTTTACAATATCGAGACGAACGACGAGGAATATCCGGAGAACGGCAAACATTACATCTGTTACACCGACGGAAGCTGTGACAATCTCCGCTCCCGTGCCGGAGGCTCTGCCTATATCATCATCAAGGACGGAGAGATAACGAAGATGAAGTGCCGCGGTATGCTCAACACGACAAACAACCGCATGGAGCTACTTGCCATAATCAGTGCGGTTAACTCATGCCCCGAAGGTTCCTGTATAGACGTTTATACAGACAGTAAATATTCAATCTGGTTCCTGACACAAGAGCACATGCCGAAAATTAACGGAGATTTATACGAGCTATACAAGAAATGTTCCGCCCCTGTTGAAGGCGTCCGCTTTCATTGGGTAAAAGGACACGACGGAAACAGATACAACGAAATGGCGGACGATATGGCATACGGTGCCTATTGCTCGATTTGTGACGAGTATAACATAGAGAAGGCAAGACGTAAATAATCAGAATTCTTCTTTTACGATGTCATACGGACCATACATGAGAATAGCATACCATACATCTTCTAATTTCCTTACATGTAGCAAGAATCCGAAATCGTTTTCATCTACAGGCGATGTTCCACCCAGATAGTACTTAAACCTATCACTCGCTATTCTCTCGAAAAGTTCATATTTCTCTCCCAACTTTTTTGCAATAAAATCTCTTTGATTCTTTGCATCTGTCGCATCCTTGCATATAACCCCCATCATACACTTATTGAAGACACCTGCTTGAAACTGAAACATTAAATCATCAAAATATACGCCGGCATATATTTTCTCCACATAAATTATTTCATCCTGGGACGAAATCGTAGCCTCTCCGAATCGTTTTTCCAAAATACTTTTCGCTTGGCTATAAGTAGAACCAAACTTAACTCCACAAATTTCATTTATGACTTGTGCTGAACAAAAGCAAGGCAACAGTAATATTAAAGCTGCAAACAGTATTCTTTTCATATCTTATATTATTTAATTAATCTTCCCCATCTTCCTCCATCCGTTTTCCCAGATGAAATCCGCAAGTATAATAACTCCCAAGGCAAACACGAACCACCTTGCAGGCATAAGCCAGCTTCCCAGTCCCACCTCTCTATTGAAATCCACGCAGAAGCTCACAAGATAGTTATAGCTGATGAAAGCCCTGTGCATCCAATTAAACTGGAATGTGACACTTATTGCTATCCATACGAGGAAACCCGTAAAGGAATAGCTGCAGAACACATAAGCCAATCCGAAGTCATATCCTCGGATAAGCAGGAATATGTGTGTTACAAACATTAGTGACGCCAGCAACGGCAGGATGCCGATACCGAAACGTGTGACTCTCCATACAAGAGTCCTTTCTACCTTGCCTAAGATTGTCTCATCAAGGTATTGTAAAAAATTAGCCTTCATAAGCTCAATAGCTTTTGTTCTATTTCATTTTCTCGATTATAGCAAGAAGCTGGTCTATACGCTTGTTAAGACGTTCTATTTCCACATTCTTGCTTTCAAGCTGATCCATCAGGATTTTGTTTGTGCTGTCCAAATCTGCGAGTGTCCTTTCTGCACTTTGTGTAACGTTTGCCGTCTTGTCCTTGTCAGATTTGAACACCTTGTCAAACGCCTGCATACTTTCGATAGCCGAAGGTGCTCCGAACATCTCCCCTACACCGTCTTCCAACCAGCCCAGGTTGAGATTAAAAGCAAGGGCAACGTTCCTCACATTGCGCTCAGTCAAGTTGTCCGCAGAGTCCTTCTTTAGCTTCCTGCAGAAATTAGACGTATTTATGTTAGCAGCTCTCGCCATGGCGTTCTTGGATAATCCTTTCTGTTCAAGCACGCAAGCGAGCCTGTCTCTAATCTCGTTCATCTTTTCACTTGTGTATGCCATAAGTCCTCCTTTATTAAATAGGTGTCAATGTGAACAGTTGTATTAAAACCCATAATAAGGTTAATACAACTCATTTTATCCTTGATTTTCTTGTTAATCAGGTTATAATAAACTATCTTTGCATTGCAATAGGTTACTTAAACCTACCACTTAAAAGTTACACAAACCTGCTAAAGGTTATAGTGCTGCAAATATAGAAAAAGATATGATACCAAACAAGAAAAAACCGATAAAACTGCGTTACGGTACACTGAAAAAACTGGCTGCCATATTTGGCGTCAGCGAGCAGACGGTCCGTAGAGCCTTGGCTTTCCGCCATGACACGGAGCTTGCAGAGCAAATCCGTATCAAGGCATACAGATTGAATTTCGTAAGGTATGAACGAACAAAACTTTGAAGAAAATGATAACAAACCAGATTATGAAGAGACCACTCGCCAACTTTATTGTTGAACAGAGGACTAAAGATGGATATTTCAATGGCACAGAGTTGCTTAAACAGTGGAATAATCAGGAAGATTTAAATACCCAGAAAATTGGGGATTATAAAAGGAAGGATATTGATGATTATTTCAATAATAAAACCACAAAGCAATTTATAAAAGCCTTGTGTGACGAAGAGGGATATAACGAAAAACATCCTGCATGGGTCTCCATAAGAGGCAAGAACGGTGGAACATGGATGTCTCCTCTTTTGTTTATCGACTTCGCTATGTGGTTAAACCCGGTGTTTAAGGTCAAGGTGCTAAGATTCGTCTATGACAAGATGCTTACATACCGCAATGAAGCAGGAGACGCATACAAGGAACTTGCATCAGCGATGAACAAGATATGCACTCCATATCAGATGAAACGCTATATGCCGATTCTTGGCAAAGGTATTAATTATATCGTCACCAACAAGCACGACAAGCAACTGCGCAACGAATACGGAACAGAGGAAAAGCAGAAGGAATACTTTGAACTTGAAAAACAAGTAGCAATGCTTATCAATGAAGGTTTCTTGAAAACACCGGAGGATGTTGCAAACTATCTGCGCCGTAAGTTCCAACAAAAATACTTTTAGCTATGACAACAGAAGAAATCCGACAGATAATCTCCGAGGAACTTGACAAGCGGTTCCCGTCGATGCCCAAATACCTCTCCACCGAAGAGAAGGCACAGCAAATGGGCATCAAGCCCGAAACCTTGCGACGAATGGCAAGAAGCGGCAAGATCAACTGCATCAAATGCGATACTGGGATAAAATCAAGATACAGGTTTTACCCTTGACAAATCATCCGCCGAGACAGCTGACGACTGACAACCCGGAGCGAGACCGGCGAGCGGAACCAATCAAATGGACGGTATAGTCTTGTCCCGAACAGCCATGGGACGAACCATAAGGAAGCCGAGAGTGAGGCGGCGGCTCTTCCGTGAAGAATGATCTTTGAAAATTTAGAACAGTATACGTGTAATAAAGTAGCGGAGAGCATCGTGGATGCCGTGACCCGTGAAAAGGACGCACGATTATACGCAAGTCCTCTCTCAGCGTGTTTCCGAGTAGCGACAAACGAACTACATCTTTTTATAAAAGGTGCAAGCGGAGCATAAAGGGAACACAAGAGGGGCGAGAAAGCTAACGGCTTACGCTTTCATTTATTATATTCTCAAAGAGGCAGGTAGTTTAAAAGGCAAGAGCATGCACAGGTCTTCCAAGACTGGTGCAAGACGCAGGTTCAAATCCTGCCCTGTCTCCATCCATTTTTTTATTGTATTTTGCCAATTCGACAATTTATTTTTCAATTATTAGACATTCATCCTTCCCCATCCGTGAGGACCGGGAGGATTTTTATGAAAAATGATTTTTATGAAAAAAATAAAAAGATATATCATCCACCTGCTTGGTGGTGTAACCATCGAAGAGAGTATGAAGAGCGCCAGGAACGCACGTAATATAGGTGTCTGCTCAACACTTTGTGAACTCAGGTTCTTCTTAGAAGAGTGTAAAAACAACAAAGGTGATCTTTATCGCCTTATTTATGATAAACTGAATAAGATTTATATGTCACACTTTTATACCCATCCCGTGTGTCAGAACTGCATATCGTTCGACCACGTTAAAAACAGCTGCCGTGAACAAAGTTCAGATTTTTTCGGCGGCAGCATCTCTCCGTTCCATCTTTCCTGTCCGCAGTACATCGGTCTCAGCGTAGTCTACGCACCGAAGAATCGCCCTAAGAAATGGTTCAAGGTGAAAACGATGGAGGATATGGACAATTCAAGAGCGAGATTATTTTAACATTATACATTAACCGAAATCGGCATGAAAAGGACATGCCGGCAGGTGAAAATCCTGCTGTTTATAGGTCTTTATTTATTTTTGGGTGGGAGCCGAAAAGCTCCCTTCTGGTGAAGGTCGGCGCAGCGTCCTGGAGAGTGCGCCATGGCATCTAAAGCCTGAGAGCAAGGAAGTTCGATTCTTCCCTTCGCCACTCCATAAGTTATAGATTAGAGCCTCAGCGGAGGCAAGCGAATATGAATATTTTGTACTTTGGAGTCCTGCCCGTGAGGGTCGGGCTTCTTTTATTTACAAGGGCGCAAAGTGGCAGCGGAACACCAATTACAATGAGCCATTTTAATCTAAATATCCGCTGGCGGTTCGATTCCGTATGTGCCCACCAAACAGTTAGCTTATGATTTCATTGAACACGAAAGGAATGTTGAGGGATATGGTTGACGAACATTACGACAATATCCTCGACAATACATCATCAATGTCTCTCGATTGTCTTGAAGCACACATGAGAGCCATCCATTTATTGAATAATAAAATAAACCATTATGATTAGAAGAACGGATAACCCGGTTGAAAAAAGAAAGAGGGCGATAATGGCGGCTGACAGAGCCTTCTCTATATTCATCAGAACAAGAGACTCACAGGAATACGAAGGTAGAGCCTTTAAGTGCATTTCGTGTGGCAGGGTACTGCCTATCGACAAAGCCGATTGCGGTCACTATATAAACCGCAGGCATATGTCTACAAGATATTCCGAAGACAACTGCCACGCCCAATGCCGGGCGTGTAACAGGTTTGACGAGGGAAATATCTACAATTATCGGAAAGGTCTCTATGAGAAACTTGGCGAAAGGAAACTTCTCCTGCTTGAAGCTGCCAAACATCAGAACAACAAGCTGTCTACCTTTGAGATTCAGGAGATAGCAAAACACTACAAAGCCGTATGTAAAAATTTCGTTTACCAAATAACAAGAAGATGAAACACATTCTTTTCAAAAGCATCAGACTTGAGAATTTCAAGGCTTTCCCAAGTCTTGAGATTTCCTTCGCTCCCGATGTTACCAACATTTTTGGGCGCAATGAGTCTGGCAAAACTACGGTCCTCGATGCCATCACATGGTGTCTGTTCAACAAGGATCATTTGTATCGCACGGCATTCGCCATCAAGACCCACGGCGCTGACGGCATCGACATTCCCCGTCTCGACCACTCGGTTGAATTGGAAATCAGCATCGACGGCGTTGACAGGACGCTCCGCAGAACATTGAAGGAGCGATGGGTAAAGCCTCACGGTGAAACGGAGACGGTATTCTCCGGCAATTATCAGGAGTGCTATATCGACGGGCAGTCCGTTTCGTCTACGGATTATGCCAAATATATCAATGATATAGTCAACGAGACGGTCTTCAAGTCTATAACCTCTCCTACTTATTTCCTCTCCCTTCCTTGGGGAACGAAGCGTGAATTTCTCTCACGTCTCGCCGGGGAAATCAAGCAGTCCGACATCACTGGCGATGAACAGATGTTCGACCCTCTATTGGCAGAGCTGCAGAAACAGAGCATTGAGGACTACCACAAGCACCTGAGATTTCAGATTCGTGAGCTGCGCAAGAAACTCGACATGGTGCCGGTCCGCTTGAAGGAGCAGGAAAAGGCTCTTCCCGAAAAGCAGGATTGGGCTGATATTGAAAACCAGATTAAGGAGAAGACCAAGGAACTTGATTCTCTTAGGGCTTCCATCATGGAGGAAAAGTCATTGTCTCCTTCTGACGTCAAGAAAAAACGTATCAAGGAGGACATCGAGAAGCTGCGTAGTATTCTCGCCGAAAGGAGAAAGGTCGTCGAGGATAAATACAACACCATCCTTGCTGACACCCAAAAGGAGTACAAGAAAGCCAATGCAAAGATTGCGAGCAACAACAGCGAGAAGGTTGACTTGCAGGTTGTCTTGAAGCAGTGCGAAAACGTTATCGCCAACAATGAAAAGGCTGTCGCTGCCCTTACAGACAGAAAGGTTGGTTTCCGTAGCAAATGGGAAATGGAGCAAAGAAGTTCTTTCTCGGCTCCCGAAGACATCAATGTTTGCCCGACTTGTGGACAATATCTCCCGGAAGAGCAATTGCATGAGAAGATTTCCCTTCTCAGAGCGCAGTTCAACGAGAGCAAGGCTGAAAGAATAACAGAACTTCGCTCGGAGGCTGAAGCTATAAAGAAGAGTGAAGAGGAATTGAAACTGCAGTTTGAAAGCGCTAATGTCCACTCCGAAGAAGCCCGTGCCCGTATCGAGGAGATTGACAAGGAGAACGAATATCTCTCCAATGTCCCTGCCCTGCCTGATGTAGGCATCAGGGATTTGCTGATTGAGGACGAGAAATACTGCTCGGCTGACGAGAAAATTCATGAACTTGAAAAGGTTCTTGAAAATGTCGAGGACTCTCCTATACAGGAAGTGGATGAAGGGACTCGTTCAAAAGAGAAGGAACTTGATTTGTTGATCAAGAGTCTCACAACGACACTCGCCTCCAAGATTCAGTTCGACAAGGTTTCCGCCTATATCAGTGAACTTAATGAGGAGAACAGAATCCTCGCCCAGCAGATTGCCGACTTGGAGAAGCAGGAGGATATTCTTGTTGAATACAAGACCCGTGCTGACTCTATCCTTGAAGATAGGGTAAACAAGCATTTCTCGCTTGTCAGATGGAAGATGTTCCGCACTCTGGTTAATGGTAATCGTGAGGCGTATTGTGAAGCTACATTCAAGGGAACGGAGACTGCCGATGGTCTTAACTCTGCCGGCTACATAATGGCTGGTGTTGACATCTGCAATGCCATCGCTAAATATTATGACATCTCCGCTCCTGTCGTGATTGACAATGCTGAGAGCATCAACAATGACAATTTCCTCGACACAGAAGGTCAGCAGATTAGATTGTTCGTATCTGAGGATGAAAAACTAACAGTAAGATAATATGACTACAGAAGTAACAAAGGCTCTGACTCCTACTCAGGTGGGTGTCATGAATTTCACCAAGAGCATCAACAGCTCTTATGTTCAGAATCAGCTCAAACAGGTATTGGGCAAGAATGCAGGAACGTTCGCCACATCTCTTGTGGAGGTTTTCACAAACGATACGCAACTGCAGAAATGTGAACAGAAGAAGGTTATTCAGGAGGCTATCAAGGCGGCGACTCTCAAGCTGCCTCTCAACAAACAGTTGGGATATGCCTACATCCTCGTGTTCAACAACTGGGACAAGGCTCAGCGCAAGAGTGTTCCCACTCCGCAGATTGTCCTCGGCTATAAAGGATATATCCAGTTGGCTATGCGCACCGGTCAGTACAAGAACATCAATGCTGATATTGTGTATGAGGGTGAGATGGTTGGCAGGGACAAACTCTCCGGTGCCATCGACCTCTCGGGTGAGAAGACATCTGAAAAGGTTGTCGGTTATTTCGCTCACTTCGAGACGGTGAACGGATTTTCCAAGACTCTCTTCATGTCTCTTGGTGAGATGGCTGGATATGCCTTGAAATTCTCTCCTTCTTTCAAGCGCAACGCTGAGAAGAATCCGCTGCCTTCGGTTGATGCTCTTTGCGATATGGCTAACGACCAGGCTGTCAACGGACCGCAGCAGGGCAAGGTCGGATGGGAAGGCGATTTCAACTCTATGGCTATAAAGACTGTCCTTCGTCGGTTACTTTCCAAGTATGGTTATCTGTCTATCGAGATGATGTCAGCTCTCGCTGAGGATGAATCTTCGGCGGTTGAGCAGCGCAACGAGGAGAACAATGAAACCAAACCTGTTTTCGATGCTCAGGCTGTCGAAATCAAGGAGGAGGAATCTAAACCTGTAGAAGACTGCCCGATTTGATGAAACTACGTGTGTTTGGCTCGTCGTCGTCGGGTAACGGGTACGCCCTGATTTCTGACGATGACGAGATTTTACTGATTGAAGCTGGTGTGAAGGCGAGGGCTATGACAAAGGGTATCGACTATAGGCTGTCCTGTATCTCCGGATGTATCGTAAGCCACGCTCACGGCGACCACTCCTCTCATATCACGGAATACCGCAAGATGGGCTTCCCTGTTGGGTGCAATCAGGATGTTGCCGACAAGAAATCCGTTGCCAATCCTTGTGTGATGCAGGCTGGCAGGACTTATGCTTTCGGTAGCTATCACATCACTCCGTTCGACGTGAAGCACGATGTGCCTAATTTCGGTTATCTCATACACCACAAGGATATGGGAGTGATGCTGTTCGCTACCGACACCTACACGCTGCCGTATGAATTTGCCAACGTTGACCATTGGTTGATTGAGGCTAACTACCATGATGATATTCTATCGGAAAATATACGCAAGAAGATTATTGACGAAGGGCAGCGCAGACGACTCATGGTCTCGCATATGTCACTCGACAATTGTATTCTTAACCTTTCTCGCTGCCACGCTGAGAAGAGTCGTAACATTATCCTCATACATCTCTCGTCACGCAATTCTGATGCGAAGCTCTTCAAAAAGAGGGTTGCCTCTCGTTTTGCGGTCCCTACATATATAGCAAAAAAGAATGAAACCATAATATTGTAAACTTATGAGAAGCAAGAAGAACGAAACAAAGAACATCAATGATGAAGTGAAGCGCCTGCGCCATCTTATCGGCGTTCAGAGAGCGCAGTTCAAGGACGACCTTGAAGGACATGAGAAACTTATCAAGAGCTTGAATGAGGAAATCCTGTATCTGAAAGCCTTCAACAAGTTCTTGATCAATAGAAACATCTTCCAGAGAATTGTCAACACAATACCTACCGACGATGATTTACGACCTTAACGACCCCCGTGACTATCTCGATGCCTGTGCGGTCTTTGAAAAGGCTTGTCAGGAGAAGCGCAAGATTGAGATACGACACCCCCGTAAGGTGCGCACCTCTCAGCAGAACCGCTTCTATCATTTCATGCTCCGCTATTTCGCCTGTCAGTATGGCTGTACTGAAACCGAAGCTTCGGAGATTTACATGAAGCGTCAGGCTTGTCCCCATATCTTCGAGAGAACCAAGCAGAACCGATTGGGCAATACGATAAAGACTTACAGGTCTTCTTCTGAATTGTCTTCCGAGGAGATGTCTTCGGCTATCAGAAATTTCATGGCTTGGTCTTCTATCGGCGGAATTGAAATTCCTGACCCGGAAGACACGCAGAGCATCAAGTTCTGTGAGAGAGAAATAGAAAGAAACCAATCAATGATTTAGTAATATGAGTGATTTTTTCCTGGGCAGCATAGACCTGTCCAAAATCGACAAGAAGCTCATCAAGATGGTGGACTTCAAGGATGGCACCACCCGTCCTATCCTGCAGCAGACAATCAGCAAGCGTAAAGAACCATCCCGTTATGGCGACACCCATTATATCAGCATCGCACCGAAGGGCACCCACAAAGAGGAACGCTCTAAATATATAATAGGTGACCTCCGTGAATGGAACGACAATCCTCAGAAGCCGTCTGCCGAAGAGATTGCCGCTTCGCCTGCTCCAAGTCCGAAGGACGAGGAGGATTTGCCGTTCTGATATGAATGATGATATTCTGGCAGCTATCAGGCTGCTTGAAAGCCACGGTTACGAAATCTCTCCACCTGCCTCTGACGATGGTATGGTGGAGATTTCAGACGGCGATTTTGAAACTCTGTGGAATTTGTATCAGAAGAAGGTGGGCAAGCAGAAATGCTTGAAGTTGTGGCGGAAAATGTCTCGCACCGACAAACGGAAATGTCTTGATTATGTTCCTCTGTATGTAGAGGCTCAACCGGACAAACAATATAGAAAGAACCTTGAAACGTTCCTCAGAAACAAATGCTGGGAGGACGAACTAATTTATAAAGATAATGTCAGACAAAGAATTGGTGCAGTCGCACAGCGTATCGACGACATCAAGCGTTACGACGCTTCCTTTAAGGGATAGGTTTCCGACCTTCTCTTCCTTCTGCAAGGCATATTCCCCGGATTGCATCAGCACTGTCGGGAAATACAAGGAGAGATACCTGTTCGGGACCTCTCCTTCTCTCGTGACCCTCAACAAGACTTATGGCGATTCTTCTTCCATCCAACTGCTGATGGTGCACTTGTCTTACGTAAACGAGATTTCCTTTTTCTCCTCCCGTATGAGTGTCCAGCAGATTGAATATACTGCCACCGCAATGGTGCAGGAGTTCTATTATCTGAAAGTTTCTGAAATCATGCTGTTCCTCAATGGTCTGATGAATGGAGCTTATGGCTCGTTCTATCCTACTCCGGTCGACATTCTTACCCTCTTGCGTGAAAGGTTTATCCCTTACCGCAATGCCGCTTATGCAAAGCGTGAAGAAGAGGAACTGCAGCAAAAAATCTCTGACGATGCTGAAAGATTCAGAAACATGACGGATGAGGAGAGAAAAAGAATACAGGAGACAAAGGACAGGATATGCAGAAAGTTATCTATTGGCACAGAAGACTGAGCCAAAACGCTTTGGATAAAATCAAGCGGCGCTTTCACATCACCGGCACTACGGTAAACGGAGAGAGCATCGCTACCATCGACGATGGTGATGAAGAAGCATTCCGGAAATGCATCGACGGAGGCTTCTTTATAGTGAGAAACAAAACAATAAAACTTTAATGTCTATGACAGAACAGACAATTACATTCACTCCCTCTGCCTCATTGCGCAAGGGTCTGAAACTAATCGCAAAGGGCATCTGGCTGACCATCGCGTCAATTGGCAGACTGATCGACGCAAGCATCCGCCGATTCCCTTACGTATGGATTGCTGCCATACTGGTCTTTTCGGTAATCACTGCCTATGTCAACATCGGCAAGGCGAGAGCCGAAAGAGACCGTCTCAACAAACAGAACTATGAACTTACACAGAAGGTAGAAAAACTCTCCAATGTTTCATCAATTGGAATAAAATAGCAATATTATGATAACATACAGACTTCACCAGCTTCCTCCCGAATACGGACTGATGGGTGTCGAACGAACCTTGATATACCGATTGTTGGAAGCAGGGTTCAAGGTAAAATTCCTGTATGAGGCAGGAGAAATACAGGTAAGAGGCAAAGCATTTCATTTCTGCGAATGTGAAATCACTTTCCTTGAACTCCCCGACATCATCCAGTTCATCAACTTTGTCGGCAAGATTACAATCGACCTTGGCAGCATCACAATGCTCGAAGCCGAGCTGAAAAGATACAACAAATATCCAGAACATCCAGACGTTCCAGACCGTATAAAAGATTAGCACTATGAAGAAATATGAATTGACATCCGAAACCCTACGATATAAAGGTTGTACGCTGCATAGAATAAAAGCTCTGAAAGATTTTGGCTCTATCAAAGCAGGAGAGCTTGGCGGATGGGTGGAGAAGGAGGAAAACCTTCCTCAATATGGTAATGCGTGGGTCTATGACAATGCAGAGGTCTATGGCAATGCGTGGGTCTGTGGCAATGCAAGGGTCTATGGCAATGCAGAGGTCTATGGCGATGCAGAGGTCTATGGCAATGCAAGGGTCTATGGCAATGCGTGGGTCTATGACGATGCAAGGGTCTGTGGCGATGCAGAGGTCCGTGGCGATGCAAGGGTCTGTGGCGATGCAGAGGTCCGTGGCAATGCAGAGGTCCGTGGCAATGCAAGGGTCTGTGGCGATGCAGACTACATCGTCTTCAAGAACTTCTGGAGCAGTGGGCGATATTTCACCTGGACACGTTCCAATAACATGTGGAAAGTAGGATGCTTTCATGGCACAGGCGAAGAACTGATTAAAAAAGCCTATTCCGATAGCGAAAAATCAGGCAGAGAATACGAAAGAGTCGTGCGGTATGTGGAAGGCATACTCGCAGACGAAAAGTAACTAACATCCTGCAAAGGACATAAAAACTAATAAAATGAAGAAGTACATTAGAACAGAAGTTGTCGAGGCAGAGCCTATGTCAGAGTTTGAAGCCATCGAAAAAAACTATAGATTTAGAATAGCAGGTGATGATAGTGATTGGGAAGAAGGCTATCATACGAAAGAGTTTACGTTGGATGGTAGGATATATGACAATTGGGTTCCTAAAGATGTCTTTGAGAAGGCATTCAAGCCCTCAGAAACTGTCCTTGACAGGCTCAAGATAGAGCGGTATGAACTAAGAGAGCGTATAGAGAAACTTGAAGACTTTATAGGGCTGAATTTCGCTGAAGCGGCAGAGAAGGTAGGTTCCTATCAAGCTGCACTACTTATCTGCCAACGCTCTTTCATGATTGACTACCTTGATTTGTTGGAAACGAGAATTGACTTGATGGAAGATAACAAGTAGCTAACCATCCTCTCCTTGGTGACAGCAGGGAGAGGATTAACAAAAAAAAAAAAAAGGAGATGTTTCCTGGCACACCTCCCCGAGAGTTAAGACGCATCGATTACGCCTTTACGAAAAAGTGAAAGAACTTCGCCCTTTTAGGGTAATATATCTTGCCGTTCCGTATAATGTATCGACAATATACCTCTTTCACTCCGCTCTCTTTGTGTGATTTATTCATGTGGAGATTAACCTCCTTTCTCGGCTACTGCATCCGAAGCTGAATTACTTGCGGAAGTCGTCATGTGAAGCCGACACACAACGAAAAAGCCCTCAGCACAGGACTAAGGGCAATGTCTTTTCTCTAAGGAGATTGGACGGAGAGCGGTGGCTTTGCCGCCGAGAAGGAGGTTACTCCTTGAATAAATCACGTTGCAAATTTAGTATAACTTTGGTTTATAGCCAAAAGTACTAACGAAAACGTTAGATTCTGCAACTTTAATTAAGTTAAATGTAAAACAAGATTAAAAATATGATTAAACCAGAAGACCTAAGAATTGGAGATTTCGTAAAAGTCAGCAGTGACCACTCCATGATACCACAAGGAACAATATGCGAGGTCGTAGGCATAAGTTATGAACGAATCCTCACAAAGAAGAAGAGATTCGCAATCCTGCTTCCGCTTGATAGGAAAGAGGATGAGGAAGCTCACGGCATATGGTTGGACAACATTGAAGGCATCCCTTTCTCTATAAAGTTCCTTACAAAAAATGGGTTTAAAGAAACAGAACATCGCATAGACAGAAGTGGCTATGAATGGTGCACCTACGAAAATGAGAATAGTTGCGTGAGAGTTGAGTACTACTCTAAAACGAAAGATTTTTCCACTTTCGTGGGAGAAGAGGAGCTATGCTACATTACCCATGTCCACGAGTTACAGAATATCCTCTCTGCTTTCAAAGAGAACATCGAAATAACTATCTAAACAAATTAATATGTCAAGATTATTGAAAGAACTTTTAGCCACGGCAGCAATGATGGCTTGCGAAACATCTATGTTGGGGAAGACACCTTACCACACAAGTATGGGAATGTCTGATAATCCCAATTACACCCCTAAGTACAAACTCCCAGTAAAAGAGCTTCGTGAGTTTACAATAAAGGGAAAAACAATAATGGCAACCTCACGCAAGGATGCCATCAAAAAGTATAATCATAAATATAAATAGCAATGAAAATACTATACAGAATATTGATGCTATTGCTATGGATTCCTATAATAGCCTTCCTTATTTTAGGACTGCCGATAAGTCTTATATTTTCATCCTTTATATACCTTTTCACAGGAAAAACAGAAGGTCTTTTCTTTGAAATGTATAACTACGTACTTGACGAACTAATTGATACAGCATTAATGCTTGCAAAGAAAGGAGAGAAAGAATGAAGAAAAGAATAATAAAGAAATATCCTCAATGCTGGTGTTCTCATAATCATTCATATCGTTTTATGGTTACTGATGACCCCTTCCCTTGCTATATTAAAAATTTTATCTGTTCGCTCAAAAGAATAGATGAGCTTGCCCACGAAATGGAAACATTTCCTTGTGATGAATGCCGAAAATATTCCATTAACAAGAAACGTGTCAGAGAAGAAAATCGGAAGACCAAGGAGATAAAAAGATTGATAAAATTAGGAGAGGTATGAAGAACAACAAAATAACCCTTGAAGCTATTGAGCAAGACGGTTGTGATGGATGCTTCTTTGACAGAAACGGAATCTGTTTCAACTATTTCTACGATATAGAAGAGGCCCTTTTTGCTTGCACCAAAGAGGCACGGCAAGACGGCAAAGAAGTAATTTTCAAACTAAAGAGTAACTATGATAGACGATAAAGCAATAATGGCAGCAGCCAACAAGTATAATCCAGATAAAGGATTCCATGAGGAAATGGAGAGAATATCCTTCATGGATGGTGTTGCATGGTTCAAGCAAGCCCTTTGGCACACCGACGATGAAATTCCTGAAAGCGGAAAAATCATCCTCATCAAAGGCTTGGAATGGGACAACACGGTAGGAGGCTACAATCTTTTCAACACCACAACGGATATAGACCTTGCAGATTTCGACAGGGAAATACAATGGGACAACTTCTGCGAGTGTGCCGGGGTGAATTTTACATGGTGCTACATCGAAGACCTATTGTCAAATGAAAACAAACAATAACAAAACATTATGGGAACAAACTTTTTTTGTGTCGAGAAAATCAGCAGGAGACAGAGAAGCAAAATTAAGTCACTGCTTAGGGAGTATATAGAGGTTGTAGATAAGGTAGATACAGCCTGCTATTTCCATAAATTGCACAGTAAATATAACGAGATGATCTCAGACATTATTCCAGAAAAGGTACATCTTGGGAAGCGTGGTCATGGTAGTCAATTCCTTTGGAACTACCACAATGGGAGGTATTTTAAAGCCAATCTGGAAAGCATAAAGGAATTCTTGAAAGATAAGATAATCTTCGATGAAAATAATGAAGTGTTCAGTCTTGACCAGTTCCTCAATGAGGAGATAGCGGATTATTTGTATAATACTGATGGCAAACTGTACGATGGTGTAGAATCACTCCCATCTTACTATTTTATTAGTGATGGATTAAGATTTTCAAAAAGTAAGGATTTTCGTTAAAAGGAGGACAACTATGAGAACAATCAAGTTTAAAGGTAAGAGTCTTATGAATGGACAGTGGGTTTCAGGTGATTTGGCCCATTCTCTTGATGGCAAATTAAACATATTGGGATTTGTTGAAGAAGAAGGCAAAATTGGTTTCACCGGGGCACATCAAATCGACCCCACCACCGTCTGCCAGTTCACCGGCTTCCTCGACAAGAACGGCAAGGAGATTTATGAGGGCGACGTGTTGCGGTCGGACATATATCCGTTCAGTTGTGTCGGAGACGATGCGTATGACAACTATTACGGCATTATAGAGTGGAGTGATGAAGAGGCGATGTTTCTGCTCACCTGTGTCAAAAACCCGAAATCCGCTGTGCGTGGCATTTCTGACGGCATCTCTGACGAAATCACGCAACAGAAACTTGAGGACTGTGAGTTGGTCGGCAGCATCCACGACAAGGAATGGCAGGAGAAGTTGAACCTAAAATAAAATAGATTATGACAAGAGAAGAATTTAACAAAAGAGTCACTGAACTGAAAAACGAAAGAGAGAAAATCAACAAGCTGATATATGATGCCGCAATGGAGTATATCAGCAGTCTGCCCTATAAAGAGGGAGATAAGATTTGCACAGACCATAGGTCTGCGGTGTGGATTACATCCATCACTCCACACAAGGATGATAAGCATAACTACACTGGTGATCTTGACGTGTGGGTTAACTTAGCAAAAGATGGCACACGCTCCCAAAGGTGTTCACTTTTATGGAGAGTGGAAATAGACACAATTAAGAAAATAGATTAAACTATGATAGATAACTTGACAATAACCTTTGAGAGTAATGGCATAACCCATACTCTTGATGTCCCAACAAGGGATGAAAACCTGCCATACAATTTGGCAACCGCATTTGCAGAGATTATAAAGCAGTCAGATGCCAACGATGAAATGGTGATTGACAATATGGGTGAGGAGTTTTCTTATTATAAAGAAAATTCCTGGATTTCAGTCAATGACAGGCTTCCATCGATGGACGAAGAAGTGATTGCCCTTAATGATGATGGTAGAATATTCTTCGCCCACATTGTAGACCCTAACATAGCAATACACTACAACGGTTGGAATGTTCCAAGTGTGCTTTATTGGATGCCATTTAAAAATCCTTTAAAAGATTAAGACTATGACAAACAAAGAATTAATTGAAAAGCTACAGGCATCAGTAGAAGAATATGGTGTACTTCCTGTTTATATGGAATTGCGAGACTACAAAGCTGATGAAAATTCTGTTATAGATGTTATAAGCTATGATGAAGGTGTAGTACTTTACAATTTTTGAATTATGACAAACGTAGAATTGATAAAAGAATTATTGGCAACAGTAAAAAACCATGGTGAGTTGCCTGTCTATCTAAACATAGATTCTCTCAAAGAATACGAGGACGAAGTAAAAGATATTAGCTGTTGTACAGGGTATGTAACACTTTATAATCATTAATTATGAACAGAGAACAAACTAAAGCCCTTCTGCCTATTATCAAGGCATTCAGTGAAGGAAAGACGATACAAAGCAGATGCATTACAGGCGAGACACCACTTTGGTGGGATGACAATAATCCAACATTTGAGATTGATGATTTCGACTATCGCATTAAGCCAGAACCTAAGTACCGTCCATTTGCTAATGCAGAAGAGTGTATTGAGGAGATGAAAAAACATGTACCATTCGGTTGGGTGAAGGACAAGGATTCAGAGTTAAGGAATATACAGGCTCTGACTGAGAAAATGTCAACCATGACTGATAGAGTATACCTTCGTGGAATACGTCTCACCAACGGATGGCATGTCTTCGAAGAGGCAGTCAAAGAATATACCTTCGCCGACGGAACACCTTTCGGTATTAGGGAGAATTTTTAATAAAGGTATTTTTATTCGTTCATCATCGAATGATGCGAATGAAAAAAAATCCGATGACAAAAAGGTTACTAACGAAAATATAGAGTATGCAAAAGATTATGTTCAATGACAAATACGGTCTCACACAGGCCGTACTCGAAGGCAGAAAGACCCAGACCAGGCGTATGCTAAATCCTACAATGCTTTTTAAAAGACTTGAAACCTACGAAGGATGGTTAAAGGAGGACATTAGTGCTTGGAAAAGGTCATGTAAGAGAAGGCTATACGAAGCCCAAGAAAATGAACTTCAGCAGATGCTTGATTACGCATTGTCCTCTTCACGTTACAAAGTCGGCGAGGTGGTAGCTGTGGCGCAAAAATATAAGGATATTGCTTTAGATATGCCAGTAGAACTTGCTGCGGAGTTGATAAAACAACCAGGGTGGAATAACAAGATGTTTGTCAAGGCAGACCTTATGCCGCACCGCGTCCGTATCACTAATATTCGCGTAGAAGGTCTGCAAGACATCAACGAAGACGACTGCCTAAAAGAAGGTATCAAGGAAATATACGAAAATGGAGTAGATGACTCCTCTGAGTTTTACGGATATGCTTACCTACCAGATGCCACCCCTTGTGTTGACGAAACATACAACTATCCCCAGGAAGCCTACGCATCATTAATCGACCGTATTTCTGGCAAAGACACATGGTATGGCAACCCTTATGTATTTGTTTACGATTTTGAACTATTAGATTAATCTCCAGAACATATAAGATAAAGCATGATGACACATTATCGCGTACTAATGATAGGAACAGAAGCTAATCTTATGCAGATTTATGCCGACTGCCAAGACTCCTCAAGTGAGTCTAAGGCTGAAATGGCATTCGCTTATGATTACCTCGTTCCATATAAAAAAGATTACCTTATGGGTAAAGGCAAACAAGCATATTGTTACTTTTTTGGTGAAGAATGCGAGTTTACAAAAAGAGACATAAAACTATACAATGAGATAATTATTGAAAGAAGTTTCAGTGAATGTTTTGATATTAGAAACAACACATCTGACCATTGTATTTCCGAAGAAAACTGTAAAGAAGGATTAGATAAATTCTTTGAAAACCTACCAGAAGACACCCATTTCTTTCTTTGCGATGGGCATTTGTAAAAAAACAAAATAATACAAACAATGAAATACGAAAAAAAAGTAGTCTTCTGCCAGTTTGAACCATTTGGTGAAGTAAAGACGATGTATTTCGTCCGTCAAAAGAAACATTGGTGGAGTAGGTGGAAATTTATCGAAGAAGACGGTGTTCCACGACTCTTCACTTCAGAAGAAATATCAAAATTCATAAACATCAAAGAACACGGCGTTCCACTATTGCTTAGTTCAGAAGATATATCGAAATTTAAAAACAAAACAACAATGAAAAAATTCAAAAAACTCAAAGCCATGTGGAATATCCTCAAGGCTCCAGCATTTTGGTATTGCACATTCAGCAAGGAGGATGCCCCCTTCGTAGAAGCCGACATGCTGCATTCCGTCATCCTCACCGCCGCCAGGAAACTTGTCGAGGCGGAAGTAATAAACGAAACGCGCTTCGGTATGATACAGGACATCCTCGAAGACCGCTCCGTAGTCCTCCACACCGTAGCCTTGTCCGACAAGGACCTGCAAGTCCCCACACACTTTGTCTCCTACGACGCCACCGATGAGGACATTGCCCTTATGAAGGAAGACGAGTTTATCTAAAAAAAATCCAGAACGTCCAGAATATCCAGAATATCTAAAGAAATACAATATGATAAAAGTAAAAATCCAACTTCTGCATCCCGATGCAAAAATCCCTTTCAAGACCTACGAAGAAGACTACTGCTATGACTGCGTAGCGGTCTCGGAAGAAGAGCTGGCACCGAATGTATGGAAATACAAACTTGGCTTCGCCATCCAAAATGCCGAACCGTTGACAGATTTCTTCAACGCCGCCTTCACGCTTCGTCCTCGAAGCTCTATATGGGAGACAGGAATGGTGATGAGCAACAGCATTGCAACAATAGACGAATCCTTCACCGGCGAGCTCTCCTGCGTCTTCTATCACGTTATGCCGGATATGCCCCGTTATCGTGTCGGCGACAAGGTCTGCCAGCTTCATTTCGATTCCACCTATCGCCTTAATTTCGTGCCTGTCAAAGAGCTTACACCCACGGCAAGGGGAAACAAGGGCTACGGCAGCACAGGACATTAACCATCTAACCCCAAATGCTTATTAACAAATCACACATCGCACTCCTCCGCTCTAACTACGAGAGCGCCTGCAATGCCTACCTCAAAGCCTTCTGCCAAAAGCACGGCTTCTCCGAAGCCTACTGGGTAGCAGACAAGGTAGGCGAGATAGCTGACTGCAACGAGTCTTACACCTTCGATATGTCAACCATCCGTACCGACATCGACGAGGATGCACCCGAAGAGCAGCTCCTTGAGTGGCATTCCTACACTGCGGAAGCCGACCTCTTCAACCTCACCACCCCCAACTTCCATCACTGGCTCCACGGATGCCCACGCTCCTCTCCCGAGGAACTGCAGAAGCTAAGGGACATGCGGCAGGAGTTTGAAGACAAGATAAAGGAAATCAACGAACACAACTCATACTAAAACTATGATTTGATCAGACAACCGGACTTTATTTATTAATTTTGCAAGAGAATACATATGCCAAAACTTGACAAGGACATTACCGAACAGAGGCTTATAGACCTCATGAAAGCATACAGGAGGGTAGCACCCACCTGTACGACGCAGAAGCAGGCATGGATAAGAACCGCAGAAAGTCCTGCTCCGAGATATTATATAACACATTTCCAGGCATATCAGAGGATGCTGCAATACTTCAAGGGGGACAGGATGGAAAATTATACCAACCCCTACAGAAAAGCACTCTTCGATGCGCTCTACGACACTTGTATAGAACTTTCCCAAAAGCCGGAATACTTGGGAATGTCTCTATATAAACTCACTCAGTTTGCCATAACGCAACCTGCTCCGTCTTTTTTCGTTTCTCCTGAATCAATGCCTGTATTGTTCAAGAAAATGAAAGAGATTGAACGTGAGAAGAGTCTGAGGTTTCATAGATTTTACAGGAATACTTATTTGAAAGGCAAAGATAATGAATAATAAAGAACCACGAAATGAAATCACACGGAAGAACAAGAAGGAACCTTATGCAATGCCGAGGGATTTCCTGAACGACTTGTTCAACGAGGAGCGTGACAATATAAGAGAAGCTCTTGAAGATGTCCGTCAACGTAGCCCGAACATGTATCTGAAAACTATGGTTGAAATCGGCAAGTTGATTATTCCCAAGAATGGCAACCTGCGTGTAGACCATATCAATCACGACCTTGATGAACTTGCCGTTCTTGGAAGGAGCGTTGATATTCCACCCGTTATCGAAGCTGATAACAGTTATGAGGAATTGCCATATAATAACTTGCCTGCTCACCCTTCGGTTACTGATACGCCGAAGGAACTGTTTGGTGATTCGGAGAACTGACGGCATTTGTCCCGTATCTCTTCACTCGCTATCCTGTAAGCTCTCGACGAACGTAAAAACCTGTCATTGCTTACAAGCATCCTCCTTATCGTCTGCGTCGTTCTTCCTAATATTTTTGATGCAGTGGTTACGCTATAACCCTGCCTGATTATCTGTGACACAAGAATACATCTTGCCATCACAAGATTTTCCCTCCTTGATTTCCCCAAGATGTCGTCTATACCGATGTCTTGTCCGTCTTGGCTCGTGTTGCAACACAATACCGTGAGTTCCACTATCCTGTGGAGCTCTTCTTCTTTCCTGTTCATATCATCATGTTTTGTTCCTTTTTCTTATTATCCAAACGAGGATAGCGCACACAATGAAAAGCATCACGCACAAGGGAACAAAGCTGTTTATTCGCATCTGCTCCCATTTCCCAAGTTGCTTTTCTACGGGGAACGGCACTCTCACGGAGTCCGTCTTCATCACTGTGTCCGTCTTGTTCGTATAAATATAATGGTCCTCATGTTTCGTCCTTACCTTGTCCTTGAACACGGTGTCTCCCTTCATCCACACGCTCACACTGTCATGCACCCACACGGAATCCCTTTTTATGAAGCTGTCCGTCCTCACCTTATACTCCGTGTGATATTCGGGCACACTCACATACCTCACGCTCCTACATCCCGTAAGCAGCGTCATTAGTCCGCACAACACGCATCCTACCAAGAATGCGGCAAGCAGCCTTGCAACTCTTATCATTGCCTGTTCCATAACATTTCCCTTTCTTTTATATACAATAAAAGCGGCATCCCGACTTGTGGAATACCGCTTGAAGTGGACTTTCGCCCTATTGTTTTAAAATTGCTATGATATAGCCTACTCTAATT
>ERZ1026868.105-NODE-105-length-66651-cov-7.721695_pt1 | contig 66651 bp, 51 predicted proteins | sample MGYA00380164_ERZ1026868 | MGnify/ENA primary metagenome ERZ1026868 (study PRJEB33269, sample SAMEA4719800) | human gut metagenome | biome: human-associated habitat; feature: organic feature; material: feces | place: Cameroon | collected 2013-10 ...
AGAAGAATCAATTTTTACAATACACTCAAGCCTCAAAGTATATACTTTTTGCCTGATTTTTCGTAAAAACATATATATTTTATTCTTTTTTGCTTGATGAATCAATATGGATCTCACAGAGTTCAGAATCAATACGAATGATGAATTTGTTATCAAAATCATAGTTAGGAAGATGGGAAGAAAGGACTAAAATATCAGTTTCCAATTTTCGGCATTCTTTAAAGAACATGTTTAATTCTTCTTGTGTAAGATAGTCTGCAAGATTCCTTATAATTATGGTTTTATAGTTGAAAACCGAAGATAAAATCTTTATGTTTTCTAACCTGCTGATAAGAATATCGTTTGTATTTGATTCGTAATGTATGGAAAAAGCTTTTAAAAAAGCAGACAGTCCCCTTTCTGAGTCATAAGAAAGATGAAGAGGATAATCGTAACTAATGGAATCAATATAATCGTTGATTTCGTTGATCAGCGAAAGGTATTTTTCATTTTCCTGAGAGTCGACAGAGGTAGCTAAGTCTTTTTGTATAGAGGCATTAAGCTTTTTTTCGTCTAGTTCTGTGCTTAACGGGTCATGAATTAGAAATAAGTTTTTCTCTATTTTGAGACGTTTATTGTTTTCTTCTAAAAATACCTTTTTGTCTGAATCATCTGATTCTGTATCGACATCATAAATAAACTCACGATAAAAACGTGGATTTTCAATACATAGGTAATAATTCGTCGACTCATTGAATTCGATTTCTTTTTCAATCTTTGCGTGCTTTAGAACTCTCATAGTTCAATAAACCGAGCATCTGTATTTAGAATATCTGTTTCAAAGTTCCCTAGCCTATACTCCATACTAGCAAATTGCTTCTCTGTGACAGTCATCCTTGAAACAAGTCCGCCACTTGGAAGGTTGTTCTTAATTGTTCTGGAAAGGCATTTTACTGCAGTTTCATTGATTGATAGTTTCACATAGATGGATTCTTGGAACATAATGAATCCTTGCTTTTTGAGGAACTTGACAAATTGTCTGTATTCCCGTCTTTGGCTAGCTGTATCGACCGGAAGGTCGAACCTTAAAAGGGATCTCATATATCTATAGTTGTTCATCAAGGAAAGTAACTTTTAAGATAAGCGATGGATTCTTAGCGTTCAGAGCAGAAAAGACTGAGCTTGCAAAGTTATGAATAGCGTTTGCCATGATAGTAACCTTTCCATCGCAGAGAACTTCCGAATTCAGATGGTCGATTAATTGAGATTTATAATGGTTCTTTTCGATTCCGTTTGTAGCAACAAGACGGTCAACAAAAGGACGGAAAGGTTCCATCAAATCACACCCCAAGTTAAACGGATTGTCTGGACCGATATGATGAATACCCCAGGTGTCTAGATATCCAGCACAACTGACTTCCCGGTTCCTTTCAGATAGAATCATTGAGTAACCATAGTTTAGGTAAATGTTTTCTTCTTTACATTTGTTTCTTCTATCAAAACTGGATCCAAAAAGAGAAGCAAAGTAGGCTTTTGCTGCCAATCCTTCTCTATTAGTAGCATCGCCTTCTACTATTTCACTTTCAAATCCAGATATCCTATCATGGGTAAAAGAATCTCCCATATATTTTGTAAGAAGACCTTGGTTATGAATCTTCTGCTTGATGATAGAGGTCCAAATCAAATCCTTTGTGGATTGTTCCCAACCCATTTGAAGATTCTGGCGCTCATAAGTGTTATGAACGCCATGTTGAGGTACTAGTTCGGATTGCGGGTTATGTTTTTCATCGCAGAAAACGACACGGACTTTGTGGTTGATTAATTCACTAATTAGAGCACTAGTGATACAGACTTGTTGGTTTTCGATAATAAGGACAGATATGTCATCGAGCAGAACCTTTATATCCTTTTCTGATCGGCAGACCAGATAGTTGAGTTGAGTTTCTAGTTTACAACGATTCTTGATCTTTATTATTTGGAACCCCATACCTTAATCCTCTGGTACTGTGAACAAAACTCTTTCAGTCAGTCCTGTGACGGAGGTTTGTATGATTTTGGTGCCTTTGGAAAGGTTTTTTGATGTCCGAATAATTCCTACATTTTTTGTCTTACTATCTATCATTTCAAAACTTGTTCTTTGTGCGCTCTTACACGAAATGATTTTAAGCATTGCAGCTAGACAAGTCCTTTGATTTAAGGTGGATAGTTGTTGGAATTCAAGATTGTAACTCTTAACTTTTAAAATTGTTGATTTGAGACTAGGTAAACCTTCGAATTCGGGTCGGCAATAGATATCTTTTGTTATGTAGTCGAATAGGTCTAATATTTCCTGGCGCGTGATTTTCCCCGGAATGTCTTCATTTCCATACTTCTCATAGACTTTCGTATCTGTTTTTTGTCCAGCTTGGTCATTTAGGCCAAGAAGCTTGCTAATCTTCTTGATTGTCTTCCTATATTGAGCGGAAATATGGGGCTCTGAAAAATTGATGCAACAGACAGCAGAACCACTCTTACCTGAAATACCAAGTCTTACACTTCCCTCTTTTCCATTTTGTGCTTTATATGGAATCTGAATAATGGTACGCCTCAGCAGCTTCTCAATTAGAATTTCTGGATTTTTTAATCCGTTTTTCTCAGAGAGGTATTTTTCAAGGGCTTTTTTATCTTTGCCAAGAGTCTTTCTTGCAATAGTCGGAATGAATTCTAAAGAATAAATATGTTTTCCTTTACCTGTCTCGGAACGGACTAAGGAAGCATATGGATTCGTTAAATCAGAGTAACCACCATATTTTGTTTCAAAACCTTCCTTGGCAAATGGCCCTTTTGCTTTCAACGGGAACGCGGCATCCCCATCTTTTGCAGTATGGAGATGAATATTGTTGAAGAAACCCTGTTTACCGACATTTTCAAAGGTTCTTTGCGTAACCAGAGGATCTTGGTAGGAAAGGAACTTTCTGACTTTATCGATGGTGCCAATAGAATCTGCCATCTCATTTCCGTCTTCATCGTATCGTTTAGCCTTCCAAATCAAAGTATCTGTCTGAAGCCTTCTTGCATCATGCTTGAAAACATACTCCGGTTTCCTGTTCAACGCTTCCCTGTATTCCCGTTTATGTTTGATGACCTCTGGATCACCTGTCGAGAAGAGCTTGTCATAGGTGTTACCCACAACAATATTCAGATAGGCATCATGGGCGTGATGGAAATCGTTTGCTTCACGGGATTTTGTTAAATCGAAAACTTTTCGGAAGTCTGATACATAGTTGGCGCGGGAGTAGACGATTTTTGCTTTCTGATCAATCTTCTTGAGAACTTCGCAAACAGCTTTTACAGACTGATTTGTAGAAACAAGTTGACGCTGCACAAAGCCAGAGATTTCCTGGTCTGTTAAAGGCTTGTTTACCGAACGAAGAATCCGGTTCTTTTTTTCTTTTGGCATCCTGTCAGGACTGATTGCAGAAAGATACTTAATCCATGCGATGCCTTTGTCAGTTAAGATAGACTTTGGAATCGGATACTGGTCTTGTTTCGTATTGTTGACTGTCTTTTCAACAAGGACAGTGTTGAGGAAACTATCGTCTTTTACTTTCGCTTGAGGGATGATATGGTCGATATCATAGTCAGTGTTAAGACTATTGATATCGATAGGTTCACCAGTATAAACAGACTTGCATCCCTGCCTGAAATAAAGGAATAATTTCTTTCCTTTGAGCTCGTTTTCATCTTTCTTGTCGAGCTCTTTTTTCCAAGAAGCCAGTTCGTGTTCATCTTGTACTTTCTTCACTGCGTCTTTGTAGTATTCCAAAATTTTTTCTTTACGGGACTTTGTACGCTTTTTTTCCTGTTCTGAACGAGTAGACTCTACAAAATAGGCATCAAAGGAATCAATCTTCAGCTTTTTCTTTAATTCTAAGACGACCTTGATAGTTTGGTGGAGTGCACGTTTCCTCCTAGGCGAAGCATAAAGGGAGCCGATGATTTCATCTAGTGTTTCATTTTCTGCATCGTTATCTTTTTCAATCTTGTTCCTGAAGTCGAATTTATAGTTTTTACCTTCTTTAGTAGTTAGAATCTGCCTGAAATTCCTATCGGTTTCCCACCTTAAATCCCTGATGGAATAGTTGAAGACCTCACCAGTATCTGTGTTAACTCTTTCGGTTGTTAGACCAGTCAGAAGTTTGTTTGAAAATTTTGCCCAGTCTGAGAAACGAAGACTGGAAATATATTTAATCTGATTTGGAGACAAACTATATTTTGTCAAACGTTTTTTCCTTAGCTCTTTGTCTTCGAATATTGTGATGTCATAGATGATTTTTTCTGCAAGTTCCTGTTTTTTCTTATCGTGAAGAAGAGCGATTCCGAATGCACGATCATCTAGGAATGCAATCCAGGAAGAAAGGGAGGCATGGAAATCATCGCTTGTTACGCCCTTTTCTCCGCTGGCTAAAGTTCCAGAAGAAGAAATAGTGATATCGGTCTTATAATGACGGAAAAGAGCCTCTTCTACATCTCTCTTAGATACCTTCTTTTTCTTGAAATATACTTCTTTAATTAGGTACGCTTTATCTTCTACCTGGATAGGAGCACCGTTGATTTTCCATTTATTCCTTTCATTGAGAAGAACATACCTTTGGTATATCAAGGACTCTTTCGGAAGGGTAGGCTCGTTAATAAGGTAAGTGCAGTAGTTCTTCAGATTCTCAATGAACTTATTGGCAGTTTCTTCTTCATCAATAACATTATGGAAGTTCCATGGAGTGATTCTTTCATCACTCTTTTTGACAATCCAGTGATTTGTTGCATTTTCAGAAAGCGGACCAACAAAATACGGAATCTTATATTTCAGAATAGATTCGATTTTATAACACTTCTTATCAGGATTATTGAAGTCTGTGTCTAACTCACCAAGGAAAGGATAATAGGCAGATTGATTCTTTAGGATAATACGCCTTTCATTCAGATTAAGCTGGTAAGGAAGGACACCGTTTTCCTTTGAATTTTGTCGTGGCAGATAAGTTTTGTCTTCGATTTCTTTCTTGATTTGGATAAGCTTATCTTTATCTCCAGGCTGTTTTTCTATAAATCCTTCGCTTGTAGCAGCATCCAGCGGAAGGATTCCTTTGATAGCTGCATATAAGTCATCTTCTGAAACGGAATGTGCGCTTCTGATCTTTTTACCTTTGACATCTGTGAATCCAATATAGTTGACATAATTTATGAGGGATTTTGGTTTTTTGGGATTAGATAAATCCATGGATTTCCGGAAAAATTCCGAATACTTATCTGGATTATATCGACGAATCCTGTCTTTCAATATTTCAAGTTGTTCTTGATGTCTTTCATAAATACCAACCATTGCTTTTGAGACAGAAGACTCTCCTTTCAGGAGGTTAGCAAGAATACGTAGAGAATATAAATCTTTTAGTTTGACAAGAATTTGGGTTCTTTCATCACCAATTGCAGATGCTAAGCCTGGTAGTGTTTTTTCGGTAAAATCTTCATCACTAAAGTCTGCCTTAATTGCAGCAGTTTCTTCTAAATCTTCCCAATTGAAATCAGAAAAGACTTCACTTAGCTTTTTGTTGCTTCCAGCAATGAGTGCAATCATTTTGCAACGAGGATCACTTTTCGAGTTCGGAAGCTTGAGTGCAGTAATCCTTGCATCATAGAGATCACCTTTCTTTGTGATTGTCTTGAAAATACCAATTAAAGCCTCAGCCCTCTCTATTGTGCAATGAAAAATGGATGGTGTAACAGTCTCGTCATTCTCGTTCCTTGAGATTAGAATATTATCAATTTCGTTGAAGGTATTGATGATAATATCAGGATCACTGCCAATAGATTTCCTTTCTCCTTCGGTTAGGAAGTTTCCGCGGTATTTAATCCTGTGTGCTAAAGCAAGATAAATTTCCCGAATATCAAACTTTTGTTCCGGATGTTCAATCCTGGCAAGGCGAAGATGGTAGATTGTTGGATATTTTTCGTAGAACTCTTTGTCTGTATATCCTTTTTCATTGAAGAGCAGATGCTTTTGCCGTAATAATTCATCTCGATCTTCAAGATGAATAGCAGAATTGTTTAATCTGTCAAAAAAACAGGAATCAACCTTGTTCCTTTCATCTTTAAATAAATCCTGAAGAAGAACGATACGGGCTTTTCTGCGTTGATAACGTCTTCTTGCTTCTCGGGCTAATCTTCTTCCGGAAGCATCGCTAGCTTCATCAAAGAGACGTGCTCCCCAAAGATGATTTCCGTAATACTTTGTTTTATCTCCATCAATAACAGTTTTATGTTTCTTGATGATGTTGTAGTTTTCATCCGTTACACAGAAACCGACCGAATCCGTACCGATATCCAGACCAAGATAATATTTAGACATATTGACTTTCCTTTCTTAATTAGCTATAGTAAAGACGTTTTACAATACGAGTTCAAGTAAACTTTAGTCCAAATGAGCTCGTGCTCGCCTGCGTTGGCAGGCTTTTTTTAATACTTTTTTCCCTCTGGTGCGAGATACAAAACCTTTCCCTCCTTTTTAGACAATAGAAACACACATCTCTTTCGTATCAGATGCTCTTATTATAGTTAAAAAATGATACTTTCACAAGTCTATATTGTTTATGCTCTGATCGTTAGAAATCCATCAAGAAGCGTAGGATTTATAACAAGGAATATTTCAAAACCATTAAGGCTCTTATACCAGAAAATAAAAAAGTGCAGCTGTATGACTGCACTTTGTTGATCCTTTTTATTCTGCTTTCACCGTCTCATAAGGTATCCTGACAGATTCTTTCCCGATGTAGTCATAGGAAGGAGCAAAGCTGTTATAAGGAACCCTGTAGTAGTTCTCACCAGCATGATCTAATTTGCCGGTGGCTTCCCGGATCTCAGGAATCTCGTCATAGCCTTTTAAGTCTGTTGCCGGAAGAAGACGGACGTTACTGTTTTCAGGACCGCTTGCAAAGAGAGAAACATAAGTGTCTTTCTCCGTAACGACAATCAGCTTCTTTGCTTTTGTTTTAACGGCTTCCGCTAAGGAAGAGACGACTTTGGTCTTATATCCCTTATTATCCGTCCTCTTTGCAGCAAGTTCGCTTAAAGACTGGCTGTTAGCTGGGGAGGTGGCATCATTGACTTTGAGACTATAGCCGCCATCCTTATCGAGGATATACTGCTGATTCCTGATAAGCACATCATAAGTATCGCTTGGCAGATGGCTTCCACAGTCTTTGACTGTCAGAATCGCATAAGGAGAATTTCGGTTGTTCTTTAGGGTAATCCTTCTTCTTTCTTTTTTGCTGTCCTGACTAGGGAAGGTATAAATTGTCTCTTCAATGGCACTTTCCTTATCAAAGGAATAAGGTGCGATATCCTTCTTTTCCAGATGGTCTTCTCCAGAATAAGGATAGAAAAGATAGTCCCCTTCCTTGACCGAATCCAAATCGATATAAGGATGATTGCTTTTGATATTCGTGGAATAGTAGGTGTTATAGGTCACATTGCTTGTGATATCAAGCAAGGCAATATCTTTTCCGTTCGCCATCGAGTAGCAGGTATTGTTATAGAGGGAAGGCGTGATCTTGCTCTCCGAAAGATAGAGCTTGCTTCCGATGAAATAGAAGTCGTTCAGTTTCTTCTGGTTTTCCTGCTTGAATCCATTGAGGGCTTCCTTTGTTTCATTGATGTTCTTATTGGTTAACGTAAGGTAGCTTTCTTTGCTGCTTCCGACCTTGGAGTTTGAGCGGATAAGGTCAACGATAGCATAACCGGAAAGAGCAATCCTCGTCAGAGAGATGATGCCACAGCAAACCTTGCCAAAAAGAGAGAATCCTTTCTTTGGCTTAGGAGATGTTGATGGAGTAACAGACGGAGCAGGGGAGGATTCTGTTTTCCTCTCCTGCTTTACTGCATTATCATCCTTCTTCTTGAAGAACATTTAGAACCTCATATCTTTGTAACAACGCGGATAAGGAAGCGTATCCCGGATATTCTGCCTTCCGGTGACAAGCCTGACAAGACGCTCGAAACCAAGTCCGAAACCGGAATGCGGCCTCGATCCGTTCTCACGGAGGTCAAGGTACCATTCATAAGCAGGCCTGTTCCTCTTGAGCTCTTCCCTGCGGGATTTCAGCTTCTCAAAGGAAACTTCACGTTCACTGCCACCGCATAATTCACCGATGCCAGGCACCAGTAAGTCAGCAGCGCCGACTGTCTTATTGTCATCATTCTGCTTCCTGTAGAAAGCCTTGATTTCTTTCGGATAGTCCGTAAGGAAAATCGGACCTTTGAAGACTTTCTCCGTTAGATAACGTTCATGCTCAGAGCCAAGATCAAGACCGAACTTGATATCGGAGACTTCGAACTTGACGCCTTTCTTGACAGCATCCTGAAGAATCTGGATGGCTTCTTCGTATTTGACACGGACAAACGGCTTCTTGACGAAGTCATCTAACCGCTTCTCAAGATCTTTGTCGACAAACTGATAAAGGAACTTCCTATCCCTCTTGCACTCTTCGACGGTATGGGAGACAACATACTTCAGGAAGTCTTCTTCGATGTCGCAGAGATCAGCAAGATGTGCCCAAGCGATTTCCGGTTCGATCCTCCAGAACTCAGCAGCGTGACGGGTCGTATTGGACTTCTCGGCACGGAAGGTCGGACCAAAGGTATAGACCTTTCCATAAGTGAGAGCAAAAGGCTCGACATGAAGCTGACCAGAGACGGTAAGGTGGACATTGTCCTTGCCGAAGAACTCTTCCGGATGTTTCCTATCGGAAGCGACCTGGAATGTCTGTCCTTCGCCTTCGCAGTCATTGGCAGTGATTAACGGAGTATGGATATAGTAATATCCGTTCTCGTGGAAATACTGATGGATGTAGTAGGCAAGAGTCGAACGGATGCGGAAGACCGCATTGAAAGTATTCGTCCGCCTTCTCCACTGCGGATAGCCACGGAGATACTCGAAGGAAGTCTTTTTCTTTTGGAGCGGATAAGAATCCGTGACAGGACCGACAAGCTCGATGCTTGTAGCATCTAACTCAAACGGCTGCTTTGCTTCTGGAGTGACCTTCAGAATACCTTTGACTAAGATGGCAGCACCCCTCTTTGCCCTAAGGGCAGTCTCATCATTGCTCTTATAGACGATCTGGATGTTGTTGAAGCAGGATCCATCATTCAGGGTGATAAATCCGATTTCACCGAACGTACGGTTGTTACGGACAAAACCACCGAATGTCCTCTCGCTTCCATCGACAGAAGCAAGCTTATTCTCTTCGGCATAAGCGAAGAGATCTTTTACTGTAAGTTTTTCTTTGAGATCCATAATTGTTATTTTCCTTCGTTTTCTAATCTTCTGTTCGGCTCTGTCGTGAATGTCCTATCGGTTGTCAGTCCCCTCTCGATCCTGTGATGGGCGACTTTGGCAATCCTAGCAGCATTATCGGTCGTGCACCATAAGGGTGGAACAACGACTTCGATACCCGTGTCTTGGAAACGAGAAGCGACTTCGCTGCGTAAGTAGGAGTTCGCACTGACACCTCCACCGACAACGACTTCTTTGACTTTGTAGTCGAGAGCTGCTTTTAAGACTTTGTCGAGAAGCTGATTGATGAAACCGACTTCGGTGGAACGGGCATAGCGTTTGATAACCTCTTCGGGAAGGGTACCATCTGGATTTCTCGGCTCTTTTTCAATCCTTCGGACTAAGTGGGATTTTAATCCAGAGTAGGAGAGATTGTATCCTTCGACCTTCGGCTTAGGAAGCTTGAAGGTTTCGATAGAGGGATCACGGCTGACTTTGTCGATGTAGACTCCGCCAGGATAAGGAAGACCGAGTTCTCGGGCGACCTTATCGAAGGCCTCTCCGATAGCATCATCTTCGGTTTCTCCGATGATTTCGAAATTCAATGGACTCTTGATCAGGACAATCTGGCTATTACCGCCAGAGGCAATCAAGGCAAGCAGCGGATAATGGAAATCGGCTGCGTATTCATTGGCATAGATATGTCCGGCAAGATGGTGGACAGAGAGAATCGGAACATTGAGATAGGTAGCAATGGTCTTGGCGGCCCTAGCACCGATTTGCAGCGCTCCAGGAAGTCCAGGACCTCCGGTGACAGCAACATGGGTAATGGAATGGATGTCGAATCCTTTCAGGGATAAGGCATAGGATAAGATGCCGGTGATGTTCTTCAGATGAAGACGGCTGGCAAGTTCTGGATAGACGCCACCGAATTTCTGGTGGTCTTTGATCTGTGTGTTGACGGTATTGCAGAGAAGTTCGTTTCCGTTCTTCAGTATGGCAATAGCGGTTTCGTCACAGCTTGATTCAATCGCTAAAATACATTCTTCTTTCATTTCTAGATCTTCCTTGCATATTCCGGAAGGTATTCCTCTTCCTTGTCGGAGAAGTCGATAAAGAGATCTTTATGCTTCCTCCTTAAGGAAAGAACGTTTACGGAAACGATGTTTTTACCCTTCAAGGCTTCTTTGCTGACACTATCGCTGTCTTCGACAGCAATCGTGCCTTTGAACGGATAGGAAGCGATATCCTCTTTCCTGATACGGATGTGGCTTTCCTTCCTGTCTTTATCGAAATAGAAAAGGTTTCCGTTCCGGTCGGAAAGAACCGCGCTATCGGCTTCCGCGGAAAGAAGCTTCCTTGTTTCAATACCGTAGATCTTGATGGTCGGATCCATGGCATAGACCGTACGTGGAATCGTCAGTCCTAAACGGATACCAGTATTACTGCCAGGTCCTAAAAGGCAGTAATATTCCTTGATTTCCGGCCTTGTGAAGTTCCTTTCTTCACCAAGCTTTTGAATTCCGACATGGGTCAGTTCGAGGACCTTTTTCGGATTTCCTAAGTCAATTGTCTTTTCTTTATCATCTACCCTTGCACCTAAAGCAAAGGTCTTGGTTGCTGTATCAATAAACAGCCGAATCAATCTAGAATCGCTCATCTTTTATTGTAATCTTTCTTTTTTCTTCGTCGATGTAAGTCCTTGTCACCTCAATCCGTGGATGGTATTCAAGGAGCCATTTGCTGGCATACCTTGGCCATTCGACGTAAGTGATGACCTCTTTATCGCCGACGATTTCGTCTAAGGACAAATCCTTCCTCTCTTCTTTGCAGTTCTCAAGACGATAGCAATCGACATGGTAGAGCTGTTTATCTGTTCCATCATAGACTTTGATGAGATCAAAGGTCGGAGAGTTGATGATGCCTTTGACACCGATAGCTTTTCCGAGTCCTTTGCAGAACGCAGTCTTTCCTGCGCCTAAAGGACCGTAGGCGAAGATGACTTCTCCGCCTTGGAAGGTCTTAGCAAGATCTTCCGCTACCTTTTCTGTCTCTTCCTTAGAGCCGGAGAGATATTCTGTGACTTTCATAGTGAATATTCGGATGATTACTCCTTAGTAGACTGGACGGAATCGAAGAACTTGAAGGCAATATCGATGGCGTTCTGATAGGAATCAAAGCAGCCTAAGGTTTCAATTCTCTTCTGCGGGCACTGCCTGGCTTCATCCGAAAGGTTGAAACCGGCTTTCCTGCCGTAGGAATTCAGAGAGAGGAAGGCAGACTGGACAGTGATACCAATTGGCCTTGTATTGAGCAGCTCGATATTTTCCTTCGTGAAGAATTTGCTGGATTTCAGAGGGTTGGCAACATAAACGATGATATTCTTCTTTAATCCAGGGACTTTCCTAGCTTCGAAACCAGTCAGATAGCTCGGAAGGACCGTGAACTTCCGGTCACCCCTGAAGGAGATGATCCTGCTTTCTTCCGAAGCAACAGTGGCTCCATAAGCGAAGAAACGTCCAAAGAAACCGGTTGTCGTATACTTCTGTTCGTTTTTCTTTGCTTTCTTCTCGTCTTTCTCACGGGCCTTGACGTTGCCGCTTCCGCTAAGCTGATTTGCAATCTCGGTATCGATCCTAGTAACACTGGAAGAGATTTCCTGTGTTCCAAAGACAGTAGTCGTTCCGGAATTTGCGGTATCTTCGATGTAAGGAGTTCCGTCCCTATTAAGATAATCGAGCGGAACTTTGTTGCAGTCTTCAATCGCAGCTTGAGGAATAACGACAGCGACTTCAGAACAAGTGAAGGAATACTGGTTGCGTTTTGCCCTTACGACAGCACGGGACTGAATCGAGGTGATGGTACGGAAATAATGGGCTTCGATGACTTCCTTGTCTTCGATTTTGGCTTCTGGAGCAATCTTGGCATCATCGAGATGAAGATTGGAAAGCGTGTATCCGTTGACGGTATTCACGAAATCCACCCTATAGTTGCTGGTGGTTCTTGTGTTTTTCTTGTTGAAATAGAACGAGAGAACAAAGCAGACAATCAGGACTGCGACCATAAGGCCGAAGGTAATCCACCTGGCCCAAGGCTTAGCACCCTTCCACCTGGTGAAGACGATGAACAAGCCAAAGCAGATAAGAATCAAAATCAAGGAAACGACATGGAAGATTTTTCCAGGGTTCCTTTTCTTGACATAACCTGCACGGAGGTTTTCGATTTCCTCATCGATGGAAATGGTTCCGTCGTTGATGTAGTGAATCGGCTTGAAATAGGCAGAACTCGGATTATTTCCGCTTCCGTTGTATTCGCCGTCGATACTGTCAGCCGGCTGTTCCCGCAGGCTTTCTTCGAGGGCTTTCCGCTTTTCCTCTTCGCCGTCAATGGCTTCCGGCTGCTCTAAAGGGGCTTCGGTTTTCGGAAAATCCTGTTGGACAGGGGCTTTTCCTTCTTCCGGATTTTCTATTTTTTTCTCTTCGTTTTCCATAATATTACCTCACCTTTGTAACACAGATAAATTATAGCAAAGCAACCATCTATTTGGTAGAGATAATTCCATTATGAAAACAAGGGAAGAGCAAACAAAAATAGGCGCGCATTCTTTTGCGCGCCTATTCCTATTATTCCTCGAAGAATTGGTTTTGTCGTTTTAGTAGAGCGGAGAAGGAGTGAGAAGACCGAAATGGAGGAAGCTAGTTAAGGATAAAACCCATCCGATTGTGAGAAGGAAAATGACAAGGTTTGTATTGTCTTTTCTTCCTTTTGCGTATAGGACGATGAAACCAGAAGTTAAGAAGCAGGATCCGAAGACCGAAAGCGTGATTCCGCTTGCCGAGTAGGAAATCGGATTGGCGAGGATGGCACCAGTTGGGTAGAGAAGGAAGGCAAAGAGAACGAAGATGACGCTTTCGACAATCTTCTTTTTGGCACTTGGCTTCCTTAAGAATTCGATGACGATGCCAGAAACAGCAAAGAAAACGGCAAAGCAAAGAATGACAAGATAGGTATATCCGAAGAAGTTGTTTCCAGCCCTATTCCTTTTATCGATAACATCTTTGCGAAGAATAGAGAAGGAATATGAGAAGTATAAAGATAAAAGCGCTAATAAGGAGGAACTGAGTGCTAAAGAAGAGAACAGGCTCTTCTTATTTTTCTTTTTCAGATAGAAAAGAACAAAGGATCCAGCTGCAAAAAGGCCAGCTAAGGATGAAAAGAGAATGGGAAGGATTCCGTATCCTTTTTCGGAATTGAATCCATCGTATCTCCTTCCAAAGACAAAGGCTAAGACAAGATAGGCTAGTGCAAGAGCAGCACCGATACTGACATAGACAAGGGAGAGAATCCTGCTACCTTTCGAGACAGGCTCTTCTTCCTCTTTGTTCCTTTCTCTTTTCGGAGGAAGGACTGTGAACTTCGTGATGTCATCTAAGAGATCAACGTCTTTTTCGATGGTTTCCTTTTCTTCCATGGGTGGTATATCCTTTCTTTATTTATCATCACCGGTTTTCGGTTTATAGAAGGTGGTATTGTTCCTCCAGAGAACCTTTCCGGTAAAGCTTCCTTCCTTCGTTCCTTCATAGGCAGTCTTCAGGCATTCCCTCTTGGCATCTAAGTCATCAAGGCAATGGAGAACATAAGCCTCTGCTGTCCTTGGAACCTTCGGGGATCCAAATTCCAGTTCTCCGTGATGAGAGAGAATCCTATGCGTTAAGACATCTAACTTTTCCTTATCGGTACCAAGACGTTCGCCGGTAGAATAGACGATCCTAGCTCCTAAAGCGATATGTCCGATGAGGTTTCCTTCCGTGGTATAGGAAGCTGCCCTAGCACCAGAAAGCTCTTTTGTCTTTCCGATGTCATGAAGCAGGGAACCGCTGATTAAATAATCGAGACTAAGCCAAGGATAGTTCTTCTGGATTTGGATTGCCCTGCGGCAGATGGAGAGCGAATGGAAGAGAAGTCCATGCAGATAGGCATGATGGACCGTAACCGCTGCCGGATAGGAAAGATAGTCTTCGAAGTGTTCTTTCAGAACGGTAACTACAAGGTCTTGGAGTTCTTTATCCTGAATCAGAGAAACATCCTTCTTTAACTCGTCTTTGAGGTCATCGATGGGAGTTGGAGCAATCGGAACAAACTTTTCTAAATCCGCATCTCCTTCCATGACTCCTTCTAATTCATTGATCTTCCTCTGTGGATGACCACGGTATATCTGCATCCTTCCCGTGACATGGACAAGATTTCCGGCGGTAGCGATAACGAGATCATCGTCATCAATCGACCACCTTTTGGCTTCCACTGTTCCCGTGTTGTCCTGTAAGGTCAAAGAAAGATACGGCGAACCATTGTTGGAAATCGCACGTGTGGCCTGTTTGACCCTGAAGATTTCGTTGACAGGTCCTTCGTAATTGAGCAGATCTTTAATCATGGAATGTATATCCTCGTTGAGAAAGGAAGGAATCGATGTCCTCTTTCAAAAAGCCTTTTTCTCTCCTTGATGAGAGAAACTTTGCTTTTCTTTGAAAAGAACTGAAGTTCTTCTTCCTGACCGCATTATAGCATTTCTCCCCTTCTTTTTTGAGATAATCTTGCTTTCTTTTCTTTGTTTGGTCATCATCGGTTTCTGGAAGCGCTTCAAAATAGTCTTCCATGAACTTTTCGGCATCGCTTGGATGGAATCCTCTTCGTAGCAGGAATGCGAATAGTATTTCTTTTCGCTTCTGGATTGGTTTCCTTGTATTTGGTTTGTCTTTCCGCTCTAGCAAAGAAAGAATCTGTTCCCTGTTTGTCTCAGATTCCGCCTCTTTCTTGTCAAGCTTATGAAGGATTTCCTCTGGAATTCCTTTCCTTTTCAGTTTTGCATCAATAGCGTTCTTCCCATACCCTTGCTCTTTTTTGCTTTCATAGAAATCAAAGGCATAGGATTCATCATCAAGGATCTGATCCTCGATATAAGGAGAAAGAAGAGAATGGATTTCCTCTTCGCCTAGGACATACTTCTTCTTCAGTTTATCCTTGACCTCCTTGACGGTATAACGACGATCCCTCAATAAGGAGTGGAGATAGCTCTCTGCTTTTCTTAACCCGCTCTTTTTCTTTAAGACTAGAATCTCATCATCCGAAAATTCTTTGCCCGGATAAAAATATCCGGAAAGATAATCTTCTGTCGAAAGAAGAATCTTCCTCTTTGGAAAGACTAACAGTACATTTTTATCCTTCCTGGTAACGTCTTTCAGCGTGTTAGTACTGATGTCGGATTGCTTTTTGATAGACATGGATAATCTTCTGATAGAACCTTTCCGGTGAACAGAAGTAGGCATTCTTCTGTTTCGCCTTTTCTCGCCTTTGCTCTTTCTCTTCTTCTGTCCTTCTCAGACAGGTATTGATTTTATCTGCCCTGGTTTCCCTGTCATCGAAGAAATACCCGGTTTCTCCGTCTTTGATGAGATCGATAAGATTATCATCATAGTGGGCAATCACGATTGCCTTCGATGCCCTTGCTTCATTATAGGTAAGACCTTGGGTTTCACTTGTCGAAGCATTGACAAAAGTATCACAGAGCTGATAGAAGAAACAGGTATCTTCATGAGGAACGGGACCATAGAAGAGAATATCCTTTTGGAAAGGAAGACGTTTTGCCTCCTCTTTGAAATCTTCTAAATGCGGACCAGACCCCACCAGAAGCAGGATGGTCTTTTCATCCTGATAGCGTGTCTTATAAAGGCAGAATCCTTCTAAGAGTTCTCGGATATTCTTCTCTTGGCTGATACGCCCTAAGTAGAGAAGAATCCGTTTCCCGGATAAGTCATGCGCTTTCTTAAAGCTCTTTTCCCGCTCCCTATCTTTTTCTTGATAGAACGGAGTTAAGTCGAGAGCGTTTGGTATCACATTTACAAAGCGCCTTAGCCCGTAGCTCTCAAGAAGACGTCTGGATTTCTTAGACGGGGTGATGATTTCTCCGCGCCTAGAGACAATTTTTTTCACAAGAGAGACAATAGCCTTTTTAGCTAAAGCATCCGGAATCTTTTTTCCGCCGGAAAGATAGGCAGAATAATCTGGATAAGAAGTATGGTAGGTATAGACGATCGGCACATGGAACTGGCTTGCACAGATACGTCCAAAGATGGAAATGCCGAATTCTTGCTGGATATGAAAAACATCAAAATGAATTTTCGATAATTCTTTATAGGCGGTTGAATTGTATATCCAGCTCCTACGGTAACCATAGAGAAAACGAAGTGTCCTTCCTGGAATCCGCCTGATTCCGTCTTCAAAGCTGAAGTCCTTCTGATGCGGAAGTCCGGTCGTAATCAGTATGACAGTATGGCCATGATTCCTTAAAGTATCTCGAAGGACTTTCGTTGCTGTGGCAACTCCGTTTAAATCCGGTTCGTAAGTATCCGAAAAAATCCCTATAACCATTATTGTTCCTTTGGATCCTTTGTCGGAGAGGTAGAAACCCTTTCTTCAATGTTCGGGTTGTCTTTCCTCTTTTCTAGCTTCTTTGCAATACGAGCTTGCTTTTTCGTTTCCTTTTCAATGGCTTTCTTTTCTTGTGCCAGAAGTTCCTTATCGGCCTCTTTTTTGATTTCCGGATCGACCGTTCCTTCTTTCCTTATTTTCTCTGCTTCCTTCTCTGCTTTGGCAAGATGATGCTTTTCTTTTTCGAGAATCTTTTCAAAATCATCATCCGTGAATTCTTCTTCTGGTTTCAGATCTTCCCTTTCGGAGTACTTCTGCTTCCTCTTATCGAAGGAAGCCGCGACTTCTTCCTTGCTCAGCAAGGCCGGATTTTTGCTTTCGCCTTTTTTCCGGACATCATTGAGGTACTGTTTCGTTGCTTCATCGAATTCATCGTAGTTCCTGATTTCCCTGTCATAAATCGTCCGGGTATCGCCAATCCTTTCCCTACGTTTTTTCGAGCCTTGGACAACAAGGGTAGTGATAAGTCCGATAAGGAACGGCCTATAGAAAGTAACCGCACGCCAGAAAATATTCGTAGCAGAAACCATGCCTTTCAGGTGTTCCCCTAAGGAAGGAATCGAGGAAAGGAAATAGGTAAAAGTATCCTGGAAGACAATCTCCGGGCCTCCGACATTGACTATCGAACCGATAATGTTCGTATAGGCAGTACCAACGATGGTCTTAAAATACCTATCGGCGGAACAGACATCGTTTCCGGCAACTGCCCTTAAGGCAAAGAAAGGAATCGTTCCGAAAATCCACTGTTTGATAAAATTATCCAGAAACAGATGAAGCCTTAGTTTCTTGTTATGGAAGAGCCGTTTCCTTTCAATACGATAGGAAACAAACTTCCTTGTCCATTTTTTACGGAGTTCCTCTCCGTTGCGGGTCAATCGTAGTTTGATAATCCTATTGACTCCTGTGTTCAGAACAAAACGATGAAGAGGACGTAAGAAACCTACGGCAAGAGCACCACTCAACCATCCCATCTGAATGCAAAGGCCGACAATGACGACCCACCTTAGTTTCCTTCCTCCGAATAAATCCAAAGGAACGTTTTGCCTTGTCGGATAACCGACAAGGAAGAAAATGATGGAATAGATGAACAAGGAGAACTGGAACATCAAAAAGTTCCTAGTCAGAATGGAAGCCGATTTTCCTATCGGGACTTCCTGCTTGGAAAAGGTCTGGGTCTGAATCAGAGGAGCTGCGGATTTCCTATAGACGCCAAGGGTCTGTCCAGAGAGGACATTGACAAAGGCTTCTCTGTATTTGTAGTCTTTTTTGTACCTTCTTGTCAGAGAGAGGATATTCGTACCATCGAGCCTCAAAGTAACAAAGAAAGCAGCAACAGCGTAAAGAATCGGCAGGAATCTTGCTTTACCGAGCATTTTAAAGGTGTTGACCGGGTCATCCCGGAGAACATAATAGATAGCAAGGGCAGTCAAAGAAAGGAAAAGAATCCCGTTGAAGATGAACTTCAGGAGATTCTTTTTCTTCGGCTGCGGTGTAGTAAGACTAGCCACGTTTTCTTTCTGCTATTTTAAAAGAGCAAGAACAGTGTTGACACGATTTTCGATTTCCTGTTTTCCTAAGATCTTCAGGACATCGAACCTCTTGGGAGACTGAGTGGATGCACAGAGTGCGATACGGACAATGGAAATACAGTCTGCATACCATCCGTTATAGGAATTCGGATCTTTCTTATAGACTTTACGGTCGTTTGCAAAGCCATGACGGGTTCCGAGCTCCTTCCTGGAGTTGAACCAGGTGGTTTCATCCTGATGCTCTAAGTCTAAGGAGGCAACGAAGTCCTTGAGGACTTCGGCGATGACTTCTTTCTTTAAGGACGGATTGAACGGAAGCGGAGCTGCTTTTAAGAGGTTCTCATATTCGTCATCATAGAAGAACTTGATCTTGGCATAGACATCCGAGAACTTTTCATAGTCCTTCCGAGGCTTTTCCTGATCCCGCTCGATGTTGATGATAGCTTCGAACTTGTTGCGGTCTTCTTCAATCTTATTTGCTAGGATCGGATCATTGTCCTTTGCCCACTCGAGGCAGTTATCGGTAAAAGTCTTCTTATCGTAGTTGGCTAAGACTTCCTTGGAAATGTTCTGAAGCTTCGGCCTATCGAATAAGGCACCATCGAGAGAAAACTTATCAAAGGTCAGCTTGAAGTCCTTGTAGTCTGCTTTTGGATTTTCCCTAAGCCAGGCTTCGAAGTTGGAGTTTGCAATGGTCCTAAGATACTTCAGGACTCCTTCTTTTGGATAGCCTTCCTTTAAGAAGAAGGAAACAGCTGCTTCTGGATCCTTACGCTTCGATAATTTACGCTTGTTTCCGGTTTCCTTGTCGTTGACCATGATAACCGGAAGATGGGCATATTTTGGAGCTTCCCAGCCCATAGCTGCGAATAATTCAAGATGAATCGGAAGAGAGGAAATCCACTCTTCACCACGGGTAACAAGAGTCGTGTGCCTGTAATGGTCATCGACTAAGTGGGCAAAATGATAGGTCGGAAGTCCATCGGATTTGTAGATGACGATATCCTGATCGTTTTCGGTCAGTTCCCTATCTCCACGGATTTCATCGTGTGCCTTGATGTGATTGAGATGGTTGCCTTTGGATTTGAAGCGGATGACATACGGCTTGCCTTCTTTGATTAACTCGATGTCTTCTGCAATCGAAAGATGACGGCAACGTGCATATTCGCCATAGTATCCAGGAATGACCTTGTTGGCTTCCTGAACTTCGCGGAGCTGATCCAGTTCTTCTTTTGTGCAGAAGCAAGGATAAGCACGTCCTTTCTTAATCAATTCCTTGATGACGATTTTATAGATGTCGGCACGTTTGGATTGGGTATAGGGTCCATAGGCACCTTCTTCCTTATCACCAAGATAGCCTTCATCCGGAACGATTCCGAAGTTAGCAAGCTGATTGACAAGGTCAAGGCCAGTGCCTTTGATTTCACGCTTCTGGTCGGTATCCTCTAATCGCATGAAATAGACACCATTTGTCTGTTTTGCAATCTTATAGGCAATCCTAGCAGTAAAAAGAGAACCTGTGTGAAGGAAGCCGGTCGGAGAGGGGGCAAAACGAGTAACTTCTGCGCCTTCTGGAAGATTGCGAGGTGGGAACCTCTTATCGAGATCCTTGACGGTCTTTTTTACGTCTGGGAAAATCAAATCGGCTAATTCTTTGTTTGTTGCCATAATATGAATGACTCCTTTGATTGAATTCTGTGTTTTATAAACTACTCAAGCGGCTTGATGAAGAAGCGACCATAGACCTGATTGAGGTCGGAAACGGTGAGGAAGGCTTCTGGATCGGCTTTACGGACTAAGGCAATTGCTTTCTTTTCTTCTGGCTTTGAGATAACCCTATAGATGACAAGCTTTTCTTTGCCTGAATAGGCTCCGGTTCCCTGGACGACTGTTGCAGTATGAGGAAAGGCACGGATGAGGACTTTCGGCCTGTCTTTGTCGTTTGTGAAGATTGTCAGCTGCTGTTTCCGATTCCGGACATTCAGTACGTCGATGACTTTTGTTGCCCTGAAGTAGTAAATGATGCTGTATAAGGCTAAGGTGATCACATCGTTAGAAGAACCCGTATTCCAGCTTGGATTGGTATGCTGGCCTATGACCGTGCACCTCCTGTAGGAAACAATGATGATGGCATTAATTACGAAGGATATCTTTCCGACTTGCGAATGCTTCTTTTCACTGAAGTAGATGCTTAGAATATCGGTTCCACCAGCAGAAGAGTTGATAATCCTGGCTAGACCAGATGAGATACCAGTGGTGATACCACCGAAGATACAGCGGGCAAGAGTATTCGTGTAAAGGTTGACGACATTGTAGATCCAAGCGTCTGGAATGATGTAGTTGAAGAGGGAGACAAATCCGACATTAATCAAAGTAGAGACAGCGAAGGACTTACTGATTTTGAAGAAGGCAAGAATCAGAAGAGGAACATTGAGGACAAAGTAGAGAATAGAAGTGATGGTTTTTTCGTTTGCTTTGATGTTGGCGAAGATTTCAACGAATCGGATGATGGCCTGTGATATACCAGAGGCGCCACCTGCAATCAAATGCGTCGGATCAATGAAATCACTCTGTTTTACTCCATTGTAGAGATTGGATAATCCGTTGGCATCAAAGTCAGAAGGGGAATGCTTGGGAAACCATCCGGCTACGCATTGTACTGTCGGTGCAATGAAAGCACGGAATCCATAGGCGAAGATTAGTGCCGAAACAGCAGTTACGAAAATCTTCCAAGTCCAAGACCTTCCGATTTTTGTTTTTGGATGGTCGTAGAGGAAGTCCATGTAGTTGCTTTTGAGTTTGTTGATTTTGACCATAGATAAACTTTATTTTTATACCTTTTATATAACCTATTTATTTTACTCTATTATTTTAAATTCTTTTTATTCTTTTTCAATGTACAAGAGCAAAGTAGGATAGAATCCTTTTTTTGCCTTACATGGTTTTGTGTTTTTTTAGATGGATATGATAAAGCAAAACAATTATGCCGTGTGCGGATGATAGCAACACTATTGTTTATCCTTCTCAATAAAACATAGTTCAAAAAAACAATAAATTGTTGAAACTACCTCCTTACCTTATTAAAATTAAAGTATCTGATACATTTGATTCTGATAAAAGGAGTACTTGTTTATGTTTGTGAAATCTGCTTTAAACTTCGCATTTGTTTTGCTTTTTGCTTTTTGTTGTTCTGGACTAAGAAATAAGGAATGCATTTCATCTACATTGTCTTTTCATTCAAAATCTAGCCAGAAAAACCAGATTTATGAGGAAGAAGAATTCGAGGAGAAGAATGTCAGCAAATGTACCCAGAAAGTTGTTAATCAGTACACGGATGGGAGTGGCTACGAAAGGCTTCTGACTTTTGATGATAACATTACTAATTTTGAAATAACAGCAGAAGGTACAGATATCAAAGAATACAATGTCGACCTTACAACTGTTTTTGTTTCAGCAAATGACTATGATAATTATCCTGTCTTCTATGTTCGAGCACAACTACTCGGAGATGTCCAGGTCAGAAAAAGGATATTCAGCTATTTCTATCAGGATACAACCTATCTTTCTGATGTTTCCAAAGACGATGCGTGGTATGAAGCAAGGAAGGCAAATTATGATTCTGGAAACAGGACAGAGGATGATGTCTGGAAAGAGTATAGAGAATACTGTCAATCGTTAGATTTTGAACAGAACATCACTGTATCCAAAGATGAATTTGAAATTGCAGAGTTTTCATCATCTGGCACAAAGAACAAGTCCACCTATGTTAAAGGGCATCTTAAATGGAAAGATTCTAGAAATAATGAACATCCCCTCATCAACGCTAAGGTTGCCTTATATGATCAAGATTCGGTCTTCGACGATATACTAAGTGAAACATTTACTGACTCTGATGGTTACTATGAATTCGTTTTTAATAATCCCGATAATTGGTGGAATCTCGAAAATGGCGGTGCGGATCCCTACATTTGCATTTATGCAAGTTCAAATACTTTTGATGTGTGTGGTGACTTGGCTTTTCAATTTCTAACTTCCTATAGGTATTATACTGAGCCCGCAGAGAATGTAACTACTGGCTCTACGACGACCTTTGATTGTACATTCAAGGCAATAAAAAATGTATTGATATATAATGCGTTTGTTTTATCCCAGGGAAGAATCTATGGTCAGAGACTTGCACATGAAGTAGGTGGTCTGGATTATGATTCTGTTAAATCGCATTTGAAGGTCGCCTATCCTGGTTCGGAATTAACAGGTGCATTTTCCTATAAAGGTCTCGCCGGTATTGCAAAGTCGTTATTTAATAACTGGCTTGACGTGATTCATGAATACGGCCATTTCGTTGAACATTGTTTTGACACCTATGGACATGACTTGATTGATATTATTTGCTACGGAGCCACGCATAGTGATACCGAAAATCATTTTGACAATGGCAACGACAAGCAATACAGGATGACTCTGACATGGACGGAATCCTGGGCATATGTCTTTGCCTTCATCTGTTATGATGTTTATCCGGAAATTAAAGCAAGTGGGTACGCAGAACAAATTGTTAGTGAGATTAATAAATATTCTACTTTCATGGCAGATAAGCATGGCGGAGAAGCTCAGGAAAATTCTGTCACAGCGTATCTTTGGAACCTTTATAAAGAACATCTAGGAGCACAGGCGTTCTGGGATGCGACTGTTGTTGCTGGAACTTATACGCTTACGGACTTCGCTTTGAATTTTGCTAAGCACAAGGAATATATCGACGGAAGTGGAAAGCTGATGGAGCGGTTTCATATTTCTCCAACGAATCTAAAACTCCGGAACAAGCCAGACGAGAACACACCTCCAGAATTCAGCTGGATTCCGCAGGGAAGCGAAAAATATCCAAACAACCAATTTGATCTTGTGTTCTATAGTTCTAGCGGACATACGCTTTATTCGACAGAAAAGATTATGCTCCCTTCTGGCGTATCTTATACTGGCACGAGGATCCATCGTTTGTCTCAGTCGGAGTGGAGCACAATCCTAGCCGCACTCGGTGACGCTGATTCTTACCGCGTCGCCGTAAGAGGCTATCAGACTTACAAAGAACCGGTGTCCGGTCCCTATTCATCTTCGACTATTCATTTGGATCTGCCCATCAGAAGCTTGTTTCTTAGCACGACTTCCAATTATCGCTATTATGAAGAGATTTTATCTATTCCCGCAGGCGGATCGGTAAGCTGCTTTGTGACTTTTGGACAATCAGGATACCGGATATTTCAAACTTTCGGGACGCTGGACACTATTTTGGAACTCTATGATTCCTCGAACAGAAGAATTAGCAAAGACGATGACGGAGGTTATTCTGAAAACGCGTATAGGAAGGTTTCTGTGACTGCAAACGAAAAGTACTGGGTTCGCCTGTCGTGCTACAATTTCTATTCCTCAGGAAAAGTACGGCTCGCCATCGTTCCTGCCTGGGGTGCAAGACGCCATGATGTCACATCATTTGAAACCTATGAAGACATCTGGCAGATCAGTGACTACGAAAACTATACGCTGAAAACGTATCTGACGAAGGACTATTCGGAAGAGGTTCGTTACCTTCCACCGACCAGTGGATACTACACTATAGAATTGGAATCCCTTTTTGATTCTTATCTCTATGTTATTGATCCTCGGAGCCCTGATTCGATTCCCTATGGGGATTATGATGACGATGAAGTGGATACCGGAGGCGATGCAAGCGTAACCAAGTATCTCGAACAAGGGGTCTCCTACCTCCTTATTGTTTCTCGATTTGATAATTCGCGTGACTTTGCTGATTTGGATACTGGAGATGATGTATTGGTGAAAATCCATAAGAACGGATGAAAGGAGACATGTATGAGAAAGCCTAGATTTTTAGTCGCTCTTCTCTCCTCTTTGATGCTTGCTGGATGTATAGTGCCATCGAATGGGCGAGAGCTGAAAACAAATTATCCTATGGATTTGATGGAAATTGGTTATTATTGTGATCAGGTTACTGCAATAGACAACAAGTTTTCTATGGAAATTGCTTATGGACATTCCTATAAAATAAAGGAAAGTCCTACGTATAATGACAACGAAATCGTTGGACCTATATGCGTTTACATGGTAAATAATGAGAAAAAATGGATAAGTGAAAGTGTAGAAGATTACAAAGACGGGTATCATAATGTTTATCTGCTGTCTCAGGTTTCTCCAGAGAACTTCTGGACGGAAGAATACGAATTCTTTCGAAAAACGACGGGCTACTATTACTTTGCCCATGAAGAAAAAATAACGCTTGATTTATCTTGGATGTCATTTGAAGAATCAGGCGACCATGTGTTTTATTATTCTAATGTTTTGTTTATGATTGTTCCCTTTTATCAAAATCTTTCTACTAAAAAATATGATCCAATTAATCCTAACAGCACTTTCGTTCGTTTTACCACCGAAGATTTTAAAACCTTGGAGATTTCTTGAAATGAGAACTGTAATTGAAAGAATTTGCAAAGTAAAAGGAAGGAGACATGTCCGCAAAAGAAGAAATTTTTAGCCGTCTTTTCTCTCCTCTTTGATGCTTATAGGATTATAGTACCATTGAATAGACGAGAACTGAAAACGAATGCTTCCCATTGCACATTTTAAATCGCCTTTTATACTGGCTAGGTTACTATTAAAGAAACCTGCTTCCTATCTATGCAAATTGCTTATGGTCATCTCAACAAAAATGACTAGAGTGATTTAGGTTTAAAAAGGCTACCTGTATGGTTCTATATGTGTCTATCTTTTAGACCCAAACTTAGCATGGCTATCAGGGGATGCAACGGATTACAAAGAAGGGTACTTTGGTGCTTATCTGCTGTTTCAGATTTTTTGGATGGATTTTAGACTATAAAGTACGCATTCAAAAAGAAACTGGGACGAAACCATTTCCCGTAAAATAAGCAGTAGTGCTGATATTGATTAAATATTTTTCTGTTGAGTGACTTTGGAGCTGAGCATATTGGAATCTATTTTTCCCCGACTTCTCATCTGGGCACCAAGGCGACTAAGAACGTCTTATGAATTACTATCCTTTCTTTGCTGTGGGGACATTGATTTATAAATCATCGCTTTTGTTCTTTCGTTTTTCTTTGCTTCAATGATTTATTTTAATTTGCATCCTTTTCTAGTCTAGCTAGGATAAAACGGAGAATAAGTCGTCCTGTATGGATTCGATACTTTTTGTGTCAATGAGTGAGATTGAAATAAACAGGGGTATCCCTTAGAATAAAGATAAGTTTATGACTGGAGGGTTCCGTTATGGAAATTGACCAGAGGAAAGCAGGTTTTATTAATAAATTTGGAGATGGAGGAGATATCCGCGGATACTTTGCGCCAGGACGGGTGAACCTGATCGGTGAACATATTGACTACAATGGCGGACATGTTTTTCCTTGTGCTTTAAGTGTTGGTACTTACTGCATTGCCAGAAAACGAAATGATAACAATATTCTCCTTTATAGCGATAACTGCAAACGGGCTGGAGTTAGGAAAGCATCCATTGATGATATTCAATATATCAAACAGAATGGATGGATCAATTATCCCTTAGGTGTTATCTGGGCCTTTGGATTGAAGGGCAGGAAAGTGACCTGTGGATTAGATCTTTTCTTCTATGGAAATATTCCCGGCTCTGGTTTGTCCTCTTCTGCTAGCAGGGAAGTTGTTGTCGGCGTTAGGCTGAAAGATAGGTTTGGCTTTGATGTCTCTCTTTCGGATATTGCTGTCATTGGACAGTATTCCGAGAATAACTTCAACAAGACTAATTGCGGAATTATGGATCAGTTTGCCTCCGCAAGGGGCAAAAAAGACAATGCCATCTTCTTAGATTGTGCAACGTTGGAATACCAATATGTTCCTTTTATTCTTCAGGGAGTGTCTTTGGTTATCGCAAACTCGAACAAATCCCATACTCTGTCCCAGTCTCATTACAATGAGCGCAGAGAAGAATGCGAGAGAGCGCTTCAAGACCTTCAGAAAGAGCTGAAAATCAAGCATCTCTGCGAGCTTACTCCGATTCAGTTTGAAACTTACAAATATCTGATCAAGGACAAAGTCTGTCTGCAGAGAGCAACTCACGTTGTCTATGAGGAACAACGGACAAAAGATGCTGTCAATGCTCTTAAGAAAGGTGATCTTGTTACTTTCGGTGTCTTAAGGAATGAGTCTGGTGATTCGCTCCGCTATGATTATGATGCGACTTGCTTCGAAATCGATACTCTGGTGGATGAAGCTAGAAAACAGCGTGGCTGCCTTGGCTCTCGGGAAACCGGAGGCGGATGGGGTGGCAATACGGTCTCTCTTGTCCGGGATGAATTCGTCCATTCCTTCTTCTGCAATCTTCCCCGTATTTATACCCGCAAGACGGGAAGGAAGACGAAGCTTCATGTCAGGACTGCCGGCGATGGCGGAAGACGTCTTTTCTAATCAACAAGTTTTATTTTTGCTAAGAGTTGGATGGATTGGTTATTCGTTTTACGATAAATCCTGCCTCTGTTTTTAGCTTGAAACAAATAGAATTGGTGACTTCTTTTGAAATAGAGGAGTTCCTTTTTGTGTACCTTGTTTCCTTATAAAAAGGCATTGATTCCTCTTCTTCTATACCTATATTTAATAATAGCTATGATATAATTCTTTAGTAAGGATTTTTTAGAAATCAAACGGATATGAACCAAGAAAAACAGTCAGTTACAGATTCGAATAATCAGGTGACGGAAAGCAGAAAATGGCTTAATGCCACACTCGGAATCTTCCTTCTCTGCAGGAGGATTATCGGAGCGACAGGTAAGACTTATCTTGGAAGATTCCTTGCCTATTCTTTCAGCTACTGCTTTGGAATCTTTTACCCTCTGGCTAGGATTCTTATCGGAATCTATGGAATCCGGCTTATCTATGCTAAGAAAGGTCTTGCTAGGAAACGATATGGAAGGACTTGGGTCGGAGGTGTTTTGTTCTTCCTCTGCCTTCTTGCTTTTGCTTCGTTTTCTATTTTTGCAGGAGACGAGACTATCAATATTTCTTCCCTGAATGCTAGCTATACCGATTTGAGGCACTCTTTTGCCCGTTATCCTTTCCAAATCGATAACTTTGGTTCTCTGAGCGGACTTGGCGGAGGCTTTATTGGTCTTTTCCTTGTCACTCTTTTCGGCTCTATCTGGAAAGCAACCGGCGATAGGGTGTTCTTTGTTCTTCTTTTTATTGCTTCTTTGGGTCTGATTCTTTTCCATCCTATTGTGAATGAAATGGAAAATCTCCGCAGGAAGAAGGAAAAGAGAGTCAATTACTCTTCTTCCTTCCAAAAGCAGAAAAACAAGGAACATACTTTCCTTCATCGGTCGAATGAAAAGAAGCCGAAAGTCGAGGAACCTCTTCCTCAGTTCAATAGGCAGAAACAAGCTGCTGCCGTAGAAGAAGAGAAGCTGACTCCGATCACAAAAGAAGAAAGGAAACCGGTCCTTGATGCCTTAAAGACCAAAGAGGAGGAAAAACCGGCACTTAAGAAAGAAGAGTCTTCCTACTCCTTGAATGAAGAGGATAGGAATCGTAGTGCCAACCGTTTCCGTCAGGCTGCCATGGCTTCTTCTGAACCGAAACAAGAACAGGAAGCCAATCCTTCTTTTGTTCCGCCTCATCAGGAACCCGTTGAGAAAGTGTTTGTTTCCGAACAAAAACCAAATCCCTTTGCTCAGTTTGCTCCTAGGCAGAAGGAAGAACCTAAGGTTGAGGAAAACAAGCCGGCTGAAAAGCCAGTGGCAACAAAACCAGAGCCTATTGCTCCTCAGCCAAAGCCGTTTACTCCAGCACCAGTAGTCGAGAACCCGCTGGATGGTCCTTTCCATTCCAGAAAGGATGCTTATAAGGAGAGCTTCAGTCAGGAAGTCGCTATTGATGATGATAAGCCAAGGCAGGATGCTCCGGAATTTGTTGAAACTACTGCCCCTGTCAAAGAGGCTGAAAAAGAACTGACGGAGGAAGAAAAAGAAGACGAACTTGTTAAGAAGTATTTCGATGACAAACATAAACGGGAGAGCGATAGGCTAGAAGAACGCCGCCGCAAGGAAAGGTTGAAGAAGGCCCAGTATCAGGAATACACAAAAGAGACTCTTGCCTATAATTACCCCTTCCCAACGGATGAGCTTTTGGATGAACATGATGATTCCGCAAAGATTCAGCTGAACCAGGAAGCTGCTCAGAAAAAAGCTGTTATCATCAACAATGCTTTAAAGGACTTCGGCATCCGTGCCCGTGCAACCAGCTTTACCATCGGTGCTTCTGTCACCCGATTCAATGTCCTGACGGATTCCGGTGAAAAGGCAGATAAGATTGCATCTCTTACCGATGACCTTCAGCGTTATCTCAACGGCGATAAGTCCGTTCGTGTGGAAACGGTTGTGGAAGGACGCTCTACTTCTGGTATCGAGGTTGGAAACCAAGCGCCAAGGGCTGTTTCTTTCAAAGATGTCTTCCAGAAAGTGGAGACGAACACGAGCGATAATCTCCTTCTTCCTATCGGAAAGGATATTTCCGGCGAAATTGTAACCTACCCGCTGAATAAGATGCCGCATCTTCTTGTTGCCGGCTCCACTGGATCTGGTAAATCTGTTTTGATTCATTCCAGGATTGCTACTCTGTTGATGCGGAACTATCCAAATCAAAGGAAACTGAGGCTGATTGATCCAAAGCAGGTTGAATTCGGTCTCTATAAAGACTGCCCGCATCTGCTTTGCCCGGTTATTTCAAATCCTAGTCAGGCCATCCGTGCTTTGGCTAAGCTCTGCGTAGAGAGGGACCGTCGTTTCTCTCTGCTTTCTGCAAACCGCTGTGTCAATCATGATGACTATAATAAACTTCGGACAAAATCACCGGAACTCGGATTGGAGGAAAGGCCTGCTATTGTCTGTATCATCGATGAATTCGCAGATTTAAGGCAGACTGGAGGCAAAGAACTTCCGGAATATGTCTGTCGTATTGCCCAGAAGGCTCGTGCAGCTGGCATTTATCTGATTATTGCTACTCAGCGTCCCGACCGTGATGTTGTTCCTTCTTTGATTAAATCCAATATTGCCTGCCGAATCGGACTTAGGTGTGCAAGTCGTGTCAATTCTCAGGTTATCCTTGACGAAAACGGTGCAGAGACTTTGCTTGGTAAGGGAGACCTTCTCTTCAAGTGTCCTGGAAAGAAATCGAGGATTCGTTGCCAGAGCCCGTATCTTTCCAATGAGGAAATCGACCGTGTTCTGTCCTATCTGAAGAAATACGCCGGCAAGCCGCATTACAATCCAGAGTTCTTGGATTTGGAACCGGCAGAAAAAGAAAATGCACTTGGAACCGATGACCAGGTTCAGGATCCGGAAGAGTTTATGTACAACTCTATTAAGGACTTTGTCTGTCGGACAAAGAGGTGCAATAAGGCTTTATTAAGGCGTACGTTCCGTCTGACTAGCCAGAAAGCAAGCGATACGATTTCCCGTCTCTTAGCAGAGCGGATTATCGATAGGGGACCAGGTGGCACTTATACTCCTGGCATCTCCGCAGAAGAATATTTACAGGAGCATAGTAACTGATTATGGAACTTAAAGTCTACCGGTATACGTCAGAATTCCAGGAGTGGCTGTTACTTCATCGGATTTATCTGAAAAAAGAGGACGTTTCTTTAGAGGCTCTTCTTGTCTTAGCGGACATCATCAATCGCAGCCTTCAAGAGCCAGGCAAAAAGAACAGGATTCCGTTCGGAACCCTTTCGTTCTCTGTCCTTCTTGCGAAGGATGGATACTTCTTTGATGCTTATCTGAATCAAGCAGAAGTAAAGAGGCTTTTCTCGGATCCGTTTAAGAAGGCTGTCTGTGTCAGGATGGATAAGATTGAAAAAGAAGTTCCTATGGATGAGAAGCTTCTTTCCTTATCCAAAGAAGGACTTCTTTCTTATTACAGAAATGAAGAGAAGAATCCGGAGAATCTGTTTTCTAAGATGCTTTCTCTTCCTTTGTCTTCCCCTCTTCCGGAATTAGGACTAAGGAGAGAAGTCAGTCTTGAGAAGGTCAAGTCTGCTTATTCTCTTATCTCGAATTCTAAGACGGGTGTTGATTTCTATCTTGGTACTTCTTTAAAGAAAGATCCGTTTTATTCTTTATCGAAACTTTCTACTGTGATTCCAGAAGAAGGGTTATCCTCTTTCCCGGAAGATAAGATGGTAGAGGAAGATGGATTACCTTATGACAGGCTCTGCTTTGTTTATGAGAGGCCTGAAATCAAAACGGAGAAAGAACGCAAGGAAAGAGAAGTTTTTTCTCTTAGGGTTTCTTCTTGGTATGAGAATCTTTTTAAGAAGGAGCTTGGCTCGAAAGTTGTTGTCTCAAGGAAGATGCTTACTCCGAAATATTCGCTTCTTTCTTGCCAGTGTGAAGCAAAGAAGAGGAATAGGTTCAAGGATCGTATTATCTCTTTGCTTCAGAAAGAAGAACAGGATATCGGATCCTATTTTGAATCTTCCTATAATCAGATTCGGACTCGTCAGGTTTTGTTCAATGAGGAACCCTCTCTGCTTTTAAAACGAATCAGCGAGAATGCATGCTTTTCTCTTTCCGATGGAGATGAGGATTACTTCTCTCCGCTGGATAGGAAAAAAGAAAGCATTAGGCAGCAGCAGAAGGATAGGAAGAAAATTCATCAGTATATTTTTCTCTCTAAGGAGAATGCATAATGATCAAAAATGATTTCGGGCATTTAGGCTGCCCTTATTATGAAGAAAAACTCGAGAACGGAATCACTTTGATTCTGATTCCGAGAAAATCCAAACTGAAATCTGCTGGCATCTACATTGGAAAGGGAAATCTTTTCAATGTCAGGGAAGCCAATGGTGCTAAGAGGTACAAGGGAACTGCCTTCTTTGCAAAAGAGAGGATCAGGAGTCCTTCTTTCAAAGAGGAACTTGCAAGCAAAGGAATCATCGGAAATAGCCGAATTGATTATTCCTATACCTACTATTCTTTGGACTCCCTTGAAGATGTTTATTCTGGACTCAAGAGGCTCAGGGATAAGATTGTAAAACGGGATTTCAAAGAGGAAGAGCTCGAAGGGATTAAAGCAGCTCTGCTTCCAAGGCTGAAAGAGGAAGAAAAAAAGCCTGAGAATATCTGTGAAAAGAAAAGGCTGAAGAACAGGTATTTTGCTTCTCCTTTAAAAGACAGTGTGCTTCCGAGTGAAAGCGATTCTATTTCGATTCATGCCTCTTCTCTGAAACGCTTTGTAGAGAATTATTATGTTCCAAAGAACAGGGTGGTTTTTGCTTCTTTGGATGAAGCTCCATCGGTCAGGATCCAAAAGCTTTCCGGACTTGTTTTCCCACCGGATCTTACCATCTGGGAAAAGAAATCGAAAATCAGGGATGAGAGCAAAGTCGTGGAGCGCCTTGGAGAAGAATCCTTTGATGGAAGGGGAACCTATGTGAGCTACGGATTCAAGTTTCCAATCCGAAAAGACCTTTATGAACATTATGGAAGGGGTCTTTTCCCCAAGTATGAGCTCATGAGGAAGAATTTCTTTGTTTCTCCGCATCTTATTGCTCAACTGAATGAGAAACAAGCAGACCTCTTATCGGCCCATTTCTATCAAGGTGGTGAAGATACCTATGTCAGCCTTAATAGGCGGGTCATCGATGAAAAGCCGATTCTTGATTTCCTTGATCTTTATTTCTCCAAGCTCGACAATCGTATTAGGAAAGACGAGTTCAATAATAGCAAGAGGGAATACAAAGCAGCATCTAGGAAAAACCTTGCTCTTCCGAATAAAGCCATTTCTGAGTTTGCACGGAATTTCCCGAACCATATCCCTTACACTTCGTTGGTTTCCCTGGTGAATAAGGAAAATTATTCTGGATACCGGCGCTTTGGAGAAGATATCTCTTCTTTCGAAAAGGCTGCTTTTATCTTAAAAGGAAAACGTTTCAATGGATAAACAATACCTATCCTGTACTGCAATCAATAACCAGAATCTAGCAGTCTACGTTGCAAAGAAGCTCACATCAACGATTCTGACTTCTTTCCGTCTTTATATTGACGGGAAGTTTTCTCTTCTTCTGAAACCAGTTTCCCGCTCGGAATCTAATTCTGCTTTGATTTATAACCTTAAACTTCCTAGTGGATTCTCGTTTATTCCAGGCAACCGGTATGAAGTACTGACTCCGCATAATTTCTTTGTCCCCATCAACATTTCCTTTTTAGCTAGGACCAAAAAGTTTGAGGAAAAGTATCGTTACGATGGTGAACTTGGTGCCATCTATAGTAAGAAGAAGACGGTATTCCGTGTGTTCTCTCCTTTTGCCGCTTCTAGGAGCCTAATACTTTACTTTAAAGGCAAATGGAAGAGCTTTGTCAGGCAAAAAGACAGTGAACATGGTATCTTTGAGATTTCTCTCGATGGCAACTATGACAAAGCAGGGTATCTCTATGAAGCTGAAATCTTCGGAAGCAGGTATCGTGTGGTTGATCCCTATGCGTTTGCTTTATCTTCCAATAGCCGCCTAGGATATGTCATCGATAGGAACAAAATTAAGGCAATTCCTAGCAATAGAGATAAATTGCCTAAATTCGAAAACGAGGCTCATGCAGTAATCTATGAAGCACATGTCCGGGATAGGACATCTTTAACATCTAGGAGAGACAGAGGAACTTTTGCTGCTCTTTCCAGAGGAGGAGAGAAGAACAAGGATGGTTTTCCTCTTGGCAGGGACTATATCGCTTCCTATGGTTTCACCCATGTTCAGCTTAGGCCGGTTAGGGATTATCAGACAGTCAATGATGAAGCGGTCTTTGACAGCTATAACTGGGGATATGATCCAAGGTTCTATTTTGCACCGGAAGGCTCCTATTCCACCGATCCTATGGATCCTTATGCCAGAAACCGGGAACTGAAGGAATTGATTTCCTCTTTCCATGAGAGAGGAATCCGTGTCAATCTTGATGTTGTCTACAATCATGTGTTTTCTCAGGACTTCAATTCTTTAGGATTGCTTTGTCCGGAGTATTATTTCCGTCATAATCCGGACAATACGTTATCCAACGGAGCGGGCTGTGGAAATGACTTGGAGAGCCGGAACTACAGGGTTAAGAAGCTGATTAAAGATTCAATCCGTCATTGGATTGATGCTTTTGATATCGATGGTCTTCGTTTTGACTTGATGGGCATCCTGGATGTAGAGACAATTAAGGAATGCTATGAAGAAGCCAAAGCCAGGAAGAACGATTTTAGGTTCTATGGTGAAGGCTGGGATTTGTATACGAATCTTCCGGGAAGCGAGAAAGCGAGCAGGAACAATGCCTACAAGATTCCTTTCTGTGGCTTCTTTAATGACCGCTTCCGTGACGTTGTCAAAGGGAAGAGCAATGCTTCGGAACTATCCGTCCGTGGTTATCTTCTTGGTGACTGCAATTACCGGGATGGATTCAAACATGTCAGGCTTGGATCCTGTGTACCGCTTGCTTTTGCTCCGCTTTTTTCTTCTTATCATCAGTCCATCAACTATGTTCAGTGCCATGATGATGCCTGTCTCTATGATAAAATCCGGATTGCCAATCCAGATGCCAAGGAACCAGAAGTCAGGAAACGCATCAAGAGGATCAATGTAGCTCTTCTGTTTGCCCTTGGTGTTCCTTTCTTCTCTGAGGGACAAGAAATTGGAAAGTCCAAGTCCTTTAATTTCAATACTTATAATGCCGGAGACAAAATCAATGGTTTCGACTATGCTCTTGCCGAAAAGCGAAAAGACAGGATGAATTTCCTTACCGATGCTATCAAAAGGAAAAAACGCTTCAGGCTTCGTTCTGGAAACGAGTATGAAGAGCTCGATAAGCACAGGGACTTCGAAAATCTTAATAACGGGGCTCTTAAGATCAACTATCATAGGAAAGACTTTGACTTCTATTTGATATTCAATCCGACTAAGGAAACCATCAGGTATGATTTCCCGGAGGATGTCAGGATGATCTTCAGTGATGGCGGAGATGTCTCGGATAGTCGTTTCAGGGTACATCTTGCGATTCTCCCTGGCTGTTCCGTGAACGTGTTTTATAAAGAGAAAGCCAATGGCAAGCTTTCAAAGGAGGATAGATAATGAGGAAGTGGGTTCGTCTCGCATTGACTTTATATCCGGTACTTGGTCCCCTAGGTCATCGTGCCAAGAAGCATCGCCGGCATCCGGAAAGAAAAACACAGGTTAAATGCTTTGAAGATGTGAAGAGAACAGCTGCAAAAGCAAACAAACGGGGTTTCCATGCTGTCTTTTTCGAAGAAGGAAAAGAAAACCTTCCCAAAGGACAAGTTCTCTTTACCTGCAATCATGTCTCAGACTTTGATCCAAGGGCAGCACTCTGTGTTATCGACCGTCCGATTGCTTTCTTATCGAAGAAAGAGGTCCGGAAGATGCCGATTTTCGGATGGATTGTCGATTATCTTGGTTCTACCTTCATTGATCGGAATGACTTACGAAGTGAGATTAAGGCGTTCCGTGCCATTAAATCCCAGCTGGAAACAGAAAAGGAGCTTTCCTACTTTGTTTTCCCAGAAGGAACCAGAAGTCAGGGCCCGGAATTCAATTTAGCTCCTTATCATGCCGGAACCTTTAAGATTGCGATTCATAACCAGCTTCCGATTTGTCCGGTTGTCAGGTATTTCCCAGAGCGTGTCTTCAATCAGCACTACCATTATCATAAATACCCCATTCAGGTAAGATATCTGAAGCCGATTTATCCGGAAGAGTATGATGAAAGGACCAACCAGGAAATTGCCCAGAAGGTTCATGATGAGACGTTAGCAGCCTTAGAGGAGAGGAAGAAAAAAGATCCAAGGCTTGTCAAAGAGCTCAACGGATACTCCGATAAGAAACTAAATAAGGTTCTTCACTATAACAAAGTAACGAAGAAGTCATAAAAAGGCTGCGGTAACGCAGCCTTTTTGCTAGCAAATGGTAATTTCGGTTTCAGCCGACTTGATTAATTTATCTAGGGTTGGCTTTAGACTATCGAATATTTCAGATGCTTCTTTTGTCCTTTCAAACGTATCGTAATAGGAGTAGTCACTGCTATTCGTGATTTTATTTGTTTCTCCGATTTCTATCTTGCGACGCTCTTTGCTGCTATTTTAGGACAGCGTGAAGAAATAAACACCGAATTCTTTAGCACCATCTGTTGTTTTATTTATAAGAACTGACAGAGTGCCTTTGTATCGATTTCGCCTTTATAGTTCCGTGGGAACTTTGGATAGATGGAGATTCTCTTTGGAACAGAATAGGTCATCCTGTTGTCGTCGAATTTCTTTCTTAGTTCTTTAAACAGGGTTTCATCGGGGCGATCACGGTTTTCGATAAATAAGTGAAGATAAGGAGTATGATTGATGCTTCGATCGAAGAACACTTTTGCAGAAATGACACCGGGGATGGTAAGACTGATGTTTTCAATCCTATCCAAGTAAATCGGATAGCCATGGAAGCGGGCGATGTTTTTCCTTCTGCGTGAGAAGATGTAGTGTCCATCCTTATAGATTAGAATGTCATCTAAGATGAAGTAAGGAACACCTTCAAAAAGGATGGTGTCTTTGTTGATATCATCTTCCTTGTATCCGAAAAATCCATTGGGAAGAGAGAATGCAAGGCGTCCTTCTTCTCCTTCTTGGACCGGAGAGGTTCCTTTTAAAGGCAGTAATTTCACAGAGAACGGGGTTAACGGAATACCAAGATCCGGAGTCAAGCTGTTCTGGATGGAACCGCCAAGAAGGAAACCACCGGCTTCGTTTGCCCAGAAAGCCTGCTTTAAGGAATAGGGGAAGACAGATTCGTTTAGCTCAAAGGTCGGTTTTTCTAGTGTCAGAATGACACTCTTGATTTTCTTGCTCCTTGAGGATGTCCTCTGGGAGAGAATAGCTTGGTACCTATAAGGGAGAAGGATCAGAGTATCTGCTTTCTTTTTCTTGATCCAGTAGATGGCACTATCGACTTTGTTCTTGTTGACGAGATTGATGCTCCTGCCTAACGAAAGAGGAGTCAGAATTCCAGATAGAGTTCCGCCTGCACTCTCTAATGGCATCAAAGGAAGAATCGTTCCTTTCCTTGCTTCGGAAGAGACTTCCTGAAGGAAGGAAACGGTTGTGGTATCCCTGATTTCATTGGAAAAGGATAGTGTCTTTCCATGCCTTGTGTCACCAAGGGAATGGAAGATCAGGACTTCCTTTTTCTCATTCGAGAAGGAAGGGACTTCCTTCCTCTTTTTGTGAGAGGGGAAGACAAAAACAGAATCGGCAAAGCCGTCTTTTCTTGCCACCGAAAGACTTTCCTTGTTTTCTTTCAGATATTCCCGTTTCTTGGAGAAAGGAAGATCTTTCTTTGGAGACAGAAGCACAATAGCAGAAGTCTTCTCTTTGAGAATAGGAAGGTATTTCTTATAAAGGCGGTCTTGAAGGAAAAGGACGCTTTCTGGCTTGTCCTTCCTCCTTCTCGCATAGGCTTTCGGAGGAAGATGAGAGGACAAGACCGTAATCGTACATCCGATTTTCAAAAGGGCTAGAAGAGTGATTACGCTCTCTGGAAAGAATTCAGAAATCCTAGTAACGAAGGAACGCTTGTTGATGCCTTCGTTATAAAGAAATTTCGCTTGCGTTTCTGTCTTAGAGTAGAGTTCAGAGTAGGTCAGGCTTTTTCCTTGATAGAAAACCGCAGTTTTCTTTGATTTCCGGTGAGATGCGAACTGAGTATAGAATGTCTGGTTTTTCATCAAAATATAGTATAGCAAGGACCTAGGAAAAAGGATAATGGCTTTTTTCTTTCTTTTTGTGTATCCAAGTGGTTAACCGATGGTTTGCTTAGCGATGGAAAAGAGGATAGATTTTATTGAAAGGATAAGGGGAATTAGATTATAATTTTCATGGCTTAAAGAGTCATAGAAGGACCAATCGAATTGAATCGCTTATTTGATAAAATCCCCGAAGAGCTCTTTGCTCCGCTCTCTCGGAAGTATAAGACAGTCTATGCTTTTTCCCTTATTACGTTATATCATCTGCTGCGCAATCAGAAAACAGATGTCAAGCGCAGCGATTTTGCTATCTCCCTGAAAAGCCAGGGAGAAGAGAGGATGCAGCTATTCTCCATTGAAACCGACCGGTTAGACGATAAAGACGAAGAAGAAACCGTTGAAGTCGAGGCTGGTGGAAACAAGGAGGATGAAGCTTCCATCCTAAGTCAGAAAGTCAACTACATCATCCGCAAGCTTTCCAAATGCGGATGGTATATCATTTCCCGGAATCCGAAGACGAATGTCGAGTATCTCTATCTGCCTTCTTTTTCCATCCAGATGCTAAAGCTTCTGGATGATTTGGCTTGTGATACTTCCTCTTATCTGCCGTTAGTCCATCAGACTTATGCAGAACTCAAGAGGGAAGATGAAAAAGAAGACGACTACAGGTATCGTTCTTTGGAGAACGCTAAGAACAATGCCGATACTCTAGATAGGTCGGTTACTCTTCTCCGTCAGCAGATTCTTGTTTACGGAAATCGTCTTTCGAAAGTCTTTGATCCAAACAAAGCCCTGCAGCAGCATTTTGATGAATACCGCGCAGGAATTGCGGATAAATACTATCATCCAAGGAAAACGTATGATTCCTTAGGACTTTATGCTCAGCCGACAATTTCGATTCTGAAACGCTGGATCAAATCCGAACGTATTATCACCCGTCTTGTCCGTCAGGCAAAAGCAGAGCCTGGAAACTCCGAGACGGATCTTGCAAAGCTGACGTCTTCGGTCATCAAGAAGATTCAGGATGTCATTGACATTTTCTCCCGTCTCTCTTCCGCTTTTGATGAAATCGACCATGCCAACGCCGATTACACAGAGGCTGTTCAGAGAAAGGTCAACTATCTTTCCAATAGTGATAAGACCGTCAAAGGAAAACTGACGACGATTATTCGTTCGATGGCAAATGAAATCAGCAAGAACCCGGCTCTTTCCTATGACGAAAGGCCGATTGTCAGGAAAGCAGGCGAGACCATCTCCCTTTATCGTCAGGGTTATCTTGATTCCCAGTCGAGGAGGATGCCTTATCGCCGAACACAGGAAGACATTAGGGATGAGCCTCTCCCGTTGGAAGATGATCTTCTTCCGGAAGAGTCTTCTATGCTGAGGAATAACATTCTGGATAATGAGCTTAACCGTTTCTCTGATACGACCATCAGGCAGTATCTAGAAGAGAACAGGCAAGACAGAGATCAAAGGCTGACGAATGAAATGCGTATTGAAAATACCGATGATCTTGTCAGGAGGATTCTCGGAATCCTTAAGGCTACATTGAATAGGATTCCTTATACGTGCGAAAAGCTTGAGGACCAAGTCCTTTATGCTGGATACTACAGGCCGTTATACCGCTTCAAGAAAAAAGGAGTGACGAAACATGTTTCAAGAGGATTATGAAAAAAGGAGCCGATCGGATAAGAATCTCTTCTCAGAGGTTTTAAACGATCTTCTCTATCAGTGCTATATCTGCCGGAAGTCCTATGACCGGAAGAGCAAGATTTTCCGCGCCGATCCGGACTACAGGTTCATCGAACGTTATTATGATACGTTCGAAGATTATCTTTCCTATAGGGACAGGACACTTTCCAAGTCGGATGAAGATGGCGTCATCTTTGTCACCTCGAGCGCAGAACGGAACCACTTCCGCTTCGACCCGACGACTACTTTGATTGTCTTTGCTCTTCGCTCCTACTATGAAAATCAGTTAGAAAAAGCACCAGAAGAGACGGAGGTCTTAAGGACCTCGGGAGCCCTGAGTGCTTATTGCAATGAGCTTGGCCTTTCTTCGGTCAGCAAGCGTCTTTCTTCGAATACGATCAGCTCAGCTCTTCGTACCTTGGATGGCTTCAACATTGTCTCAAAGTGCACGGGTTCCTTCTCCGATCCGAGTTATTCCTTCTATATTATGCCTACCATCCGCTATCTGCTCTCTTCAGAAAAGCTCAATAGCCTCTATTCCTTCTTGACCAAACCGCAGGAAGCAGCCGCTGAGCCTTCTCTTTTCGATAAGATGGCATCCGAGACAAAAACTAGGACTGACGATGTCCCTGCTTCTGATGCCAAGGAAGGAGAAAATAAATGAAATCCTTAACGAAACTCCGTCTGATTAACTGGCATTATTTCAGCAATGTCACAACGGATATTAAAAACATTACGTTCCTTACGGGCCCGAATGGTACTGGAAAGTCAACCATCATCGATGCCTTGCAGATTATCATCCTTGGTTCTACCCGTCCGGAGAACTTCAATAAGGCCGCAAACGAAAAAGGCCGTTCTGGTCGTTCGCTTTTGAGCTATCTCCGTGGACAGACCGGTATTAAGGATGATGGTTCGAATATTGTTCTTCGCAGAGGAACCTTTTCTTCGTATATTGCCATCGAGATTTTCGATGATGTCGAAAACAGAACCTTTACCTTAGGTGTCTGCTTCGATGTGGATTCTTCGGATAAAATCGATAAGCATTACTTCTATCTGGATTCTGCTTTCCCGGAGAATGGCTTCTCCAATGCGGAGACGGAAGAGGATAAAGCAAAGGTTCGTCCTAGGCGCTACCGTGAGCTTTCTGCTTGGGCAAGAAACAACTATAAGGTGAATCATTTCCGCTTCTTTGATACCGATACGGAATATCAGGCTTTCTCGAAAGAAGCTTTCGGAAACCTTCCGGATAAGTACTTCTCTTTGTTCAAGAAGGCTGTGTCTTTTGCTCCAATCAGCAATATTTCTTCCTTTATCACGGAATATATCTGTGATGCCGATGAGAATGTCGATATTGCTCCTAGGCAGAAGAACATCGAACAGTATAAGATTCTTGAAAACGAGGCTAAGACCTTAAAGGAAAAGGTCACGACTCTTACTCAGATTCAGCAGATTTTCAATGAGCTTCAGAGTTCACGGAAGAAAATCGATAGGCTGAACTACATCAATGCAAGAGCCGACTACGAAAAAGGAAAGAAGGCCTTAGATAATCTCAATGAACAGGTCAAGAAAGGCAATCAACGCCTTCTTGATATTACCAATGAGCTGAATCAGCTGGATAATCAGCTGGATGATTTAGGAAACGATCTGAATTCCTATAATGCAAAGAAGCTTCAGTCGGATAATTACTCTCTTACGGAGAAGCTTTCCAGGAAGAAAGAGGGGGTCAGGCAGGAAATCAGCCGAATCACTCTCCAAGTCAAGAATGTCAAGGATACGCTTAGTTCCTATGCACATTCTTATTCCAAAGCATGTTCTTCTTTCTATAACTATTATCAGAACTTTGATTCTTCCCGTTTTGGAGACAAGCTGAAGGATAAGTTCGATTCCTTCCTTGAACTGGTTTCCGATGTTGCCGGTGAAGCCAAGACCATCTATGACGGACTGATGCAGGATAATCTTGACTTCCTTGTCATCAAGAATTTCCGAAACGATAGGGAAACCCTTCGTAATGAAGCAAGCGAGAGGAAGACCCATGTCAGCAATGAAATCTACTCGGTCAGCCAGGAACTTCAGTCCCTTCAGTCGGATTTATCGGCTGTCAGCCAGGGCAAGAAGCCGTTTGATCAGCTTGGTCCTAGGTATAGGACCATCAAGCATGGACTTGAGAATGCCTTGAAGGCAAGACATCAGGATGCCTATGTCCATATTTTCTGTGATTTGATTGATGTCAATGATCCGGATTGGACCTTTGCCTTGGAAGCTGTCCTCTTCCGCCAGAAGTTCAACTTCTTTGTCAATCCGCAGTATTATGAAGAAGCAAACCGTATCAGGAAACAGCTGACGACATCCTATAACTACTATTCGGTTTCCTTAGTCGATACCGAACGTCTTCTTTCTGCGAACAGGGTGGCGAACGATGATTCTATCGCTAAGCTCATCACAACAAAGGATGAAGGTGCAAGAGCCTATACCGACTATCTCTTAGGACGTATTAAGAAGTGCTACTCCTTTGAAGAAGCACGTCAATCCGGCTCCGGACTTCTTGCGGATGGTACGGGATACCGTGGCTTTGCGACTTGGTACCTCAACCGTGCTTATGGACGTATTTTCTATATCGGAACTCAGGTTTCTAGCAAGACCAAGGCTGTCTCTTCCCAGGATTATCAGAAGAGGAACAATCTCTACTCGCTTCTCAATGAACTGAGCAGCAAGATTGCCGATTTATTGACCCTTCCGCTCAGGAGCTTGAATGAACTGCAGGCCGATGAAGCCGATATCAATCGTCTCAATCAGATTGGAGACCTTGAAAAGAAAGCGGATGATATCAATAAAGAAATGCTTTCTGCTTCCAAAGGCGATAGGAGCCTAGTCAATTCCAAGATTGAGGAAATCGAGAAACAGCAGGATGAAATCAAGAAGCAGCAAAGCGCCCTATTGACGGAATCGGGTGAAATCCGTGCCAACAGGAAACGTCTGAATGGTCAGGATATTCCAAGGGCAGAAGCCAACCTTGCTTCTCTTAAGAGCCAGCTGGAATCCTACCCGAAGGATGTTGTCAATGAAGAGTATGAGCCCTTCTTTGCAAAGCTGTTAGACCAGCAGGGCAGGAGTGTCAGCCAGGTTAAGTCAATGGCTTATAAGGAATCCATCACGGCTCAATCGACTCAGATCAATAACCGCAACAAGCTTTGGAAGCTTCGTAACGACTATTGCAGCACCTATAACCTCAATTACGATAGCCAAAGCGAAGTTTCCAATTTGGAATTCGACCGAGAATTGGAGAACATTTCCAAGGTCAGGCTTCCAGATTATGAGGAAAAAATCGCCAAAGCCCATGATGAATCCGTCAAGGAGTTCAAGGATGACTTCATCTATAAGCTTCGTACTGCCATTGATACTGTTTATGCTCAGATTGAAGAACTCAACCAGGCTCTCCTTGATTCCCGCTTCGGACGGGATACCTATCAGTTCAAGGTCTCTCCGAATAAGGACTTTATCGAGTACTATAACAGGATCAGGGATCCCGACCTTCTCCGTGCCGGCGATGCAGAAACCCACTTCAACGAGAAATACCGCTCTACCAGGAACGATTTATTTAATCTTATCTCCTCTTCTACTTCCGCTACTGGTGAACAGAAAGAACAGATTCTCCGGAATGTCGAGCGCTTCACATCCTACACAACCTATATTATCTTCGACCTTCTCAAGACGAGCGGAACCGGTGATGAGCAGCAGACAATCTCCCTCCAGCGCAGCTTCTCTAGTCAGTCCGGAGGTGAAAGCCAGACTCCGTTCTACATTGCTATTCTCGCTTCCTTTGCGCAGCTCTGCCGTGTAAAGAATGCATCGGACAATAATACGCTCCGTCTTGTTATCTTCGATGAGGCATTCAGTAAGATGGATGCTGCCCGTATCAGGAAGTCTACCGAGCTTCTCCGCAACTTCGGACTTCAGGCCATCTTATCGACACCGAGCGAAAAACTTCGTGATCTTGTCAATTATGTTGACCTTATCCTTGTTACCATCCACGAAGACAAACGGAAACGTTCTTATCTGGACGTCTACCAGGAAAAAGATAAGAAAGCCAATCCGGTCAAAGCCATTGAATCCCCTTTGGTTAAAGAAGAGGATGTCGGGACTGAGAAGAAATAAACAGAAAACGGAGCTGCCCATTGGCGGCTCCGTTTTTTAATCCTCCATCTTTGCTCTGTGAGTCTTTTTCCGGATGGTAGTCGTAGTCACTTGGATCAAACGGGCAAGAATAAATACTGGTATGGGGCTTGTTTTCCCGAAGATGTGTTATTTTTAACTTAGGACCAAAACAACGATAGGTAAAGCGAAAACTACGGAAACTTTTCTTGAATTTCAAAATCATATTTTCTGATGAATATCTAAGCAAGATTAGATGCTTCTGCTTTTTAAGAGCCTAGTGACCTATTTTGCCTTGTTTCCGCCGTATTTTGCTTCCATCCTCTTCTCTTTTTCCCTTCTTCCGTTTTATAATAATAAAGAACTTTAAAGCAGGAGGATTTCATTAATATGCCACGTTCGGAAGAAAGGGTCGCCAGGATTCTCGCCGGCGGACGAGGAACTCGTCTGCAATCTTTGACGGAGTCTATGGCCAAACCAGCCGTTTTCTATGGCGGTAAGTACCGTATCATTGATTTTCCGTTATCGAATGTTGCCCATTCCGGCATTTCTACTGTCGGTATCGCAACACAATATGAGTCGACTGCTCTGAACAACTATATTGGTTCCGGACGTAACTGGGGATTGAATGGAACCTATGCCTATGCTGCCATTCTTCCTCCTCGTGAGACGCCAAAAGGTGCTTCTTGGTATTTAGGTACTGCCGATGCTATCTATCAGAATATTGATTGGTTAGATAAGACGCATTGCAAGTATGTCGTTATTCTTTCTGGTGACCACATCTATAAGATGGACTACTCGGAAAGGCTTGATTTCCATAAGCAGAACAATGCGGATGTGACGATTGCCTGTATCCGTGTTCCTAGGAGCGAAGCACCTCGTTTCGGTATTGTTGTCACGGATGAGGAAAAACGTATTGTAGAATTCCAGGAAAAACCGGAAAAACCGAAATCGGACTATGCCTCTAGGGGTATCTATATTTTCACCTATGATCTTCTCCGTAAGGCTCTTGTTGCGGATGCTGAGAAGAAGAAATCCCAGCATGACTTCGGAAAGAATATTCTTCCGACAAGGCTTGATGAAGGAAAACGCCTGTTTGCTTATCCTTTCAAGGGCTACTGGAAAGATGTCGGTACTGTCCAGTCTCTCTGGCAGGCAAACAGGGATTTATTAGATCCTAATTGTGAACTGAATCTTTTCTCGGAGGATTTTAAAATCTATTCTGCGGATACGGCTAGCCGTCCTCAGTATATTGCTTCGACTGCCAAAGTGGATCACTGCGTCATTAATCAGGGCGCCATCATTGAAGGATCGATTCGCCGCTGTGTTATCTGTAATGAAGTCACTGTTGAGAAGGATGCCGAAGTCGAGAATTCCGTTATTATGCCAGGTGCTGTCATTAAGTCCGGTGTCAAGGTCAAGTATGCCTTAATCGGGCCAAAGACCATAGTTGATAAAGACCAGATTGGAAAAGAAGAAAAAGTTGTTCTGGTCAACAAGAAATAGGAGGAAAGAGAGTTATGGCTACCAAAGTCGTTGGCTTAGTGGATTGCTTCAATCTGCCTACGTTCGGTCCTCTTACGAAGCATCGTCTCAGGGCTTCTACTGTTTTCCTCGGACGTTATTGCTATATTGATTTCCCGTTATCCAATTTCAGGAATTCCGGAATTCCATCGATTGGCATTCTCTGCCCTGGACATATCCGTTCCTTGAGCCGTCATGTCGGAAACGGACGTAGCTGGATTGGAAATACTAAGATTGGTGATTTCCAGGTCCTCTATGATGAGCCGAGAGTTTCTTCTCCGGGTTATAACACCGACATCGCCTGTATCCAGGAAAACTATAACTTCCTTAAATCCATCCATCCGGATTATGTCGTCATTGCTTCGCCAAACAGGGTCTACGAAGCCGATTATCATCAGCTTCTGAAAGAACACATTGCTTCTGGAAGCCGTATTTCGCTTCTCTATCATCATGTGGATAAAGGATTGAAGACGCATTTCATTGGTACCAAGAAAGTGACTCTTTCTGCAAACGGGAACGTTACTCATCTTCAAGCAAACCTTGGTGATAGTGATTCCGGTGATGTTTCCTTAGCTTCTCTTATCCTTGATTATCCTAGGCTGGAATCCTTAAGGGAATACGCTCAGTCAACCTCTTCCTTCTTTGATTTAACCGATGTCTTATCTTATCTTGGACCAAGTGTCTTAGTCCGTGGAGTCGAAATCAAAGGCTATGTCCGTTGCTTTGACTCTCTCAGTCATCATCTGACTCAGTCCCTTGAACTTTTAGACAAAGATGTCTTTTCTTCCTTATTCAAGGAAGATTGGCCAATTCATACTCGTTCTTATGATACTCCGCCGACTGTCTATGCTTCTGGTGCCGTTGTCAAGAACAGCTTCTTAGCCAATGGTTGCAAGATTGAGGGTGAACTTGAAAACTGCATCTTAGGACGTGGTGTCATAGTCAAGAAGGGCGCTAAAATCAAGAATGCTATTATTTCTGCCCATTCGATTATAGGCGAAAACACAACAATGGAAAATGTCGTTGTCGATCGGGATGCCCAGATTATCCATTCGACTCTGATTAAGGGTACCTTCGAGAATCCTGTTTGTATTGAACGAGGAGATATTGTTTAATGAAAATCCTTCTAGTTGCTTCGGAAGCTTTACCATATTGCAAAAGCGGAGGTCTTGGAGACTTCATCTTTTCTTACGGAAAAGCTCTGGCAAAATTAGGAGAAGATGTTTCTGTTATCCTTCCACTTTATAAGTCCATTCGTATCAAACACCCTGAAGTCAGGAATGGGTTTTATGACCAGTTCGATTTCAAGAGGAGCTGGCGGACGCAAGGCTGTGGTGTTTTCAAAGTCGAAAACGAAGGAGTGAAGTTCTACTTCACGGCTAGGGACCGGTTTGATCGGGATAATAGGTATGGATACGGAGATGATACGGAGCGTTTTGCTTGTTTCAGGATGGCCGTCAATACCTTTATTACGCGTCATAATGATTTCGATGTTGTCCATTGCAATGACTGGCAGACAGGTGTCTTACCTTTGCTTCTCAGTTACAACAAAAAGAAAATCAAGACTTTCCTGACAATTCATAATCCTGCTTATCAGGGTTGGGCAAAACGGGAAGACCTTTCCCATTTCTTCAACCTTGATTTAGGATACTATGACTCTGGCTATTGCCGCCTTGGTGATTCCTTCAACTACCTTAAGACAGGTATCAGGTCTGCTGATAAAATTAATACGGTTTCTAAGACTCATGCCCAGGAACTGATTCACGATCACAATAGCTTTGGCGGCCTTGGCGCCATTATCGATTGGTGCCGTCATTATGATTTCTCTGGAATCGTCAATGGATTGGATGTCGATATTTGGAATCCTCAGACGGATTCGATTCTTGCTAGGAACTACAATGTTGATAACTATGCCGCTGGAAAAGCTGCAAACAAGCAGGAAATTCTCCATCGCCTGAATTGGCAGGAGGGCTTCACGGGTCCTTTGTTCTCTGCAATTACCCGTCTTTCTTCTCAGAAAGGTGTCGAACGTATCTTAGACCTCTTCCCGCATCTTCGGAACTATGGTGCCCGAAGGATTATCATCGGTACGGGTGAAAGGGAAGATCAGGTTCTTGCTAAGGCATTGTCCACTCCGGAAGTCTATTTGGTCAAACGGTATGATGAGAATCTAGCGCATCTTCTCTATGCAGCTAGTGACTTCTTCTTAAGGCCGAGTCATTTTGAGCCTTGCGGAACAAGTCAGATGATTTCTTCCCGCTATGGAACTCTTCCGATTGTCTCCAATGTCGGAGGACTCAATGATACAGTTGTTGATATTCAGGATGGTCCTCGTGCTACTGGATTTGTTTTCCACAACGATGATTACTTCGGCTTAGTGAATGCATTCTATAATGCCTGCAATCTCTATCATGCCCATAATCTTGATTCTAGGATTCGGCGTGGAATGGGAATTGACTTCAGCTGGAAGAAATCTGCTGAGGAATACCTGAAACTCTATCATTCTGTTGACTGGAAGTAACTTCTGATCTTAATGAAAAAGAACCGTCTCGAAGAAAAGACGGCTCTTTTTTATGAAAATAGAAGAGACTAGTCCAGCCACTCCCTTTCTTCCTGTACTTCCCAGAATGTCTTCGTGTTATTGTCGACTATCTTCTGCTTCACGAAATCCTTGATTGCTTCCTGATAGGTTGAAAAATCAGGAAGATCGATGCAGGAATAATCCAGTGCGTCTCCATTGGCATCATTATCATCTTTTAAATAGATATGATCATCCGTATGCCCTTTCCAGCTTTGAATCTGGATGTGAACCTTGTCTGTTTCAGGATCCCAGATAGACTCGAAGAAATAACCTCTTCCCTTGTAAAGGACAGTCCATTCGTTCCAGTCCCTTCGCTGAAGGAAATCCCTGACATCTCCGTTAATCACTATCTCAATACCTCCTTTCAATAAACTAACCCTCTCGAATTGTGAATTCAATTTTGTCAGCCGTCTGTTTTCTTGCTTTCATCATACAACACGAAAATAGTTAAAGCATGACTAAAAAGCGAAAAATGAAATGCTGCTTAGACAAATAAAACAATTTAATAAATCAAAAAAGGTTTAATAATAGAATTGAACTTAACATAAATCCCCATAAAGATGGATAATTCTGTCTAAGAAGAACTATTTTATAATTAGTTAAAATAACAGAAAAACATAGCGTTAATTTTCTGAAATATTTTTTTCTGTTTTCTTCAATCCTTTTGTTAATTCCTGTTTTCTATTGGAATTATCCTGTTTTGAAAAACGAAGATAGGCTTTTGATAACGGAAGATTCCTGATGGATATAACGATACTAGTTAATATGGAAATGCCAATTCGTTTGAGCCTTTGAAGGAAGACATAAGTGAATGGATACCCCCTAATTAGAGCATCCAGGTATTCCACCCCAGTGTTTGCTAAGGAAGTGATGATTCCAGCTGTAAGGATGACAAAGAAATAGACGAAGAGATGGGAGAAGATAGTGTCTCCTTTTTTTCGGTAATAGACAGCAACGATTCCGATTAAGAAGATTCTAAGAATTGGTGGCAGAATCCAGAGTGGTGTGGTGAGAGTTAGTGTTCCACCGATGATCTCCCCGAGAATCTGTCCAATGAAAACAGACCTCCTTCCATCTGGAAATGAAACAGCAGTTACTAAGAAAATCGGACAGAGGGAGGCAAAGGAGAGATGCGCACTTCCGATGTGAATCGTTAGTTTTGCAAGAATCAGGTATAAAGCAGCAAAGACGGATACAAAGCATAGGCGGTACACAGCATTGAATCTTCTCATTTCGTACTCTTTCCGGAGGCGTATTTATCCTTTCACAGATGCGGATGCAAAGCGATACCGCGGCATTAGCCTTCGCCTGTTCCAACGCTCCTAAGGAACAGTATTTAACGCATCGCTTCTTCTCAGAAAGGATAGGACTTCATTTTAAAAGGTTCTATTTGTTTAATCAAGAAAAGCTGCCGGAGGAGTACCGGCAGCTTTCTGTGTTAAAAACCCAAGGAGGTGAGTTTTATTTGTCTTGTTCGATTATAAGGATGCGAAGGTGTCATCGAAGACAACGCCGTTTGTCTTCGTAGTGACAGTAGCTTTGAAGTTGTTGATAGCTTCTTTGTATTTGGCTTCTGTCGGATTGGCGAAATAGTCGTGCCTGGCGTTCTGGATGCCTTCATTGCAGGTCTGATCGATATCGGACCTTGCATTCCTCTTAATCTGAGCAGCTGTCTGCTCGAATAAGGCAATATGGTTCTGTCCGCCTAAGAAATCAGATTTATAGGTTGAATCGGTAGCAAGCTTATGCCTTGCAGTCTTGTTGTTGGTGTAGTCTTCAGTTCCGCGAGTGATACTTTCGGCAACATCCTTATCGCAGGTCATCATTTTCCTGATGTCTTTGACATCTTCGAGGTTATCCGTTCCTTTGGCAGCGCAGATCCAGGTTCCGCCCCAATAATAGTTGGCCGGACCACGGACAACACGGTATTTACCATATAAACCATTTCCGACTTCGTATTTTCCGCCATCCGAGGTGGCTTTGGCTAAGGCGTTATCCTTCAAAGTGAAGTTGATACCCCAAGTAGAATAGAAGAAGCCGAAGACATTGCCTTCCGGACCCTGATCTTTCTTCCAATCGGCATCCCATAATTTGGTCTTATGAGAATAAGAATTCGTTGTGTAGTCGGCGGTCTGCTTAATCCAGCTCTTGATCCTTGGATCTAAAGTGACAATACGCTTTCCGTCTTTGTCATATCCCTTGACCCAAGAAGTAGACCTATTGTTAGAGAAAGTACGATAAGAATCATCGTAGCCAGAAAGCCTGTAGTGGCTCTTTTCTTTCCTCTGAGCAGCAACAGCATTGAACTTATCCCAAGTGTCAATCTTAGACTGGACCTGGTCCGGGTCAGAGGTTCCTAAGACTTCTTCTGCAATATCAGTACGATAAGCGAAGAGGCCAGGAGTTGCCTGCCAGGAAACACCCTTTAAGGCCTTGCCTTTTCCTTCACGGGTATCGGTAGCAATGACTTTGGTGTAGTCATACCTATCGCTGAGATCACTGTCGGTGAGTCCGACATCATTCTTGACATCAAGAGTGATATCGCTGTTAGCATATTTTAATGCATAATCTGCTTCCCTAAGGAAGATATCGACCTTATCATCTGCTTTTGCAGATTCCTGGTTGTTAAGAGCGGCATCAAGAGCATTCTGGTAGGCGTTGTTTTCGTTGGCAATCTGCGTGTATTTGATACGATTTCCACTCTTTAAGAGATAAGCACCATCTTTGTCTTTCTTCGGTGCGCCGCTTTCATCACGGACAAGTCCCGGATAATAATCGGAAATACGGGTTTCAAATTCATTGTTCCAGCAATAGATGTTGACAACTTTAGAATTATCCTTTTTGCAACCGACTAAGCCAGCAACAGAAGCAGCTAAGACTAACCTACTGAGAACTTGTTTCTTCATACTTGCATTTTCCTCCCTTTTTAGAATATTGCAGTCCTTTGTTCTCCATCGATCCGTGTACCTTGAGGTTCGATTGGAATCCTCTTGTTAGGGCTTTCGTAATCGATTTCGTTGGTAGTTTAACAATTGGGGAAATAATTGTCAATAGAAAATTAAAAAAATATTTTTGGGTAAGCGCTTAAAACACCAAAAATGTGCTGTGAACACAATAAAAAGCGATTGTTTTTAATTTTATTGTTGAAAATCTCAAAAAAAGATATTACTATTATTGCAGTTTCGTAAACGTTTTCGATAAACTAATTTAAACGTTTTCGAAAAGAGGAGGACAACCTATGAAATTTGGTCACTTCGATGATGAAAAAAGAGAGTATGTGATTGAAACACCGCATACTCCAAGGCCATGGATCAATTACCTTGGCGTGAATGATTTTCACTCTCTTATTTCCAATACTGCTGGTGGTTATTCTTTTTATAAAGATGCGAAGCTTCGTCGTTTAACTCGGTATCGTTATAATAATGTTCCACGCGATATTTCCGGACGTCTTTATTATATTAAGGACGGAAATACAGTCTGGAACCCCGGTTATCTTCCTTGCAAAACCCACCTTGATTCTTATTGCTGCCGTCATGGCTTTAGCTATACGGTTTTTGAAAGCAGCAAGAATTCCTTGAAGGTGAAGAGGACCTGTCTTGTTCCTCTTTCGGATAACTGTGAAGTCAATCTTGTTGAATTCAAGAACGAATCCAATGAAGAAAAGCGCTTCTCTTTTTATGCCGATGTTGAATTTTGTCTCTATAATGCAGTTGATGATGCTAACAACTATCAACGCAATTTGAATCTTGCTGAAGTAGAGGTAGATGACTACACGATTTATCATAAAACAGAATATCGGGAACGTCGGAATCATTATTGTTTCTTCTATGGCTCTAAGAAACATGATGGCTTTGATACGGATCGTGATATTTTCCTCGGATTAGAAAATGGATGGGATAATCCTGATGCAGTCCGGGAAGGTAAGAGTTTTAATTCTATTGTCCATGATTATTATCCGATGGCTTCTCATCGGTATGAAATTGTCCTGAAACCAGGCGAAGAAACCAGTCTTGTTCTTAGGCTTGGCTATGTTGAGAACGAACAAGATAAGAAGTTCATTGGCCAGAATGTCATCAATAAGGAAAAGGCAATTGCAAGGCAAGAAAAATACAATTCGAAGGAAAAGGTAAGGAAAGCAAGGAAAGAACTGAAGGAATACTGGGATAAGCTGCTTTCCGTTTTCTCTGTTAAGTCATCCTCTGCTCGATTTGATCGCGGTGCTAATCTTTGGAATCAGTATCAGTGCATGGTTACCTATAGGATGTCCCGTTCCGCATCTTATTTTGAAACCGGAACTGGACGAGGAATGGGATTCCGTGATTCTTGCCAGGATCTTCTTGGATTTGTTCATAGGATTCCGGATAAAGCAAAAGAGAGAATCATCGATATTGCTTCTATCCAGTTCGAAGATGGCTCTACTTATCACCAGTATCAACCATTAGATAAGAAAGGAAATGCAGATATCGGTTCCGGCTTCAATGATGATCCTTTATGGCTTGTTGGAGCAACGATTGCCTATATCAAAGAAACGGGTGACTATTCAATTCTTGACTATCCGACTCCGTTCAATAATGTGAAGGGAAGTGAAAAACCGCTCTACGATCATCTTCTTGTTTCACTTCATCACACTAGGGAGAACCTTGGTCCTCATGGCTTGCCTCTAATCGGACGCGCCGATTGGAATGACTGCTTGAATCTCAATTGTTTCTCGGCAGTAGATGGCGAATCCTTCCAAACGGTTGAGAATAATGACACTCATGTGGCAGAATCGGTCTTTATCGCCGGAAGGTTTGTCAAATATGGAAAAGAGTTTGTTGATCTTGCCAATCATATCCGGAAAGAGGAAGATGGCGAAGAAGTATTAAAAGCTGTAAAGAACATTGAAAAAGCAACCATCCAATATGGATTCGACAATGATGGCGGCTATTTCATCCGTGCCTATGATGCTTATGGCCATGAAGTCGGATCGACTAAGTGCGAAGAAGGAAAAATCTTCATTGAGCCCCAGGGCTTCTGCACTAGGGCTGGAATCGGAAAAGAACTCGGGCTTGGAAAGAAGGCGTTGGATGCTTCCTTCCAGTATCTTCTCGATGATTATGGACTTGAGATTGTCTATCCGCCTTATTCAAGCTATCATATTGAATTAGGAGAAATATCTTCTTATCCGCAGGGCGTGAAGGAAAACGGAGCTGTATTCAACCACAACAATCCTTGGGTTGTATTAGCCTGCTGTGTTGAAAAGGAGCCGGAGCGTGCGTTTGATCTTTATAAGCGTAATGCCCCAAGCTTCATCGAAGAGCATTCGGAAATCCATCGTACGGAACCCTATGTTTATTCTCAGAGGATTGCTGGCCGTTCATCGAAATCCTATGGACAGGCAAAGAACTCCTGGCTCTCTGGCTCTGCAACTTGGTCTTTTGTTGCTCTAAGCGAAGGTATCTTAGGCATACAACCGGAGTTTGATGGCTTAAGAGTTGATCCTTGTCTTTCAAAAGAACTTGGTAAGGTCCATGTCCGCCGGGTCTTCCGGAATCATACCTATGAAATCGATAGGGAGAACATAGGACTTGAGAAGAGCGAGATCAGGGTCGATGGAAAGAAGACTGAAGACAATCTGATTCCAATCAAGGATGAAGAAATCATCCATGTGAATATCCGTCTCTAAGCAAAAAGGAGGAATGCAAGATGGAAGAAGAGAAAAAGGGTCAGGCCGGTAAGGAAAAGAAGGAACATAGAAAGAACTTTTTTGTTCGCTGGAAGGAAAGCAAGGAAGAAGAAAAAAAGAGAAAAGAAGAGGCAAAGCAGAAGATTGCTGCTGCCCAGGAACGGGATAAGGAAGACAAAGATCCAGATCCCAAGGACTATTATGTCTCGCTTCACAATATCAACAAGGTCTATGACAACGGCTTCCATGCTGTCCATGATTTCACGATTGATATCAAGCAGAATGAATTCATCGTTTTTGTCGGTCCTTCCGGATGCGGTAAGAGCACTACGCTTCGAAGGATTGCCGGCTTAGAGAACATTACTTCCGGTACGCTTTATATCGACCATGAGTATAGGAACGATGTCGCTTCCAAAGACCGCAACATCGCCATGGTTTTCCAGAGCTATGCTCTTTATCCGCATAGGTCGGTCTATGACAACATTGCCTTCCCTCTTCATATCAGGCGTCTTCCGAAAGACGAAATCGATCGTCGTGTCAGGGAAGCAGCCAAGATTCTTCAGATTACTCCGCTTCTTGACCGTAAGCCGAAGGCACTTTCCGGCGGTCAGCGTCAGCGTGTTGCTTTAGGACGTGCAATTGTCAAACATGCAAAGGTCTTATTAAGGGATGAACCTCTTTCGAACCTTGATGCCAAGCTTCGTGTCCAAAGGCGAAGCGAAATCGTCAAACTTCACGATCGCCTCAAGGCAACAACGATTTATGTCACACACGATCAGACCGAAGCTAGGACGATGGCGAGCCGAATCGTTATCAGGAAAGACGGCTATGTTCAGCAGATTGGAACTCCAATAGAAATCTTCAACCATCCTGTTAATAAGTTTGTTGCTGGTTTTATAGGCTCACCTGCAAGGAACTTCTTCCCTGCCATGTACAAAGATGGAACTATTACCTTCATCACTGGTGCTAAGATTAAATTACCGGAAGAGCTTGTTTATGGAAAAGAGATTCCTGAAAAAGTCCTTTTCGGTATACGTCCAGAAGATATCTATGAGGCCGATGAATATCATGCTTCTCAATTCTCGGATACTATTTTCTCTGCCAAGGTGATTTTAGCGGAGCTTCTTGGTAATGAGTACTATGTTCATACGGACTTTGCCTATCAGGACACCATTGCAAAATTCCCGTCTGATCGTCATCTCGGCCGTGGAGATGAAGTCGAGTTCTGCAGGAACCTTGCCCATTGTCATCTCTTTGATCCAGAGAGCGAGAAGGCATACTTCTAGGAGGCTTTTATGGCTGATATTAGCACTGCAAAAGAGCTTCACCGGAAGAACTACAAGAAGCATAAAAGGATTTCCTATGCCCGCTATGGTTATCTCTTCCTTATCCCGTTTGCATTGGCATTCCTTATCTTCCAGTTTATTCCTCTGATTACCACTTTTATTTACGGCTTCTGCGAATACTATAAGGACGGATTGAATACGGTTGGTCCGACCTTTAATGGATTTTCTAACTTTGCAACTGTATTAGGGCCCGGCTCTAATTTCTGGAAATACAGGGGCAATACCAGGATTGTTTGGATTATTGGCTTTATTCCTCAGGTTATTTGTTCTCTCCTATTGGCTATCTGGTTTACCAGCGAACGGCTGAAACTGAAAGGCGTTCGCTTCTTCCAGACCATCACTTATAGGCCGAACCTTGTTATGGCATCTGCCTTTGGTTATAGGTTCTTACAGTTCTTCTCTCAAGGCGGACCTGTCAACCAGATTCTTCAGGCGCTTCACATTGTCGATACTCCCGTCAGGTTCAGGGAGAGTCCTTGGTGGCAGAGAACTATCATTGCTCTGATTAACTTCCTTAGGTGGTTTGGAAACACTTCGATTCTTCTTATGTCCGGTATTATGGGCATTGATGAATCAGTCTTTGAATCCGCCCGACTCGATGGTGCAAGTTCTGGAAAGATTTTCTGGAAGATTACTTTGCCTCTCTTGATGCCAATCTTCGTCTACTTCCTTATCACATCAAGGATCGGTGGTATTCAGCTCTTTGATGCCGCTCAGATTTTCACCTCTGGAACTGGTGGTGCCGGAAGGAAATCAAGGACGATCAGGAGGTATCTGTTCAACCTTGTTCAGATAAAACATAATTACGGAGAAGCTGGTGCCGTTTCTATCCTCCTCTTTGTTCTTACTGGTCTTCTCTCCTTGTTTGTCTTTAAGACGATGGTTCCTCACAACAATCAGGCAAAAGAGGAAAAGCGTTCCTATCGGAAGCGCAGGCGTTTTGTTGCCCGTGCCAATAAGGAAGCGAGGAAAGGAGAAAACGAGAAATGAGCTCGATTACTAGGAAAAAGACTTCTCCTGAATTGAATCGGGAGAATAAGAAGCTGAAAAGCGAAAAGCCGGCTCTGTATACGGAACGTGTCCTTGTTTATCTGTTCCTGACCATTCTCACTATCCTTTGCATCTTCCCGTTCTGGATTCTGCTTGTCAATTCAACTCGTGCAAGCACTCAGATTCAGAAGAGCTTCTCGATGTGGTTCGGCAGTTCTCTGGGAAAGAACTGGTCTGGATTAATGGCGAATAACAACATTCCGACCCGTACTGCTTTGATTAATTCTATTTGGATTTCCTTTGTTTCTGCGATTCTGACTGTGTATTTCTCTGCTTTGACTGCCTACGCCGTTCAAGTTTATGACTTCAAAGGAAAGAAGTTTGTTGCTGCTTTCATCCTTGCCATCAGGAGGATTCCAACCCAGGTTTCTGCAATGGGTCTTGTTAGGATTTGCAGGAAGATGGGCCTTTACAACCAGATTTGGTTGATTATCGTTCCTTGCATCTGCACTCCAAGCGTTTATTTCTACAGGAAACAATACCTTGAATCGGTTCTTCCTTACGAAATCGTGGAAGCCAGTCGTGTCGATGGTTCTAGCGAGATCCGTACCTTCCATCAGATTGTCCTTCCGATTCTTAAGCCGGCTCTCTCTGTTCAGTTTATTTTCTCCTTTGTCGCATCCTGGAACAACTATTTCAGGCCGGCCATGCTCCTTAAGGACAAGAGTGTCCGTACGATTCCGCTTGTCATTGCTAATCTGAAGGGTTCCGATCCGTCTACCTTTGATTTAGGACAGATTTATCTTCTGATGGCGATTGCGGTCTTCCCGATGCTGATTGTCTATCTCATCTTCTCTCGCGGAATCATTAAGAATCTCACCGCTGGTTCTGTAAAAGGATAAACAAGATGCTTCTGAAGAAATTCCGTTTTGGGACTGGCATTTCTTCCTATCAGGCCGAAGGTGCCTATAAAGAAGACGGAAAAGAAGAATCTATCTGGGATGCCTTTACTCATGAAAAAGGAAACGTCCTAGATGGTACAAACGGTGACGTTGCCTTAGACTTTTACCATCGCTATAGAGAAGACCTTGATCTTGCAAAGGAACTTGGAATTCAGGATTTCCGTTTCTCCTTGTCTTGGACAAGAGTTATTAAGGAGGACGGGACTCCGAATCCAGAAGGGATTCGCTTCTATCGATCTCTGATTGAAGAAATCAAGAAACGGAACAGGAACCCAGTCAGGACGATATATCACTGGGACAGGCCCAGATGGTTCTTAGAAAAAGGTGCTTTCCTTCCTCGTACCTGCTTAGATGACTTCTCGAAATACAGGGATATTGTAAGCGAGTGTTTTGCCCCCTTAAGGACTGACTTCATCTCATTCAATGAACCTCAATGCTTCCTGTTCCTTGGCTTTCATAAAGGCGGGCATGCTCCTAATGTCTTACGGAATTATCTAGACCTTTGCCAAAGGGCACATCATGTTCTTCTCTGCCATGCTATCGCCTTTGAGAAAATCAAAGCCAAGAACCCCCTAGCTGATGTTGCCTTTGTCAATACCTTCAGTGCTTCGATTCCTAGGCGAGATGATGATGTTCTTCTTGATAAAAGGAAAGAGGCTTTCTTTGCTTATCCAAAGAAGGCAGAAGACTTCTATACTGTTTCAATTTATGGGGATCCTCTTTACCTTGGTAAATATCCAAACGGCTATCTTGAATCTCTTCCGGACACCTCCTTTGTCCATCCGGGTGACATAGAAAGAATCTTCCGAGCAAAGCCGAAAACCTGCGATTGCAATATCTATACTGGCCGCTATTATGATTTGAATCAAGAAGGTAACTTATTCGAAGTAAGGAAAGAAAGCCAGAAAGAACAATCGGATCTTGCTTGGCTGAAAAAACGCCCATCATCTGTCTATTATGGTCCTTTGTTTAGGTATGACCGCTATCATCTTCCTATCCGGATTACCGAAAACGGAGGTTGCTATAAGGATTCTCTGAAGAAGGGTCTTGTCCATGACACGGACAGAGTTTCTTATCTGAAAGAGTACCTTTCCATGGTAGATAAAGCCAATCAGGATGGCATTCCGATTGTTTCTTATTACTATTGGTCCCTCTTAGATAACTTCGAGTGGGCAGAAGGATACAGCAAACGATTCGGACTTGTTTACATTGATTATGACAACGGACTAAAAAGAATCAAAAAAGATTCTTTCTATGCCTATCAGAAAATAATCGAAGACACGAAAAATCAATAAGAAAAGAGGCAGACAACCTGCCTCTTTTTTAATCGATTGCTTTTATTGTAGCGCCTGGCTGCAGCTTGCCACTGACTTTGACGATTTTCGGAACGTAAGTATCCGGATGTTCGATTGCATCAATCAGTTCCTCGGCTGCTTTGCTGCCTAATTCTTCGGAATCCTGGACCCAGGTTGTCACCATCGGACGGTTAATACGAGAAATCTCGGCACCATCGTATCCAATGACGGAAACATCCTTTGGAATCTCAAGTCCTGCTTCTTTTAGTGCGGTCAGTCCTCCGAGAATGGAGACATCATCTGGATAAAGAATACACGTAGGCTTTTCACCTAATGCCAATAGACGTTTTGTCTCTCTTCCGGATGATTTGGGATCATGATATTCGGCTTGCTTGATCCTGCCAGGAAGAATAGGAAGATGATTTCGTTCCCTTGCTTCGGTATAAGACTGCCTTCGCTTCTTAGTGACATCGGTCCTCTCGCCATGAATATAAGCGATTGTCTTGTGACCTAAGGAGGCGGCATAATCAACGAGTTTTCCTGTTCCGCTTAAGTTATCAGACCTGATTGCCGTTGTTCCAGGGAAAATGTAGTCGATTGTGATTGCCGGGATGTTAGAATGTACCAATTCAACAATCTCAGGATCTTCAAAGTTTTCGCTGACAATGATGACGCCATCCCTGTTTCGGAACTGTGCAGCTTCATAGTATGTCCTTGGACGCGGGGAATTCGGCTTGTTCCGGGATAGGAAAGTGATAGCATATCCGTTCTCCTCAGCTGTAAACTTTAAGGATTCAAGAATACCGGAAAAGAATTCATGGCGGAGACCACCTTTTGTCGTGGAATCATAGAAAACAATGCCAATGGAATAAGAACGCTTTAGTTTTAAAGCTTGGGCATAGGCATTTGGAACGTATCCCATTTTTCTGGCACAGCGCTTGATTTTCTCGATTGTCTGCGGGGATAATTCAGGAGAATCGTGTAGAGCTTTGGATACGGTAGCCGTTGACCTGTGGCAATGTTCGGCAATGTCTTTTATTCGGACCATTTTCTTCTCTCCATGTTTAAATATTATACCATAAAAGAAAAGCGTTTTTCTGCAACAAAATCCTTAAAAACTATCGGAAAATCCTTTTAGTTTCTGCCTTTTCTGTTTGTAACGAAGCCTTTCTTTTAGACTTGGTTTGGTCACTGTGCTAAAATACAGGAGGTAGAATTCTTTTGAAAAGAATTTACTAAATAGAAGGAAGAAAAGAATGTAAACAGATTTTCTTTCTTTTTTCGTTTATCTGTTTACTTTAAGCTCTCAGATGCTTATAATATCCCATGCATTTGTTAGCAGTTTTTAATGGAGGAGAATAACTATGGCAGTCCCAACTAGAAGAAGAGGTCATGCAAAGCAAGGTCAGGTCCGTCAACATACTAAGCTTAGCGCTGTAAATACTGTTACCTGCCCGAATTGCGGAGCGGAAATCCGTCCGCATCACGTCTGTCCGAATTGCGGTTTCTATAACGGCAAGAAGGTTAAAGACGTCAAGGTTAGCGAAGCAGAATAGTTTCGTCAAACACTGAAACGGAAAAAGCCCACCATTGGATGGGCTTTTTTAAACCAAGGAGAATTAGAAAATGACATATCTGGAAAGCATTACTTATCTGACTGGCCGATTTGTCCAAATCAGCCAATATCTTTTGAAGACTTCTTTTCGTCTTGTCTCTTTTATGGAAGAAGAGAAAAATCGTCTTCCTTTCCAGACTAAGGAGAGCATTATGGATGGCGCTGAAGCAAAAGCGGAATCTCTTTTGAATGAGCACCAGGGCTCTTCTGCAAAAGAACTGATTGATTTCTTTTCCAACAAAGGAATCTCCGTAAAAGACAGGAATGAACTTTCTTTGCTTCTTCGGAAGCGTCAGTATCTTGTCGGATCCTATTTCTTAGTCAATGACTCTGCTCTTGGACGTGAAGACGTTGCTATTTATGAATCTAAGATCAATGAGCTCAAGGAACTGAATAAAAAGGCAAGGGATCTTAATGGCCATTTTGCCAAGCTGATTGACGAAATTGAAAGGAAGAATTAATACCTCTTAGGCATTCAATTTGTTTATAATAATCTTATGAATATTTCTTTTCCTGTATACACAAGGCTTAACGAAGTCCTATTTAAGAAAAAAACTCTTCCTTCTGCTCTTTTAGAAGCAAAAAAGACAATTACATTGACGCCGAACGAAGAAGAGGAAATCAAGAAAGAAACGGTTGTTTTCTTACGCCGTTATTTTTCACTCCGGTTTGAATGCTCGAACCTTCTTTCTCAGTATGATTATGAGAGTGGCGAATTCCTTCTTTCTAGGATTGCCCTTTGTCAGCTCCGCTATTCTAAGTTAACCAAAGAAGAAATTACCTCAGAATACAGGAATACCTTTGCTCGTCTTCGTTTTAGTGGAATCAGTAAAACGAACAGGGATGTTTTAATGGAAGCAGCGAAAAAACCATTCTCGATTCCAGAGGAAGCAAAACAATCTCCGTTTTACTTCAACTCTCTTGTTCTTGAGAGGCCGGAGTTCCTTTTCCGTCGCTTTAATGAAGAGTACGGATCTTCTAAAACTCTTAGCAGGTTCCGTTCTATGCGTAAGAAATCCACCTTTGAGTATTCCCCGTTGGATGCGGATAGTTTAACAGATAGCCTAGAAAAAACGGATGGTGCTGGTGCCTACGAAATCTATAAGAGCGAGAAGAACTATCATCGGGATTCCCTTAAGCAGAGGAGAATCTATCCTAGCTCTTATCTTGAAAGGCTCGGCTACTCTCTTCTGGAATTGCCTCAGGTCTCTCCAAAGGTCTTAATGAACGGCCTTACGGATTCCTTTGGCTATTTCCCTCTTGCACTCTCTCTTAAGGATTCTTATCAGCCGAAATTAATCGTGGATTATCAATCTAAGGCTGCTGAGGCTGCAAAAGATAACCTGAATTTAGCTGAATTCAACGATGTAACAATCTTGAATTGCGAAGAAAAATACTTGAAGACCTATTATTCTTATGATCAGTTTGATATCGTAGTTGATTTTGGAAAAGATACTGGTCTTGGACTTCTTGACAAGAAGCCTTGGCTGTTGCCTTCTTTAACACGGGAAGATATTGAAAACAGTCAGAAGCGCCAACTTGATTCCCTTAGGGAAAGGAGCGAATTCGTTAAATCAAAAGGCTCCTTGTTATTTATCAATCACGGACTTCTGAAAGCTGAGACAAGTGATGTTGTTCATCGCTTCTTAGAGAGGAACAACCGCTTCGAACTTGTTAAGGAAATCAGTGTCTGTCCGTCTGATGACCATGGAGAAGGCGGTTATATCGCCTTGATCGGCAAGAAATGAAAACCTCGATTTATTCCTATTCTCTTGAAGACTTGACCAAGATCAGGCTTGCAAGGGGTCAAACCGCTTACCGTAGCAAGCAAATCTATTCCTGGCTTTATAAAAAGGGAGCGACTTCCTTTGATGACAGGAGTGATATTTCAAAGACCTTCCGTGAGAAATTGAAGGAAGAGTTTGACTTTGCTCTTCCGGAAGTTTCTGTCAGGCAGAAATCCAAAGATGGCACTGTCAAATGCCTCTTCCGTCTTTCCGATGGCGAACAGGTCGAAGGTGTCTTAAGGCATTATATTTATGGCTACTCCGTTTGCGTCTCTTCGGAAGTCGGATGCAATAGGGCCTGCGCTTTCTGCGCTTCTGGCCTGCTGAAGAAAAAACGCAACTTAACTTCTGCGGAAAGGCTTGGACAGGTTCTCTGTTATGATAAGTATGTTCAGTCTATCACTCAAGGCAAGGAACATGTGACCCATGTTGTTGTCAGGGGAACCGGCGAACCTTTTGACAATTACGATAATGTTCTTTCTTTTGTCAAAACCATTAATTCGCCTTTTGGAATCAATATCGGTGCACGTCATATCACGATTTCTACCTGTGGTATTGTTCCTGGAATCTTAAAACTTGCAAAGGAAGGAAGGCAGATTAATCTTGCGATTTCCCTGCATGCTCCGACAGATGAATTGCGGAATGAATTGATGCCAATCAATCGTGCTTATCCGTTAGAAGAACTCATCCCTGCCATTATTCAATTTGAGAAACAGGCAAATCGTACGGTTACCTTTGAATACATCAGGATCAAAAACGTTAATGATTCCTTAGACTATGCTAAGAAGCTTTTCGACCTGATTTATCCTACCCATGGTTTTGTTAACTTGATTCCCTATAATCCTGTCAGGGAGAACGGATTCGAACGTTCACCGGATAAGAATGTTGATGCCTTCCATCATTTCCTTCTTGATCATGGAGTCAAGTCCACAATCCGTAAGGAATTCGGGAGCGATATCGATGCTGCCTGTGGACAGCTGAGAGCAAAATATGGAAAACAATAACGGAAACGAAAACAACCCACGTATCGTTGCACTAAGCAACATCGGAAAAGTCCGGAAAAACAATGAAGATGCAACCTTTGGCTGTATCACGAAATTCGGAACTCTTCTTCTTGTTGCAGATGGTATGGGCGGACACCGAAAAGGCGACGTTGCTAGCAAAATGGTCTCTGACTGCTTTGCCATCGCTTTCGGTGACTACAAAAAGCCTTTTAGTTTCCGAAGAACGCGTAAATTCAGGCGGAAGACTTTGAACAATGCCAATCGCCGTATTTACAGGATGTCATTGACTCCCAAGGAGTATTCCCAGATGGGAACCACTTCGATTGCGGCTCTGATTTATGATAAGGGTACCTTTGTTCAGTGTGTTGGAGACAGCCGCTGCTATACTTATTCCGCAGAGACCGGACTTCGTCAGGTCAGTGAGGATCAGTCCTATGCTGCTCTTCTTTTCAAGGAAGGCAAAATCAATCGTACGGAGAGGAAGAATCTCCCTCAGCGGAACTATTTATTGAATGCTGTTGGCATCAACCGGAAGATTGTAAATGCTGAAGAATACAATATTCCGAATGACTATGACTATATTCTTGTCTGTTCGGATGGATTATACAACAGGGTTTCGGATGATGACATTGCATCGATTCTTGCTACGCCATGGACCGTTAAGGAAAAGGCAGATGCCTTAAGGAAAAAGGCACTGGATAATGGCGGCAGGGATAATATCGCTGTTGTTCTGACTAGGAATCCGGAGAAAAACAAATGAGCGATTTGCTACAGGAAAACGAAATCATCGATGACCGCTACAAAATCTCTGAATCCTTAGGAGAAGGAGGCAGGGCGGTCGTCTTTAAAGCACATGACCTCATTAATGACAACGATGTTGCCATTAAGAGGAGGAAGAGCGATACCGCAGCAAATAAAACGAATCTTGCTCGCTTTGAGCGGGAGGCACGTGCTGCTGCTTCTTTGAATTGCAGGAATATTGTCAAAGTCCTCAATGTCGGTACCTATAATGGTAATCCTTACAGGGTTAATGAATTCGTGGATGGACAGAATCTCCGTCAGATTCTGAATACCCGTGGAAAGTTCTCTTTCCGGGAAGCCTGTGATATCAGGTACCAGCTTTGTTCTGCTGTAAAATATGCTCATGACCATTCTGTCATTCATCGTGACATAAAACCACAGAATATTTATTTAACAATTGATGGTACTGTAAAACTCGGAGATTTCGGAATTGCCACTTTTCGTGATACTCCACAGGTTTCTTCTATTACTTCGGCAACAACGATTTTAGGATCTGTCCAATACAGGGCGCCTGAAGTCTGCCAGAGGAATCCGGCAACGACAAGAAGTGATATCTATGCAATGGGTATTACATTTTTCGAACTGATTACTGGCCATGTTCCTTTTAACGGAGATTCTCCGCAGATTATCAGGGCAAGGCAATCCCATCAGAAATTTCCGTCTCTTAAGAAATACAATCCGAACACCCCGGACTGCATTGAGGAAATAATTGTCAAGGCCTGTGCGAAAGACCCAATGGAACGCTATGGTTCTGCCGATGAGAGGCGGAAAGATATTGAGGCCATTAGGCGCGATCCTTCCAAACTCGAAAAAAAGATGTCTTTCTTCTACGCTTTCTTCCATCCATCTTCTCCTCTTGTCAAAGCACGAAAAGAAGAACAAAGACAGAAAAAGCAGATGAGGAAGGATGCTAAGAAGGCTCAGAAGGAACAAAAACGGTAATGGGCGTTTTCCGGGTCCTTTCTTCCTCTTCTTTGGGTTATTTTCTTTACTCCCTAGAGGATAAAAGCGTATCGATTCACCCTTTCCGGGGTAAGGTTTTGTATGCAGGAGAGAAAATCATCATCGGTGACTATGTTACTTTAGATGAAAAGGGAAGGATCAATTCTGTACTAGAACGGAAGAATAGGTTGAAACGTCCTCGTTTCAGCAATGTCGATGAGGTCTTTGTTCTTTGCTCTTTAAAAGAACCGGAGTTTTCCTCTTATCTTCTCGATAAGTTTCTTAGCAGGATAAACTTTTCTTCTTTAACGGCTTCGATTGTTCTGACAAAATCGGATTTATTAAAGAAAAGCGAGAGGAACAAAAGGAAGAAGCGGATGTCTTATTATGAGAAAATCGGATACAAAGTCTATTTTATTGATGCTCATCATGCCACAGATTTTGATTTTCCGAAGTTAAACGAAGAACTGAAACATAAAACGGTTGCCTTTGTCGGTCAGACCGGTGTTGGCAAGTCTTCCTTATTGAATAGCATTGATCCAAGCTTTAAGCGACGTGTCGATTCGCTCTATGTCCGTAGCGGACGAGGACGCCATACGACCAAAGAGATTATCCTTCTTCCTTTCGAAGATGGATTTATCTTTGATACTCCCGGTTTTTCTTCTTTTGATTTGCTTGAGAGGAACACATTAGACCTTTCTCTTTGTTTTCCTGGATTCCGGCCTTATTTTGGAACCTGTTTCTTTAAAGACTGCCTGCATCTGGAGAAAACAAAAGGATGCTCGGTATTGGAAGCCGTTAAGAATGATGAACTAAGTATGGATTCTTATCAGAACTATTGTAAAATACTGACAGAAGTTAAGGAGAATGAGAAATGGAAAAAGAAACCGTTATCCGTCCCTCGTTTTTAAGCTTTGATTTCCTGAATCTGGACAAAGATAGGAAAGAGAGGATTTCTTTCGGAATCGAGTGCTGCCACTATGATGTTAGGGATGGTCATTTCGTGCATGACATTTCCTTTGGAGAACCTCTTTTCAAAAGCCTGAGGAAGGCTTATCCAGAACTTCATTTCGATGTTCATCTCAGGGTTACGAATCCACTTGAAAAGGCACGTTCTTTTGCGGAAAGCGGATGTAAGGACATTACTTTCCATTATGAAGCGATGTCGATTGGTGACCTTCCAAAGAGGAAGGAGCTTAAGAAAGATTATCCAGATCTCAAGCTTGGACTTGCCCTTTCTCCGGAATCCTCCCCAGAAGAAATCAAAGACTTCCTCTGTTTGTTCGATTCCGTTTTGATTAGGTCTGTTGTCCCTGGTAAAGGAGGACAGTCCTTTATTTCAGGCAGTGAAAAGAAAATCAAGTTCCTTGCTGATTACCGTAAAGAAAAAGGTCTTTCGTATTTGATTGGCGTGGATGGTGGAATCAATGAGTCGACTGGCCCTCTCTGTTATGCAAATGGTGCTGACTATAGGGTTGCTGGCTCTGCGTACAAGAAAAGCCTGGATAAGAAGCAAACACTGATGAAGAGGAAAGGGGCCTTATGAAAACAACTATCTTATTGACCGCTGGAATTCTGTTCCTTGCTGCTGCTCTTTTCCTCTTAGGATATTTCCTTGTTCATTTCAGGTTCCAGAAGAACAAAAAAGAAAAGAAAAGCATCCGGAATTGCTTCGGCTATGAAATCTATTCCTCTTTAAAGAAGGGGGAACAGGTTGTCCTTGCTTCCTTTTTGATCCTATCCGTTTTGTCCTTAGTAGGCGGTCTTATTCTTTATTTCTTTAGTTTCTGCTCTTCCGGATATAGGATTGCTCTTGGCATCTCGTTCTTAATTTCAATCCTCTGTCTAACCCTGACAAACTTCAGGTCTTTAAATGGCCTTAGGGCCCGAATTACGATTTCACTGATTGGATTCCTTGCCTTTGACTATGGTACTGCTGGCCTAGCAAGGATCCGATTACTCAAGAGTGCAACTTACCAATATGAAAGGAACGCAATTCCGCTTGTCCTGAATTTCTTCTACGGAATCATCGCTGTATTAGGAATCCTTTGCTTCTTTAATCCGAAATTCTATTCTTGGTTCAAAAGGAATAAGTTCGAAGAGAACGGAACCACAGTATACGAAAAACAGAAATGGAACTTCTATGCTTTCTATGAATGGAGGTTCAGGATTGGAAATATCCTGTCTGGAATCTTCCTTGCTGTATCCTGTTTCCTCTCATTGCAGTAAAAAACAAAAAATAAAAAACAGGCTGCTATTCGCAGCCTGCTTTTGTATTGCGATAAGAAACTACTTGGCTTCTTCGGCTTTCGGAGCAGCAGCTTCGGCAGCAACCTGCTGAGCTTTTGCGTTCTTGCGAAGAGTACGTAAGCCAGCGGCAGAAACACGCCTCTTGACCTTCTTGCCATCAATAATGACAGTGGTGTTCTGAAGATTGACATTCCAACGACGGCAAGTATGTCTCCTAGAATGGGAGACGTTCTTTCCATACATCGGCTTCTTACCAGTAACAGGGCAAACTCTTGACATCTCAGTATCCTCCAATAGTTTCTAGTTTTTTTGATTCGATAGAAAAAAACGTGCTTATAAATGATAGCATGAGAAAGACAGATTGGCAACTATTTTTCGATTTTTAACTGAAAAACAGAAGCAAAATGACTTACTCTAACGTCTTGTCCTGAGGAAGATGCCATCTATGACAAGGAAGAGACCGCCAAGGTATCCGAGCCTACGCAGGCTTGACCACTGTGCATGGTATCCAAAGGCAAGGCAGAGGGCTAAGACAGAAGTAATCATCCTCAGGACTCCAGAAGGGATGTGCTTCGTTGAAAGCAATGCGACTCCCTCGACAAAGAGAAGGAATCCGATACAGAGGATAGCAACCCAATAGTCTGTGATGGCAAAGGCTACAATCCTGATTCCAAGGAAAAGGCCTAAGAGTCCTGGAACTAGTTTTTTATGGTACAGATATAGAATTCCGAAAACAAGGGCAAAAACTCCGAAGCTTAAAGCTAATACCCTTTTTATAGTTCCAGAGAATCCGGCTTCCCTTGCAAACATCAAAAGACCCCTGAAAACGATTAGGAGACCACCGATGGTATTGAATATTTTGTTTTTCTTAACAATTGTCATTAATGCTAGTCCTTATTTTACCTGTCTCTTATACACATCTCCGAGCCCACGAGACCTCTCTACATC
>ERZ1026868.106-NODE-106-length-66466-cov-7.228818_pt1 | contig 66466 bp, 55 predicted proteins | sample MGYA00380164_ERZ1026868 | MGnify/ENA primary metagenome ERZ1026868 (study PRJEB33269, sample SAMEA4719800) | human gut metagenome | biome: human-associated habitat; feature: organic feature; material: feces | place: Cameroon | collected 2013-10 ...
CGAAAAAGGGGCTGCCGGCCCGGACTTTTCAGCCTAGGTTTTTAAACAGCCCCCTGGTTTTCGTTTTCTGGATTCTTATCCGGATTCTTTCTGACATAGTTGGAAGAAATCGTAGTTAATGCAACAGCAGCCAGAGTTAAGAATACAATGACTCCACCGATTCCTGTCCTTAAGATACCAGCAAGTGAAACTGGATTCGGCGAAGTAAGGAGAATCACACCAGATAGAAGCACACCGAGGCTGATAAGGAAGAAGAGAGAGAGGAGAGAAATGAATATTGCACTCCCTTTTTTCGATAATCGGGCAATCCCGAACCTAATCTTTGCAATAAGTTTACCAATCATGACTTAGGAATGGTGTGCCCTAAGGGATTCGAACCCTTGGCCTCAAGCTTCGGAGGCTTGCGCTCTATCCAGCTGAGCTAAGGGCACTGATAATAAAAAATGGTGGCCGAGACGAGAATCGAACTCGTGACAAACCGCTTAGGAGACGGTTGCTCTACCATGCTGAGCTACCCGGCCAGCCGAAAGAAATTATACACCTTTGAATTGAAAAAGAAAACAAAAATATATTTTTCGTGAAATTCTATGCTTCTCACACCCCATATGAAGTGAATAGGAGGACGTTATGAAACAAAAAAGGAGGGTTCTTTACCTATCTTCTACTTTTCTGCTACCTTCTCTTCCCAATAAAAAGAATGCTTATCAGAATCCGTTTGTTGACATCCCAGCCTGTAAAACGAATAGGATTACCTATGCGGATGCAGATTCCCTTGTGAATAAGCTGCCTCTTGATTTCTATGCGAATGCTCCTGCGGAAGGGCATCTTGGTATCGGAGGAGAACATGCAAGACCACTCGAAAAGAGAAGGGAACCTATCTGGGTTGATACACCAGAAGGGAAAATCGATATTGGTATTGTCTTTGCCCAGGATATTGGGTTCCAAAACAAAAACAGGGAAAGGAGAGCCCTTGGTTTTTCCTTTGACTTTACCATCGATGGCAAGCCCTACAAGAAAACTTATCGAAAAGTAGTGAATGATCTTCCTTCATTATTCCATCAAATGGGTAAGGTAGATGATAATGAAGACGATGAGATACTGAAGACGAGCTTCTTTCTTTGGAATGAGAGAACAATCAATCTTCGGATTGATTTAGATGGGCATCATATCTTCTATTTAAATTCGGTTGACTTCTATTACGGAGACCTCCCGAAAGATATCTGGTATGCCTACCTCTTGCCGCAAAATGACAATGATCGATACTTGATCTCAAACAAACAGGATTTCTGTCATAGTCATGATAATGAATACAATCTGAATATTGGTACAAAAGCGGAATTCACGCTCTACTCTCCTTATGGAAGTTTCTACGATAGACGGTATCTAGAAGAATCCTTTGGTGTCAGAAAATATCCTGGTGATAATAACCTGATTACCGATAACAATATCGTAAATGGAATAACTTCCCGATATTTTGTTGACAGCTATCTTGCTCCGATTGGAACGAAGTACGAAGTAGAAAGGTATAGCAGTTATAGGAGATACGATGAAAAAATCATCTTTCATAGGATAGTCGGTGATAAGAAACCACCGACAATCTATTTTCCGCATGGAAAAGAAATCAAGCTGAGTTATAAGAGTGACTTTACTTCTTATCAAAGCTATGAAGGAGAAGTCTTGATAACAGACAACAAAGACGAAATCATTCGGACAAAGCTTCTGAGAAAGGACGGAACCGAACTACCGGAAAATACCTGTGATACGTTTGACTGTATCTTATCCTGTTATGACAGGATGCAAAACAAATCCCAAGAAGAAGTTAAGGTCACTTTGATAGATGATCTTCCTCCCAATAGGAAAGCGGAGTATTCCGATATCTTTCTTCCAAAAGGAACAAGGATCAGCAAAAAAGAACTCCTCTCTTACTTTCAGATTGAAGATGATATTGATAAGCATCCGACAAGGAAAATAAAGGAGGATACTTATTCTGGAAAACAGTCTGTTCCCGGAAACTATCTTTTCACTGTGGAAGGAAAGGACAAGGAAGAGAATACAAGCTCATTGACAAGGAAAATCCATGTCAAAGAAAGCTTTGGCGAATACTATTTGAGAGATGGTTTTGTGAAAGTCCTGGAAACGGAAATCCCGACAAAAGAAGAACTGGTATCCCTCTTTATTCAAAGCGGAAGACTACCGGATAAAAACTACAGCTTCATTGAGCAGATTGAAGGAGAGACCATCTCCAGTAATCTTAAACCAGGGGACTACAAGAGGAAGCTGAAACTTTCTAGTCAAGGGGAAGAGGATATTGTCTTTCCTTTCGTTCTTTCGGTCATGAAAAAGGAGACGGATTCTTTTCAAAGGGAGGAAAAAGAATCGTTCTTGGAACGGATTATCTCTTTCATCCTTAAGATTTTCACTGCGATCGTTGACTTCTTCAAAAATCTTTTCTCCTAGGCTTACTTCCATCATACAATGAAAAATCAATTGCACTTTTTTTCTTCTTGGGGTATCATTATTTAGCTATGCAGCTGTGGCGGAACTGGTAGACGCGCTAGATTCAGGTTCTAGTGGTTACCCGTGGGGGTTCGAGTCCCCCCAGCTGCACCAGGTTGAGAAAGAGTACAGGCCCGGCTTAACTGACCGGGCTCCTTTTTTATTTCTAGAAATTCAGCTTAAGATTTCTTTGAACTGTTTGGCGAAGAATTTCTTAAATGTTTCCATAGAGTTCCACTTGGAAGGAGAAAATGAATAAGGAATGAATTACGAAAAGCAAACTATTTTGTTTTTTGTTGATAATTGCAGAAAAGGTCAGTCTGAAATAATCCATCCGTTTTCCTTTAATAGAGTCCTTTGTATTGGCGGAATTCTTTTGGAAAACACAGCTCCTTAGGTTAAAATAAGGGTGCTTGAAAGGAGCAATTGGTTATGGATGAAAAATTAAATCCTCTGTTCACCCCTTGGAAAATCGGCAATCTTGAAATCAAGAACCGTATTGTTATGACTTCTATGGGTGGTACAGATTTGTTCGGCTGGATGGAAATCAATCATTTCGACAAGGAGGCTGCAAAATTCTTATTAGATAAGGCAGAGCATGATGTCGGATTGATTCTTCCTGGCTGTCAGCCAGTCTATAATCCGATGCTTGGACAATGGCTCTACCGGAAAAAGAGCAGGTTCAAGAAAGTCAAACCCTTCAGGGATGAGGTTCATAAGCATGGTGCAAAGCTGTTCATTCAGCTGACTGCAGGCTTTGGACGTTCTTTCTGTATTTCCGATAGGATGGAAAAACTTGCCTCGAATAAGGTCCTTAATGTCTTATCGAAGCCGGTGATGAACTTTGATAAGATCTGTGCGACCGCTTCTCCTTCTCCGAATCGTTGGTCGGATAAGGTTCCTTCTAAGGAAAGGACGAAGAAAGATATTGAGCAGTTTATCAAAGCCTTTGCAAAGAGTGCCAAACTGCTCAAGGATAATGGTGTTGACGGTGTTGAAGTCCATGCGGTTCATGAAGGATACAGGCTTGACCAGTTCACTCTGAAATATGTCAACAAACGTACGGATGAATATGGTGGAAGCCTTGAGAACCGTTATCGTTTTGCCATCGAGATTGTCAAAGCCATCAAAAAAGAATGCGGACAGGATTTCCCTGTTTCTCTTCGTTATTCGGTTCTTTCTAAGACCAAAGGATTCCGGGAAGGCGCCCTTCCTGGAGAAGAATACAAGGAAGTCGGACGAGATAGGGAAGAGAGCAAAGAAGCAATTAAGCTCCTTTCGGAAGCCGGCTACGATAGGTTCAACTGCGATAATGGAACCTATGATGCTTGGTACTGGGCTCATCCGCCAATTTATAGGCCAGAGAACTGCAACCTAGAAGCTGTTGAGGAAATCAAGAAATACACCGATAAGCCAGTTGTGTGCGCCGGACGTCTTGATCCATTTGTTGCTTCTAAGGCGATTGAAGAAGGTAAGTTAGATGGTGCTGGATTTGCCCGTCCTTTCTTAGCGGATCCTCACTGGGTTACGAAGAGGAAAGAAGGACATAGGGATGATATCCGTCCTTGTATCTGCTGCCATAACGGATGCTTCAATAGGGCACACTATAAAGGACATGCCAATGATCAATCCTTGACTGATTCTCTTCATAGGTCCCGTTGTGCTGTCAATGCAGAAACAAGGCAAACAACGAAGCACTATATTGAAAAGACAAAATCTCCGAAGAAAGTTGCTATCATTGGTGGCGGCATCGGCGGAAGGGAAGCTGCAAGAGTGTTAAAGCTCCGTGGCCATACTCCAGTCATCTATGAAAAGAGCGATCATTTAGGTGGCGTGTTTGTTGAAGCAGGCTCTGCTTCCTTTAAAGGAAAGCTTCGTGAATTGCTTGCCTGGTATGAGAAACAGAGGAAGGATAGGAATATCGAAATCCACCTCAATACGGAAGTTAAAGATATTCACGAAATTCAAGCGGATCACTATATTATCGCAACAGGATCGACTCCGAAGTTCTTCAAATCCGTTCCTGGATTTGAAAAGGGAATTGAGGCTGTCGAATACCTGAAAGACAAGAAATGCGGTGACAATGTTGTCGTTGTCGGCGGTGGTCTCACTGGCTGTGAAATCGCATATGAGCTTTGCTTAGAAGGAAAGAAACCGACCATTGTCGAGAGGAAGAACGATTTAGTTGCTCAGACCGGTGTCTGTCTTGCAAACTCTTCCTATCTAAGAGAATACTTTGCACTTCATAAAGTCCCAGTCTACTTAGAAACCAAAATCAAGGAAATCAAGGACAAAGAAGTCATCTGCACCGGTAAAGACGGAAAAGAAATCGTCATTCCCTGTGATAGTGTGATTACATCCGTTGGTTATAATCCAGCTCCGCTGACTTGTAAGCAGAAAGATGTTGACTTAGTCGGTGACTGCAACGGAATCGGAAATCTTCGTAATGTTATCTGGGGCGCCTACGACGTTGCTAGGAAAATCTAAAGAAAGGAGAAAGACAATGTACGAACCAAAAAGGCAGCTTACCGAAGAAGAAAAGGACATTCTTTCTGGAAAGCAGGGCGAAACGAAAGCCAAGAGGAGGGAATGCCTTGTCCGTTATGGTGATATCTTCCATGCAAAGAGAATGGTTAAGGTCACTCATAAGGAAGGACATCTTGTCACTTCCTTTGGCTTACAGCTATTAACTCCGATTTACCCTCTTAGGGATGAATTAATTAAAGCCGGACTTGTCGCGGAAGAAGGCTTCACTGCTGACCCTCGTCCTAGGGATTACAAGAACGCAAGTGCAAATCCAATTGAAAAATTGGTTTTCAATCATTTCAGGTATTCTACCCAAGGACACTATGAAGACCAATTAAAGAAGGTCGGTAGGAAAGATGACAAAGGATTCACTTGCACCTGCTATCTGAAGGAAAATGGAAACATCCCTCAGAAAGGCGATATTCTTTCTTGGGCGGAGAGCTCTGCTGTGGTCTATGCTAACTCTGTCTTAGGTGCTCGCTGCAATCGTAACTCCGGTGTCTTTGATTTATTCGGAATCCTTCTTGGCGAGGTTCCGGAATTCGGTTTCCTTCTTGATGAAGGACGGAAAGCGGATTATAAGGTCATTATCAAATGTACAAAGCTTCCGGAAGCCCAAATCTTAGGATCGGCTATCGGTAGGAAGGTTAGGGAGAAGGTACCTTATGTTATTGGTCTTGATCAATGGTTAAAGGATCTTCCGGACGAAGATACCATTGCTTATCTTAAGGACTTCGGGGCAGCCACGGCTAGTAATGGTGCTGTCGGACTTTATCACATCGACAAGATTACTCCAGAAGCCAAAGAACTTGGTCAATCCTTGTTGAAAGACAATGTCAAAGAATACGTTATCGATGATGCTGAAATCGAACGTGTGTATAAGAGCTATCCGATTAGGTGGAAGAAGAAAAACGCTAAACCGCATAAGTGCTTTATCGGCTGTCCTCATTTGACAAAGAAACAACTGATTGACTGGACTAGGAACATCGAAAAAGGATTGAAGGAAAGCGGAAAGAAGAAACTTGTCGTTGATACGGTCTTAACGACCTCTCCGCATGTCTTAGATGCCTTTAAGGAAACCGAATACTACAATCGTCTAATTGCAACGGGTGCCCATGTCTCCATTATCTGTCCGTTAAGGTATGCGGATAACCCGCTTTGTCATGCACGGCCTAGGATTACCAACTCGAACAAGCTGCGTACCTATACCTTTGCCCGATACGAAAAAGATGAAAAGATTCTGAATCTCATCACTGGAAAGGAGAGCTACTAAAATGAAGGAATTCAAAGGACGTCCCTTATTCGCTGATGATTTTACTGGTGAGGCTATTGTCAGCCACAACGGATTCAACACTTTGGCTAGCTTCCAGTCTTCCTTGCTGAAAAAATCAGCAAAGGAAGTCATGGTATCGGATCAGAATAATCCGGACCTTTTCAAAAAGAATATTACAGGCAAGATTCTTTGTCTCCCTCAGACAATTGGTTCTACTACCGGTGGTCTTGTCATCCAGACCGCTGCTAATCGTCGCCTTGCTCCTGCTGCTATGCTCTTCGCTGACGAAATCGATCCTCTTGCTGCAAGTGGTGTTGTTCTTTCCAATGTCTGGGAAAAAGTACCTCTTCTTTGTATCGATGGACTTGGAAGAGATTTCCTCGATGCTGTCAAGACTGGTGATAAAATCACGATTAAGAAAGACGGCACTGTCATTATTGACTAATTAGTAAATTTGAAAATAGGGACTGCTTTATCAGCAGTCCTTTTTAAATGCAACTTTTTAAAGAATATTAAAGTTTGACAGGACCTTCCGGATGTCTCTTTTTCCAGTCTTCCTCGTCTTTCGGGTCGTCCCAGATGGTGTCTTCATAGACGACTCCCTCGATGGACTGCTTGTCCAGGATCTTGGTTGTTCCCTCTTTCAGGTCAATCAGCTTACGCACGCAGTCCCCGTCAAAAGGCTTGGCAAAGGGATTCCAGTGCTCCTTTAAAGGAACAACCTTTGTTTTTAATTCATCCCCCTTTTAGTATATTCACCATTTCCATCCTATCCACAGAATCCTTGAAGAACCCGTATTGGTTTTTGTCGGTGATGAAAATCACGCCTTCGGTTCCGTAGATTTTCTCGATTTCACGTTTCCAGCGGATAACCTTTGCATCATCCTCGATGAGGAGGATATTTGTTACCTTTTCATTGATTGAAACAGCACTGTCTGGGCTTTTTGGAAAATATTGTGTTGCCCGCTCATTCTTGAACTTCTTGAAAAGAAAATGGGGAATGTAGTCTGGCATGGAAAACCAGTTGTCTTTCCAGGATACATAGTTGTCTAAGGCAAAACATCCATTGCTTGCAATGATTCCGACTCTGCCGTAAACATAGGAAGTATCTGAAATATAATTGAACTTGAACCGATAGATTTCCTGTCCGATAAGGCTCTTGAGGTATTCGAGTCCTTTTCCTTTGATTCTGTTGACCCTTTTCTGCATGTCTATTATTTCTCCTTTGGTTTAGAAAAATGAATCTTCTGGCTCTTGATTCCTGCAAGAGGTTCCTTTCCTAAGTACGAAAAAAGGACAGGCTTATGCTGTCCTTATGAAAACTAGAACTTGATTTCTTTTACAGTTTCGTCGGTGAGCAGGTCAATCAGCTTGATTCCTTTTTCATTCCTTATCCTATAGGAGTGACGATTGTCTTTTGGAAGGGATATAGAGCCTGGATTGGCTAAAATAAGATTTTCTTTCTTTTCTAGGACTCCGATGTGAGTATGTCCCTGTAAGAAGATATCACCAGGATTCTTCGGTAGATTCTCAAAGGAATAATGGTGCCCGTGAGTCCTTGTTATCTGTTTTCCAAAGACATACCTTGTTCCGATTTCAGAAAAGAGGAAAGGAGAGACCCTTTGATCCACTTCGGATTCACAGTTTCCTTTGATGGCAATGATTTTATCGGCGTAAGAGTTAACCAGTTGTACACACTCTCTTGGTGAATAGTCTTTTGGAGGGAAATTCCGTGCTCCGGAATAATAGAAATCACCAAGCAGGATGATTTTCTCTGGATTATACTTTTCCGCTTTGGAAAAGAAAATCTTTGCATAGTAATAAGAACCATGAATGTCGGAACCAATCAGAAAATTCATTATCGATTACCTCTTTCTGTTAAAAGTCGAGAGACTCTACAACGGACGAAGAATCAAAATCCCTGATTCTCCTTCCGTTATCATCCCTTATCCTATAGGAATGAATACCATCTCTTGGCTGAGCCAAGGAACCAGGATTTGCAACAATCCGTCCCCTCTTGTCTTTCGTAATAAAGCTTTGATGGGAATGACCTACTAGCCTGATATCGTAAGGAGCCGTATAGTTCATCGGATTATAGAAGTGCCCATGGGTCAAAACGATGCTTTTCTTTAGCTGATAGTCCCTGTTTATCAAAGGCCTATCGAATCTGGCAAAGTCGATTTCCTCATAGGAGTCGCAGTTTCCTCTTACGGCTAGAATCTTGTCATGCAGAGGATTGAAGACATCAATGACATCATAAAGAAGATCACCTAAAAGGTAGAGTTTGTCAAAATGCTCTTTCTTAAATAACGAAAGAGCAGCCTTAGCATAATCGGCATCGTTATGGAGATCGCTTAATACCCTGATTTTCATAGCACGGATATTGTAAGAATTTCTTCTTGGAAATTCAATTTAGTCGCCTCGGAAACCTTTCTCCGATAAAAGCGGAGGTTCCCTTGGCTTATAGAAGAGGGAATGGCTCGGATGATTCAGGAAAGAGAGGAGACGCTCATTTTTCGATTGATGGAAGACATAGTCTGGAGTTCCTTCTTCTGCGACGAAACCTTGATCCCTGAAAATGACTTTGGAAGAGACATGCTCTGCAAAGCTCCTTTCATGGGTAACGACAATCCTTGTCACATGTTCATCGGCAAGTTCTTTCCTGACGGACAAGACTTCATTGACCCTCTCTGGATCTAAGGCAGACGTCGGCTCATCAAAAAGAATGACATCTGGATTCCTAGACAAGGCTCTTGCAATAGCGACACGTTGCTTCTGACCGCCGGAGATATCTCGGATTTTAAAGTGGACACGATCCGCTAAGCCGACTCTCTCGAGGTTCTTGAGAGCAATCTCTTCGGCTTCTTTCTTCTTCCGGTGAAGGACTTTTCTCTGACCGATAACACAGTTTTCTAGTACATCCCTGTTGTTGAAAAGATTAAAGGATTGGAAGACCCTTGAGATATGGCTTCTTAAAGAATTGACATCATACTTCGAATCTAAAATATTCTCTCCTTTATAGAGAATCTCACCAGAAGATGGAGTCTCAAGGCGGTTAATGCAGCGAAGAAGCGTAGACTTACCAGAACCAGAGGGACCAATAATCGTAAAACATTCCCCTTCGTTAACATCAAAGGAGATATCTTTTAACACCTTTGTATTTCCTTCAAAGGTTTTCGCTAAATGATGAATACTAACAAGTGGCATTCTGTTTCTCCTTCTTATGATAATGGAAGAGCACTTCTTTCCAATGGAAGTTCGGTTTCTTACCATCCATTCTGTATTCGACAATCTTAAGAATCAGGGTTGCACAAAGAGTCAGAAGCAGATAAATGCAGGCAATCAGAAGATAACTTGCCCTGTATTTGTAGTTCTTACTCGCAGCCGCATTTGCTTGCCAATAGAGCTCACTGACAGCAATGACATTCAAAACGGAAGAGTCCTTAATATTCACGACCCATTCGTTCCCAATCGTCGGAATCGAATTCCGGATGGCCTGAGGAAGCTCGACAGAGAAAAGAGTCTGCCTCTTGTTCCTGCCAAGAGCTCTTGCTCCTTCTTGCTGTCCTTTATCCACACCATTTAAACCCGAAAGAATAATTTCACCCCTATAGGCAGCCGTGTTGAACGTAATCACAATCCTTCCTGCCAAGAACCATCCGTTGAAAACAGAGTTTCCGCTGAGAACCTTGTTCCAGTTCAGACCCCTAGCCTGGCATCCGTATTTGAAAATCCTAGCCTGGACCATCCTAGGGGTACCCCGGATAATCAAGGAATAGATCTGACAGATAAATTGAATCGGATAAGAATAGATCTTCTTATACCAAGGGGCTCCTTTGGTCTCCCTCTTTTTTCCAAAGGCAAGGAAGACACCAAGGAAAAGACCACCGAAAGTACCGACTAAAGATAGAATGACAGTAGAAAGAAGGCCGTAAAGATAGAAACTTCCGTAATTGGATAACAGTTCGGACCTATCAGAGAAGTTCATTCTGCAGCGCTCCGTAAGACAGCATCCGTCCTCCTCTGTTCCCGCTGTGAGGAAGAGATGGACTTCAAAGCAGCATTCACAGCAGCTTTTAATCCAGTGTTCTGTTTCTTGATTCCAATGGAAACACCAAGCTCTGCTAAATCAATTCCGAGAATGTCCTGGTTCCTGCGGATAATGCCAAGATCTTTCCTATTCTGGACATAGTTCTTGGCAACCGGCCTTTCAACCGTAAGGAAATCGGCTGTCGAGTTCTCGACATCTTTTGCGGCTAAAGCGTAAGTAGTCTGTGCCGAGGCATGGACACATCCATAGTCCTTAACAAAGTTATCGATCCTATCATCTTCGACCGTATTGGCCTGAGAGACAACCTGCTTATCTTTTAATAAAGCAGTGAGCTCTTCCTTGCCGAGAATCTTCCCATCATACTTCGTGGAATACTCCGTCCGAGTAATCAAGACAACTTCGGAACGATAATATTCATCGCTGAAAGCAATCGTCTGTCTTCTTTCCTCTGTATCCGTCCTTCCTGCTAAGACCAAATTGATAGCTCCGTTATCGCAGTCAGCGACAAGGCTTTCCCAGAGCTCCTTTACGATTTCGACTTCCCTTCCCCTCTTCTCTGAGAGCTTCTTGGCAATCTGGATATCATAGCCATCCGCATAGCCTTGGGCATTGGAAATCTTCAAAGTGTTCTCGTTTTCCTTCGTTTCTGTCCAATTGAACGGAGCATAGTTGCATTCCCTGCCGATAACAAGCTTATCCGCTTCGACATGATAGTTCTGACCATCGATCTGGATATCTTTTCCTTCCGGAGCCGATTCCTTGGAACAGGCAGTAACAGACGAAAGCGCACATAAAACAGCAAGAATACGGAATGATAATGATTTAGACATGAAAAAATGTCTTCCTTTCTGTCAGCTTCGCACATGATGCGAAGCCGCTTACAAAGAAGACAGGACTCTCGTATCAATAGTGCCAACCTAGGTCTATTGCCTAGGAGAGTCCTTAAGGTATTCCCATAAGGCCCAACTCGTCTCTTTCCTTTGCGAGAAGTACTCAAGATGGTTTCGGCGGCTCTTACCTTTCCTTGCTAGGCAATTCGCATAACCTAGGAAGTACTAATTTGTAGCCGCTCCTCTATTCGATCTGACGGAACTAGTTAACAATATTCCATTTCGGATTGCAAGGGAAAATTTATAAATTCTGAAAATAGCGTGTTGTAAGAGATTACAGACCCTCTATGCGTTATAATCAAAATGGATAAAGGAGATTATCAATGAATAATTTCTTCTGGGAGACTCCGACAAAAGTTTATTTTGGAAAAGGAGTCGTTGACGAACATCTTCAAGAAGTCAGGTCGCACTATGGAAAAAGAGTCCTTCTCACTTATGGAAAAGCATCCATTAAAAACATGGGACTCTACGATAAAGTCTATTCTTTATTGAAGGGATACGAAATCTATGAATTAAGTGGAATCGAACCAAACCCGAAATACAATCCTTCGGTTCTAGAAGGTGTCAAAATCTGCAAAGAAAAGAAAATCGATGTCATCTTAGCGGTAGGTGGAGGATCCGTATTGGATTGTACAAAGGCAATTGCCGGTTCCGCTTTCTATGATGGTGATCCTTGGGACATCATCATTGGAAAAGCAGAGACTGTCAAGGCACTTCCCATCGTCGATATTCTGACCTTAGCTGCTACAGGGTCCGAATTTGATGATGGAGGTGTTATCTCTCGAACGGAGACTAACGATAAGCTCTGCTATAGCTCTCCCCTTGTCTTCCCTGCTTATTCTCTCTTAGATCCTACTTATACCTTCTCGGTTTCGAAAAAGCAGACGGCAGCTGGAACTGCCGATGCAAGGAACCATGTCTTTGAACAGTACTTTGCGACTCCTTCGACTATATTGAACGATGGAAGGAGGGAAGCTAGGCTCCGCTCTTTAAGGACCAATGTGAAGATTGCCCTGAAAGAACCGGATAATTATGAAGCGAGAGCACAGCTTAGGTGGGACTGCTCCTTTGGATGCAATGGAATCCTTGCATGCGGAAGCGGGGCTTCTTCTTGGCCAAGGCATGCGATGGAACATGCTCTCTCTGCCTATTATGACATCACTCATGGTATCGGACTTGCTATCCTGACTCCGCGTTGGAGGGAACATATCCTCAATGACAAGAGCGTTGACCGGTTTGTCTCCTATGCTAAGAATGTCTTAGGACTGAAAGAAGAAGGAAACAAATTCGTTTTAGCCAGAGAAGCCATCAGGAAAACCTATGAGTTCTTTGAATCCCTTGGTATTCCAAGGCATTTGAAGGATGTAGGTATTGATGAATCCCGCTTAGAAGAGAGGACAGAACATATTGTCAAGAAGGAAGGATTAGACCAAGCCTGGGAACCTCTCTATCATGACGACATCCTTGCTATTCTGAAAGCATCCTTATAGAAAGAAAATAGAGTAAATAACAGAACCTTCCCTGGAATTCCAGGGAAGGTTTTCGATTGTCGGAAATTCAGATGATGATAGAAGCAAATAGTGGAAAATGAGTTTTTTGTACTTCCAGCACAAAGAAAAATGTAACCCCTTTAAACTTGTATACAAGAATGGTAGAATAGTGGCCGAGGAGATTTATAAAACATGGATAATTCATCATTCCGCTTAGATGGAAAGGTTGCTTGGGTTACTGGTGCAAGCTATGGTATCGGCTTTGCCATTGCAAGTGCTTATGCTTCTAGGGGTGCTAAGATTGTTTTCAATGATCTGAATCCGGATAAATTAGAAAAAGGCATTGCTGCCTATAAAGAAAAAGGAATCGAAGCTTATGGCGAAGTCTGTGATGTTACCAAGGAAGAGGAAGTCCAGGCTTTCGTAAAGAAAATCATCGATAAGTTCGGACATCTTGATATTCTTGTCAATAATGCTGGAATCATCAAACGTATTCCAAGGACAGACAGGAGCGAAAAAGACTTCCGTGCTGTTGTCGATGTTGACTTAGTTGCTCCCTTTATTGTTTCTAAGGCTGTCATTCCTTATAGGATTAAAGAAGGACACGGAAAGATTATCAATATTTGCTCTAGGATGAGCGAGCTTGGACGTGAGACTGTCTCCGCCTATGCTGCAGCCAAAGGCGGATTAAAGAGGCTGACGAGAAATATCTGCTCGGAATACGGCGCTTATAACATTCAGTGCAATGGTATTGGTCCTGGCTATATTGCAACTCCTCAGACTGCTCCTCTTCGTGAGAAACAGCCAGATGGTTCAAGGCATCCGTTTGATAAGTTCATCCGCTCTAAGACTCCGGCAGGACGCTGGGGCACTCCGGAAGATTTAAGGGGACCAGCCGTGTTCTTAGCTAGCGATGCATCTGATTTTGTCAACGGACATATTCTTTATGTCGATGGCGGAATCTTAGCCTATATCGGCAAACAGCCACAATAACAAATTGATTTGATTGGAAGGAAACGGAGGTAAAAGTAATGAACAAACGGATTAGCATATTGGGTATTGTCCCTCTTCTTCTTAGCTTGACTGGATGCCAAAAGACAAGGAATGCATCCTGCTATATCCGGGATGGAGGAACCCAGAACAGAGAAGGCTATTTCGTTGTGAAAGCCGATGTCACTGTTACTGGCGGAAAAATCGACTCTGTCTCTTTCCATGAGACGTATTCAGCAAATGTCTGGGCAAGAGTCAAAGACGAAGAAAAGGATAAAGTCGAAACGATTGAAGTTCCGGCTTCCTATTTAGGCGAAGATGCCTCTGCGAGTATTTATCTTGCCAAGCACATCTATGTCAATGGAAGGAACTGGACGGGCACTCTTCGGGATAGTGAGGAAGGTGCTGGATATATTTCCAAAGGAGAATATGTCTGCTATACCGCAGACGAATCTGCTGGAGACCAGGATAGCAAGCGTGATCTTACTATCTATCTGAACGTTCCGGATTCCGATCAGTACAAGCTTGGTTCCTTTAGGAATACCTACTACCAAGACGTCAGGAATGACAAAATCAAGATTCTGAAAGAGGAATCCAAAGAAGAAAAAGATGGAAAGACTATCTACACCTATTCGAATTCTTCGGTTAATCCTTATTTCCCCAGTGGAAAGAAGGATCGTTTAGAACAGGAAGATAACAAAGACTTTGCTGGTTCTGTCCATGCTCTTGAAAACTATCTGAAGGGCAAACAGCTGAACTACCATGATCGTATTACGGATAGCAACCTTGACTTCCATGACACCATCAAAGCAGAAGACGGCGAGTGGGTATACAACCCGTCTTATGCCTTTACGGATTTGACCGATAGTGAGAAAAAAGCCGAGGCAGACAAGAATTGGGAAGTCATCAAAGACTGCAAAGTCGCTTCGCTTCCCTATGATTCGTTAGATGCTCTCTTTGATTCTGCGAATCGTGCCTTTGCTTCTGTCGAATTCTCTTCTTTGAGGTAACACGATGTCTTTTGTTCTTCTTTATCCTGGATTTAAGAAAAAAGCTGTTACCTTTTCCTATGATGATGGAATTCTTCAGGACAAGACAACCGTTTCTATTCTGAAAAATCATCATAGGAAAGGAACCTTTAATCTTAATTATGGTCAATCTGGGGAAGAGAAATTCCGGAACGGAATCGATTGTTCTCACCTTGACCTGAAGAAGGACATTTCTCTCTATGAAGGAAGGGAAATTGCAAGTCACACCTATTCCCATCCTCATAGGGAAACCCTTCTTTATGAGCAACAGGACGAAGAATTCAAGAAAGACATTTTCGGTTTAGAGGAACTTAGGGAAAAGAAGGTCTTCGGTGCTGCTTATCCCTATGGAACCTACAATCTGGATACTTTAAGAGCATTGAAACGAAACGGACTGAGTTATTGCCGTACAACAAAGTCAACTTATTCCTTCTCTCTTCCGGTGGATTTCCTTCTCTGGCATCCAACGATTCACCATCGGGATGAGCGAATCTTTGAAAGGCTCGATTGCTTCCATCGTGCCAAAGATGAACTTGCCCTATTCTATATCTGGGGTCATTCCTATGAGTTCGCTCTAGATAATAATTTCTCTTTACTGGATGATATCTGCTCCCATCTTGAAAAGGATGAGGATATCTACTATGGAACCAACAAGGAAATCTATGACTATGTTAAGAGTGCGGAAAGGGTCTACTACCGCAACGGAGAATACGTTAACCCGAACTTATGTGATGTCTATCTGAAAGATGAAAACGAAAACCTTTTACGGATACCAAAGGAAGGAAAACTACAACATGAATAACAACAAGATCATTGGTGCTAGGGGCGAAAGGCTCCTGCGCTTAACAAGTGCAAAAGGACGTCAGATTAAGAACGCGGATTCGTTCTCTGTTTGTTACGGAGGCGCAGAAGGAAACGTTCTTAGGTCTCTTTCCTGCTTAGGAAGGAAAACAAGATTTCTTTCCAAAATGGGAAAGGATGCAATCTCCGAAGCCGCGGTTCTTTCTCTAAAGAGAGCCGGCGTTGATACCTCCTTTGTTGTGCGCGATGAGAATCCTTTGGGAATCTATTTTTTAGAAGAAGGCGAAGGAAAACGCCCATCGAAAGTCGTCTACTATCGGAAAGGCTCCTCTGCTACTACAAGGAAACCAGTGGATTTCGATTTCATGAAAGCACTAGAAGGTGTTTCTCTCTTCCATATTTCTGGAATCAGCCTCTGCTTAACGAAAACGAGGCGTGATACTGTTAGGGAATGTCTTAAGACCTGCAAGGAAAGGCACATTCCGGTTAGCTTCGATTTCAACTATCGTCCTTCCCTTCTGCCGTTAGACGAAGCGAAGAAAATCTATCCGGAAGTTGCAAAGTACTGCGATATTCTCTTTGCTTCCAAATGGGATATTCAGACTTTGCTTGGCTTCCATCCGGAAGAAACGGATGAAGATAAAGTCTTCTTAGATGTCTGCAAAGAGAAAGGCTATCGTTATGTCTTCACCAAGAAGCGGACCATCCTAGATGACCGGAATCAAAGACTCTTACCGATTGGATATACTTCGAAAGAAAAAGTCATCGGACGCGAAGAGGATAGGTATATCTTTGACCGTATCGGTGCTGGTGATTCCTTTGCAGCTGGTGTCCTTTATGGCGTAGCCAATGAAAGAAGCACCAAAGAATCGCTTGATCTTGGTATTGCTAACTGCGCACTGGAACAGACGATTTTCGGAGACCATGCCAACTTCTCGATTGAGGAACTTCAGGAATATCTTTCGAGCGGGAAAGAAGAAAGGAAACGATGAAATTCATTTTTATCGGTGATTCCTTAAGGCAGGAAAACGGCAGTTCAACCTACCCTCAGGAAGGTTGGCCTAGGGAAAGGAAAGGTTTCTATCCTGAAATTGACAGGGTCAATCTTGCTAAGAACGGACGTTCTACGAAATCGTTTCTTGACGAAGGAAGATTCCAAGAAGCGTTACATCTTGCCAAAGAAGGTGACCTTTGCTTTATCAGTTTCGGGCACAACGATGAGAAGAAAGAAGATCCTTCTCGTTACACTGACCCCTTTGGAAGCTACGAGGACAATCTCATTTATAGGATAAACGAAAGGAAGAAAAAGGGTGTTTCCTCAATTCTTCTGACCTCGGTTACCCGATTGAAGTACGATGAAGACTCTGTCCTTCTCCGGACTCATAAGGAATACCCGAGAGCAAGGAAGAAAGTCGCTCTTCTTGAAAAAATCCCACTGATTGATTTAGAAGAGAGGACCTACCAATTCCTGAGAAAATCAACCTTCGAAGAAAATAAGAAGTATTACAGGATTCTAGAGAAGAATCAATATCCTAATTACCCGGAAGGGAAAGACGACCATACCCATCTGACTAAGACTGGTGCGACATGGATTGCCTCAAGGGTTGCAGACAAGTTAAAAACATACAATATAGGTTAAGCAAAACGAAAGGAGCTGTTTATGCCACTCGAGCTGAAGAACATTTATAAGATCTATCCGAACGGCTATCAAGCCATTACGGACTTCAACCTCACAATCAATGACAAGGAGTTCATTGTTCTTGTCGGACCTTCTGGCTGCGGAAAGAGCACGACTTTACGCAGGATTGCAGGCCTTGAGGAAATCACCCATGGTGACTTCTTGATTGACGGAAAGAGAGTCAATAATCTTCCTCCGAAAGACCGTGGCATTGCTAGGGTCTTCCAGAGCTACGCTCTTTATCCGACTCTCACTGTGTATGAGAACAGGGCTTTTGGTCTTGATTTGGCTGGCTTTGATGAAGATATCATCTCTGCCCGTGTCAAGCAGACAGCGAAAGTCTTAGGCCTTTCGGATTATCTTGACCGTCTTCCGAAAGCCCTCTCTGGCGGACAACGTCAGCGTGTTGCTTTAGGCCGAGCTATTATCCGTCATGCTAAGATTTTCTTAAGGGATGAACCGCTCTCCAACCTGGATGCCCGTCAGCGTGTTTCTAGGCGTAGTGAGTTGATTCGTATCCATCGTGAAATCGGTGCTACGACAATCTATGTTACCCATGATCAAATCGAGGCTAGGACCAGGGCAACCCGTATTGTCTGCAGGGATGTCGGTGTTATCAAACAGGTTGGTACTCCGAAAGAACTTTATTTCCATCCAAAGAACTTGTTTGTTGCCGGCTTTATCGGTGACCCGCCGATGAATTTCCTTCATGGAAAAGTTAACTCAGACAATATCTTTGTCTCGGATGACGGAAAGTGCCACTTAGCTCTTAACGGACTTTCTTCTGGTCTTTTAGCAAAGCTGAAAGGTAGAGAACTTGTTCTTGGCTATCGCCCAGAACATGCTCATATCCATCCAAGGGAAGGAAAGCAGGAAGTCTGCTTAGAGGGTATCGTCGAAGTCAATGAAAGGCTTGGCGATATTCAGAATGTCTATTTGAATGTCGGCAAGGAGAAAGCCATCATCAAGGCTGCTCCGGAAGAGAAGATTTTGATTGGTGATGAATTAAAGTATTTCATCAACAGGGAAGACCTTCACTTCTTTGATGCCAAGACAGAGGATATCATCGAAGAATGAGCTCTTCCACCATTGTATCGCAGAAGGAATTGAAGAAACGGGATTTCATTCTTCACGGAAACAGGTGGAAAGTCGTTTTTGTAATTGCAGCTCCGCTCTTCTTCTTTACTCTCTTTAACTACATTTATTCGATTATTGACACCATCAGGTGTTCTGGAATATCGAAAGCTGCTGTCGATGCCGTTGGTGCCCTAAGCCAGGCTAATAGCAGGGTCAGGGCCGTTGGAACAGCACTAGGAGCTGGAGGTAGTATCCTCATTGCCCGTGAAATCGGTAAGAAAGACTACGAACGGGCTCACCAGTATGTCTGTACTATCTTCTTTTATGCCTGTGTCCTAGGGGGAATCATCTGTGCGATAGTCCTTCCTCTCGCTCATCCGATTCTGAAAAGGAGGAAGATAACAGAAGAATCCATTGCTGTTGGAATCGATTACTTCCGATTTTCCGTCATCACCTCCGCCCTTAGGAGGATCAACAATGTCTTCAGGGGCGTTGAGAAGGCGAGAGGACGGACTCTATTGAGGACTTTCCTCAATATCGGTGTTGTCCTAATCAAAGTCGCCTTGAACGCAAGGTTCCTCTATGGCCTTGGCAGGAAAGACAGGAAGTTTGTTTCTCTTTCTACAAGGATTGCAAATCTTTGCTTAGCCCTCTATGTTCTCGTCCAGCTATCGATAAAGAATTATCTTTTCCGCTTCTCCTACAAGAAGATTGATTTCGGAAAGAAAATCCTTCATCGCACCTTTAAAATCAGCTTCCCGATCTTCCTTGGAAAGTTTATCTTCTCATTTGGAAAAGTCACCATCAATGGTCTCGCCTCTTATTACGGAAATGATGTCGTCGGTGCTCTGGGCGTTTCCAATAACAGGGGCGGATCTGTCACTTCTCCAATTTCTTCCATTGAAGATTCGACTTCTTCGATTATCAGCCAGAACAGGGGCGCTAATCAGACAAAGCGTGTGGTGAAGTGTTTCTTGGTCGGGCTTACTTATGCTCTTGCCATTGCCGTTGTCGGCGTTATCCTTGTAACCATCTTCGACACTCCGATTACTAGGTTCTTTGCTCGGAACGCTGGTACAAAAGAGGAAATCGAAGAATTTGCCAAGCATATCTCCAATGTCTTCTTCTATGAGAAGAGGGGCATCATCACCTTAGCAATCAACTCCGCTGTCCTTGGACTTCTCTATGGATTAGGCTATACCACGATTGCTTCTAGGATCAATATCAGCCGTGTCTTTCTCTTCCGTGTTCCGGTATTCCTTATTCTTCAGGCTTCTTTCCCGAATAGGGATGGTTATCAGATCTGCGGATTGAGCAGGGGAATCAGCAACATACTCATTGGTATCCTTGCTGGCATCGTTGGAATATTAGTTCTTCTTCATTTAAAGAAGAGGAGGAAAGTAAAAGAGGAAAACAGGAAAATGTTAACAAAAGAAGAAAAACAGAAAGTCGATTCCTATCTGGATTCCTATTTGAAAAACTTCAAGCCCTATAAGAACGGTGCTTTCTGCTACGAAGACGGAGTCCTAAGGAATGGTGCTAGGAACAGGTACGAAGCCACTAAGGAGGAAAAATACCTTCTCTTTGTGGAAAAATACTATGACAGGCAGATTGATTCTCTTGGGAATATCCCTGCCTTCAAGAAAGAGAATCACTCCATTGATGACTTACAGTCTGGATATGCTCTCCTTAAGCTGAACCACTATAAGCCAAAAGAAAAATATAAGAAAGCCATCGAATTCCTTCATACGCGTGTCAAGGAAAGGCCAAGACTTGAAAATGGTTCCTTCCAGCATAAGGACCGCTACTACAAACAATGCTGGCTAGATGGCCTTTATAGGGCACTTCCGTTCTATGCGGAAGTCTCTGCCTTAGACCATGAAGGAAAAGACAGGAAAGACATCAGGAAACAGTTCTCTAATGTCTTTACCTATAACAGGGGAGAAGACAAGAGAATCTATCACGCCTATGATGAGACAAAGTCGAGGCAGTGGGCAGATAAGAAAACAGGCAGAAGTCCTCAGGTCTGGCTTCGTTCGGTAGGATGGCTCATCAGGGCAACCTGTGATGTCTATGAAAGCCTCGATGAGGACGGACATCCTCTCGATAAGAGGAAGAGGAAAGAGTATCTGAAACAAGAGCTTAGCTTCTTAGAACCGGCTAAGGATAAAGTTACTGGCCTTCTTAACGATCTTCCCTTTGTTCAAGACGATCGGAACTACTTGGAAACAAGCGGTTCCCTGATGGTCAGTTATGGCTATAGGAAAGGAAGCCGGATTGGTAGGCTGAAATTCCAGGATAGCCAGGAAGGTGTCAAGAGGTTCACCAACATTGTCAAGGACTACCTTAAGGACGGACATTTGAATCATATCTGCCTTGTCTCGGGACTGGATAATGAAAAGAGAGATGGTTCCATCGATTATTATCTCTCTGAGCCAATATGCCAAGATGACAGCAAGGGTGTCGGTCCCTTCAGGTTAGCGTACAGCCAGTACCTGAGAATGCCGTACTAACTGCGGTTGAAACAAAAAGGAGAAACCAAGGGATTATGGAAATCTTATCCAAGAAAATCAGGACGAAGAAGACAGCTAAGATCAAAATCAGGCAGTTCGGAGAAGGAAACTTCCTTCGTGCCTTTGTGGATTGGCTGATTCAGAAGAGGAATGATTCCGGAAAATATTCCGGACATGTCGTTGTCGTCCAGCCTCTTCCTTTCGGAAGAATTGAAGATCTGAAGAAACAGGATTATCTTTATACCCTGATTCTTCAAGGAATCAACGAAAAAGGCGAAGCCGTCAAGACGCATGAAGTTATTGATGTCATTGATGACTGTGTGAATCCTTATACGGACTTTAAGAAATACCTTTCCTATGCGGAAAGCAAGGATCTGGAAGTCGTCATTTCCAACACGACCGAAGCTGGCATCCACTATGAGGAAGGAGATACTAAGCTCGACTTAAGCAAAGATACTCCGGTTTCTTATCCGGGCAAGCTTTTAGCTTTGCTTAAGCATCGTTATGAAACTCTTGGGAAAGACTATGGACTTGCTATCATCCCTTGTGAACTGATTGATGATAACGGCGATAAGCTCCGCGAAGTCTTGAATAGGCTGGCCAAGAAGAGGAATAGGGAGGAAGGATTTATCGACTATATCAACCATTCCTGCCATTACACTTCTACCCTTGTGGACCGTATCGTTCCAGGCTTCCCGAGAGATGAATTCGATAAACTCTGCCAGGAATACGTATATATCGATAATAACAGGGATAAAGGAGAATACTTCCACTTCTATGTTCTGAAAGAAGAACCCTTTGTAGAAGAAAAGTTCCCGGTCGACAAAGTCGGACTTCATGCTGTCTATGTCAAGGATGTCCATCCTTATAAGCAGCGTAAGGTCCGTATTCTCAATGGCTCCCACACTTCCTTAGTCCCAGTTGCTTATCTCTGCGGCTATGATGAAGTCCGTCAATCGCTTCTCGATGAAAAAATCAGGAAATTCTTAGAAGAGGAACAGCAGAAGGAAATCCTTCCGACTTTAACCGCTGCTGGAAGTGAGCAATTTGCAAAGGATGTCAGGAAACGCTTCCTGAATCCTTATGTCCATCATGCTCTTAGGTCCATTGCGCTGAATAGCCTTCCTAAGTACAAGGAGCGTGACCTTCCAACTGTTTTAGACAACCTGAAGGAGGGAAGAATTCCGTCTCATCTTATTTTTGCCTTTGCTGCCTTACTTGTCTTTTATCGCGGATATCGGATCAAAGACAGAGTCAAAGAAGAAATCAAGCTCCAGGATGATCCAAAAAACCTTGAATTCACAAAGAGTATCTGGGCAGAATATGAAGCAGACAAAGATGTCAAAGCCCTTGCCCATAAGTTCCTTTCCAAAGAAGAACTCTGGGGGCAGGATCTTTCCTCTATCCCCGCTTTAGAGGATGAATTTGAAGCTTCTCTTGCTCTTATCCTTTCGGAAAAAGACAGGATGTCTGCTCTGAGGAAAAAGTTCCATGAATGATTTCGTTCAAATCCGGGAAGAGGATGATGTCTTTGTTGTCCTAAAGCCGTTTAAAAAAGGGGATAGGGTTGACAACATTACTCTCCTTGATGATGTCCCTAGGGGACATAAAGTTGCTCTCCATGATAGGAAGAAAGGCGAGCTTCTTTATAAATACGGAACTGTCATAGGAAGAGTCAAAAAGGATATCCGGAAAGGAGAATGGGTTCACTCCCATAATCTGGAAACTTCTTTGAATACCTTGGAACCTTCTTATACTTATCACAAGATTGACATCAAGACGAGAAAGGCTTCGGATAAAACCTGGCTTGGCTATTTACGCTCCTCTTCTGTGGCAGGAACGAGAAACGATAGGTATTTAGTTCCAACGGTCGGATGCGTCAATTCTCTCCTTAGCTTAAGGAAAGAACGTTTTGTTGCGCTTCACCCTTCCTTTAATCACCATGTTAAGATCCTTGCCCATCCTTATGGATGTTCTCAGCTTGGAGATGACTTAGCCCATACGAAAAAACTCCTCCAGAGTCTTAGCAAGAATCCGAATTGCGGTGGCCTTCTTGTTTTAGGACTGGGATGTGAAAACAATCGTCTTTCTACTTTCAGGGAAGAACTTGGACCGATCGATAAAGATCGTGTGAAGTTCTTCAATGCCCAGGACCAAGACGATGAAATCAGCTATGGTCTTACTCTCAGGAATGAACTCTATGAGGTCAGGAGGAAGGATAAACGGACTAAGCTTCCTTTATCTAGGCTTACTTTAGGTGTAAAATGTGGTGGTTCGGATGGATTTTCCGGACTTACAGCCAATCCGCTTCTCGGACGGGTGAGTGATATTATCGGTGCAAGCGGCGGAAAGGTCTGCTTGACGGAAGTCCCAGAAAGGTTTGGAGCTGAGCAAAGCCTCAGGAACCGCGCTAAGGATGAAGCAACCTACGAAAAGATTGTTTCCCTGATTACCGATTTCAAAGGCTATTATGCTAGAAACAACAGGCCTTGCTATGAGAACCCTTCTCCAGGCAACAAGGATGGCGGTATTACGACTTTGGAAGAAAAATCCAATGGCTGTGTCTTAAAAGGCGGACGATTAGAAGTCGAAGATGTCCTAGATTATGGTGAGAGAGCAGTCAAACCGGGTTTGTCCTTAGTCAATGGACCGGGCAATGACTTAGTTGCTTGCACGGACTTAGCTGCTGCCGGTTGCAACCTGATTTGCTTCACCACGGGACGCGGTACTCCCTTTGGTTCGATTGTTCCGACTCTCAAGATTGGAACAAACCCAATCGTCAGCAAGAAGAAGGCAGATTGGATTGACTTCAATGGTGGCAGAGTCTTAGAGGAGCCTTGGGCACAAGTGACGGAGGACCTTCTTGACTTGATTCTTGCTGTTGCTTCCGGAAAGGAAGTCAAGGCGGAACGGAGTGATACGGATCCGATTGCTTTGTTTAAAACAGGTGTTACCCTGTAGGAGAAAATACAATGAAACAATTCTTAGGTGATGACTTTCTGTTAGACAATGAAGTAGCAAAGAAGCTTTATTTCGAACATGCTCAGAAGAGGCCGATTTTTGATTACCACTGCCATCTGATTCCGGAGCAGATTGCGGATGACTATCATTTCTCTTCCATTACCGAGGCCTGGCTTGGAAAAGACGGATACGGTGATCATTACAAATGGCGTCTTAGGCGTGAGCTTGGCGTAGGAGAGGAATACATCACTGGTAACAAGTCCGACTGGGAAAAGTTCGAAAAGTATGCTCAGTGCATGCCTTATAGGATTGGAAATCCAATCTATGAATGGACTCATTTGGAACTGAAGCATTTCTTTGGCATTACAAAGCCGCTCTGCCCGGAAACTGCTAAGGAAATCTATGACGAGTGCAACGAGAAGCTGAAGACCCTTTCTGCCCGTAAGAGGAGGGAAAGGAGCAATGTTGCTACTGTTTATACTACGGATGATCCGGTCGATGATCTTCACTATCATGAAATCAGGGCTAAGGATAAGACCTTGAAGACGAAGGTTGCTCCGGCTTGGCGTCCGGATAAGGTTATCAATGTCGAACGGGATACCTTTGTTCCGGAAAGGGAAAAGCTTGCCAAAGTCACTGGAAAAGAAATCCATAATCTCAAGGACAGGCTTGAAGCCTTAGATGAGCGTCTTGCCTTCTTCGTGGATCATGGATGTGTAGCATCCGATCATGCTTTGGATGTCAGGCATTTCAAGAAAGGTACCACCTATGAAGAAGCCAATGCCGTCTTCCTCAAAGGAAGGAAGAAAGAACCGATCTCCTTTGAAGAGGAAGATAGGTATAAAGGATACCTCCTTCTCCATTTAGGACGCAGGTATCATAAGTACAACAGGGTACAGGAATACCACATTGGTGCTCTTCGCAACAACTCTTTACGTAACTATAAAGCAAGGGGTGCCGATACCGGTTTTGATGCTGTGAGTGACCTTCCGGTTGCCGAGAAGCTTTCTGCTCTTCTTGATTCTCTCGATGAAACGGATGAGCTTCCAAAGACAGTCTTATTCACTTTGAACGAGAAAGACTATGTCGTTCTTGTCACTTTAAGGAACTGCTTCCAGGGTGGAAGGAAGGGTAAAATCCAGAGGGGTACTTCCTGGTGGTTCAATGATCACTATGATGGTAGGAGGACTCAGCTGAAACGTCTTGGCAATGATGGTCTTCTCTCCTGCTTTATCGGTAGGTTAACCGATTCCCGTAGCTTCTTAAGCTACCCACGTCATGACTATTTCCGTCGTGAGTTCTGCAACTATCTCGGTGAATTAGTCGAGGAAGGACGTTATCCGGAAGACTATGACACCCTTGGCAAGATTGTCGAGGATGTTTCCTATAACAACGCTGTCAATTACTTCAAGCGTTAAACTTCTTAAATTCATCTAGTAAGGCTCTGTACTGCTTAGGCAGAACGGAGCCTTTTTTATTCCGAGTGAAAGAAGCACGTCCTTCCTTTAAGGGATATTCTTCAAAACGGCATGTCTTTTTCCGGTCGACATCACTCCAGTCGTGGAAAAGAAGCGGATGGATGTGGTCTTCATAAGTGCAGTTGGAAAACACTGCTTTTCCATAATCCCGCCATGGCCGGGCCAAATAAGTGCTTTCTTTTTCTGCACCGCCATTAAGGAAACAACAGGATTCAAAATAATACCCGAAGTCATCTTTCAAGGAATGACTTGGTGCAACGACATAGGTTTCTCCTCTTTTGTCATTTAAGGTAATCAAATCACATTGATAGAAAAGAGCTCTTCCTGCTCCGAAGATAAAGTCAACGGTTCCTTTGATGGTACAGTGGCTGAAATAATTCGTGCAGTTTCCTTCGTGGTATCTTTCTTCCTCCGGCAGAAAACCGAGGTAACGTGTCGATAAATCATCCGGAAGAGGACCTACAAACAAGGTATCCTGAGTGGATACAAGAGTGCAATTCAGGAAGAAATTGTCATCTCCATAGACAGCAAGGGCAACTTCTTGTCCTTTTTCTTCTGGTCTTTTCGCGGTGTTTTCGATTTCGAGTCCTTCCAAGATATTGTGATTTCCGGTTACTTTCCTGACCGGTGTTTTCCATGTGGTGAGCTCTTTTCCTTGTTCATCGAGCTCTTTGGCATAGTGGTCATCTTCAATTTTGCCTTTCAAGATTAAATGACAGTAATCAAACGGAAAGGAGAAGGAAATCTTTTCCGTTGTTGTTAAGATAATATTAAAAGGAGTCCATGGATCTTCCTTTCTTTTATCCGTTAGTTTGGATAACCTTTCTTGGACGGAGTGAAACGTCAATACTGGTTTGTTATCAAATAAAGAAAGAGAAATCATTGCAATAAGCTCCTGTTTTGATAAAAATAGTCTATAACAGAATCCCTGTGGAAAGGAACTTTTAAAAATGAAACTTGGTGTCCGTGCTCATGACTTAGCAAGCAAGACAGATTTAGACGGATTTGTAAAAATAAGGAAGGAATATGGATTCCATGTGGTCCAGCTTGTCTTCAAGAAATCTTTTGCTTCTTATAGCTATGAGGAAGATTTTGTAAAGAAAGCCTCTGACTTGTTTAAGAAAAACGGGATTGAGGTTGCTAGGCTTGGTGCTTACTTTAATCCCGTCCATTCCGATAAGAAAGTCGTCGAAGAAGGAATCGATAACTTCAAAAAGAATATCGACATTGCAAAATACTTCGGGTATCCGCTTGTAGGAAGCGAAACAGGGTCTTATTCGGATAGCCCCTGGGTCTACCATCCGAAGAATCATACGGAAGAAGGATATCAGGCGAGCAAGAAGGTGTTTTTGGAACTTGCCCAATATGCAAAGACGAAAGGTGTTTCTCTTAGTATCGAATCTGCCTTTGGACATGTCAGGTATGATATCAAACGTCATGCAAGACTCTTAGAAGAACTAAACAGGGATAATGTCTATGCGACAATTGATCTATACAATCTATTGGATGCCTCGAACTTTGAAAAAAGAAACGATATCTTCCTGGATGCTTTGAAGACCTTTGGGACGAAGACAAAGATCATCCATTTGAAAGACGGAAGGATGAAAGACAATAAGCTGACTCAGGTCTCTCCTGGAAAAGGAGGCTTCGATTATCCTTTTAGGAGGAAGTGCGTAGAAAAATACTGTCCGGATGCAACTAGGATCTTTGAAGGCGTGAAAGCGGATGACATTCTTTCTTCGAAAGCCTTGGTTGAGTCCCTTATACCCAGGCTAAAGGCCTGAAAAAAAGGGTCCCTAATAAATCTAGTCAAGAAAAACTTTCAAATATTTTGAAGCTAAAAGCGCCCTAATTAAGGCACTTTTTTAATTTCTTGTATACAAGTAAGAAACAAAAGTCAGATTTGTGCTTATAATCTATGTAAGCGGTTGCTTGTATACAAGCTTAGGAGGACACATGAGTCTTAAAAAATTCCGTCTCATTGATCTCTCTAGGCTTAGGAGCATTGCACTGCTTGTTGAGGTGATTACGGCTGTTGTCTTCCGCTTCACAAAGCTGCCAAGGTTCTATATCTCTGTCACAGCTGCTGTCACTAGGATTGCTAGGATCCGCTGGAACGCTTATGGGCTTCTGGTTGGACCAGTGACTGGTCTTCTTGGTCAGATTATCCGCTCTGTTCTCCGTAACGAATACTCAATATACGGTTTCCTTGCTACAACTCTTCCTTATCTGTTACTAGGTGTCTGCCTTCTGTTCTTCAAGAAAGAAGGGTTCAAGGAGAAAAGGAGAAGGAACTATGGTTACCTTGTCCTTTATGCTTTGTCGGGGTATTTCGCTCTAGAAGCAGGAAAACTTCTATGCGAAATCGGAAACCTGGATTATTACCAGAGCATCTCAATCCAGATGGGAGCTGATGTCATCCAGGTTCTTGTCGGTCTCATTCTTCTTCTTGCCGCCTTCCTTCAGAAAACAATCCTGATGGATAGGAAGGAAAGGATTCGAGAAAGAGAAAAGAAGAATCAGACCGCTCAGAGGAGAGAAGCAAAATTCGATTATTACAAGTTAGAGGAGAGGGCAGAAGGAAATGATGTGAATGATGCCGCACTATTAGATGGCGGCACCTTGTCGACCGAAGACCTGAAGAAGAGGGAATCCGAACGAAGAAGAATCGAAAACCGTCAATCCCTCTTCGATAAGGAAAACGAAGCTGACAAAGAATACTACGAGACGAAGAAAAACAAAGGGGGAGTCAAGCATGGCAGCTAGACAATTACCAAAAGCAACCGAAGAAGAAGTCCAGCGCAGGGAACGGGACTACTGGAGACAGAAATTCCATTCCATCCTCACAGACTGGCGACTTTATCTGCTCTTATTCCCGCTTGCGTTCTTCTTCGTCGTCTGGAAATACATCCCAATTGGAACTAGGATCAGGGCTTTCAAGGATTACAAGATTGATTCATCCTTCGGCGGCGGAGCCTTCACATCCGACTTCATTGGATTCTACTCCTTCCAGTTCCTCTTCCAACAGACGAAGTTCTGGTCTGCGTTCCGTAACACCTTCCTGCTTTCCTTCTACGGACTCGTCTTCGGATTCCCCTTCCCGATTATCCTTGCCTTATTCTTCTCTGAAATTCGCAATAAAGCCTATCGTTCCGTTGCTCAGGTCCTCTGCTACCTTCCGAAATTCATCTCCTTGGTCGTCAGGACCACGATTATCTCAAGGCTATTAGCTCCTTCGAGCCAAGTCTCTAGCGCAGGCCCGATTGAAGCTATCTTCGAACATAGGGGTGTCCATGACCTTCTCACCAATGCCAAAGCCTTCCGTTCCGTCTTCACGGTATCTGGCATCTGGCAGGAAGCCGGATACGGATCCATCGTCTACTTCGCAGCAATCCTTGGTATTTCTCCGACAAACTACGAAGCGGCACGAATCGATGGTGCTACTAAGAGGCAGCAAATTCGTTACGTTACGATTCCAGGCAGGACAGCAACGCTCGCTATCATGCTCATTCTGAAAATCGGATCCTTGCTGACCGTCGGATACGAAAAAGTCTACTTGCTTCAGCAGCTGGGCGCACCATTTGAGACCAGTGAAACTGTTTCAACCTACGTTATCAACACCTTCATGGGCAACTCCAATGCCAACCAAGGCATGGGTGCTGCAGCCGATAGGTTCAACTCCTTGCTCTCTAGGGTCCTAGTGATCGGCGCCAATAAGGTTTCTAAGCGGGTATCCTCCGCTTCTCTCTACTAAGGAGGGCTTATGGAAAACGAAAAAAGCTTAAAACTCAACAAGAAAACAAAGGCACAGAAAGTCCATAGGTCAGGTTCCGAACTTGCCTTCAAGATTGTCTCCTATGCCGTCATTACTCTCTTTGCTCTCTTATGTCTCTATCCTCTTCTCTTCGTTCTATCTTCCGCAATCAGCAATGGAGAAGCTGTTATCTCCGGTAAAGTCGTTCTCTATCCAATCGGAATTCAATGGAACGCCTTCCTCGATGTCTTCCAGAATAAGAGGTTCTGGATCTCTTACGCTAACACCTTCTTCGTCACAGTCTACGGAACCATCTACTGCATGGTCTTATCCATCTTCGGTGCTTACGCCCTTAGCAAATCAAGAAGGCCAGGCCAGAAGCTCTTCAACTTCCTCATGGTCTTCACCAGGTGGTTTGCAGCCGGTGTTATCCCAAGGAACCTCAATTACCAGCAGACAAAATCCATCTTCGGTACGATGGGAATCACCGATCAGAAATGGGTTATCGTCTTCGCTATGGGTAGGTCAGCCTACAACGTCATTCTTCTAAGAAATGCCTTCCAGAGCATTCCAAAGGAAATCGAAGAGGCAGCCACCGTCGACGGTGCGAATGACTTCCAAATCAGGTCGAAAATCTATGTTCCTAGGTCGAAAGCTACCGTTGCTACTGTTGCTCTCTTCTTCGGAATCTCCCGTTGGAATGGTTACTTCTGGGCTAGGAAAGTCGTTGACAACGCTTATGACTTACCGCTTCAGGTTACGATTCAGACTCAGATTCAGACGATTGAACAGGACATTGCCGATAACGGCGCAGGCATCGTGAACGGATACGCTCTGCAGTCTTCTATCTACGCAATGGTCATCTGCGCAATTATTCCAATTCTTATTATCTATCCATTTATTCAGAAGTACTTTGCAGCCGGCGTCAATCTCGGCGGCGTCAAAGAGTAGTTAGATGTTATGGTTTTGGTAAATCGCTTCATAAGAAGCTATTTATAAAGGAATTTGATTCAATAGGAGGTAAAAATAGCTATGAAATCCAAATTCACATTCAGTCTTCTTTCCATCCTCTCCCTCGCAGCCTTAGTCGGCTGCCAGCCGAAAGTCTCTCTTCCTTCTGCTGAGAAGCCGACCGAAGAAAAACCAACCGAAAAAGTGACGGAACAGGGCAAAGAATCTACATCCAATAAAGATCCGAATGCTTATGTTGATGAAAAGTATCCGACTCCGGACAAGAAAGTCGAGCTTACCAGGTCTGCTTACTATGACAACAATGACCGTCATAGGAAGTTCCTCGAAGGATCTGCTGCTAAGCTTCCGTATACCGGTGCCGATGGAACCACTTATAAAGCTGGCGACTTCAAACCGGTCTGGCGTCAGAGGCAGAAAGACCTCAACAGGACCATCGATGATGTTTCTCCGAACGGCAAGATTGCTATCAAGGATAACTTCAACGATATTAAATCCAAAGGCTTCAAAGCCGGTGAAAAGGTTATCAATGTCGCTCAGGGTAACTCCGATCAAATCTTAGCTGCTGGTACAGATTCAAGCAAACCGCTTGTTAATTTAGGAGACCATCTTAACGAAAGGCCGAACTTCAAGAAATTCTTAGAGGATTATCCGGCAGTCAAGAAGATCATCACTGCTTCGGATGGCGGCATCTACTATGCTCCTTACTTCGATGGTTTCGATGATATCGAGCGTAGGATGATGGTCCGTCAGGACTGGGTTGAGAAGCTTCTCGATGGCGATAGGCCGACCACTGGACTTGGCAATGTCGATCTTGCTAACAAGGAATACAAGCCGACCAGGCCGAATTCCATCGATACCAACATTGATGCCATTGTTAATGGTGTTAAAGGTACCGTCAATAAGAAATATGCTGCAGGAAAGGGAATCATCGCCCGCAGGAATGCTGCTGAACATCTCAATGGTGCTACTGCTGTCCAGATCTTACGTCAGTACATTGATGACACCTATGGAAGTGCCTATGGCCAGAAGCGCAGTGAACTCTTCTGCGGTGGTAAGGCTGTCTACGATGCCGATGAAATGGTTGCCTTATTCCGCTGTGTCAAGCTCAATGGAGAGTTCCTCACTGGTAAGGCTGATCTTGAAATCGTTCCGTTCTTCCCACGTGCTAACACCAATGACCGTCTTGCCGATAGGATCCGTCTGCTTCAGTTCTGGGGAATCCGTGGTACTGAATCCCGTAACCTCTTCAGGTATGTCGGAAGGGATGGCAAGTTAGCCGATGCCCGTGGAACTGAGAGCTTCAGGAAAGGCTTAGATATCCTTCATCAGCTCTATGCTGAAGGACTTATCTACAAAGATTTCGGTACTAAGGATTCTGTTACCAATGGTGACTTCCGTGGCTATTTCTTAAAGCATGACCAAGGCTTTGCGACTTATGATTACAACCAGACTACAACGATTTATAACGATAATGCCACTGCTTCTGCCTTAAATGGTGGAAAATTCCTCTTCTCCTCCATCCTTCCGGCTGCTGCTGACTGGGATGATGGTGTCAGCGGAAACTATATTCATTACACGGAAAGCTGGCGTTCTGTCAAACCGCAGGGTTGGTTTATCACTAGCCAGACTACTGGAGATAAGCTTGAACGTGCTCTTACTAGGTTCGACTATCTCTATTCTGTCCAGGGCAACCGTTTAAGGTCCTATGGTCCGGATAAATACTTAGCTCACAATGCCGATGGTTCCCTTAAAGGAAGGAACTATCAGGGCAAGGCCGTTCCAGTCCTCTCGGATGCCTGCAAACAGGAAATGGCTACCCTTACTGGCGGTAACTATACCAACTACTATCGTTACTATTTAGGCGGTACCTTCCCGGTTGGCTATGTCAAAGAACAGGGCAGGGAATTCCAGACTGTCTCTACCAAAGCTCAGCCTTCCTTAAATGACATCAACGAAGCAATTGCCTTAGGCGTCCTCCAGCATGTCAATCATAAGAGCGGCAATGCAAGCCATAGGCAGGATATCGTTCCGACCACCTTACCGTTCACGGAAGCCGAGAACAGCTCCATCACCACGGAATTCACTGCTGTCAGCAAGTTCTTCACTGTTACCAAAGGTGAACCGATTGCTGCTTCCAGGTACACGATTATCCAGAACGGCTTTGGAAAGATCGGCGACTACAATATCACCAAGGAAAACTATCTCGATGTTGTTAACAACCAGAGGAAGCTTTCCGGCTTAGTCCAATACTACAACGACGCTTATACCCGTTATTTAGCTCAATAATTAGCTCGATACGGCTAGAAGATCAAGCAAGGGGATGGGAAACCATCCCCCTGCTCTTTATGAAAAAGAGGGTTACTGACCATGAAGAAAATTGAAACATTCCTCCAGAAGTATTTCGGGTTTATCACCCTTGGTGCCTATGCTCTTTTTGCCATCTTTGCTCTTGGCAGGGGAACCGCTGCTGCACCTTGCAAATACTATGAATCCAGGAAAAACTTCTATAAACCGATTCAACCATACAACAACCTTTTCAGGATTCTTTCGATTATCGGATTGCTTCTTGGTGCCTTATACAGGGTTAGGAGATGTCATACCCGGCTTGTTTATTATGTTTCTAACTTTGTCTGGTTCGGTATCCTTATTGTTTTATCTGTTTTATCTGGTATTTTTCTTCTGAATGGAACTATCCTCTATTCTGCTTATTACAATTTACTTCCTTTTGAGGAAAGGAACACCTACTTTGTCGAACATTCCCTCTCCATTCAGATTAATCCTCATCCAGCCGTCTTTGTCCTTGGATATCTCCTTGCTATTCTCCTCTTTGTTCTTGCTGCCGCTTCTGTTATTGTGCTCGTCTATAAGATCAAAGGCCGTATCCGTTATGAGGATAACAAAAAGCTCGGTGTGGAGAACACAGTTACTTATGTCCCAGGGAAAGAAGGAAAGGAGGAAGAATCCAAATGAGTGAAAATACCAAGAACCAAGCGAAGAAAAGCTTCCGTCAAAAAGTCAAAGACTATTTTCTTCCAAAAGGCATTCAATTAGATAGGCTTCGCTACCGCCCGAACAAAATCTGCTATAACTTCGGATTATTAGCCTGTATCTTTCTTTGCCTTGCCTTTGCTTTTAGTTATTCTGGCACTGCCATCAATGAAAACAGGATCACCTTTTTCGGAAAACAGAGGAAATCGGGTGCCATCACTGGAATTGATGTTCTGATTAATATTCTTTTACTCTTATTCAGGCTTACTTCCTCTATCCAGAGGAAAAACTACTCCAAAAGCGGATCGTTCTTAGCTCTTGGCAGGGGCATCTTCAACATTGTCCGTGTCTTCTTCTTCCCGCTTAGTCTTCTCCAGGCAGGTATTAGGTCTGGAACTGTCTATACCTGCGTCAGGTCCTTCTATATTATTGCTGGTGCATTCCTGATTCTTGCTGGATTATTGACTTTCTTCCGTGGAAAATCTCTTCGTGCCTATCTGAAAACCGTCAAACCGATTGAAAACGAGAAAGGCAACTAACTATGGCAGACTTACAGTTACAGCATTTAAAGAAAATCTATGATGGCGGAGTCCAAGCTGTCGAAGATTTCAATCTTGATATCAAAGATGGCGAGTTTATTGTTCTTGTCGGTCCATCGGGATGTGGAAAAAGCACGACTCTCCGTAGGGTAGCTGGACTTGAGGATATTTCCTCTGGCCATCTGATTATTGATGGCAAGGATGTTACAACCCTTGCTGCGAAAGACCGTGATATCGCTAGGGTTTTCCAGAACTATGCTCTTTACGGAAACAGGACGGTCTATGAAAACAGGGCTTTCTCTTTGACTTTGCGGAAAACCGATTCCGAAGTTGTTCATGAAAAGGTCAGGCATGCTGCTAAGATCTTAGGTCTTGAAAAGCAGTTGAATAAGAAACCAGGTGAATTATCCGGCGGACAGCGTCAGCGTGTTGCAATGGGACGTGCCATTGTCCGTAATCCGAAGGTCTTCCTCTTCGATGAGCCGCTTTCCAACCTCGATGCCAAGCTTCGTTCTTCGATGCGAAGAGAAATCAAGCTTCTTCATCATAAGCTTGGAGCTACTAGGATTTATGTTACCCACGATCAGACAGAGGCTTTGACTCTTGCCGATCGTATCGTTGTCAGGAGTATGGGAAAGGTTCAACAGATTGGTACTCCGTATGAAGTCTACCATCATCCTGCCAATGCCTTTGTCGGATACTTTATTGGAAATCCGAGTATGGATTTCTTTGACGGAAAGATTGAAAACGGTAAGTTCGTTGGTAAAGGCGGACTTGTCGAAGATATTCCAGAACGTAGGAGGAAGGGTGTTAGCCAGTATGAGAAGCAACCGATTCTCAGGGCTATTCGTCCAGAGAACTTCGTTCTTGGCGGAAATCATCCGCATCCGTTCACGGTTGATGTTGTCGAACATCTTGGAAGGAATTCTTTGATTCATGGAACCTTCTATGGATATAAGACCATCAGGAAGAGGCCAGGCTGGCTTGAATTTAATCAGAAGGAAGTCATTGAGGTTTCTCTCCGGGATGACAAAGTCTGTTTCTTTGATTTCAGGGATGGCAAAGCCGTTCAGGAAGAATAGGAGGTAGGACCATGGAAGAAAACAAAAAAGAAAATCCGAATAAGACCTCCAATTTAGGATTTAAAAGCGATGCCGATTCTGGTATTGAAAGGTCTGGACTTAACCAAGTTAGCGATGATGAAGAGGATTTAAGCAAGGCAAGGGCAGAAAGTCCTTTTAAGCTTTTCCTTACCCGTTCTTTTATCCGTCTGAAGAATCATATTGCTATTATCCCCTTAATTCTCTCCTGTGTTACTTGCAGGCTCTTTACTTTTAATATTCCAACCCATGTTAATGCAATTGTTATCCTCTCGAACTACAAGAGGAACGCAATTCTTTTCTTCATTAATGTTGTTGCTTCCTTTAGGAGTGTTCTCGTTTACCTTAACGCCTCCTCAAGAAAAGCATCGAAGAAGCGTTTCATTCTCTTCTTCGCTTTGTTTACTCTGATCACAGCTTTATCTCTCGTCCTTGACTTCATTCACTTGAATGATATCCAAATTGAGTCTGGACTTTACAATGATTTGAACGCTATCAAAGATGAAGCTGGCTATGTCGTAAAATCAAAATCCTTGACGATTACCCACGTTGTTCTTCTTCTTGTCACCTATGGCTTAGCTTTCCTCTCTCCGATTCTTCAGCCGTTCTGCAAGAAAATCCATCTGCATCGTAAAAAGAAAGAAGCGTAGAATATTTCCGAAAGGACAACTACAAGATGAAACAAGAAAAACCGGAAAGCAAGAAAGAACAGGTATCCCTGTCCAAAGAAGAAAAAAAGAGGAGGAAAGGAAATCGTAGTTTCCTTGCCTCTGTCCCCTACCCGGTCAAAGCCTTGCTCATCAAGTACTGGTTCTTCGGATTGAATTACTTCCTTTTCCAGAGGGGACTTGGAAGTCTCTTTGCACAATTAACCGATAAGAACTCTCTCTACTTAAGGATCATTTCATCCTTTGCTCTTGGTGTATTCAATGATTTCCTTGTTTATCCGATTCTGGATACCATCCAGATTTATGACAAGGAAGGAAGATACTACTGGATGTGCCGCGGAAAACATATCTACTCCTTCTTTGTGAATGTTGTTTATGGTTTCCTGGTTGGTTTCTTATCTTGGCTGATCTGCCTGAAGCTTTCTCTTTTTATCGCTAGCTATTTCCCCTATACTTACTTCTTCCGTGAACCCTTCTCGTTTGCACTTGTCAGGTTCTTAGTCGATGGATTCTTTCTCTTTATTAAGAACCTTATTGTTTATCTAGTTAAAGGAAAGGAGACAAAATGAATTATCGTATTGTACAGATTACTCCGGTTTCCTTAACCGTTGAAATCGATGATCAGACACCATTTTTCTCCGAAAAGAAACGAGAAGTTCTTATTAATGGGAAAGCAGTTTTAGAGACAGATGAAAATGTCTTTACTGTCTTTGATTTAACGCCAAATACGGAGTATACCCTTTCGATTGATGGAATCGAAGTTGGCTTTAAGACCGAATCGGTTTCCTGTATTCTGTATGCTTCTTCCTTCCGAAAAGAAAATCCATCTAGGGATGATACCTTGCGCTTAAATCTTGCTCTTGCCTATACGCCAAAAGGAGGCAGGCTTATCCTGGATGAAAAAGAATACCATGTGACTTCCTTAAGGCTTCACTCCGATAGGACTCTTCTGATTCCAAAAGGTACCATTCTTTACGGAAATCCAAAGGCAAAGGATTATCCTCTGTTACCAAAAGAGAGATACGATATCAAAGATAAGAAAAGACTTCCCTGCCAAAGCTGGGAGGGAGACTTTTTTGTCTCTAAGCCCTCCCTTCTCAATAGGCTCTACGCTAAGAACGTTACTCTGGTAGGACAAGGAACGATTGATGGAAGGGCAGATCAATCGGAAGAGTTCTGGCATGATGTGAAAAAGCTTCCCTATGGACGCCCGTCTCTGTTCTATACCTATGGAAGCGAAAATATCCGTACCATCGGTCTGACGTTTAAGAATTCACCGGCTTGGACCATTCATCCTTTCCTTAGCAAGAAACTATCCTTCTTAAATCTTTATATTGAAAATCCAAAAGATGCTCCGAATACCGATGGCAGGGATCCAGAAGCCTGCTGTGATATTGAAATCCTTGGCATCCGTTTCTCCGTCGGCGATGACTGCATTGCCTTAAAGAGCGATAAGAGAAACTTAGCTAGGGAAAGGAAGACTCCTTTATCCCATTGCTTAATCCGGAACTGCTATAGGAAGAACGGGCATGGAGCGATTGTCCTTGGGTCGGAAGCTGCCTATGGCATCCAAGATATTCAGGTGGAACGATGCCTCTTTGAAGATACCGACCGTGGATTAAGAATTAAGACAAGACGGGGACGAGGCAAAGAATCCATCAGGGATAATATCGTCTTTAAGGATATCATCAGGCATCATGTTTTGACCCCTCTTGTCAGGAACAGGTTCTACTTCTGCGATCCGGACGGAAAAGACTTTTCTGTACAGGATAAGAATCCTCACCCGGTTACGGATAGGACTCCTTATCTTGGTTCCTTTACCTTCGAGGACATCCATGCGGATGACTGTGAGGTTGCTTTTGGCTTCTTCTACGGCCTACCGGAACAGAAAATCAAATCGATTACCATTAAGGATTCTTCTTTCTCAAGGAAGAAGGAAGCGAAAGAAGGCTTCCCAGCTAGGCTAAACGATATTGAGAAGAGGAAGAAACAGGGATTTGTTTTCTATAATGTGGAGTCTGTCACTCTGAGGAATGTCAAGACGGTTGGAAGGGAGGGAAAGAGAGCTTGCTTAAATCAAGTCTCCTCTTTCAAAGACGATGAATAGAATCTTTGTGCTTCTTTCTTTCTCAGATCCTTCGGATAGAGAAAAGAGGATAAAAGCCGTTCATTTCCTTATCAAAGATGCTCAGTTTGAGGAAGACTATGTCTCTTTCAAGGATGAAAAAGACTTTGCCGTCTTTGCAACGAGTCTTCCAGCCCTTTGCGAAGATATCGGACATGATATCAAAGCGCTTTTAGTCCCTTGCAAAGATACTTCTATCTATTCAGAATACCTAAAAAAATGCGATAATAATAAAGTTGTTCCTCTCGTTTCCTTAAGGGATAGAAAAGAGGACTATGTTTCTCTCTATTCCTTGATTGAGAACAGGGACAAAGATGTACTGGAGACAGTGTTTTATTACAGGTATTACAATGATTCTCCGGTTCTCTCTTCTAGGCCCCTCTTTGTCCATCGGAATACGATTGTTTATCGTCTGAACCTGTTCAAGGAAAAAACGGGAAGGAGCCTGTTATTGTTCGCTGATCGGATGTTTGTCTACAACTTAATCGATTCGTATCTTAAAAAGGAGGATACCTTGAATGAAGAAATTTGAAATCTTATCTGAACTGCTGGAGAGCGGAGTTGTTGCTGTTATCCGTGCCGAGAATCCAAGCGATGCCGTGAAAAGGTGCAAAGCCGTCTTAAAAGGCGGAATCAAAGGACTGGAAGTCACTTTCACAGTTCCCGGCGCAGAAGAAGTCATCAAAGAAATGAGTCAGGACAAGGATGCTATTGTCGGTGCAGGAACTGTCTTAGATGAAGTTTCCTGCCGTTATGCTATCTTAAAGGGTGCAAAGTTCATTGTCTCTCCTTCCTTCGATGCCAAGGTCGCTGAGATCTGCAGTCTTTATCAGATTCCCTATATTCCAGGCTGCAGGACTCCGACAGAGGTTGTCACGGCAAGGAAGGCCGGCTCTGATTTAATTAAGATCTTCCCTGGCTCTCTTCCGGGACCAGACTATCTCAAAGCCCTTCATGGACCACTTCCGCAGGCATCTTTCCTTCCTTCTGGCGGCGTCTCTTTAGAGAATGTCAAAGACTGGATCAAGTGTGGTGCAAGCGCTGTTTCTGCCGGTGGCTATCTGACTGCTCCTGCCAAAAATGGCGACTACGAGGAAATCTCCAAGCGCAGCAAAGCCTTCGTCGATGCCGTTAAGGAAGCCCGTAAGGCATGACAAAGGAAAGCGAAATCATCTGGGAGGAACTTGAGAGCGATATTGTAACCAGGAAATATCTTCCTGGCTGTAAGCTTGCCGAGACGGAAATCGCCGGAAAATACCATCTATCACGGACACCTATCCGGGATATCTTCAAAGCATTGGAACAGGATGGACTTCTTGAAGTCCGTTCCCAGTCCGGCTCGTTTGTCACTCCGATTAATCTGAGAGACAGGGATGATAGGAGGTTCATCCGGGCATCGATTGAACTTCAGATTCTTACTTCCGTAAGGGGTAAGAGGACCGCTTCTGATTTTCTCTATCTTGATGCTGACTTAGAAAAAAGGAAGCATAGGTCTTTTGAAAAAGGAAAGGGAGATAAGCTCACCTTTGCAAACAGCTACTTCGATCTTGACAATCATTTCCATGCTTTCCTTTATGACAAGGCAAAGAAATCGAGCGTGCTCGAGTGGCTGAATACGAAACATCCTACCTTCAGGCGTTATCGTTTCCTTACCTTCTTGCGAGATGACCCGGAACTGGAGAGCTTCTATCTGAACCATAAGGCAATCTATGATGTTCTGAAAGACAATGACAGGTCCAAATTACAGGACGTTGTTGTCAAACACAATTATTCCGGTAGGATTGGTCTTGATAAGGTCAAGAAAGAACGTCCGGAATTATTTGTAAGATAAATCAGACAAAGAAAGGAAAAAATTATGAAACTTGTTACTCGTGACTATTCTTCCAGGGAAGACTATAAGCATTATGATACGGAACGTCTTCGCAAGGAATATTTGATTGATGATGTCTTTGGCATAGATGACATCCACAGGACTTATTCTTACATCGATCGAATCATTGTCGGCGGTGTCATTCCAAGGGAAAAGGAAGTTACTCTTTCTTCTGCTCCAGAACTCCGTGCAGAGCATTTCCTTGATCGTCGGGAAATGGGAATCATCAATATCGGTGGAGAAGGTGTTGTAACCCTCGATGGAAAAGAATATCCTCTTCATCATTTCGATGCTCTTTATGTCTCTAGAGGAACCAAGGTCGTTTCCTTCCGCTCCCTTGATAAGGAAGCACCAGCTAAGTTCTATCTTGCTTCCGCGCCGGCACACACCGCTTATCCAACGGTTTATATTCCGCTTGAGAAAGCAGATCATCGTCATTGCGGAAAACAGGAGGAGTGCAACGTCCGGACCATCAACCGTTTCATTATTCCAGAGAATGTGAAGACCTGCCAGCTCTCTAGGGGACTTACCCACCTCGAGGATGGCTCTGTCTGGAATACAAGGCCGTGCCATACGCATGCAAGAAGAAGGGAAGTCTATCTCTACTTCGATATCGATCCCAAAGAAGCCGTTGTTCACTTCAGGGGCCCCAAAGAAGAAACTCGTCACTTGTTCATCCATAATGAACAGGCTGTCATCTCTCCGTCTTGGTCTATCCATTCTGGATGCGGAACCAAAGCCTATACCTTTATCTGGGCAAGGTGCGGTGAAAACCAGGACTTCGATGACAGGGATAACATTGAAACTTCTGACCTTCGGTAGAATAGAATTCTTAAAAATTTAGTTAAAAGAAAGATTGCTGCCTAAACAACCTTAAAACTAAAATCAGGATGGCAAGTATGCCATCCTGATTTTTTTACTTGTTTTCGATTGTGCTCGTCTGTTTCTTTTTCTTTTCCACGTAGAGGACTAAGAGGAAGGTAGTAGCGGCTCCGATTATGAATAAGACGATCCCTAAGACGATATCATAGACTTTCCTAGTCGGATATTTTGGATAGATAGAAGAGTTGATGAACCTTGAGATAAACGATCCTAGAATCAATCCTAAGATGCAATAGAAAGTAGAGACACGATGATTTGCCAACCTCTTTTTCCTGAATTTGGAAGCAACGATTAATCCAAGTAAAGCGCCGACGATTAGAAGCAGAAGGATAACCAAACCTGTGATAACGAAGCTTTTATCCTCGGAATGGAAGATAGAACCTTCTCCGATAAAGGTATTGATGATTGGATAGTACCTTCCCCTGACCCTTAGGGACCTGGAACCGGAGATGCCTGGGATAACACAGGCGGCAGCTGCTATAAATCCAGCGGCTAAAACAAACAGGTATATCCACCAGACACGGGAATTGAGATAGGTGCTTAAGTCCACCTTCCTAAGAGCGGTTACGATTCCAAGAGCAGCCGTGAGACCTAGACAGAGAAGAAACCCTAGGATATGGATTGCCTTGGATTTGGCATTGTCTCCTTTTTTAAGTTCACTGACAGCAACCGGAAGAGATCCGATGATAAAGCCACCGAATAAACCTGTGATTGTAAAAGGGACTGCATCGTATCCGTATTTGATGCCAAAGAAAGCGAGAAGTGCTCCTAAGATTCCTCCAAGCAGGAAGGGAAGAAGGGTTAAGAGAGAGCCTTTGAAATGTTTTCGTAAATCAGCAATCGAATCCACAATCGTATCATAACAACGTTCTGCAACGGCGATAGTTCCAGCGCTTAGGCCTGCAACGGCTGCACTGATTCCTAAGGTAACACCTTCGGCAGTATGAAGAAGGAACTTTGTTCCTTTCTTTTTCTTTTCGTTTGTCTGTTCCATATTGTTTTCTCCTTCCCCTATCATAAACAAAAATAGGAAAAAGGCAAACTTTCTTTATTCAGTTTTTCCTATGTCTTAGAAATAGGGCTTTCATATCGTTGAACCCATCTGATTTTTTATATGTGGTAAAATGAAAAGGTACTTACAAGGAGAAAACAAAATGCTGATTGCTATTCCGTACGATAATGAAACAAAGCAGGTTTTTCCGTCGACTGGTTCTACGGAAGTCTTCTATTTCGCTCAGGTTGATAGGAAAGAAAAGAAGATTCTGACAGAAGGCTTTGCAGAGACCGAAGGAAGGACCCATCATGAGCTTCCGCTTTTCTTAAGCCAGCACCATGTCGATGTCAGGATCTACACCCATTTAGGACGTCCTCTTCTTCATCTCAGAAACCAGAATGGAAGGAAAGTCTATCTGACAAATACCAGGGATATCTTCCAGACTGTTTCTCTTTTTAGGGCAGACAAATTAATCGAAGCCACGGAAGAAATGGCCCACGATTGTTCCTGCGGTCATTCCTTCTAGATGGTCAATCAAAAACGCCTTGTTCTTTTCGGCAGAGCAAGGCGTTTTTTTGTTATTGCTTAGAAAAGAGTTCCTTCCTGCAGGATTTTATTGACAATCAGCTGATCCGCAGGACACCAGTCTTCTTCTTTTAAATCCTTTATAGAGTGGAACGCCTCTTCGGAATGAATTCCTAAGATGGTAGTCAATCGTCCGTTTTTGATTTTGCATAAGTAACAGTTCCTATCCAAATTGAAATCCGGATATTCGTACTTCACATTCCTATAGAAACGATGAACTTCAATATCCGTTAATAATTCTTCTTTGATTTCACGCTTAAGGGCATCCTCATCGGTTTCACCCTCTTTTATTTTTCCGCCAGGGAACTCCCATTTGCCTTTTAGAAAACCATAGTCTCTCTTAGCAGAAAAGACTTCTCCTTTCTCATTTAGAATGATGGCTGCAACTACTTTAATTGTTTTTTTCATTCTTTTAAATCCTCAATTCCAAGATCGTATTTCAGGGAGTCATCAATCTCTTTATCTAAAACTAAGTCAAAAAGAAGGCATTTTCCAACATTGTCGGAGGGTCTTGGATTCGTTGGAGTAGCTAGGCCAAGGTAAATATAGGGCCTATCCTGCCCATCCTGTCTTTTGGTTTTGCGAACTAACACATGGAGTTTTTCACCACTGAGCAATTGCTTTCCCCGGTTATTTTCCCTTGTTGTATTCGGCATGGATTCCCATTGAATGACTTTTGTGGAAAGGAACTTGTCTTTGTATTTCAATCGCTCTTCGATTTGGGAATCTTTTCTTAGATTAATGGTGATGACTCTTCCGTTTGGTGTGTTAAAGACACCTGTCCTGATATAGAGCTGTTTGGAATTGAGTGCTGTCGAAAAGGAAACAACGGAATACCGGTAATAGAGCTTCACTAGATTGCTTTCATCAAAGAACTCACTTCGGTAGCGAGTCAGACCATACTCAATCAGATTCTCGACCCAGCTTTTGAATTCCGGATTCTTTAAGGGAAAATCGAGCTTATAGAATCCATTCTCTTCTTTGACTAATTGAATATGACTCGAAGGACGGGTGTAGAAGAACTTATCTTGTAGATTATCTAAGGCATGAAGGAAAGACTCTTCCTTGAAATGAAGAGAAGAAGTAAGGCAATAATTTTGGAGTTCTTCTTTTGTCTGTTCTCCTTCCCTCAGCTTCTTAAGAATTAAATATTCCCTGTCCCGGACAAGAGGCAGATAGTAGGAAAGAGAATCAAAGGCTTTGATTTCTTCCTCGTCAAAAAGCGGATAATGATCCGGATTCTCTGCTTTACAGATGAAATCATAGTAGCTTTGGAAAGAAGACTTATGCCTGAACCGGAGAAGGTCAGCATCTACTTCATTGTTTAGATAGTCCCTAGGCATAGGAATACGACTCGTGTTTGTCCTCTTCAGATAATCCTTGAAGTTGAGATAATCCTGTTTGATGATTGCAAAACTATTCAGATTCGTTTTCTCAATGGAATCCAGGATTTCCTTTTGGGATTCTTCATCGAAGTGAATCCTTAAACCAGGAATATTCAAGGAACTGAAATCCGATATGACTTCGTTTCTCCTTGTCCTTTTATCTGCATAGCCGGCTTTGGATAAGCTACCTAAAGCTAAAGCAATCTGAACGCTACGGTTGTACGAATTGGCAATAAAGTCTAAGACAGTCAAATACGCTTTGCCTTGATACTTTCTTAGACCACGTCCAAGCTGCTGAATAAAAATAGTCGGTGATTCGGTCGGACGTAAGAACAGAACCCTGTTCCTAGAAGGGACATCTACGCCTTCGTTTAGGATATCGACTGCAAAAAGAATTTCCAGCGGATTGTTCTCATCCTGCAAGTCATTCAAGACTTTGATTCTCTCTCCGGTAGTGTTTTCACTGGTGAGATAGGCAGTATGAAAACCGACTTCTCCCCTGTTCCTTGCCCTTAATCTAGCATGCTCTTTGTTTTTGCAGAAAGCGACACATCTCAGCTTAGTCCCAGAAGGCTTGTATTTTAAAACATTCTCTTTTATAAATTCGCAGTTGGTTAAAGAAGACACACCTTGGATAATACGGCGAATACCTTCTGGAGATTTGTTATCCGAATAGTCAATCAGAGAATCCTTGATTCCATAATAATGGAAGGGAACAATCAAATCATTCACTAGGGCATCTCTCAGTCTTAAATCATAGGGAACATTGTTTCCAAAAAGGGAATAAACATCTTGCCCGTCCCTTCGTTCCGGTGTTGCTGTCAGTCCTAAAAGGAATTCAGGGCGGAAATACTGGATGATTTTCTGATAGGTTGATGCACTGGCATGATGAACCTCATCAATGATGATATAGTCAAATTCGTCTTTACTGAAAAGATCTAAGTTCTCCGACCTGATTTGATTCGAAGCAAAGAGAAAGTCGGCATCGAGCTGTTTGGATTCTGCTGTGTAGATTCCATAGGTACGACTCTCCTTAAAGACAGTTTGGAAGGTTTTCCTTGCTGCTTTGAGGATAATATCCTTGTGGACAATGAAAAGCAGACGACGGCTGTCCCTGTTGAGTGCATCGAAAGCAGCTAGATAAGTCTTTCCTGAGCCAGTAGCAGCTACAACTAAGGCTCTGTTTACGCCCCTGTCCCGGTAACGCTGGATTTCTTTTAGTGCTCTTCTCTGCCTTGGATTCGGTTTAATTATATTTTCGTTTTCCGGGTCAAAGTAATCCCTGTCCCATCGCTCAATTGCAGTACCAAGATAGGTTTGGTATTTTTTAATAACCTCTAGGGTGAGCGGAAGAGTCTGTTCCCAGAAGGAATCGAACTCTTTCCGAATGCTTTTATAAAAATCCTCGTTCTCATTCGAAACAACAGAAACATCCCACTCTTTGTTGAACAACAAAGCAAAGCGGGTAATATTGCTAGATCCAACAAGGATTTCCTTATGATCATCAAAAGAGAAAAGGTATCCTTTAGTGTGGAATCCGTTCTCTCCAAAACAGTGGAAGTCTAAATGGCAGGAAAAAGAGTGCGGATATTCTTTCTGAAGTTTTAAAAACCTTTCTAATGCAGGAACATCCGTGAAATTCTGGTAAGTAGAAGTCAGGATTCTTCCTTTTGCGCCTCTTTCTAAGGCACCTTTGATAGCATCATACCTTAAGACAAGGCCTGCTTTTTTGATGAAGGAGACAGAGAAAGAAAAAGTATTGCATGAGGAAAGATTTGCAATCCTTTTGTCGAGGAAGCGGATACTACTCGTATTCGAATAAAATCCTTTAGTATCATTCTTCACTAAACAGCAGCATAGCAGATCTACTTCAGAGTGTCAAAGAAAATAAAGAACAAACAATTTTGCTTAAAAGGAAAAATACCGTGTTTGAAAAAGGCAGGATGAATTCACACCCTGCCAATCAAGAATCCAATTATTTTAAGGATTCGAACTCCTTAATGTTGTCAAAGGAAGGCTTTCTCTTTCCCTGTTCGATTTCGTGAATGATTTCAATGACCTTTTCGTTATAGGGAGTCGGGACATTCTTCTTCTTTCCGTAGAGAACGACGCTTCCATTGATGCTATCGACTTCTGTCTTCTTCCCCTTTTCAAGATCCTGGAGCCTGCTTGCTTTCAGTGCAGCATGCTTTTTGATGCAAAGAGGAATCAGCCTAAAGGAAATCTTTCTCTTAAAGGCATTCTTGTAATCAAGAAGTTTAACAACATCCTTTCCTTGAATTGGCTCAATTTTGATATCGTTTGCTTTAGCAACATCAATGCATTCCTTGATAATTTTCTGAACACAGAGACGGGAATCTTTTCTCTTACTTGCTCCGCCAAAAGTAGAACCTGTAACAGCAGACCTGCCAGAGAAGGCAGCGTTGATTAACAATTTAGAGAAGCGCATTCCAATAAAATTGGATTCAATCCTTACCGGGCACCTCTTTTCAAGGATACTCTTTGCACGGAGAAGACGTTCATCCTCTTTTCCGTTTAATCTTCCTAAGGAGAAGGACCTGCTGTTCTCTTCACTCGTTAATTCAGAGACTCCGTTTCCTTTTAAGGTAGCACCCCAGGCAACAGCACAACCCATCGTTCTCTCTTCACCGACAATTTCAGAAACACTGAGTTCTGGAAGTCCGTTCTGCCTAGTGCAGATATCTCCGTTATCTTCCAGATGCTCTTTTAAGAAGGAGACAACATTTTTGTTGTCAAGCTGTTTCGTCCTTAGGAAAATAAGATCGTACTTACCGGTCCTTTCTTCTGGATAATAGGCTTTCACCTTTACAGTAAAGTCAACTTTTCCCGTGATATGGGCACCATTTGCCTTTAATCCTTCGACATGGTTCTTATTATGCGAGAACAAATCGACATCGACACCGTTCTTTGTTAGATAAGCACCCAATACAGTTCCAAGGGAACCGGCACCATAGATTGCAATTCTCATTTTTGTTATCTCCGTTTCTAACTGATATTACTCTTGAATTACGGAAAAACAAAGAAATCGACAACAAAAAAGCGTTTAAAATGGATTTTCTTGCTGTTTAGTAAACAAATGAATAAAATAGTAGAACATTTAGAGAGGAGAAGGAGATGAAGCACTTAACAGAAAAAGGAAAGAATCAAGCAGGAATAATTACTGGTGTTTCTTCCATTGGCATTTCCCTTGTAGGATATTTAGTTTCTTTAGTTAGGCTAGCATACTATGGGAATGATAACAATGGCGTGGTTGCCTTACGTGTATCCAATGAAACTTCCTATACCAGAGACAGGGCATCCCGGACAAACTTTCGCAGGGCATCTGAGTTTCTTCTGATTGTCTCTGGAGTATTCCTTGCCCTAGGCATAGCATTGACAATCATTTTCTCGATTCGAAGCTTCCTTTTGCGAAAGAGCAGCACAAAATAAACTTCCTCAGATTAGATTAATCAATCTAGTACAGAACTTAAAAACTAAGAAGAGGTTACGGATTATACAAAAACAGAAGGCATTATCGGTGATGTTTGCTTTTCGTTTTGAGTTTAATAAAAAAGCTTAAGAGCTATTATTTTGAATATTAGCAAATCAATTATTGGTTTTTTGGGGGACTATTTTTTATGGAAATTGGGTAGTTCCTCTCGTTTTTATCGCTTTTTCAAAGTCACAATAATTGAAACAATTGATTTCATTTATGTATTTGCTACAAAGGACCTGAATAACATATCGGTGTCTTTTTGAATAATATTTAAAAACCGGATTGTAATTCCGAGTTATATGCGAAATTCATCTCGCTTTTGTTCTTGCGGATAGAAATACTTTTTGTATAATGAGGATGCCACTTAAAAGCAAGGGAGGGGAAACATGGAAAAAGAATCTTATTTTGATGGTGGTCTATTACAATTTATTGGTTGGAGCATTCTCGGAGCAATTATCACTGTTTTCACCTTAGGGATTTGCTATCCTTGGGCAAAATGCATGTTAATTAACTGGGAAGTGGAACACACAGTAATTGAAGGCAAAAGACTTCGTTTTGATGGTAATGGCGCCCAATTATTTGGAAGCTGGATCAAATGGTTTTTGCTTACCATTATTACCTTAGGCATTTATGGGCTTTGGGTTCCAATCAAAATGAAGAAATGGGTCACAAAACACACCTTCTTTGTTGAATAAGCAAAACAAAAAATTATTAATTTTAAAAACAAATTCTTATTTTTTGTGTTCTTTAGATGCATTGCGCAATTAAGCGCATTAAGAAGACAATCGATAAATAGGCGCTTTTAATTTTTAAGGCGCCTTTTTGCATAATCTGTGTCTAGTTACAATCACAAAAAGCTAGATGGCTCACGGAATGTCATTGCGATTATTGAACATGAAAGAAAAGAGATTGCACCAGCCCTGAATTTCGTCTCTTGAATACCTGCGATGTGATTTTATGAAGTGCTTGAAGAGCCTGTGCGTTGTATTGATCAGGCCCATAGGGTTTTCCTTGTCCGAAAGACCTTTTGTTTCCGCTCGCTTGTGCACCTCACTCGTAAGATTCAGTTCCTCTGTCAGTACCGCATGCGATTCTTCGCCGTCATCGATCATATGAGAACCTTATTTTCTATGAGGAATCAGTTTCCTCATTCTTTTTCTCGACGGCTTTCCTGTTCCGTCAGCAATGTACAGCGTTCTTAGTTCAACGGATAGGGAATTGTCTGACAATCTTTGCCGCAAAATCTTTGAGTTGTTTGTGCACTAATGTTTCCGCTTCTTTCTTAACATTCAGTCATTTGTTTTGATTTGAAAATATACATTTGGTAACGGAAAGAAGATTTTTATTCGCTTAAATCCTATAATAGAAGTGGGAAAATAATCACATGGATAAACAGAACTCTTTTTTCGTCAAAGGACATATCATCTATAGCGATGAAGCCTACAATCTTATTATTAATGAAGATTCTTATCTTTTAATTCTAGATGGAAAAGTAGAGGGGGTCAGGAAAGAAATACCTGCACTATATAAGTCCCTCCCTGTCTATGACTATGGAAATTCCTTGGTTCTTCCTGGATTTTCAGATCTACATGTCCACGCTAGTCAGTATCCTTATCGTGGCTTAGGCGGTGATTATGAATTGCTGGAATGGCTGAAACTTTATGCTTTCCCAGAAGAAAGAAAATATAAAGAGCTTTCTTACGCAAAAAAAGCCTACCATCAGTTTGTTGAGGACCTAAAGCATTCCTTTACAACAAGAGCGTCTATTTTTGCTACGATCCATAAGGAAGCAACACTAGAATTAAGGAAACAGCTAGAAGAGGAGAAGATTCCTTGCTATGTTGGACTCGTCAACAGGAACCGGAATTCTCCATCCGACTACAGGGAAAAAGACACCGAAACCGCCTTAAAAGAGACAGAAGAATTTATCTGTTCTGCCCTAAAATTCAAATATGAGAAACCGATTCTGACCCCTCGTTTCACACCTTCTGTAACAAGAGATTTAAGGGAAGGACTTGGAAGATTACAGGAAAAATATAATCTTTCTGTCCAATCCCATCTGGATGAAAATCCAAACGAAATCAAATGGGTAAAAGAGTTAGAACCGGATTGTGAGACCTATTCGGATACTTATGCCTCTTGTCATAGGTTTGGCGGAGATTATAACTGCATCAGGGCTCATTGCATTTACAACAATGAAAAAGAAATTAATATGCTCAAGGAAAACAATGTATTTGTCGCACATTGTCCAGAGAGCAATCTGAATGTTGCCTCTGGAATGGCTCCTATTCGTAAATATCTGAACCTTGGAATCAAGGTCGGACTCGGAAGTGATGTGGCTGGTGGTTCTTCCCTTTCCCTTCTGAAAGCAGGTAACTTAGCTAGGCAAGTATCGAAGAGGTATTGGCGCTATATTGATTCCAATAGGAAACCACTTCAGACAAAAGACGTTTTTGCTATGGCAACGATTCAAGGCGGTTCTTTTTTCGGAAAGACCGGTTCTTTCTTGAAGGGGTATGATGCCGATATCGTGGTTGTCGATGATTCTTCTCTTCGTACTACCAGAGATCTTAATCTTAGCGAAAGATTAGAACGTCTCTTCTATCTTGGCCTTCGTAGTAGGATCAAGGCAAAATTCATCCAAGGAAATCGTATTCTCTAAAATTATTTTTCAGTCCTTTTTTTGTCTGAAAAAGGGGATTCTTCTTTGATTAAGCCTTTTCATGCCTTCCCCCTTGTTTTGAGCGGCGAAAACAATATGGAAAATAGTTATTGACATTCTCTCTGATAGTCTTATACTTTTAGGCGCAAAATCAAAAAAGAGAACACATTATATGGCACGAAAAATCCTGGAGCTGCGTGGGATTCAGAAGGCTTACGGAGATAACGTAATCCTAGATAATCTCAACCTCTCTGTGAACGAGAACGAATTCGTGACGTTTCTAGGGCCTTCCGGTTGCGGTAAGACTACGACTTTAAGAATCATTGGTGGATTCGAATCCAGGCAGGAAGGACGCGTCTTATTAGACGGGGTCGATATTTCTTCTCTGCCTGCTCATAAACGACCCATCAATACTGTTTTTCAGAAATACGCCCTGTTCCCGAACAGGAATGTCTTTGATAACATTGCTTTCGGTTTGCGGAACAACGTTTACTCCAATGTCTATGACATTGGAACAAGGAACAGGAGGAAGGAAAACGGAATTTCCGAAGAGGACATTGATGCTCTTAGGAAGAAGCTTTCCCGTATTGATAAACCAAAAGATGTCAAGGATTATGTAACTGGGCTCTTTCAGAAGGAATCCATTGCCTACAAAGCGGATGAACTTCTACAAGAACATGAAAAAGAGCTTAAGCATAAGAAATATACGGATATCAAGGAAAAGAGGAGCGAGATTCTGTCTTCCCTTTCCATTGATTTATCAAAATATTCATTCGTAGATACTAGGAAGTTCAAAGATGTAAAGAAGAACCTGTTCGAGGCTTTGAAAGAAGACGATAGGTATGCGAAGAGGATTGAAAAGCTCAATCGTCGCTCTTTTAAAGAAGAGGTGATTAAAGGCGAAGTCAGGAAAGCTTTGAAGCTGGTTAATCTGGAAGGATTTGAAGACCGTGATATCGCCTCTCTCTCCGGTGGACAAAGGCAGCGTATTGCTATTGCAAGAGCTATCGTGAATAAGCCACGTATCCTTCTATTGGACGAACCTCTTTCCGCACTGGACTTAAAGCTAAGAAAAGCAAGGCGTTTAGAACTGCGTGAAAGGCAGAGAAAACTCGGCATTACCTTTATTTTCGTTACCCATGACCAGGAAGAAGCTAGGGTCAGGAGTGACACGATTGTTGTAAGGAATGGTGGAAGAATTCAGCAGATGGGACGTCCAGAGGATATTTACAATGCCCCGGTCAACCAATTTGTTGCTTCCTTTATCGGTGCTGCCAATATTTTCCGCGGTACTTATTCCTCTTCTGGCCGTCTTTCGATGCTAAATAAGACTTTTAAAGTCCCGGCACAGGACTTCATGCCTGGAGATCCTCTTTATGTCATCGTCGAAAAAGAAGACTTTGATATCTGCACGAAAGAAAATAGTAAGTTTACTGGTATCGTTAAGAGTGTCAGCTTCGATAGGAATAAATATTTCTTATCGGTTGCCGTCGGTAACACTCTGATTACGGTCGAAACCGATGATAAGTATAGGGTTGGACAGGAAATCGGCAGGACGATTGCACCGAGTAACATTTACTGTGAAAGCATTAAAGAAGACAAGCATGCTCTTTTACAGAACTATGAGGATGGCAACATCTTAGAAGGAACGTATCTTGGCAATCAGAAAGTCAGTTTCTTAGGTGCCGTCTTTAATACTTACATTACGACTTTCCTTCCGGGTGAAGTTGTGGATGCGGTTATTCGTCCGGAAGACTTGGATTTGGTCATTGAGAATCCAGAATCCGCAATTCTTTGCGGTAAAGTCGTTAAGACTGCCTTTACGGGTGTTTTCTTTGAAATCTGGGTCAATGTCAATGGAACCACTTTGCTTGTCCAGGATTATCAAAACGTTGCCGTCGGGGATAGGCTCGGATTAAAAGTAGACTCCTATGAGATTCATCTTAGGAAGGTCGAGGATTCCCTTCAGCCGAAGGAAATCCAGGAAATCCGTGCTAAGGCGAAAGAAGAGGCGAAAAGAATTTCAGAATGAAACGCTTCAAAGGACTTGCCATTCCCTATGCAATCTGGCTTTTGTTTCTTTTCTTTGTTCCTCTCTTTGTCAGGTTTGTGCTTAGCTTTAGGACCGCAAACGGTATGGATTTTTCTTCTGCCGTCGGTTCGTTAGAGAACTATATCCGTTTAAATGATCCATCTATTTATAAAGCAGTATTGAATTCGTTGCTTGTTGCATTAGAGACCGTTGCCTTCTGTTTCCTGTTTGGATATCCGACTGCTTACTTCATCTCATTCTCTAAAAGGAAACATAAGATGCTCTTCCTTCTTCTTCTCATTCTTCCAAGGTGGTCTAACTCAAGGCTTCGATTTGTTTCTTGGCTTCGTCTCTTCTCAACGGATGCATTTAAGGCTTTGAACTTGCTTGGCACCAATCAAGCCGTTGTCCTAGTCTCTGTGACAACCTTTCTTCCGTTTAGGATCTTTCCGATATATACCGTGTTGGAAAAACTGGATCGTTCCCTGATTGAAGCTAGCCGTGATTTAGGTGTTAACCCAGTCAAGACCTTCTTTAAGGTTACCCTTCCTCTTTCTAGGAAGGGTGTTTACTCTGGTATTCTTAGGGTCTTCTTGCCTGCCGCTACGGAGTTTGCGATTTCTCAGACGGTTGGACAAGGAAAAGTCCGTCTGATCGGTAACTTGATTCAATCGGTCTTTGAGAAGAACAATTTTGGCTTTGGTTCCCTCCTCTCGATTCTCTTATCCATCATTATTATCGTAAGGATTTTCCTTTTTGATAAATTAGGAAAAACAAGCGAGGTAAAACGCCATGCTTGAAAAGAAAAGTATTCTTTCTACCCTCTTTGCTGCGTTCAAAGTCATCTTTGTCGTCTTTGTCTTCTCTAGGATGTACGTCCCAATCCTTATCATTGTCTACCAGTCTTTCAATGCTTCAGCAAATTCTAGGACTCCTCTTCTCTGGGGCGGCTTCACTCTGGATAATTACAAAGCAATCTTTACGGATCGTCAGCTTTATGTCTCTATTCTCGATTCTCTTCTTGTTGCCTTCTGGACAACTTTAATTGCGACGGTCTTTGGTCTCTTTGCCTGTATCGGCATCCATGCCTTGAATCAGAAAGCACGGAAGACAATGGATTTCCTAAACGAGATTCCAATGCTTTCCTCCGATATTGTCATTGGTATCTGCAGGAGGATTGTCTTCTCTTTGATCCGTCCTATTTTCCCTAAGGTCTTTGGATTCACGTCCAGGCTGATTGCCCATGTGTTCTTCACTGTCCCCTATGTCATCAGGATGGTGCTTCCAAAACTGGATCAGAGCGATGAAAGCTTGTTTGAAGCTGCTATCGACCTTGGCTGTCCTCCGGTAAAGAGCCTTTTCAAAGTCATCATTCCTTCCTTGACTACTGCTATCTTAAGGGGTGCTTTGATTGCTTTTACTTTATCCATTGATGACTTTGTTATTTCCTTCTATACCCAAGGCAATGGATTCACGAACTTCTCGAACTACGTCTATTCCAGCTACACGAAAAAGAACTTCTCTGCTGGCAGCTATGCCTTCAACGCACTTCTTACCTTTGTCACTTTGCTCCTTGTTCTTCTCATCTCTTTGCGTTCGGCAAAAAAGAAGGAAAAGAATCGTCTACTTAAGAGGCAGAAAACAAAATGAAACGACTCTCTATAATTTTGTCCCTTCTGATTGCTTTTACTATCTTTGCTGTTGTTGTCATCTCCTCCCCTAGCGATATCCTTTATCTCATAAACTGGGGAGAATATATCAATCAGGATCTGGTAAAGCAGTTCGAAAAAGAGAATAACTGCCAAGTCATCGAAGAGGATGTTACCTCTAGTGAAGCAAGGTATCAGAAAATTGCTTCTGGTGCGACAAGCTATGACGTAGCTATCCCAGGGGATTACACAGTGGAACAGCTCTATAACCAAGGGTATCTTCTGGAAAGGGATGTTGATAACAAAGAAAGGAAGAATCTATCTTCTTATCAAACTATCTTTACCGATTCTCTTTCCTCGTTAAGGAATGATTATCCGGTTAAGAGAAGCTACTATAGGCCTTACTTCTATGGTTCTTATTCTCTTCTTTATTCTACGAAGAAGGACTATGTCGAAAAATGCGTCCAGCAAAATGGATTCCAAACACTCTTTGATCGTTCTCTTTTTGAAGGAAACGTAAAAGTAGGAAGGTACGATACTTCCCGATGGATGGTTGCTTCCTATCTATTAAGCAAAGGTTTAGACCCCAATGTTACGGATTTAAGTACCCTTTCCAGTGAGGGTAATCTCTCTAAGGACTTAGAGCAAGAAATCATTGCAGCCTTAAAGAAAGAAAAGTTTGATGAATTCGGAAATGATCAATTGAAACGGGATATTGCATCCGGAAGCTTAGACCTCTGCTATGTGCAGTCTGGTGATTTCTTCGATGCTCTGTACCTTTCCTTAAGTCAATCGGATAATGAAATCGAGTTTAACCTCTCTGTTCCGAAGATTACAGCTGCATTCTTCGATTCTAGGGTGATACCAAAGACTTGTCAGAACAAGACGCTTGCCAATAAGTTCATCAATTTCAGGCTGGATAGTAATCATGCTTATCAAAACGCTCTTGCCATTGGATATTCACCGACCATAAAAGAAGTCTCTACTCTCTTTGAAAAAGCCGCCAAAGATGGAGAAGACTATTACAAAGATGATACGAAGTCGTTATCTAGGAAAAACTTCCTTTCCAAGTATCCATACTATCTAAATCCGCTCTACCAGGTAGAAAAAGTCTATCGTTTGAAGCCAAAGAGCAATTCTTATCTGACTACCTGCGAAACAATCTTCAATCACCTTGCCTAATCACAAAAGGACTCCCCTCGAGTCCTTTTTTTCTGTCATAGCAAGAAAACGCTTTCATAGTTGCCTGCTTTTCGGTATAATATCAACGTTTTGTCAAAAACAGGAGGGAAAAAGATGAACTATAAGAAAATCGTTGTTGCCGGGGGCGGCGTTTTGGGAAGCCAGATTGCATTCCAGGCTGCCTATTGTGGATTCGATGTTACGATTTGGCTCCGTTCGAAAGGCTCCATTACCCGTACTCAGCCTAAGCTCGACCATCTGAAAGAGACTTACCTGGCTACCATCAAGGAAAGGGATACTCCAGAAGGAAAAGAAGACCATATCTTTGCTTTAGGTCTTGCCGATAAAGATACCTTTGATGCTAAGGCTTGCAGGGAAAAGACAGAAGCTGCCTATAAGAACATTAAGCTTGAATTGGATAGGAAGAAAGCCGTTGAAGATGCTGATCTTGTGATTGAATCTAGGGCAGAGAACGAAAAGGATAAGATTGCATTTTATAAAACCTTGGCTCCTCTTCTTCCCGAGAAGACTGTCATTGTTACGAATTCCTCGACTCTTCTCCCAAGCAGGTTTGCAAAATATACAGGACGTCCCTGCAAATACCTCTCCCTTCATTTCGCAAACCACATCTGGAAAAACAACACAGCTGAAATCAGGAGTCAGCCACAGACTGACGAAAAGTATTTCAAGGAAGTCATTGACTTTGCCAATGCTATCCGCAGGATTGCTCTTCCAGTTTTAAAAGAAAAGAACGGATACCTTCTGAACTCCAGGCTTGTTCCGTTCTTGCTCTCTGGTCTTGACCTATATGTCAACGGAGTTTCCGATCCAAAGAGCATTGACTTGGCTTGGACGAGAGGAACTGGTGCTCCAAAAGGCCCCTTCCAGGTCTTCGATATTGTCGGATTAACGACTGCTTATAACATTGTCAGGCAGTACCAGAAAGTCCCTGGCCTTCTTTCTCCTCTCCTTAAGAAGAGGAGGATGCCCTACAATTTCAAAGGCATGGCCAAGGTCTTGAAGAAGTATCTCGACGAAGGAAAACTCGGTAGGTGCTCCGGAGAAGGCTTCTACAAGTACAAATAGACTCGATTGACTTTAGGCCTCCCCTTCCTTTTTAGGGAAGGCTTTTTGCTTGCCTATTTTTTGTAAAGGAAGAATGAAAAGGAATTTCAAGACAAAATGGGGCTTAATGAAAGCGCTTTCTACCTATTATTTTCTTTTATTTGGCGGATTTGGGCTATACGGCAAAACATCACTACTTAAGCAAAGTGCTATAATTTCTCCGAAAATTTCGCATCAAGGAGTGAATCAATGAAAAAACAAACCTTAACCCTCTTCGCTGTGCTCTCTCTGCTTTTGGCTGGCTGCCAGAATAATGAAAATTCTGTCAGTCACAAAGGAAACTCTCAGGACGTCTCGTCTGGAATTTCCGAAACAGTGAATCCGACGGAAAAACCGACGGAAAAGCCGACTGAAAAACCGAGTGCTACGGCTAAACCGAGTGCTTCGGCAAGTGAGGAAAAGCCTAGCACCAGTGAGAAACCTTCTGTTTCTACCTCTTCTTCTGTTGAAGAAAAATCCAAATGGGGTGCTGATGTTCAGGCTCAGAGGAAACAATACTTAGGTGGAGAAATCCTTCCTTATGTTTCGCTTGGTAAGAGTGTTACGGTTGCTTGGTCAAGACCTGACACGTATTCTAAGGAACGTTATCTTGAAATCACAGGTACTGCTGCCTACTCTCAGTCTTTAGCAAATGACTTCCAGGCTGCTTTTACTAAGGATGGTTATACTGTCCTTGGCACTGGTGAGAAAACAGCAACAAATGATGAAAAACATTTGTCTGTTGTTCTTAAGGAAGACGAGGATTCCGGAGTCGCCGTTATCCAGGCTTCTTATGATGAACCTTATGATAAGACGAAATTCTTATCCTGGAATGATGAGACAAGGGAGATCTTCAACGAAAACCTTCACCAGCATGGTTCCTCGATTCCTTTGATTTATTTAGGAACCTGCAACCCGGATTCTGAATGGAAGGATTATACTGGCGATCATGGTGCCGTTGTTCTCACCGGTTTCAAGTGGGATGACAAAGTATTTGCAGATACTAAGGCAACCTTAGATGGTGCCGGATGGACAACCAGTGAATCCACCGATACGAAAACGGTTGGTAGCTTAAAGCTTTCGGATAACTGTGTCATCACGATTTCTATCGAAAAGGACGGTAGTTCTTATTCGGGTTATAAGCCGGAGGCAACGATTTCCATTGTCGAAGGCTATAATCCAGGCACTGCAACGGCTTGGTCCACGGATGTCAAGGACGAATTAGAGGGCTTCCTTGGTCAAGGACATGTTCCACCCTATGTTTATTTAGGCAGGGATGGAGATCCGACTATTGATACGAATAATTACGATCATTCCATTGTCTTAAAAGGCGGACAGTGGCATGACGAAATCATCAATGACGTCAAGACCACTTATACGAACGATGGCTGGACTCTTGTAACGGATAAGAGTGCAGAAGCCATTTCCCAGAGCAAGACCATTCTTCTGTTATCAAAATCCTATGATGACGGAAATGTCACCATCAATGCAGAGCTCACAAGTGAGTACAAAGGAGTTCCAAATCTTCGTTTCTATTATAGAGAAAAGTTCAATCCTACCGCCTGCTCTAGCTGGAACACGGATGTTTCCGACATCATTGATACGGATAGGAACCAGGATACCATTCCATATGTTTATCTTGGCTTAAAGGAGCCATTTGCCAACTACTCTAATTATAGCGGATTGACTGTTTATGGCGGCGAATGGAATGACCAAGTCATCGATTTAGCCAAAGCTGCTTTCTTGACCGAAGGGTCTGGATGGGTGAAAGACAGCGAAGACACTGCCTCTGAGGATCCTTCCATTCATTTCCACAAATGGTTTGATAATGGAGACTACAGGTTTGTCACGATTCAGAAGTACGGTGATTATGCCCGTCTTTACGCTCATATCAGGAAAACAACAACAGATAGCAAAGATTGGTCCAATGAGGCCAAGACTTTGAGGAACTCTGTCCTTGATAACCATAGTGTTCCTTACTTCTATAGGGCTCCGAACAGTGATATCACCGCAACTCAAAACGGAAACCAGGTGATTCTCTCTGCTGCCAGCAAGGATCTGATTACCAACGATATCATTGATGCCTATAAGGCAATCTATGTCAATGATGGTTGGACGATTACGGAGAAGACGACCGCTAGCGGTTACTACAGCACGCAATACGATATCATTGCAAAGAAGACGGAAGAGGATGGCTGTGTTTTAACTGCAGTTCTTGGTACGAAAGCAAACGAATACGAATACGATAGTACCTTTGAATCCGGCACTTTCACTGTGACGATTGATGTTCCCTATGATCCAAGCAAGGGAACAGCATGGTCTACGGAAGTCAAGAATGCAAGGAAGGATTCTTTAGGACGCCACGATGATATTCCTTACTTCTACATGGGTTATCCGGAAGCTACTGTTTCCGAGAAGACTAGCGATACCCTTCTTCTTAAGGGTGCTGCTTATGATGCTCAGATGCTGACAGAGTTCAAAGCTGCCTTTGAGAAAGATTCAGCTTATACGGTTCAAACAGATGCAACTGCCTGCAAAGGAAGTGCAACTGCTACTAGGACAAGCGGTGTTTCTGGCACTAGGAATGCAGTTCTTTCCAAAGGAAGCGATGGCAATGCTTATCTGAACCTGAAGTTTACGGAAAGCTACAACGCTAAGAACAGGACTTCCTACTCGGATGATGTTAAAGCTCAAATCAAGAAGATCTTCGGTGACAATGAACTCCCATCTCTTTATCTTGGAACCGTCAATCCGACCGTCACTGTACCGAATTACTCGAGTTATCTCGATTTAAATGGTACGAAATGGAACGACTCCATTCTCAAAGACAATAAGCCGATTCTTGAAAATGCCGGCTTTACTGTCATTGAAAACAAAGAAGGAAGCAATGGACACTTTACTGGTGTCAGTTCTGCTGCTGCATTGCAAGGCTACAAGTATTTAGGAAGTGATGCGAAATCCGGAAGGATCCGTTTCCTACTTACCCGCGACAATGCGGATAAGAGTGTTGCTAAGGCAACGGCCCGTTTCTGGTATGATGCTCCATTCACGGATCCAAACGCAACGGCAACTTCGAATTGGACAAACGATGCTACGAATAAAAAGGCAAGGGAAGATAACCTTGGCGGTACCGTCCTTCCTTACTTCTATGCTGGTACTAGTGTGGATGTCAGTTCTTCTTCTTATTACAAGAACCAGGTCAAGATCACCGGCAATTTCTCTGGAAATGATAAGAACTCCGCTGCTATTTACTTCAATATTGTGGATACCTTAGTCAGCAACGGCGGAACACTGAAGTACGTTGACTACACCTATGGAGAATATGCTGGAAAAGTTACCATTCTTTATCCTGCCAAAGATGGCAACGTCATTGAAATCACTAGGTCCAGCTACTCTTCTAGCCTCTACATCACCTGCCAGTATAAGGAAGCCTTCAATCCTGATGCCAATAAACAGACTGACTGGTCTGCAGATGTTAAGAATAAGAGGACAAGTAACTTCGGACATATTCTTCCTTACTTCTACATCGGTGCCAAAGATCCGGTTGCTAACGTTTCATCTTATTATGGTTTCACGATCACTGGTGCTACCTTTGATACAAGAGTCTTCGGATACTGCGAAGAAGCCTTGAAGAAGGATACAGTCCTTACCTGGAAGATTGTCAACGATAATGAGACTCTTCTCTTCGCTAAAGCGGTGGATGCCGATGGAAATACCTACTATGTGACCCTGCAGGAAGATAGCAAGAACCAGACAGTCAGGACTCTGAAACGAGTCGAAAAGGCTACATCCGATACTGAAAAAGATGCCTAACTAGAAGAGGTAACAAGACAATGAGAAAAAAATCAATTACATTAGTTGCACTTCTTTCTATGCTCCTTGTCGGATGCACAGATAACAGCAACAAGAATTCGACAAAGCCTTCTGCAGAACCTTCGATTTCTGAAAAGGCCTCCGCCACGGAAAATAAGCCGACAGAAAGCAAGCCTACCGAAAAGCCTACCGAAAAACCGACGGAAAAACCAACAGAGTCTCCTACTGTTAAGCCAAGCGAAAATCCAGGCAGTGCTTCTACTGAGAAACCAAGCGATAGTGTTTCGCCTTCTGTTTCTCCTTCTGAGAGCGATGATCAGAAATCCAAATGGCCTTCGAAAGTCCAGAGTGTCAGGAAACAGTATCTTGGCGGACAGCTTCTTCCTTATATCAGTTTAGGAAGTGGTGTTGGTGCTTTGAACGAACAATTTGATGTTAATATCAGTGGTGATGCTCCGTATGATGATACTTTGAAAAACAGTTTCAAAGCTGCTTTCACGGCCGATGGCTATACAGTCGATGACACAGAGACAAATCAGGTCTCTGCCACCAATGAAACCAAGCATCTTAGTGTTGTCCTGAAGGAAGACACGGACCTTGAGGTTGCTTGTCTTATCGCTTCCTATGATGAACCCTATGAACCTTCGAAACTGACAGCATATCCTTCCAGTGTCAGGAGCGACCTCAAATCGTGTCTTGGCGGACATGAGAACGATGTTCCAGTCGTTTATCTTGGAACCGTGAATCCGATTTCGGAAAGTACTACTTCCGGTGTGGTGAATATCTATGGCCGTAATTGGATTGATGATAGGGCAACCGATGCAAAGACAACCCTTACGAACAATGGCTTCAAGGTTACCAAGACATCTTCTTATAGTAATGAGTTCACTGCAGAAAAAGCATTCTCTGACGGAAACAAACTGACCATTTCTATCTCCAAGGAATATAAATATGCTTTTGGCAGCTATGTCCCGAAGAGGTCCGTTGCTTTAGGCGAGAACTTTGATCCAACGGCTGCCAGTGATTGGACAGATGACATCAAACAGTACTTTACTGCCAAATTAGATGGGCATACAGTCCCGTATGTTTATCTTGGTTCCAAAGCTCCGACCGCAGAATGGGAGAGTGGCAAGCTTACCATTACTGGCAAAGTCTATGATGATCAGGTCTTTACTCTTGCAAAGACTGCCTTCGGAGCAGGTTCTGGCTGGACAATCACGGAAGATAATACAAGTTCTTCCTATAGTCCGAGCTTAACCGCTACAATCAAGGAATCCGATAAATGCAGGCTGACTGTCAAGGTTTCTAAAGATTATGCTCCTGGAAGTTATTCTGTTTATTGCCCGAAGAGGGAAATCGCGATTCTTGAACACTTTGATCCGGAATCCTTTACTGCATATCCAGAAGACTTGAAGGCCGCTTTGGATCGTTCTCTTGACGGACATCAAATCCCGGTTATCTATTTAGGAACCGATACTCCTGCCTTTGAAGAATCTTCTTACTCGGATAAGGTCAGCATGACTGGCGGTAATTATGTCGAAGAAATCAAGACTGGTGCTGAAGCAGTCCTCTCCGCTGCAGAAGGATGGAAGAAGACTTCTTATTCTTATTCTTCGAATCTGACTTACGAAAAGACCTTTGAAGACAATGATAAGATCACTATTACAGTTGGCGAAAATTATTCTGGTCTTGCAAAGATGGATGTCGAGAGGAAAGCCGGATGGTATCCAGAAGGAAGGACGGAATATTCTGCCGATATTAAACAGCTTTTCAACGAAAAGTTCGATAACCATGGTGACAAGATTCCGTTTGTCTACTTAGGCTGTAACAAGTTTAAGACCGAATGGGATGATTCCAGCAAACAGCTTACCCTCTCTGGTAAGACGACAAAAGATAATATCATTCTTGATAAAGCCAAAGAAGCCTTTGCTTCCTGGACAAATACTTCCACCGAAAGCACGAATGCAACCTATGTTACGACTAGGACAGATGGTTGTGTCTTAGCTGTCAAGGTCTGGAACACTTCTACTCCGCGCAGGGAAATCTCTAGGCTGACTCCTTCTAAGGATACTGCTTGGTCAAGTGAAACGGATAAGACCATTAAGAGCTTGACTGCTAACCATGCAATCCCTTATTTCTATAGGGGTAATGTCACCAATCGCACCAATAGCTCTTCCGATCCGACTGTTGTTGGTCTTTCCGGTGATACTCTGCTTGACGATAAGGAATTCTATCTTTTTGAGAAAGCATTCGTAGGTTGGGAAATCACAAAGGGTTATTCTAGCCGTACAGCTAAGAAAGTATTTGAAGACGGATATACTATCTTTGTTACTCTAGAAGGCAAATATAGCAGTGCATTAGGCGGATATATGTCTGTTCTCTCCTTCCGTACCATTGCTCCGTATAACAAGGATTCTTATACTGCTTATACTGGAAAAGCAAAGGATGCTATCGATAAAGTCTTTGGTGATAAAGCTTCCTTAGTTCCAGTTATCTACTTAGGAACCAATGATCCAACCACCGATTCTTATGGTAACTATGTTACCTTAACCGGAACTGGTTGGAATGATAAGGTCATTACGGATAACGAAGCTACGTTGAAGGCTGCTGGATTTACGACCTTCTATACCGAAGATGTCAATAAGGGTGACACCAAGAAGTTTTATGGTTACGGAAAGTCCATCCAGGCTTACAAGGCTATCGGAGATGATCCGTCGAACGGATACATCCGTTTAGCAATCGCCTCTTCTTCTCTTGATGTAGTCAAGAAGGATGCAACCGTCCGCTTCTGGTACGATAAGGCTGTCACGATTCCTTCTACCGATGTCAACTGGGCAGAAGATGATGCGAATAGCACCTTAAGGGAAGGCCAGCTCTACGATACACTTCCTTATTTCTATAGGGGAAGCAACGTTACCGTCAAGAAAGCTAGCAAGTTCAATGGCATTACGGTTACTGGTTCCTTCACGGATGGCGAATGGAATAACAGCTACTTAAGGAACGCCAGGGAAGTTCTGAAGTCTAAGAAAGGCGCCAAGATTGTCGATGCAAGTGTTGATCTTTCTCAGGCCAATGGTGCTTACTTTGTCTTAGAAGGTAAGAACCCGGATGGTGATAAGATTCTGTACACTCTTAGCTGCACCTCTACGAAGTTAACTCTCGATGTTGAGCTTGTCGAAGAATACAATCCGACTGGTGCTACTAGCTATAATGCAACAGTCAAATCTGCTATCTCTACAGCCTTAGACGGCAATGACATTCCTTACCTCTATCTTGGCAGCAACCATCTCTCCTATACTGAAGACGAAGGAAAGATTGTCCTCCAGGGTAAGTATTACGAAGAACATAAGAAGGATTACTTCACGTTAGCAGAATCCACCCTTAACGATGATACTGCTCACAGCTGGGAAGTCGTTACGGATGGCGAGAGCCTTCTCTTTGCTTCCGCAAAGCTTGAGAACGGAAAATCCATCTACATCAAACTCACCCTCGAAGGTTATAATTCTATTCCGACTCTTACTGTTACTCTCCATTAATCTCTGCGATACGATTCAAAAAGCTGCCTCCTCATGGAGACAGCTTTTTTGGTTGAATCGAGTATGAAGGGTTCACGGAATATAAGATGATTCGAGATTGAGTTCGAATACCAACTTTTTATTTGGTTTAAAAATACTCCGATACAAGAGAAAACCCTGCCCTAGAAAAGGGCAGGGTCTCTTTTGCGGTTATTCGACTATGCGGATTGCTTTGGAGTGTAGGAGAACTTGCAGACTGGGTTGCCGGTACTATTCTTTGTGAGCTGAATGTAGAGTGTACCATCGCTTGCTTCTGCTTTGGCAAGAAGGAGGTCTTTTCCGTTATCAACGCTTGTCCAAGTGAGAGAAGTATCCAGGGCTAAGCTTGCTTCGACAAGGGAGAAGATGGAATCATCCCAGGTCTTACCGGTCAAAGTAACTGTATTGGTTCCCTTTGTGAGTGTGTAATTCTTTGTTCCGATAGAGAAGTAAGGAATGACATGTCCGCCAAGCTGTTCTTGCCTTGCGGCTTTGACTTCATCCTGCCAATTCGTTTCCGGACTTGGATTGAAGCACTCGGTATAACTGACTTCAATGGTCCTTGTGGACAAGGCAGAAACTTTGTAAGTCAAACGGTTTCCATCAGCAGCAGTTCCGACCCAGACACCTTTCCTTCCCTGATTATCGTAGCTTAAGTCAAGATTGGTATTCTTCAATGTCGGATCAAAGGCTTTCAGCTTTTCAATTGCGTTCCTAGCATAAGGCTGAACATTGGTGACATTTGTGAACTTGCAGGACCTATTGATTCCATTGCCAGCTGTAGTGGCTTTCCTAGTCACAGTTCCAAGATCCCTGAACGGAAGAGTTGTTCCACCAAGTTTGCTCTGCCTTAAGGCAACATTTGTTGTATCTTCGTTCCATTTTGTTGTTGTAGCTGTTCCGTCATCAATGGTTTCGGGTGCATCATAGAAGAAGACTGCAATTGCACTGCTCTTCTTAATAGTGGAACTATCACGGGTTAAGATGAAACGGATGTAACCATCAGCAGGAGTTGTTCCAAGTGCTTTATAGCCTTGGAGAGCGGCTGCAGAATGGTAACCGACGAAGTGACCATAGCTATCGCCTTCTTCAATCTCACTGACTGTGAACCCAGCGGCTTCTAATAGAGGCTTGTTGTCTTTCAGCCTATCATTATTCCAGCTCGAACCCGTAATCTTAATGCCAGCGGAATAAGAGCTCGAATAGGTTCCCTGTGTGATTGTTGGTGTCTTTGTTCCTAGATAGAGGAGCGGAATCCTATTATTTCCAAGCGCGGATTTGATTAAGGTCTTTTCATCATCGGAGTAACTCCTAGATGCAAAGTCAGAGTAATTGTACGGAGGAATTGCCTTAACAGTGATATCAGCGACATAGCCGCTAGAAGCCCAAGTGTTATTGTTCAATGTAGCCGTGAAAGTATATCCATCTTTTTCTAGTGTCCTGCATTTTCCAGAGTAGGTCGTAGCTTCTTCTGTCCATCCAGCATCTTTGTAGGTCTTAACGAATAGCTTTTCTAAGAGCGTGGTCTTCTTGATATTTCCAGATATGACGATTGTGCCATCCTTCTTTGTAGTTTTAAGAGCGGTATCATCGCCAAGGAAGACAAACGGAAGTGTTGTAACATTATTCCTATAAGTGCTGAGTTCAGTCTTAACAGTTTCGGTATAATCCGTTTCTGTAGTCCAAGGCATATAGATAACTGCAATCTTCGGTTTATCGGAATAATCCTTTCCAAAGGCAGCAGAGAAGTAACCTTTGTCGTCTTTCTTTGTAAAGGTTACCGCTTCATTCGTTGCGCCGGCTTCTTCTGTCCAACCAGCAGCAGAATAAGCAGTCTTCGCCTTTGCGATGATTTCGTCATCCCAGGCTTCACCTGTAATGTTGAGCTGGCTCGAATAAGAATTCCAGCTTGAGGTAGGTGCATTCGTTCCCAGATAGACATAAGGAAGTGCCTCGCCATTGAGGTTATCACGGATGTCATTCAATACAGTCTGCGGATAGCTTGTATCGGTATTGTTCTTGTTGTAGGCAGCAGACCTTGTGAATTCACAATCTACTTTTCCACCGTATTGATAAAGCTTCATTTGCCACTTGACATAGTTTGTCCCGTCGACTGGAGAATTCCTGATAAGAATATTGCTATAACTGGAAATGGATTCAGCAGCAGTATCTTCGGTCCATCCCTTAGCGGTAAGAACTGTTAAAGCGTTGCTTCTTGCTACATCATCCCAGGTTTGACCATCAAGCTCAACTTTGTTCTGTTCGCAAAAATAACTACTAACCGAGACGCTTTTTCCTAAGTAAATAAATGGAGGATAGATGCCGTTGCAATAGGTATCGAAGGCATCCTTTACGTCTTGTGACCAGTCGGTCTGACTAGAAGGATCTCCGAATCCTGCGGTGCAATGGAACTCGACTAAGGCTGATCCGGTAGAGTTATAAAGCTCGATTCTTAACTTGCACCCATCGGTTTCCGTTTTTGTCCTAATCAAAATATCTGAATGATAACTGCCAGCTTCTGCGACTGTATCTTCCGTATAACCATAGGTGGTAGAAAGGGAAGTCAAGGCAAGAGAACGGATACGAGCATCCCAGGCGCCGCCTTTGACGTCGAGCTCACCATAGGATTGACTCTGATAAGAGACGATTGGAGAAGTGGTACCTAAATAAATGAGTGGGAGAGTGTGTCCATCATAGCAGTCAGCAGCCGAATCGAGTATATCCTGAGGCCAGGCAGTAAAACCAGATGCATCGAAAGGTTCCTTCCTAATTATGCTCCTCTTTGGATAATCACCTGTACTGTAGGTATTCCCTTTTTCAATCGTGATTGTCATCTCATATTGATCGGAGAAGGCCTTAGTACCAATAATTACACTTGTCGTGCTTGTTGAAGTATCGAAACCTGCATTCGTTAAGGTTGTCTTCGAATCTGTAAGAATCAGGTCGTTCCATTTCCGGCCTTTGACAATGACTACGGTACTATTTCCGTTTGTTGACTCTGCATAAGTCGGAGTTGTGGTTCCAAGATAGACAAGAGGGATATCGGTGGCATGAGAACCGAATATTGTTGAGAACTCGGATTGGACATCGGATGGATAAGTTGTCCTCTTGCTTGCATCATAGGGCTCATCGTAAGCCACATGCAATACGGCTTCCTCTAAATCAGTATCATTGACTAAGGAAACGGTCAGATTTGCTGCAGCGTTCGTAGCCACTTTCTTCGCGTTGGTTCCGGTGACGGTATATCCAGATGCGGTATAGTCCTGCTGGAATGTGTTGGCTAAGGTTGCTGAATATTCAACTGTTCCTGAAATCTCAAGATGATATTCTTCATAGTTGTTATCATAAGACGGCTCGACGATTTCATACTCTAGGGATGTTGACTTTCCTAAATTGACATATGGAATGAGCTGACCACCGAGATTTTCCATCAAGAATGTCTTTGCTTTCTGCGGCCAGGCAGCGGTTAGATCAACGGAAGGTGATGCGGAAGACTCTTCAGCAGATCCAGCGGTTTCTCCTGTGTTTTCGAAAGTCGCACTTCCTCCTTGGGTTGAGGTTGCTGTTTCTTTTGGTTTTTCTGAGACTTTAGTTGTTGGTGTCTCGGTTGCTTTTGTAGTGTCCTCAGGGATGTCTTCCTTTTCGGAAACTGTGTCGTTTTTCGGATTGGTTTCGGATTCGGATGTCTTGCCCGAGTTGCAGCCTGTCAAGAACAAGGCTGTCAGAGCTAATAACGTCAATGTTTTCTTTTTCATGTTGGTTGTTGCCTCCTGCAAAATAAAATAATGCAGAGCTTAAATATGGGATAAAAAGAATTTTTTTGGTTTTCAATGTTTTTGATGGCATTGGTGCAGACACCA